>Ga0315279_10010901_pt1 | contig 10601 bp, 8 predicted proteins | sample YL17G06_20_MG_FD_203694 | JGI IMG/M metagenome (GOLD analysis project Ga0315279, IMG submission 203694) | Sediment microbial communities from Yellowstone Lake, YNP, Wyoming, USA - YL17G06_20 | ecosystem: Environmental > Aquatic > Freshwater > Lake > Sediment | place: USA: Wyoming | collected...
TTTTGTTGGCAATAAACTTTTCAAAGATATGGTCACCGAGGGCTTCCCTTACAAGTTCACTCTTTTCTGTCATTAAAACTGCCTCATAAAGGCTCCCCGGTAGAGCTTTTATCCCCAGTTTATTTCTTCTCTCTTCACTCATTTCAAAGATATCTTCTTCTATAGGTTCAGCGAGAGGACACTTCTCTTCGATACCCTTCAGGCCGGCTGAAAGCATGACAGCAAATGCCAGGTAGGGGTTGCATGCAGGATCAGGGCAGCGAAGCTCAATACGAGTAGCCTTCTCTTTCCCAGGTTTATACATGGGGACCCGTACCAGCGTTGAGCGGTTCCTCCGGGCCCAGGAAATATAGACCGGTGCCTCATACCCGGGAACGAGCCTCTTGTATGAATTGATCCACTGACTCAGAAGTGAGCAGATCTCCGGAGCGTACTTCAAGATGCCGGCGATGTAGTATTTACCCACATCGGATAGATGGTATGGGTCTTTAGCGTCGAAGAAGGCGTTCTTAGCACCCTTGAACAAGGACTGATGGGTGTGCATGCCGCTCCCGTTCTGCCCGAATAACGGCTTGGGCATAAAGGTAGCATAGACACCGTGTTTCATGGCGATTTCCTTGACGACCAGGCGGTAGGTCATGGCGTTATCTGCCATAGTGAGGGCATCTGTATACCTCAGGTCAATTTCGTGCTGGCTGGGTGCAACCTCGTGGTGGCTGTACTCAACGCCGATGCCCATATCCTCGAGAGCGAGGACAGTATCGCGCCGGAGATCACTTGCCACATCGAGAGGCGTCAGGTCAAAGTAGCCACCGCTGTCCAGGACGTCAGTTCCCTGGCTGTCTTTGAAATAAAAGTACTCGAGCTCCGGGCCAACATAGAACGTGTAGCCGAGATCAGCAGCCTTCTTAAGATTCCTCCGCAAAGCCCACCGGGGGTCTCCCTTGTACGGACTCCCGTCTGGCTCGAGGATATCGCAGAACATCCTCGCTACCGAGTGTTCCCGCGGTCTCCACGGGAGGATGCTGAAAGTGTTGGGGTCAGGCATTGCTATCATGTCGCTCTCGTCAATCCTGGCAAATCCCTGAATGGAGGAGCCATCAAATCCCATTCCTTCGCTGAAAGCGCCCTCGAGCTCCTCAACGGTGATAGCAAAGCTCTTCAGGAAACCAAGAATATCCGTAAACCAGAGACGAATGAATTTTACGTCGTTTTCCTTTACCATTTTTAATACATACTCTTTATCCTTTGTTACCATGTTATTATCCTTTCTGCGAGGTGACAGTTACCATGTGCTCGCATACGATTGTTATGATGAAGTGGTTCCATGGAGAACAGCATAGAGGATAAATGTTTCAGGAATATTTCGGGCACGTAAATACTATGTAAAATATTATCTTCTACAATGCATCCGGATTGCTACAGAATTTGTATCCCACATTCCGGACGGTCTGGAGGAGGTCGCCATACGCGCCCCCCAGTTTCGTTCTCAACCGCTGTACATGAATATCCACAGTCCTCGTTCCTACGTAGTTGTCATAGCCCCATACCCTGTCCAGGAGCACTTCGCGGGTAAATACCCTGTCTCTGTTCAGGATAAAGAACTTTAATAACTCATATTCACGGTAGGTAAGAGAAACGGGTTTCCCTTTCAGAGAGACCTCATAGTTATCCAGGTCAAGGAGGAGTTCCCCGATATTCACGGTATGTTCCCGGTCGACTTTACCGATCCTCCAGAACATCTGTTGGATCCTCGCTATGATCTCCTGATGGTCTGCATCTCTCGTCACGAAGTCATCAAAGCCCAAAGAGAGAGGTACCGTAACGAGGACCTCCTTCTTGATAAAAGCAAGAACAGGAAGTTCTTTTATTCCCTGCTCTCTCCGAAGGTATTTCAGTTCCTTCACGTTCGGCTCTTCCAGTGAAACAAGATCAAAGAGCAGCATATCAGGGCGTTCGGTAAAAAAGAGATCGACAGCCCTGTCATGTTCTGAAACTGACAGCACCCGGAATCCAGCATCTTCCAGGGGTCCGGCAACCTTCTGGCCCCACGTCAGGTCAAATGTAAAAAAAAGAATCTTCTGCATAGAACTTCTCGCAAGAGAATTTACGCCCTCTGGTTACATCGCCGTTGATGCATCGTGCGTCTAAATTTAAAAAGATTATACCGATAGTGCAGGAGAAATCAATCAATTTGAGAAAGGGCCAGGAAGAGAGAACTCCCTGACCCTTGAAGTGAACAGTTAAGCGTGAAGAGTTAAGAATTTAATTTTCATTCTTCATTCTTAATTAACCAAGTATCTTGTCTACTTCTTCCTTATCGCAATCCATCACATACTGTATACCGGAAATCTGTGATGCCTCTTTTGTCAGGGATACAATATCATTTCGGGAGATATGTTCAAGGGAGAACTTTCTTGCACCACACATGAGCTGGCGCAACCCCTGTGATAACCTTTGTACATAGGTATAAAGACCTATAGCAGCGGGAGGAATCTGGGCATACTTTTTTCCGAATCTGTGCTTCAGTTCAGGCGAGCTTATAAAGATTTCTTCGATGCTCATGCCGTGCTTTTCAAGGGTAGGAGGAAGTTTTCTCTTTTCGATCATATTCCCGATGGTTTTTCCTACCATGGCAGCAGCGATGGGAGCGCGTGCCATGCCCACGAGCTTTGTATAGGGAGCACCCAGGGCCAGAATTTTGAACATCTGATCTTCCAGGGTAATTCCGCCAGCGAGGGCGACATCAGGCACGTATTGACCTTTTTTGGCGAGCCTGTCTATGTACTGGTAGGTAAGGGAGAATATTTCAACCGTAGGCACACCCCATTCGTTCATCATCCTCCAGGGGCTCATTCCAGTTCCTCCGCCGGCACCGTCAACCGTCAGAAGATCGATCTTTGCTTCAGATGCAAATTTAACGGCACGTGCAAGGTCAACCGGGCGGTAAGCGCCGGTCTTTAAAAATACATATTTGGCTCCGAGGTCCCTCAGTTCTTTGACCCTCTTCATGAAAGACTCTTTTTCAACCATACCGATACGGGAATGCCTTTCAAATTCTTTAAAGGTTTTGTTCTTAAATGATTCCTGTACTTCCGGGTCCAGTGGGTCAGGAAGGACGATATACCCTCTTTCACGCAACATTTTGGCTTTTTCAAGGGAGGTGATTTTAACTTCACCGCCGATATCCTTCGCGCCCTGTCCCCATTTCAGCTCAACAATCTCGATGCCGAGCTTGGAGAGGCCATATTCTAAAACACCCAGTCTTGTATCTTCTACGTTCGACTGAAGAACAATGGCTCCGAATTCATCCTGCCAGTCATGGTAGAGCTTGACCCTTCTTTCGAGTTCAGGTGATTGGAGCACTTTCCCGTTTTTAATCTCTGATTTTTCATCCATTCCGCAGACATTTTCACCGATGGTCAGGATGATACCGGAAATGGCTGCTCCAATTGCGAGGCCATCCCAGTTGTTTTTTGCAATATTCGTTGATCCCAGACCGGGGATGACCATAGGCATTCTGAGCCTGACACCCTTTCCCTGTCCTACCTTTGTTTCCACTTTAACATTAGGGAAGGTCGCCTTGTCACTGTCTGCTTCTATACCTACCGCCCCTACTGCAGTACCCATGATATTAAAATGGGAGAGGTCGATGGGATAGTTTTTCTGTGAAGCAGCCGTGATCGTGCCAAAGGGCTGAGGGTAAATGACTTCAGATCCTCTCAGCGCAGACTGGCCTATCTCGCAAAGGCCCGGGCATCCCTCGATGCACGTTACACACATACCGGAGAAGGGGCTGATGTCATTCCCGGTACGGTTCTTTGTTAACGTTGCGGCTGTTGCGTTAATTCTGGTGTACGACATTCTTCATTTCCTCCTTATGGTGATAGTTACATGCTTTCTGCGTATCAAAAACGGAAATATCAAAAATAATTGACTGACTATCTATTGCACCTTTGTTCAGGCTGAAGCGCAAAAAAAAGGCGCCATGTTGCAGACGCCCTTGTCTTTTTCTCATAATACGCCTTTGTATTACAAGTACATAAATAATAAATTTAAAATGCTTTCATGTCAAGTCCATTATAATGTCTTGGAGAGGAACAGAACAGTTTAAGACGCAATGGTCTTTAACTTGCTTTTATTATCGTCGTTTTCCTTGGACATTTTCTGGAAAATCCTGCTCGATTCTGCGAGGAGCGATTTAGCCAGCCTGGAAGAATCAGAATAAAACCTGGCGGATTTATCTTCAATAATCTCAGCCATTTTTATCAGTTCCTTCAGGGCGGAAGGTGAATGTCCATTGGGGCTTAGTGCATAGTCGTTACCATTCAAATCATAAATTGGCTCAAGGATCATCTCGTTCAGCTTCTGCTGCCTGGTATGTTCGAGCAGTTGAGAGCGCTTACGGTGTAAATCAGCAAGGAGGGGGAGGGCAGCTACATTGGGGTAGGTTTTCGAGCTGCCCTCGTAGAGACTTGTTGCTACTTTTTCCAGTTCGAGTGCGAACCGTATGAGCGATCCGAAGGTGGTAATTTCAGGGAAAGAACTCTTTAAAACCATCTGGTAATTACAACCTTTCTGTCGGTAAAGAAATTAATGGCATCCTCTCCCTGGCCATGGAGGTCACCGAAGAATGAATCTTTAGAGCCGGCAAAGGGGAAATAGGCCATGGCAGCGACTATTCCGATGTTGATACCGATGTTGCCGCACTGAACGCGATAGCGGAACTCCCGGGCAGCCGGGCCGCTCTGGGTATAAATGGAAGCGGCATTTCCGAAGGGGCTTGAATGGATCAGGTCGATTGCCTCGTCGAGGTTCTTCACCCTGATGATGCTTACCACCGGACCAAATATTTCTTCTTTTGCTATGGTCATGTCAGGGGTTACATTGTCAAATACCGTTGGGCCGATAAAATGTCCCTTCGGGTATCCGTCAACTTTGATGTTGCGGCCATCGAGGATAAGCTTTGCGCCTTCCTTCACGCCCGTTGCGATATATCTTTCTATCTTCTTCTTGGCATCGCCGGAGATAACCGGGCCCATATTTACCGTTTCATCCAGACCGTATCCTACCTTGATTCTCTTTGCGCCCTCTACAAATTTTTCCTTCAGTTCCTGGTAGATATCTCCTACTGCCACTAAATTTGCACCGGCAAGGCATCGCTGACCGGTACAGCCATAGAAGGATGAGAGCATGTTTGCAACAGTTCGGTTCAGTACGCAGTCCGGCATGACAACTAACGAGTTCTTGGCACCGCCCTGAGCCTGTACTCTCTTTCGGTTCTCAGCGCATTTGCGGTAAACATAGTGGGCCACCGCGGTGGAACCAACAAAGGAAATCCCCTTTACCAGAGGATGATCCATGAGGGCATCAGCGACTTCATGACTTCCGTTAACCAAGCTAATCACACCCGGAGGGAAGCCGGCCTGATGGATGAGTTCAAAGATATATTCCTGGGTAAGCGGCACCTGTTTTGATGGTTTGACAATGTAGGTATTCCCGCAGGCTACTGCGTACGGCCAGAACCAGAAGGGGATCATCGCCGGGAAATTGAAAGGACTGATCGAGGCAAAAACACCTAAGGGGGAACGAATAGCCTCCTCGTCAATACCTGCTGCAGCCCCATCTTCCAGAGTATAACCCATCATTAGCGACGTAACACCTGTAGCAACTTCTACATTCTCGATCGCGCGGCGAGTCTCCCCTCTGGCTTCGTCAATAGCCTTTCCGTGCTCTTGAACCTGTACCCTGGATATATTTTCAAAGTGTTTTTCCATGAGGTCTCTCAGTTTAAAGAAATACCTGACCCGGGTTACGGGAGGCGTTTCTCTCCACTCAAGCCAGGCTTCTTGGGCAGCTTCTATTGCTTTGGCTGTCTCACGGGCAGTGGAGAGAGGGACCTGCGCAATTATTTCCCCTGTAGCAGGATTCTCTACATCCTCGAGTTTTGAGGCCTCGGCATCAACCCATTCGCCATTGATATAATTTTTCAGAACCCCGTAATTCTTTTTGACTTCTGGCAGGTGTTGACTTCCTTCAAGTCGCTCAGGAACAACCTTTAATTTTGCCATTAATTTTGCCATTTGATTCCTACCCTCCCATGAAAGGCTCTGTTCGAAAATTACCATTATATGTAAAACAAAAGACATGCCATTTTTTTGCTTGGGTCAAATATTTTGTAATTAATTGTATTATCAGCTTATTTATTAGGCGTTCTAAAAATGTGGCTGTATACATTAGTCCCCTGGATGGAACGATAAAAAAATATCCAATCAAAGATTATGATTAAATTAATACGATAAATCAGATATATAAAATATGTTCCTTTAATGATACGTTCCATGGATAAAACAATTCACTGGACAATGGGTTCTAATTGCTTATAATATAAAGTATAAAGCTTCAGATAACACCTAAAAATTCTGTTAATAAACGGGGTAGTAAATTATGAGGCATGATGTAACTGCTTTAATAGTGAGTGAGTTTCAGGGTCTCTTGAAAAAAAAGGCCAATCATGATGAAAAATTGAACTCTCTCAAGGGATTGATTAAAAAAATTATGGATACCTATACGGGAGGAATCACACTTGAACAAAAAAAATATCTGAAAAGCTTTCTCCAAGGAGACAATAAGATGCTTTCAACGGAGTTGAACCAGGCGTTCGACCATCCTGAAATAGGAAGCATTATCTGTGATGAAAATAACATGATTGTTGACATTTCGAGAAACGTGATAACTTCCCTCGGTTATCAGCCCGGTGAATTGATCGGTTCTTATAAGGGGAAGCTTTGGGTGGAAAGACCGAACAAAACAGAGTCAGATTATGGCAATAACGTTGAATACCTCATTTACCGGGTAAAGCAGAAACACTTCGATGCCACCCACGAAGATGCGTATATCTCCCACGATGATAAAGTAATTTCAGTTCTGGAACATAGACTGGACATCATTGACCCCCAGCGAAATGTTATCGGTTTTCTCTATCTGATATTGGACCTTACGGAGGAAAAAGCTTTAGACCTCTCCTTAACCGAAGCGATGGACCAGATTGAACAGGAACTTTTAAAGGACGCTCAGATAGAACTCACCATGGAAATGAAACTTTACCTTGTGAAAGACATATTAAAGACAAAGGAATACCTTGGTAATATTCTGGAAAACTCTTTGGACGGAATTCTTATTACAAGCCCAGCAGGACATATCCTTGGATTCAACCAGTCGTTTAAAAAAATGGTGGGATACGAAACTGTGGAGATCAGAAACCAGCCCATGACCATACTCTATCCTACCATTGGCACTCATATGGTAACATCCGGAGAAGTTATTACCATTGAAGAGGATTACGTGCGCACCATAGCTGAGATGCTGAACAATCTCTTTGAAAACAAGAAAGTTTATAACTTTCGTCAGTATTTCAAACATAAGGACGGTAACCTCATCCCGACGGAGGTCAATCTCTCCCTCATTAAGGACCGGCAGGGAGATATCATTGGTATTCTCCGGAATGTTCATGACCTTACCGAGAAGGAACAGTTGCGAAAGGTAATCAGTGAAAAAGATGAAAAGATAAACCTGCTCCAGAAAGAACTTACCCAACCTTATCAATTGGATAATATCGTTGGGAAGAGCAGGTCTATGCAGGAGATCTTCTATCTCCTGAAAAAGGTTGCTGAGAGTGAAAGCACAGTTCTTATCCAGGGGGAGAGTGGCACCGGGAAGGAGCTCATCGCCCGGGCTATTTATCACCATAGTCCAAGAAATAAAGGGCCGTTTATTGTCCTCAACTGCGGAGCCATACCCACGAACCTGCTGGAGAGCGAACTCTTTGGACATATCAAAGGTTCCTTTACCGGTGCCATCCGGGATAAGAAGGGCCTTTTTGAAGAGGCTAACGGGGGTGTTATTTTTCTTGATGAAATAGGAGAGCTTCCCCTTGACATGCAGGTAAAACTCTTACGAGCCATCCAGCAGAGAGAGATCAAGCGTGTGGGTGATAACCGCGAAATTAATATAGATGTACGAATCATTGCAGCTACCCACAAGGATTTGCTTGAAGAAACAAGAAGAGGGTTGTTCAGAGAAGACCTGTATTACCGGATCAATGTCTTTATCATCAGGATACCCCCGCTGCGCGAAAGGATAGAAGACATTCCTCTCCTGATAGAATACTTTCTTAAAAATTACAGTACGGATGGAGCGAAGACACGTATTTCACGTGAAGCCATGAAAGCACTTTTACAGTATCCCTTTCCAGGTAATGTCCGTGAACTGGAGAACATTATAGAGAGGGCCCTTATTCTCTGTGAAGACCACATAATCAGAATCGGCGATCTGCCGACGGAAGTGGTAGATTTACCTCAGGACCGGATAAAAAAAGGTGAACCCTTAGAAGAAGGATTGCGTCAGGTCATTTCCAGAAACCGTGAATTGGTAGAAAAAGATATCATCGTCAAAGCGCTCAAAGAGGCTGGCAGCAATAAAACTGTGGCAGCCAAGATCCTCAAAATCGGGAGGACCTCCCTGTACCGGAAATTAAAAAAATTAAATCTCGAGGTATAGCCATCCACCGTAAGCAACGTTTGTTCGTAGAGCACGTCAGTTCAGAAGGGAATCTCACGATAGTGCGTGGAGAGCAGGCGCGGTATCTTGCGAAGGTACTCAGGATACGTCCGGGTGAAAACATAATACTCTTTGACGGGAGCGGGGCGGAATATTTGGGCATAATTGAAGGATTTTTAAGGAATGATGTTCAGATAAGAATACTGGAGAGATATGATCCTCCGGCAGAATCACCCCTTGAGCTTGTCCTGTTTCAGGGCATACCAAAGGCAGACAAGATGGACATTATTGTAAAGGGGACGACGGAACTCGGAGTGAGTTCAATAACCCCCTTTTTTTCTTCCCGGACTGTTCCGCGATGGAAAGATGAAACTCTGAACAAAAAGGTTATGCACTGGGAAAAGATTGCGCTTGAGGCAGCACGGCAGTCAGGCAGGACGAAAGTACCGTGTGTAGGAAAACCTGTTACGTTTGATGGGATGATAAGAAAGGTTGAACAGGTAAGGGATGGCTTCCTCAAGCTTGTTCTCTGGGAGGACGAAAGGGAGAGAAAAATTAAAGATTTGTTTCGAAAAAGCTCCTCGGTTCCTGGTATCTGTTTTTTCGTCGGCCCGGAAGGCGGCTTGTCACCGGGGGAAGTAGACCTGCTGAAAAACATTGGATGCATCCCTGTCCATCTGGGCAGGAGGATCCTGAGAACTGAAACCGCAGCTCTCACCTTAATGAGCATTATCCAATATGAGTGGGGAGACTTAAGCTAAGATATATCATTATACATCCAATTGATTTCTCGTGGGAATCTTGATATAATTTCTTAAGATTAGCAGCTTTATAATGATATGAATTGTCCGCATTGTGATTTCATTGTAAACGATAATACTGAAGTATGTCCGAAATGTGGCGGAGAAATGAGCGTCCATAAGGACTTGCCTGCAGAAAATACTTTTGCACCGATAGATACTTTTCTTTCTGGTGAGGAAAAGGGCGCCAAGCCCTTTACCCCGCCAGATCTCACCCGGACCATGGAATCAATCATGCAGTCTCTTGATGAGCTTGATCAAACCGGTTTACAAGGATTGCCAGCAAATGTGCTCAGGGCAGAACCATCCATGCAGAATGACGTACGAAGCATTGAAAAAGGTGGATTCTGGATCAGGTTCCTGGCATTCGCGATTGACAAAATTGTAATCTACATCATCTCCATAGTGCTGCTTATTGCCGGAGCTTTTGGTGTCGGTATCAATTATTCGCCTTTTGAAGGAGACTTCGTAGAGAGACTGGGAGAAGTCATTACGTTCCCCTATGTTCTTATCCTGGTCATCATGACAATGATTATTTATTATACTTATTTTATTGGAACTTCCGGTCAGACAATTGGGAAAATGATCTGCCGTCTCAAGGTTGTCCAGACCAATGGAGAGCCTGTAAGCTATGGGCAGGCATTTTTACGGTGGGTAGGGTATCTTGTCTCAAGTATCTTTTTCTACCTCGGATTCTTCTGGATTGTCATTGACCATAACCGCCAGGGCTGGCACGACAAGATTGCTGATACCTACGTGGTTCGTGTGTAGAAAAGCTTACCTTGTAAAATAAAGTAAGTAAAGTATTTGAAAATGAAAACAATAATTGTATCGCCTGATGATCTGAGAGAAATCAAGTTAATGGCAGTTCTGAAGAGTACATATCATATGCTTAATCTAAAATTTTGATGAGCTCTGTGAAAGACAATAAAACTTTTGTGATGAAAAAATTTGACAATACAAAAATATTTTTATATTTATAAATGTGTAAGGTCACAAAAAAAGATTTCGGGAAAAAGAAAGAGGGGAATTAGTAAACTGAAGTAAAAGACATAAAAATATATTTTCCTCTAAATAATTGTATTTACAGTCTTTTTACTTTTAAAAAAAATTTTAGTAAAGAACCCCGCAGCAGAGCTGCGGGGCATTAAAATTCAAAACTTAATTGCTCTTGTTGCTGATACTTGATATATCGACGTATGACTTCAGAGGTAACCTTGTCCCCAACAGACCGAACAAAAT
>Ga0315279_10010903_pt1 | contig 10600 bp, 12 predicted proteins | sample YL17G06_20_MG_FD_203694 | JGI IMG/M metagenome (GOLD analysis project Ga0315279, IMG submission 203694) | Sediment microbial communities from Yellowstone Lake, YNP, Wyoming, USA - YL17G06_20 | ecosystem: Environmental > Aquatic > Freshwater > Lake > Sediment | place: USA: Wyoming | collected...
GGAGGGAATGGGATTCGCCCAGACGGGCGGCCGTCCGGCCGAACCCATGACCCACCCTTGGCTTTCGAGATGGCGGAGGGAATGGGATTCGCCCAGACGGGCGGCCGTCCGGCCGAACCCATGACCCACCCTTGGCTTTCGATATGGCGGAGGGAATGGGATTCGAACCCATGACCCCAGTTTCCCAGGGTAACCGCTTAGCAGGCGGCCGCACTAGACCACTATGCGATCCCTCCGACGCGATTTTAGCATCGGTCCGTGGACCGCTTCAAGATCGCTGGCTCCAGCCCCACGTCATTGTGGCTTGGACGGTGGGCCGCTATAATGGCGGCAAGTTGAGCCCGCGCTCGCGGGCGTAGGGGATGTAGTGCCCAGAAGACAACGTCCTCGCGCCAGGCCGCAAGCGTCGCGCAAGAAAGCGCGTCGCCGCCCCCTGTTGGCGCCTGCTTCTCCTTCAGGGGCCAGCGGGGCGACCAGCCCCGGGGTGGTCCCCTTTACTCCCCGTAGCAGACCGGCAGCAGAGACCACCGCCGCGCCGCCCCAGGTACACATTTACGACTACGGCTACGTGCTCCGCGATCTGAGGCGCATCGCTATCATCGGTGGCGCCGCCCTGCTCCTCGTGGTGATCCTTTCCTTCGTGCTGCGCTGACCGAGCCTGTCTCTCCCTTATCGAAGGCGACCGATGGCCGTGAAGGCGGCTACCCCTATCACCACATAGCCGAGAACATCACTGGCCTGGAAGATGGCGGCTTCTTCCACCAGGTTTCTGACGGCGTAGGCGAGCAGTACTCCCACCACGGCTACACCCTGAAGCACGGCCCCGCGCTTGCGGTTGGCGGCCCAGCTCACGGACTCCCCGACGGCGTAGCCCAGGCCGAGGCCGAGGAAGAGCCCTATGAAGGCGCCGAAGCGGTAGGGGAACAGGAAGGCCCAGAGAGCCCCGGCGGCGGCGCCGGTGGCCAGGGCGGCGCCCAGGCCTCGCAGGATGAAGATGGCGCCCAGTCGATATGTGGGCAGACGCCGCAGGCGCGCGCATTCGCGACAACGGGCGCCCACGGGCGTGATGACCAGGCAGCGCGGGCAGATAGGCTTACCGCAGCGGCTGCAGGTCAGCTCGGTTTCAACCGAGGGGTGGGTGGCACACTGCATACGACTGGTAGGCGGCCGGCCTCAGGCCCTGTGAATGACGCATCTCTCGGCCAGGGCCATGAAAGCATCGATGACTTCGTCGGGCAGGGGTATGTCGCCTGGCAGCCGCTCGTGTTCGCCGCCGAAGCCGTGGTAGTCGCTGCCGCCCGTGGGCAACAGGCCGTACCTGCGGGCCATCGTCAGCAGGCCTTCGATGCTGGCCTCGTCGTAGTCCTGGTAGTAGACCTCAATGCCCGCCAGGCCGGCCTTCTGGAGGGTCGGCAGCAGGCCCTCAAGGTTCTCCATCTCCCGCGGATGGGCCAGGACGGGGAGCGCTCGGCGCTGGTGAAGAAAGGCCACGGCCTCGGCCGGGGTCATCTTGGCGCGCTCCACGTAGGCGGGGCCGTTACGGCCTATATAGCGCTCGAATGCTTCCTGAGTGGAGCCTATGTACCCCTTCTCAAGCAGAGCCTGGGCTACGTGCGGGCGCCCGACGGCTCCGCCATCGGCGATCGCTTGCACTCTTTCCCAGCTAATGTCCATGCCCAGATCGCGCAGCTTCTCCACCATGCCGCGGCCGCGGTCCCGACGCAGGCTGCGCAGACGGAGGAGCTCCTCCTGGAGGTGGCCGTCCTTCGGGTCGAGAAAGTAGCCCAGCACGTGCACCTCGCTGCCCGGGATGTCGGTGCTTATCTCCACGCCGGGGATGAGCGTGAAGCCTGGATGGCGAGTCGCGGCCTGGAGGGCCTCCCCGAGGCCCTCCGTGGAGTCGTGGTCGGTGAGGGCCATGATCTGCACGCCGCGGGAGACGGCCAGCTCCACCAAAGCCGTGGGGCTCAATACGCCGTCGGAGCAGTTACTGTGGGTGTGGAAATCGGCCCGGCTACTCACGGCGCTCCATCTCCCGATCCACCCGCACGATGCTGCGGGCCAGCCCCGTGGCATCGTCGATTTCGACGAGAACGGCGTTGAACTGAAGGACGCGGCTATTCTCGGCGACGGGCAGACGGTGGGGGAGCAGGGAGAGGAAGCGCGAGAGAACCGCATCCACGTCGTCTCCGATGATGGAGTCTCGGCTTCCCACCATGCCCACGTCACAGACGAAGGCCGTGCCCATGGGCAGGATGCGGGTGTCTGCCGTGCCGATGTGCGTGTGGGTGCCCAGGACGGCGGAGACGCGGCCGTCAAGGTACCAGCCCATCGCCACCTTCTCGCTGGTGGCCTCTCCGTGCATGTCGACGATGATGGTGGACCTCGCTGGCAGTTGCTTAAGGACAGCGTCGGCGGTACGGAAGGGGCAATCAAGGGGGGGCATGAAGGTGCGACCCTGGAGGTTGATGATGGTCACTCCGTTGCAGGTCATGATTCCGCGTCCTGGCGTCCCCGGAGGGTAGTTGTGGGGACGAAGGATAGGGGCCTCTTCGTCCAGGGAGGGAATGATCTCCTTCTGGTCCCAGATGTGGTTGCCGGAGGTGATGACGTCCACCCCGGCGTCGAACAGCTCGCGTGCCGTGGTCAGGGTAAGGCCACGGCCAGCAGCGGCATTCTCGCCGTTGGCGATGGTCAGGTCCACCTCGAGTTCCTGTAGTAAGTCGGGCAGCAAGGCGGCCACCGCCCGCCGGCCGGGCCGCCCCACCACATCACCCACCATGAGCACCTTCACGGCGCCTCCTCTAGGGCACGCGATGAGGAGCGGCTATCCTCGCTGCTGTGGACATCGCCGCTCCCCATGGCTTGTCTACTTGGCGTAGTCTACGGCCCTCGTCTCCCGGACCACCGTCACCTTGATCTGGCCGGGGTACTCCAGGCTCTCTTCGATCTTGCGGCTGATGTCCCTGGCTAGTCGCATGGAGGCCAGGTCGTCCACCTCCTCCGGCTTGACGATGATGCGGATCTCGCGGCCAGCCTGGATGGCGAAGGCCTTCTCCACACCCTCGAAGCCGCTGGCCAGCGTCTCCAGCGCCTCGAGCCGCTTGATGTAGTGCTCCAGGGTCTCCATGCGTGCCCCGGGACGGCTGCCGCTGATGGCGTCGGCGATCTGGACGACGATGGCCTCCACCGTACGCAGCTCCTCCTCTTCGTGGTGAGCGGCGATGCAGTGGACGACCGCTGGGCTCACGCCGTGCCGACGGGCCAGCTCTGCCCCGATGAGGGCGTGAGTACCCTCCACCTCGTGGTCGATGGCCTTCCCAAGGTCGTGGAGGAGGGCGCCCCGACGGCAGACGTTGACATCGGCGCCGATCTCCTCCGCGATAAGGCCGGCAATATGGGCGCTCTCCACGGCGTGCATGAGCTGGTTCTGGCCGTAGCTGGTGCGGAACTTGAGGCGGCCCAGGGTCTTCAGGATCTCCGGGTTGAGACCGGGACAGCCAGCCTCGATGGCCGCCTGCTCGCCGGCGTCCTTGATCCCTATGTCCACCTCCTGGCGCGCCTTCTCCACCACCTCTTCGATGCGCGTGGGATGGATGCGCCCGTCTGTGATCAGCTTGCTGAGGGCGACACGGGCGATCTCCCGTCGCACCGGGTCGAAGCCGGAGAGGGTGACGGCATCCGGGGTGTCGTCGATGATGAGGTCGACGCCGGTGGCGGCCTCTAGGGCGCGGATGTTACGGCCCTCCCGTCCGATAATCCGGCCCTTCATGTCGTCGCTGGGGATGGGAACGACAGAGACAGTACTCTCGGAGACCACGTCGGTGGCTAGCCGCTGCATAACGGTAGCCAGCGTATCGCGAATGCGGGCCTCGCCTTCCTCCTTTACCTCCGCCTCGACGGCGCGGACCCGGCGGTTGGCGTCTTCGCGGGCCTCCTTCTCCACCTCTGCCAGCAGGATGCCGCGGGCCTCCTGGCTGGTTAGGCCTGAGATCCTCTCTATCTCCTCTAGCTGCTTCCTGCGCAACTCGTCTAGTTCTGTCCTGGTCCCGGCTAGCTCCTTCTCTTTCTCGTCTAGGGATTGATTCCGGCGGTCCAGGGCCTCTAGCTTGCGATCTAGGTTCTCTTCTCGCTGGGCAACACGCTGCTCCAGCTTCAGGGCTTCGGCTCTTCGCTCCTTGAGCTCAGCCTCAACCTGGGCCCGCAGTCGAATTGCCTCTTCTTTTCCCTCTAGAAGGATCTCCTTTTGTTTGGTCTGAGCCTCTGCGAGGATCTTGGCAGCATCTCTTTCCGCTGCCTCTACACGCCCTTGGCTGATCCTCCGCCTTACGGTGTTACCGAGAAGAGCCCCGATCGCCAGCCCCAGGACGCCCAGAATGACGCCCAAGGCTATGGCTACGGGCATTGCAACCTCTCTTTCTGTTTAGGTCCCCCCTTGTCTTGATTATGTCTTCGCTAGTCCATCAAATGTTGAACCCGCCATCGGCGGGGCGATCTTCAGATTCATCATACGAGTAGCCTGGTGAGGGTGTCAAGGAAGCTGGCGGTGGTGTCCGGCCCGGAGCTGGCGGGCGTTTCCTGGATACTGCGGGATGAATCCCGCAGCTTCTGAAGCCGGATCTATGAAGGTGCGGGTTTCAACCCGCAGGAGGACTGTCTCCCTCGTTTCCGCTGGCCTCCTGCCAGCAGCGCTCCATGGTGCGACGGGCCACCTCGTAGGAGAAGCCGCGGCGCACCAGGAACCCGCCCAGGCGGCGTCGGAAGGTATCATAGTCCAGGCCGCGGAAGGCGTGCAGGCGGCGACTGGCTGCGCGATAGGCGGCCTCTTCGTCAGCGACGGAGGCCGTGGCGGCGGTGGCTGTCTCGGCGTCCACGCCCTGGGCCCGTAGCTCCTGCGCGATGAGGCGGCGACTGCGAGGGCTGGTGGCCTCTCGGGTCTCCGTCCAGAAGCGCGCGAAGGCCTCGTCGTCCAGGTAGCCCCGCTCTCTGAGCTGGCGCACCGTCTCGCCGATGAGCCGCAGTTCGATGCCCCGGCGGGCCAGGCGGCGGCGCATCTCCTTCTCGCTGCGGGGCCGGTAGGAAAGGAGCCGAAGGGCGGCGTCGTAGGCCGAGTGGCGGGCGTCCGCCTCCTGGAGGGCGTTCACCTGGGCCTGGCTGAGCTCCATGCCGGTGTGGAGGCTGGCGTCCTGCGCCAGGTGCAGGGCGAGGGCGAAGGCAAAGCGGCCCTCGTCGCCGTAGACGTTGACGCGCTGGCGGCGCTTCTGCCTCTCGATGGCGGAGATGATCATCGACCGCAAATGAAGGAAGCCTGGCCCACCCCGGCCGGCCTTCGAATCCTACGGGGTTCTCGAGCGGCAGCTAGAGCTCGTCTTCCTGCTCGCCAGGTGCGGCGACCGCTGCCCGCCCGCCGGCAGCGTCCCGGATCCGCTCCTCGATCTCGACAGCCATCTCAGGGTTCTGGCGCAGGTGTTCCTTGGCGGCCTCTCGGCCCTGGCCCAGGCGCAGGTCGCCATAGCTGATGAAGGCGCCCATCTTCTTGAGGATCCCCGTCTCAACCCCCAGGTCGACGATGCCACCCTCGCGGCTGATCCCCAGGCTCTTGCCGGTGAACATGATGTCGAACTCGGCGGTGCGGAAAGGGGCTGCCACCTTGTTCTTGACCACCTTCGCCCGCACTCGGCTGCCGATGACCTGGGGCCCCTGCTTGATGGACTCCACCCGCCGCAGGTCGATGCGCACCGAGCTGTAGAACTTGAGGGCGCGGCCCCCGGGCGTCACCTCCGGGTTGCCGAAGACGATGCCCACCTTCTCTCGCAACTGGTTGATGAAGATGACGGCGGTGTGGGAGCGCGCGATGGCGGCCGCCAGCTTGCGCAGAGCCTGGGACATGAGGCGTGCCTGGAGGCCGGGCAGGGAGTCGCCCATCTCCCCCTCGATCTCGGCCCGGGGCACCAGGGCGGCGACGCTGTCCACCACCACTATGTCCACGGCGTTGCTGCGGACCAGGGCCTCGGTGATCTCCAGGGCCTGCTCGCCGGTGTCGGGCTGGGAGATCAGGAGGTCGTCTACGTTGACGCCGATTGAAGCGGCGTAGGAGGGCTCCAGGGCGTGCTCCACGTCGATGTAGGCGGCCATGCCGCCCATCTTCTGGGCCTCGGCGATGATGTGCTGGGCCAGGGTTGACTTGCCGGTGGACTCCGGCCCGAAGATCTCGGTCACCCGGCCGCGGGGGATGCCGCCGATGCCCAGGGCCAGGTCGAGGGCCAGGGAGCCGGTGGGGATGGCCTCCACCTGGAGATTGGCGGAGGCCTCGCCGAGGCGCATGATGGCGCCCCGCCCGAACTGCTTCTCTATCTGGCCGATGGCCAGCTCTAGAGACCGCTGCTTGTCGGTCATGGCCGGGCCGGACTGTCCGCTAGGCTGGACCGTTGTCACGAGAGCCCCTCCCTGGGCGCAACCACTAAGGCGATTGCGCAATTTCGCTGCTTCCGGCGGCATGATAGCACGGGCCTGGGGGCCCCGCAAGGAGGCGGGGACTGGGAACCAGGAACTGGGAACTGGGAACTGGGAACTGGGAGGGTGATTTGTCTCCGGGCGATTGCGGGTTATCCTAGGACAGGTGTCTACTAGCCACCGGCCGGCGGCCCGACAAGGAGGCGAACATGCGACGCGCGGCGCTTCTCTACTGGATAGCGGTGACGGCCCTCCTGGCGCTGCTGCTGGAGGCTGCCTCGGGCTTCATTCTCTGGATTGCGCTGCCCCGTGGAGGCGGCTTCCACTTTCGCGGCGCCGGGTCGCGGGCGGCGCACGAGAGCTTCGGGTTCACCCGCGAGACGTGGCTGGACATCCACGACTGGACGGGCATCGCCCTCATCGTCATCCTGCTGGCGCACCTGCTCGTGCACTGGCGATGGGTGCTGAGCGTCACCAGGCGGGTGCTGATGGGGCCCACGGGGGAGCGATAGCCATGCCCACCACCCTCCGTGTCCACCTGACGCCGCGCTCGGCACGGGACGAGGTGCTGGGCCTGGAGGGCGACATCCTGCGGGCGCGGGTGACGGCGCCGCCCGTCGAGGGGCGGGCCAACGAGGCCCTCCTGCGCCTGCTGGGGGACACGCTGGGCGTCCCCAAGACCTCCCTGCGCATCGTGCGCGGGCAGCGGAGCCGCGAGAAGCTTGTGGCGGTGGAGGGACTGGATGCAGCGGAGCTGAGGCGGCGCCTCGAACTTCGAGCCTAGCAGGGTGCTGACAAGCCCAAGTGGGCCGCTCGTGGTTCGACCCTTCGGCCGTGCTCAGGGCAGGCAGGCTCACCATGAGCGGAATCCAAGAAGCCGCTCACCCTGAGCCAGTCGAAGGGCGAGCGGCGACTTCTCCAGCAGGCTGCTAGAGGCTCTGGGCCAGGGCCTGGCCCAGGACCTGGAGAAGAATGATGGCCACCAGGGGCGTGATGTCGATCATGCCGAGGCGGGGCACGATCCGCCGCAGCGGCGCCAGAATGGGCTCTGTGATCTGGTCCAGTACCTGGATGAGCGGGTTGCGCGGGTCGATGGCGAACCAGGAGACGATGGCCCGCAAGAAGATGGCCACCGTCAGAACCTGGATCAGGACGAGGACGAAGTTGGCGATGATGGCGCTACCCTCCCAGGGTCTTTCCCTTCTCGTAGGTGGCGATGATGGCCTCGATGATGGCGGCGCGCACGCGGGCGTTCTCCAGCACACGTAGGCCCTCGGCGGTGGTGCCGGCGGGCGACGTGACCCCGTGTCGCAGCTCGGAGAAGGGCGTGCCCGTCTCCTGGGCCAGGCGCGCCGTCCCCAGCACTGTCTGGATCACCATTTCGATGGCCAGGTCCCGTCGCAGCCCGATGTGGACGCCGGCGTCGGTCAGGGCCTCCATCACCAGGAAGATGAAGGCCGGGCTGCTGGCGGAGACGGCGGTGGCCATGTCCAGGTACTTCTCGTCGGCCATATAGAGCTCGCGGCCCATAGCCGCCAGCAGGCTCCGCACCGTCTCGCGCGCTTCTTCGCTGACGGCGTCGGTGGCCGTCCACAGGCTCATGCCCTCGCCGACCATGGCCGGCGTGTTGGGCATGACCCGCACCACCATCGGGTGGTTGAGAGCGCCGCACAGGCGCTCGATGCGCACGCCTGCCATGATGGAGACCACCGTCTGGTGGGAGTCCAAGTGGCCCTGGATGACCTTGGCGACGCCGGCGAACTCCTGGGGCTTGACGGCCAGGAGGGCGATGTCCGACTCGGCGGCCACGCGCGCGTTGTCGTCGGTGATGGCGAGGCCGTACTGACGGGCCAGCAGGTCCCGTCGTTGGGGGTTGATGTCGCTGACCACGATGTCGGCCGGCGAGAGGACGCCCTTCTTCAACACGGCAGCCACGATGGCCTCACCCATGAGGCCACCGCCGATCAATCCCAGCCGTGTCCCCATTCTACTCCTCCTCTGGTCTCGCCCACTCCCAGGCAGGCTCCCTTGGCCCGAAGATGGCCCGTCCGATGCGGACTATCGTGGCGCCTTCCTCGATGGCGATCTCAAAGTCATCCGTCATGCCCATGGACAGGTGACGCAGCCCCAGGGCATCCCGCAGGCGGCGCAGCTCCCGAAAGACAGGTCGCACCTCTTCCGGATCGCCGACCAGGGGAGCCACCGTCATGAGCCCCTGCACCGCCAGGCCCGGCAAGCGGGCCATCTGTTCCAGCACACGGCCCGTCTCCTCGGGCCTGAGGCCGAACTTGCTGGTCTCGCCGGCGGCGTTGACCTCCAGCAGGATGGGCAGCGGCCCTGCCTGTCCCACGGGGAGGCTTACGGCCTGGCGGCTGATGAACTCAGCCAGGCGCACGGAATCGACGCTGTGAATTATATCAAAGAGCTCCAGTGCTGTCTTGACCTTGTTCGTCTGCAAATGACCCACCAGGTGCCAGCGCGGGCGCGACCCCAGAGCCTCTACCGCGGGGATCTTGGCGGCCGCCTCCTGCACGCGGTTCTCGCCAATGTCGTTCAGGCCGGCGCGACAGGCCTCGACCACCAGGGCAGCCGGGAAGGTCTTGCTTACGCCGACGATGGTGACTTCGTCCGGGGAGCGGCCGGCCCGCTCGCAGGCTGCCGTCACCCGCTCTTTCACGGACCGCAGGTTCTCAGGGATGCCCACAGGGCGAGCATAGCACCCCTGCCGCCGGGCAGGAAATGGGGTTGCCTCTCTACTGCGGGCCCATGCCCGGCGGGCGGAAGTGCCGCTGCTCCCAGCGGGCGAAGAGGTAGAGGGCAACGGCAATCGCGGCCACCGGGATGAGGGCCAGCGCCGGGTGGACCGTGAAGAGGTAGAGCACCAGCACCACCGCCAGGACGAAGCCGATGATGGCCAGCAAAGGCCAGAGGAGCACGCCGAAAGCGGCCCGGGTCAGCACCCAGACCTCCAGGCAGCCATGGGGTTCCTGCTGGGGCTCCTGCTGGTGGTACACAAGCTGCTCCGTCGTGGAGAGGATAGGCTGGACGGCAGGCGGCAATCAAGGCGGGCCGCCGGCGGCGGAGCAAAGGCAGGCGGTCAGCGTCTCCGCTCGGCGCAGGCGCCGACCCTGTCGATCAGGTTGCCCCCGGTGGTGTTCTTGCTCACGGACACGGAGCCGGCGTGGAAGAGGCAGATGGCGGAGCCCTTGTTCCACATGATGTAGTTTGAGGTGATCTCTCCCTCGGCGCCGTTGACAAAGGAGATGCCGATGCCGGCGTTCTCCACCAGGCTGTTGTCGCGCACGACGAGCCTGGCGCCCTGCGAGAGGAGGCCGCCGCCCAATATGGTGCCCAGGGGAGCGGTGCTCTGCACGACGTTACCTACGAAGGAGCCCGTCGCCCGGAGCACGATGGTTCCGGGGGGCTGTCCGGGCAGGTGCGGCGCCGGATAGGCGCGGTACTCGGCGGCGTGCTCCTGGTTGCGCACAAAGCGGTTGAGATGGGCGGAGACGTCGGCGCCCCACACGAAGAGCCCCGTCAGGCGGTTGTCGCTGATCCGGTTGCTGGTGAGGGTGGCCTTCGTACCGGGAAAGAAGACCAGCCCGGTACTGTCGTTGTCCTCGAAGGTGTTCTCGTTCAGGTAGTATTCGCCGCTGGCCACGAAGGCGCTGGGGTTGACCAGGAAGCAAGGCGGAGGCTCGACCGTGGCCGGGGGCAGGAGCTGGCAGGGCGTCTGGCCGGCGAAGAAGCCCGGTCCGCGGTTGGACGCCACCTCGTTGCCAGTTAGCTGGACGCGGCCGACGTTGCCTACCGCCGACACGCCCACGCCGCCGTTGCCCCGTATCTCGCTGCCCAGGACGGCGGCGCTGGAGCCGTTGCGGATCAGGACGCCGTCCGTCGAGACGCCGTTCACCAGCGCGTCGCGCACCTCGGCGTTGCTGCCGGCGTCGATGTGGATGCCGACGCCGCCCCCGGCCACGCGCACGTTCCGGAAGCGGATGTCCGTGGAGTTGAAGACGTAGACGTTGGCGGGGACGCCCCCGCGCAGGCCCAGGTTCTCCAGCGTGATGCCGCTGGTGTTGAGGATGAGGACGCCGTCGCGGCTGCCGAGGCCGTCCACGATGGTGGCCTCGGGTCCGGCGCCGCG
>Ga0315279_10010904_pt1 | contig 10600 bp, 5 predicted proteins | sample YL17G06_20_MG_FD_203694 | JGI IMG/M metagenome (GOLD analysis project Ga0315279, IMG submission 203694) | Sediment microbial communities from Yellowstone Lake, YNP, Wyoming, USA - YL17G06_20 | ecosystem: Environmental > Aquatic > Freshwater > Lake > Sediment | place: USA: Wyoming | collected...
CGATTGCCGCTCGTACGGAATCAAGGTGGAAGCGGAGAACGCGCCGCAAGATATTCACATCTACAACTGCCGGTTCCGGGACATTGGCGTGCGGGCCATCAAAGGCTCGGCGGGACAGGACCCGAACGTCCATGCCGTGAAAGGCTCCGTCCGCTATTGCCGCTTTGAGAACACGAAAATCCCGCCGGCCGATTGGCTGTACGGGGGCGACTACATCGCCGCTATCGATATGATGGCCCTGGACGGCTGGACCTTCAGCGACAACGTCTTTCGCAATATCAAGGGCCGCAATGGCGGCGGGCGGGCCGCGCTCTTCATCTGGGTGCGTTCCCAGAGGGTGGTCGTGGAACGGAATCTCATCGTTGATTGCGATCGCGGCGTGGCTCTTGGCAATCCCGGCCAGTCCACGGCCAATCGCGCCGGCGAGCGGCTCGTCTATGTTCGCGACGGGATCGTCCGCAACAACTTCATCGTTGGCGGACCGGACTGCGGGATCGAGCTTTGGTACGCGGATGATATCAAGGTCTACAACAACTCCATCTGGCGGCCCGAGCGCAACTGGAGCCGGGGGATCCGTGTGGGGACCGGGACCGCGCACACGGAAATCGTGAACAATCTGGTGCATGGCGAGATCCGCCTGGAAGGGGGCGAAGCGGACCTGCGTCAAAACCTCACGGGCCGGTTGGACGGATACTTTGTAGACCCGCCTTCGGGAAACCTGGTGCTCACGCCGGCGGCCGTGAAGGCTATCGATCAGGGCATCGCTTTGCCGGAAGTGAGCGACGATATCCGTTGGCGCCCGCGCCGTGGGTGCATCGACCTCGGGGCGTGGGAAGGGCTCCCAAACGCGGCGGATCGCGTTTGGGGACCCCAATCTGAGGAGGGCCGAGCACAGGATGATCCGCCGTACAGGACGTACGGCAGTTTTGTGGAGTTGATGGCAGGGGAGAGGGCCCGTTATCCGAAGCTCGTCCGCGTCTCCGATCCGGGGACGAAGGAAAGCCCGAACTACACGGGTTTCTTCTTCTACCAGTGTCTGCAGTTCGATCCCGCGGACCGCTACCTCCTGGGCATGAGGGTTCACTGTCAAAACCGCGACGTGCGCCCAACCGACAGCGCCGAGATCGGCCTTATCGACCTGCAGAATGGGTACACGTGGGGCCAGATCGGGGAGACGACCGCGTGGAATTGGCAGCAGGGCGCCCGGTTACAGTGGCGGCCCGGATCGGAGGAGATCTTGTGGAACGACCGCTCGGACGATGGCACGCGGTATGTATGCCGGGTGTACAACTTCAAGACGGGCGCACGGCGCACGCTGCCCCGGCCGGTTTACACGCCGTCGCCCAACGGGACCACGGCCCTGACGCACGATTTCGAGCGGATGAAGCATGGCGGGACCCCTTACGTCGGCATCGAGGATAAGTACGCGGGCCAGTACGCGCCCAAAGAAACGGGCATCTGGAGAATGGACCTGAATACGGGCGAGGCAACGCTCATCATGAGCTTGGAGAAGATGGCCCAAAGCGCCTACCCCAAAGGACCACCTGCCTCGGGCTGTCTCTACATCTTCCGCGAGGGATGGAATCCCTCCGGCTCGCGGTTCATCGCCTTCCTCAAGGACCCTGACAACAAGTTCGACAAAGCCTTCTCCATGACTCCGGCCGGCACGGACATTCGTTATCTCTACAACCTGCCCAGTCATCATGAGTGGCGGGACGACCGGTGCATCCTGGATGGCCGAGGCTACTATCTCTACGAGGATGGCGGCACCGGCAAGTTCAAAGACAGGCTCTTCGAATCCTCTTACAATGGCCACGTCAGCTACATTCCCGGCCCGGGCGGCAACTGGGTCATCTCCGATACCTATGCCGTCGACGGCTACCAATATTTGTTCCTGTACCATGTGCCGAGCAAGCGGTTCGTGCCGCTGGCGAAGCTCATGTCCGCCGCCCCGACCAACACCTACAGGGTTGATCTGCATCCGAGACTCAGTCGCGACCGAAGGACTGTCTCCATCGACGCCACCCATGAAGGTCTGGGCCGGCAGATGTACATTCTCGACATCGGTCCCATCCTGGACCATCCGCCCGTCAGTCTTTCGGAACGAAAGGAGATTCGATGAAGACCCGATTGCCCGTCGGAGTAATGTTACAGATCGTGTTTGTGATTTGGGGGGCCGATGTCGCGCGGGCGCAGACCGCCGTGCCGACCTTTGAGTGTATCAGCCTTTACTGGAAGCCGGGCGACGCCGGGGACGGGGAGGCCAAGGTTCGTTTCCGCGTCCAGGGCGATAGCGCGTGGCGGGAAGGGTATCCGCTATGGTATGCCGAGTTGGATGGCGAGTTCCGTGGGAGCCTGGTTGGCCTGCGGTCGGGCACGACGTATGAGATCGAACTGACGTCGCCCTCCGGCAAGAAGGCTTCGCTGACCTCTGCCACGCGGAGCGAGCAGTTCCCCATCGGAAAGACGACGCACCTGCCGGGCGGCGAGATGGACAAGCCTCTGAAAATCACCGAGTCCGGCACGGCGAACGCTTGGCACCTTGTGACCCCGACGCCCGGGACCAAGACCGTGATTGACGTGTTCAATCTGCACGACAACTGCGTCGAGGTGGCGGCGGATTATGTCATCATCCGTGGGCTGGAGCTGAACAACGCCGGGCAGAGTGCGGTGCTCATTCGCAAGGGCGTGCAGAATGTGGTCGTGGAGGACTGTCACATGACCCGGTGGGGCCGGGTCGGCGGGGCCCGGGTCTGGGGTGTCTTCTACGGCTCCGATAGCGGGATCTATGCCGAGCGGGGCGCCGGCGGGCTGGTCCTCCAACGCAACCTGATCGAGAGTCCCCGCAGCGGCTCGAACGACTGGGAGTCCGGCCACCCGGATGGGCCCCAAGGGATCAGCTTGATCGATACCTCGGGCGGGAACATAATCCGCTACAACGAGATTCGCTCGACCGAGGACCATGGCTACAACGACGGCATCGGCGGCGGCAGCAACTTCAGCTTCCAGGGCAGCCCCAACCGCGACTCCGATATCTATGGTAATATCATCACGAACTGCTGGGATGACGCCGTCGAGAGCGAAGGCGCGAATATGAATGTCCGCATCTGGGGCAACTACATCGACAAGACCTTTGTGTTCATCGCCTCGGCGGGTACCTCGAAGGGGCCGCTGTACATGTTCCGCAACGTGTTCGCCTCCAGCCGGATCTCACACCAGGACCCCAGCGGCGGCATGATCTTCAAGACCGCCGGCGTCGGCCGGACCCTCACCCTCGACGGGAAGGAAGTCCCGGGCGACTGGGGCCGGCGGTATGTCTTTCACAATACGGCTCTCCAGCCCAACGGGGCGCTGAGCGTCTTCAGCAGCCACGGGGTCTGCAACGTCGTGACGCGGAACAACATCTTCCGCGTTCGCGGCAACGTCTATCCGTCAGATCCCCGGACACGATCTTCGACGTCTGGAAGGAATGCCTCAACGCCTGATTCTGTGTCGGCGACCCGAAGACCGTCCTCCCCGAGCGACGCTCCGCCGAACAGTTTCCGCAACGACCTGACCAGCGGCTATCTTGCTGGCGGGTTCGTCCGTTCGATGTTCGTGCCGTCCGACCGGCTGGAATGGTTCCTGGCCCCGACGGTCCCCAATATCAAATGGGGCAGAATCGAGTACTCCCGCAGCGGCAAGAATTTCGCGATCACCGACCCTCTCGTCCAAATCCCCAACCCGGCGATCAACAAAGGCGCGCGTTTGCCGACCTTCAACGATGACTATCAGGGCGCTGCCCCGGACATTGGCGCGTTTGAAAACGGCAATCCGCCTCTGCGGTTCGGCCGGGAAGCAGCCCCCGGCTTCACGCGTGCCCCCTGGGAGACCTATTGAAGCGGCTGGAAAGCCCAAGGATGACACAATCTGCCACACGACAATATGCTCTGGCCGGAATTGTTCTGGTTGCTCTCTGCTCGGCGCTCACCGCGGGCGAGTGGCGGTGCGACGGCCATTGGCTTCGGTTCCGGGGCAGACCCATTCTCCTGATCGGCGATTCGATCACCCAAGGATGGATGGAGCTGGGGATCAACTTCGACCAGCGGGCGTATATCGAGGCCTTGGCCAAACGCGGCATCAACGTGTTGCTGCTCTGGTCCTACATCGGCATCGTCAATCAGGCGACGGATGCGCGGATCGGCTACGATGCCCCCGAGATCTGGCCTTGGGTCCGAGCGAGCGGCAGGTTCGACCTGGCGTCGTTCAACGAGGCCTACTTTGACCGGCTCCATGAGTTGATCCGCCTGGCGGACGCCAACAACATTGTGGTCGTGATCCAGGTTCATGACGGCTGGACGAAGACAAAGTTCGCCGGCCATCCCTTCAATGTCGCCAACGGCGGCCCGCTGACCGACAAGGCCCAGTTTGTGGAGCTGCACGACTACGACCGTGAGATGCCGTTGGCCTTCGATCCGCCGTGGACCCGGCCGCAAAAGCATCAGTTCTATCTGGAACGGTTCTGTGAGCGGCTCATCCAGGCGACCGCCCACACGCCGAACGTGATGTTCGAGATCTTCAATGAGGGCGAGTGGTACGATGCCCAGCGCCTACGCGCCTTTCAGATGCATTTTCTGGACTTCTTCAAGGCGCGCACCGCGCAGCCTTTGATTGTCAACGATGACCATCTGCACGGTGTGCCGGGCTTTCGCGGCGAGCCCAAAACCGATATCCTCTCACACCACACGCCGCGGTGGGACAATTTGCCCCCGGCCCGGGTCTTCTTCGACCATTACAGCCGGGAATTCGACGCCACGCCGGCCAAGCCGCTGTTCTTCAGCGAGCCCGTGCCGTCCTATGAGGGCGGGGACGCGGCGACCGAGACCGCTTTGCTGCGTTTGCTCTGGGGTACGGCCTTGGCCGGAGCGAGTGTTGTCATTCAGAACGACGCCAGCTATGGATTCGATCCCAGGTCGCCTATGGCGGCCAGGGCCGACCAGCGCGATCGCGTTCTGGATCTGGAGGGACACTTGTCGCGATTCCTCCATCGAGCCGGCGTGGACTTCCCCGCAGCGCCGCTGCGCGTCGGGGCGGCCACGAAGCCGGACGGCCGGTTGGCCTCTACGGGTGTGTGTTTGGCCAATGCCGGCGCGGAATACGTGGTCTATGCGCCGCAGGGCCAAGCTTTCACCGTGAATCTGGCCGCCGCGAAGGACACGACTTTCACCGTTCGCTGGTATGACCCGCGCAGTGGACAGTTTCACGATGCCGGTCGGGTCAGTGGCGGCAACGCGGCACAACCTTTTGCTCCGCCGCTGCAAGACGATGTTGTGCTTCATCTCCAGGGACAGGGAAGGGCGCCTTGAGCCGTTGTATTTGTGCGCCGAGGGCATGTGAGCAGCAGAGGTGGGCGGGTTTGCGTGATCCGTCGGGTGGCATCGTCAAGGCCGAAGGCCTTGGCGATGGTCTCACGCACAGCCAAGCCGCCATCGCCAAGCTGCGCTTGACGATGCCACCCGGAGAAAATCGGGCTTCTCACTCGCTCTGCTAGAGCAGTCCGGCGGCGGTGAACATCTGTCGAACCAATTCGACCGAACTCTCAAGACACTCTTTGCCGTAGGCGGCGGTCGCGTCGCGCGGGTCGGCGCCGCCAACGCCTTGCGGCCACGTGGCGCGGGAGGGCGGCAACTGGGACAGGTCCACCAGGTCCGGCCTCAGGTGCATCATCAGAGAGGTCTCGTTACGGGCGGCGTGGTCCACTTGACTCTTCCACTGCCGGCTGATCTCCCTGGTGACGCCGAAGAGCTTGAGGCCGAAGCGGGCCTGACGCTCGGGCAGGTTTTCCACCCAGGACGAGCGCGACGGTCCATGACCGTCGGCGAACACGGCCCGAAAGCCCGCCCGCTTGAGCTGCGCGAGGATCGCATCGACCAGGAGCAGGTGGAACCCCGCCGGGACCCAGTAGCAGCTTCCATCGAGTTGCCGCGGCGGCGTGGTAGACTCGGCGTAGTCCATGCCCACGAGCATTCTTCCATCATCCGCCGGCTTGGCCCGGTCCGGCCCGAGGTAAATCGGCGGCATCACGACCCCGCCAAACCGACGGGCGCACTGGACCATGAGCCCCTCGCTCTGCATCGCATCGGAACCCAGGGGCAGGTGTTCCCCATGCCACTCCAGCGTGCCTAAGGGCAGATAGGCAATTGGTCTGGCGGCGAGCCTCTTGCGAAACTCGTGCGGCAGGAGCTCATCATAGCGGACTTTGACCGCGGTGGCTGTGTTCTCGGCTGCCAGGGTGGGTTGCCCGCTTAACAGGATTCCTGTCGACGCACCGGCCAAACCGGCCGCCAAAAAGTCACGACGGGATGGATGCTCAGCTTTACGCATGGGGCCATTTCCTTTCCAATCAGCATCAGCGGCTCATTTCGAATACCATGTCTCCGGTGAATCTCAACCGGTATAATAGTCTGCCGCAAAGAGCCGGGCCGGGTCAAGGCCGGCGTCTGGGATTGTCAGAAGATCGTGAGTCATCGGAGAAACGGGTATGGGGATGAAGTTGTGTGTTGTCTTTCTGGTGCTTTTGCTGGGAGTGCGCGCAACGGCGCAGCCTACGGTGTGGGACTTCGAGAGCGATTCCGGCAACTGGAAGTCCCGTGCCCCGACGGCGAAGGTGGAGCGCGTGGCGGACCTTGGGGCGACGACCAGCAGCCACGCCTGCCTGCACGTTCAGGGAAGCATGGAGGAAAACTGGAACTACGCCTCATCGGGCACCGTCGTCATGCAAGCGGGTCGGCTGTACCGGCTGTCGGCCTGGGTGAAGGTAACTTCGGCCGGGTCCACGACGCCCGCACCGTTTCTCAAGTGCGAGTTCGTTGCTGCAGAGCGCCAGCGCGAGATGGGAAGGGCGTCTACCGATCCGTACGATGTCGCCCATCTGGGCCAGTGGCAGCATTTGACGGCAGAATTCCACGCCCCGGCCGGGACCGTCTCGTGCTGGCTGGCCCTGGAGAAGGGTACGTCCGACCCGACGCAGATCGACGCCTACCTGGACGATGTCACGCTCGAGCCGATAGAGCGACTGACAGCCTTGTCCCGGTACGACCTCGACCCGCTGCCCGCCACGTTGGAGAAGGCTCGCGGTACGCATCCTCGTCTGTATCTCACGGCCCAGCGTGTGGCGGAACTTCGCACGGCCATTCGAACGACCCACGCCGGCCTTTGGGCCGAGGTGCAGGTGCTGGCCGACCGGGCGGTGGAGCGCGGCGCCCCGGCGTACCGAAGAAGCGACGCCCAGGGCGGAGATGAGCAACTGTGGCAACGCGAAGTCGGCAATACCATGCCCCATCTGGCCATGGCGTATCTGATGACCGGCGATAAGCGGTATCTCGACGCCGCGAAGCAGTGGGCGCTGGGTTCCTGCGGCTACGCCACCTGGGGCTACGGCCCATACGATGGCAAGGATTTGGCGACGGGGCACCAGCTTCTCGGCTTGGCGATCGTTTATGACTGGTGTTATCACGACCTCGACGAAGCGAGGCGGCAGCGCATCCGAGACACTCTCACCAAACGGGCCTCCGCCCTGTTTCAGGCAGCGGCAACAGGCAATACCTACTGGCACCGCTCGTACTTGCAGAATCATCTCTGGGTCAATGTTTGCGGCGTGGCAGCCGCCGGCTTGGCACTCTACGACGAGGTACCGGAGGCTCGTCAGTGGATCGGTTTGGCATCGGATAAGTTCCGGCGGACGATGGACGTCCTCGGCCCCGATGGCGCCAGTCACGAAGGAGCCGGCTATTGGGAGTACGGGGCGGAGTACATGCTCAAGTTCATGTACTTGGCCGACAGGCTGCTGAACGTCGATCTCTATGGCCGCCCCTGGTGGCAAAATACGGCCCAGTACTGCCAGTACCTGTCCCTGCCGGTGAACGCTTGGACGCGGAGCAACTGCATCGTGGATTTGGCGGACTGCCCCCGCGGTCACTGGTACGGGCCCGATCATATCCTTCGCCATTTGGCGGGGCGGTACCGCGACGGCCACGCGCAGTGGCTCGCGGAGCAGGTCGACAAGGCCAATGTCGATGCCCCCGGCGCTCGTTGGCTCAACCTGATCTGGTACGATCCGGCTGTGCAGGCTGCGTCTCCCCAGGACTTGCCGACGCTTCACCACTTTGAGGACCTGGGCCTTGTCTCGGCGCGGACCGGCTGGGATGGTAACGAGAGTCTCCTCGTCTTCAAATGCGGGCCTTTCATCGGCCACCAGGCCGTCGGCGAGTTCTCTTACGATCCGGGCGGCGGCCATGTGCATCCGGATGTGGGCCATTTTGTGCTCTTCGGGGCCGGCCAGTGGCTCATCCGGGACGACGGCTACCAGGACAAGTGGACCGACCAGCACAATACGCTATTGATCGACGGCGTGGGCCAGCTTGGCGAGGGCCACCAGTGGTTCGATGGCACCGCGTGCCTGTTGGCCAAGTCCCGGCCGCGCATCCTCCGCGCCACCTCCAGCGCGGAACTGGACCATATTGCCGGCGACGTGACGGCGGCGTATCCGAAACGAGCCGGGCTGGAACGCTTTGTGCGTCACCTGTTGTTTGTCAAGCCGGATGTGCTGATCGTGATCGACGATATCGCCGTGGGCAAAAGCGCGGACCTGGAGCTGCGCCTGCACACGGAAAGCAGCGACTGCAAACAGGACAGTGGAGGCTATCTCGTGACGGGCCGGCAAGCCATCCTGCGCGTGAACTTGGTGACGCCGGACAGCGTCAAGATGGACGCGGCAAGCCTGCCGGCCCATGGCAGTCACGGCAGGGGCGCCAACCTCTTCACGATACGATTCACGAACCATGATTCACGTTGGCAAAACGCGGTGGCGCTCTCCTGGGCGCCCGTGGGGAGCGAGGCGAAACGCCTCAGCCTCGCCAAGGACAAGCAGGCGTGGACGTTCGCCATAGGCGACAAGAAGCTGGTTTTTGACTGGGAAAGCGGACAAGCCATTTTCCGGCCTTGAAGGAGATCAATATGTGCGGTTCAGCTCAACGAGTTTTTCTTACCCTATCTCTGCTTGTCTTCTGGCTGTTCGTAGTGGCACCGTCCGGCGTTTGGGCCAATGCCCCCGCGGGCGCATCACAGATGGAGATCTTCCCGCCGGTGCAGGAGCATGTTCATGGCTCGACGATTGTTGAGCTGCCCAACGGTGACTTGCTGGCGGCCTGGTTCCAGGGCTCCGGTGAACGGTGGGCCGATGACGTGCGAATCATGGGAGCGCGGCTCAAGAAGGGCGAGGATCACTGGAGCAAGCCCTTCCTCATGGCGGATACGCCGGGTTTTCCGGACATCAACCCGATCCTCTTCATGGACGCGCAGAAGCGGCTATGGCTTATGTGGTACACGGTCATCGCGAACCAGTGGGAGACCTCGCTGCTCAAGTACCGGATCAGTGAAGACTACGCTCCGCAGGCCGAGGCGCCGAAATGGGCCTGGCAGGATGTCCTGCACGTCAAGCCCGGCGATTCCGCGGAGCGGGGCATTCAGCCGAGCGACCGGTTCGTCAAATCCGTCGAGCGGCAGATCGAGGAATATGCGACGTACATCAAGGAGGGCCTCTACGCTTCCCAACCGGCGCAAGGCGTTATTGCCGCCGGCCTGTGGAAGGCGTGGGGCGCCCGAATGCTCTCCAAAGCACGCGGCGAAGATATGGTTCGCAAGGGACAATTGCAGGGCCCGGCGGGACCGTCGAAGGAAACGGACCTTGGCTATCCCTACTTTCAGCGGATGGGATGGCAGACGAAGAATAAGGCCGTTCTGGTCGAGGGCCAACGGCTGATCGTCCCCTTGTACTCGGATGGTTTCAGTTTCTCGTTGATGGCTTTCACGGATGACGGCGGACAGACCTGGCGATTCAGCGAGCCATTGGTTGGGGCAGGCAACATACAGCCGAGCATTGCGACGCGGGCCGATGGAACCCTGGTCGCCTACATGCGCGACAACGGCTCAGCGCCGAAACGTCTTCACCTTAGCGCGTCCAAGGACAAGGGGCTGACTTGGAGCCCGGTCCGGGACTCTGAGTTGCCGAATCCCGGATCGGGAGCCGATATCGTCACGCTCCGCAACGGCCATTGGGTCCTGGCGTACAATGATACGGAACGAGGCCGGGAAAGCCTGGCTGTCTCCCTTTCCACCGACGAGGGCAAGACATGGTCTCATACACGTCACCTGGAAGGCGGCTCTTCTGAGAAATCCTCGCCCTCCGCCGCTTATCCCTCGATCATCCAGGGCGCCGATGGCAGTCTCCACGTGGTCTACAGCTACCATGGGACGCGTAAGACGATCAAGCACGCCCATTTCACCGAATCGTGGCTCCAAGGGCAATAGGTGTGGGCAAGACGATGAGCATCTCGAAGAATCATAAATGGAGGTCAGCATGATCAGCAGACGAGCGTTTCTGAAATCCGGCGGTGCGGCGTTGGCGGGTTCCATTTTCATGCCGCGCCTGACGGCCGGCGACCGTTCGGCCTCCCCGTCGGGCCGGCCGAACGTGCTGTTCATCATGACGGACCAGCAGTTTGCGGAGGCCATGAGTTGCCGCACGGGTCAACAGCTCATCCACACGCCGGCCATGGACAGT
>Ga0315279_10010906_pt1 | contig 10599 bp, 9 predicted proteins | sample YL17G06_20_MG_FD_203694 | JGI IMG/M metagenome (GOLD analysis project Ga0315279, IMG submission 203694) | Sediment microbial communities from Yellowstone Lake, YNP, Wyoming, USA - YL17G06_20 | ecosystem: Environmental > Aquatic > Freshwater > Lake > Sediment | place: USA: Wyoming | collected...
GACGGAGTCGCCTGCGCATTCCTCGAGGAAGCCGGGCTGAACCTGGAGGCGGCCAGAGAGTACGCGCGGTACCGCCGGACCAGGCCCGAACAGCGCCCCGGCGGGCCGATGGACCCGGAAGCGGCTCGCCTGCGGGTCGGGACCGGGTACGACGTTCACGCGATCGCGCCCGGCCGCATGCTCATTCTGGGAGGAGTCGAGATCGAGGCGCCCTTCGGCCTTGCGGGCCATTCGGACGCCGATGTGCTATGCCACGCGATCATGGACGCCTTGCTAGGCGCGGCCGCGCTGGGTGACATCGGGCAGCTCTACCCGGACACCGATCCCGCTTACGCCGGTGCCTCGAGTCTCCGTCTGCTGGGCGACGTCGCGGGGCGGCTGGAAGCGGCGGGCTGGCATCCGCTCAACGTGGACGCCGTCGTGGTGGCGCAGGAGCCGCAGATAGCGCCGCATGTGAAGACGATGCAGGGCAATCTGGCCCGGGCATTGGGCCTCGACGCCGATCGGGTCGGCGTCAAAGGCACGACCACGGAGCGCCTTGGGTTCGAGGGGCAGGGCCTCGGGATCACCGCGCAGGCGGTGGTCCTGATCCGCGGCATCGGGGCGTGAGCTTGGCGCGCGAGCGCCGGCTGTCGGTCGCCCCCAACACAGGTCGAGAGGGTGATATTGGTGCGGACGTTCGTTAAGGGCACCAACATCAAGGTCACGGAGGCAATGAAGAGCTACGGGGAGGAGCGGCTGCAGCGGCTGGGGCGTTATACCCACTTCCTCCGCGAGGTTACCCTTGTCTACTCAGTCCAGCGGGCCTGGCACATCGCCGAGGTCACAACGCGCTTCCACGACACCGTGCTCCGCGCCGAGGAGCGGTCGAATGACATGTACGTGTCGGTCGACAAGGCCGTGGAGAAGCTCGAGCAGCAGCTAGAGCGCCTCAAGACGCGCATGGATCGCCGCCGCAGGGCCGCCCGGGACCGCGGCGAGGTCGACGAGGATGCGGAGAAGGTCGTTGCCCTGTTCGGAGTCGACGAGGCGGCCGGCGACGAATACCAGTCCGTAGAGCCGCTCGAGGACGGGCGTGTCGTCAAGGTCAAGACGTACAGCACCAGGCCGATGACGACCGAAGAGGCCATCCTGCAGATGGAGCTTGTTGACCACGACTTCTTCGTGTTCATGCGCGACGGCGGCGAGGTGAACGCACTCTACAAGCGCCGCGACGGCGACTATGGTCTCTTGGTGCCCGACACGCAATGATCCCGCCAGGCCGTGAGGGGGCGCAGGTGAGCTGGGAGCAGTTCGGCAGACTGGTGATGGAGACGTTCGGACCCGGGCTCGAGCGGACGAACTACGGGTCCGTGCACTCGTTCTGTGCCGAAGTGCGCGAGACCGTGGCCCCAAGCCCGCGCGACATCGACGGGGCGCTGCTCTTGGTCGACGAGCCCGCGGCGGGCTTCGATGAGGTGATGCGGGCGTTCCTTGAATCGAGCCTTCACACGGGAGCCGATGGGGCCGCGATTCAGCTCTGGCTGCACGCGTTCGAGACGTGGTACTCAGAGCGCGAGGATGACGAGGATCGCTTCCGCGGCCTTATTGGCGATGACCTCGGCTAGCGTGGCGCCGGCGACCCGACAGGCGGCTCCCCGGGCGTCGCGGAGGCGATCCGCGCGCTGCGGGTCGCGTTGACAGTCCCCTGGGCCGTGGGTAGAATTGCGTGTCTGAATGCCTCGCGGTCTACCCCCTAGAGGCTCTGTTTGTGTGTACGCGCCACCGGCTCGCGAGCGCCCGGGCCGTGGTGTCTGTGTCGCGAGTTCGCATGGAGGGACAACGGCGTGAAAGCGCACCGCCGCAACATCCTGTTCATAGTGGGGCTGGCCCTGCTGGCTTTCCAGGTCGGCTTTAAGCCCATTGGGCTTGAGCGCAAGCGCACGCTGGCTGAGCTGAGCGAAGCCCGCTACCAGTTTGAGCAAAGCCTCGTCGGCATCCCCAAGGAAGAGCCCAAGCACGTCATCGGCACCAAGGCTGCCGAGGGCGAATCGGCCGCTCCTGACATCGGCGAGCCGGCCCCAGTGGAGCCGGAGGCGCCGCCCAGCGGCCAGACGACGGCCACGGAGAGTTCGGTCCCCACCGAGTCGGGGCCTTCGCCCGCCGGGAGCGCCACGCTCACGGGGAAGCTCGAGCCTCAGACCGGCATGAGTGCGGTCGATCTCCAGAACGAGATGTCCGACCTCCTCAAGGAGAGGGACGCGCTGATCCTGACCGGGGGGATCAAGGCCGAGGACAACGTCGTGACCGTCCGCTTCGCCTTTCCCAAGGACACGAAGCCCGCGGAGGTCGCCGCTCAGCGGCAGCTCGTCCTGAACATCCTCCGCGAGACCTACTCCGATCGGGCCGGCTCGGTGCGGGAGCTCGAGCTGAGCGCCAAGGACGCCAAAGACGCGGCCGCCGTTGTCGCCCAGATCGGGAGCCTGCAGCTACGCCGACCCACGCCGCAGGTTCAGCTCGGCCTCGACCTTCGCGGGGGAACGCGAATGGTCATGGAAGCCGTCCCGATAACGCACTACGTCTTCGAGGATCGGGAGGACGCCCTCCAGCAAGCGGCGGCCACTGAGTCCGGGCCCAGGGACGTAGAGTCCGCGTCGCGGGAAGCTGAGTCGGCGCCGCCGGCGGGGAAGAGCCCCGAACAGCCGGAGAACCCTGAGGGCGCGCAAAAGGCCGACACCCGCGGCGAGTGGCGGACGATCGGCGAGAACTTGCGCGGCTATCTGAGCTCCCTCGGTAACGTGACCGTCAGGAGCGTCACGCCGACCACGACCGGTGTGGTGCTCGACGTCAAGACCGTTAGCGAGGCCGAGAGCAACCGCATCAGGGACACCATCCGCGACTACCTCCGGGAGACCAAGCCCGAGATCCGATGCGTTGACACACAGTCGTTCTACATCCAGAGCGACACCATCGGCCGAGTGCGCGAGATCATGCAGCGTCGCGTGGACGGCTTCGGACTCACTGAGCCGATCATCCAGACGCAGGGCGACCGGCGCATCATTGTCGAGATCCCCGGCACGACGCCGGCCGACATCGAGCAGGTCCTCGACAAGCCGGCGGATCTCAAACTGATGTACATCGACCCGAACCGCTTCACACTGAAGCACGAGAAGATACCTCTGAGCGAGATGGACCCGCGCAGGCCTGAGAAGAAGGAGCGCGTCGTCGCCTACGACGCGGTGACCAATGAGCGGGTGAGCCATGAGGTGGCCATCAACGATACATCGTCGCAGGTGATCGTTCGCGGCGCGGAGATGGTCGACAACTCGCAGGCGAATCCCGGCCAGCGCGGCGACTGGGAGGTCACGTTCCAGCTCAAGACGGCGGCGGCGGACAAGTTCCGCGACTTCACGTCGAAGCACATCAAGGAGCCGCTGCCCATCGTGCTCAACAACGTGATCGAGTCGGCCCCGGTCATCGAGTCCACCATCGGGGCGCACGGTCGCATCACGGGCGGGTTCACCATTCAGGAGGCCAACAACCTCAAGACTCTGCTGAACGCCGGCGCGCTACCGGTTCCGCTGGAAGTGGCCGAGAACCGAGAGGTGTCGGCGACGCTCGGCGCCACGAACGTGCAGCGCAGCCTGATAGCCAGCGGTATCGCGTTCGTGCTGATCTTCATGTTCATGGTCGGCTACTACCGCCTGCCCGGCGTGGTCGCCGATGTGGCCCTGATCATGTACACGGGCATCGTGCTGGCGGTTCTCGTAATGTTCGACGCCACCCTGACCCTCACGGGTATCGCCGGCCTCATCCTCGGGGTCGGTATGGCGGTCGACGCCAACATCCTGATATTCGAGCGCATGAAGGAAGAGCTGCGCACGAAGTCGCTCACGATGGCCGTTCGGGTGGGCTTCGAGCGAGCCTGGACGGCCATCCTGGACTCGAACGTCACGACGCTTCTGGCCGCGTTCACGCTATGGATCTTCGGCTCGGGCGGCGTTAGGGGCTTCGCGACGACGCTCATCATCAGCGTCCTCGCCTCGATGTTCACCGCCATCTTCGTCAGCCGGGTGCTGCTTGAGATCATCGTCACCACCAAACTGGGCACTAGTGCGGCCCTCTACATGGGCGCGCGCCCTGAGTCAGTCATGAGGGAGGACTCTCGCCGTGGACGGCGCCCGCTCCGGTGAGCTGAAGACGCCACCGTTCGATCTGGTGAAGCACCGCTGGCTGTGGTTCGGCCTCTCGGGAACCGTGTTCGTGGTGGGTATGGTGTCGCTGATCTTCCAGGGTCTGGTCCTGGGCACCGACTTCACCGGCGGCGCGGAGATCCAGTACCGTTCGGAGAGGCCGCTGCCCGACTCCGAGGCCGCGCGGGCCACCATGGCCGACCACATCTCAACGAGCGTGCTCGGCCTCGGGTCCGGCGCGGTGAAGACGGTCACGGTCGGCAACGACGCAGACGGCCGGCCCATCAGGGAGCTGCTGATTCGCATTCCCGCCAGGAGCACCGAGGAGATCGCGTCCTGGAAGACGCAGATCACGGACAAGGTCGGCGCCGCGTACAGCGAGCAGCTAGGGTCGATTATTGAGAGCAAGGACGCCAACTTCATCGGACCCGTTATCGGTCGCGAGCTGAAGCGTCAGGCGATCTGGTGCCTCATCGTCGGTCTCGGACTGATCCTGGTCTACATAAGGCAGAGGTACAACATCCGGATGGCCACCGCGGGCGTGGCCGCCCTGTTCCACGACGTCGGCATTATGACCGGCATGATGTCCCTCGGGCGGTGGGAAGTGAACGCACCGTTCGTGGCCGCGATCCTGACCGTCGTCGGCTACTCCATCAACGACACCGTGGTCATCTATGACCGCATCCGCGAGAACCTGCAGAGCAGGGCCTCCAGGTCTGAGTCCTACCATGCCGTCGTCAACTTCTCGCTGTGGCAGACGATGTCGCGGTCCATCAACACGGTTCTCACGGTTCTGATCGTCCTCTTCTGCCTGCTGCTGTTCGGCGGGGCGACGCTGCGCGAGTTCGTGATAGCCCTGCTGATAGGTATCTTCTGCGGGATGTACTCGTCCATCTTCAACGCGAGCCAGATCATCGTCCAGTGGGACGAGTGGTCGCAACGGCGTCGGGCCCGCGGCAAGGTCGCGAAGGATGCTAAGAAGGCCTTGGTCGGGCCGAGCGCGGGGAGACGCCGGATTGAGGAACTCGCCAGGGCCCGCGCGCGTGCGGCGGAGGCCGCCGGCGCGACCGCGGCGGTTGGTGGCGGCATCGAGAGTGCCGAGGCGACGGACTCCGTGCCCGGAGGTGACGGCCTGCTGCCCGAGAAGTCCCGCGCCCAGGCGGCCAAGGCGGCCCGCACCGGCCGTCAGGGCAAGAGCAGGCGCCGGCACTAGATCACGTCGGCAGAGGCCCATTCAGCGGCCGCCCGGTCGGTGATCGGGCGGCCGTCGGCTTTGCGGGGCGCCCTGTCGTATCGAACGGCCGAACACGGGGCGTACCCCGGCGTCCTAACCCTCGAGGAACGGTCGCGCAAGCAGCCGAGACACCCGCCGGGCGAAACGGCCGCAGCGACCCTCAGCATCGAGGTGAATGGAAGATGAACATAGGGAGACACATGAGAGCCCTGTGGCCGGCCGCCACCATCGGCGTAGCCGCGCTGGCGGTCGCGGCCGTCGCGCTGGCCGGGCAGCCTCGCGACGCCGCGGCTCCGCAGTCGGAAGCGGCGACTCTCGAGGGGGACGTTGGCGTCCTGTGGGCGCTGCAGCAGCTAGGGATCACCAAGGACCAGTGCGAAGCGGCCGCGAAGGCGCTGGACAACTACGCGGCGGCGCGGGAACAGAGCCGCGCCTCGGTTGAGAGCCTGCTTGCCGGCTCCGCGAACCTACTCCGCAGCGCTCGCGAGAAGCTCGTCATGGGTGAGCAGCCGGACGCCGACAGCCTCTCGGCCCTGCTGAAGCTCCGACAGGACGTGCGCAAGGCCCGAGGCGAGGCCGCGAAGGCCAGGCTCGCCGCCTCGGAGACGCTATCCGGCTTGCTGACCGATGAGCAGAAGCGGAAGCTCTCCGCCGGAGCGCTCGGGCCGGCGCAGGCCGCGGCACGCAAGACGTCCGACCCGGCCGAAGCGCTTCGCGTCATCCGCCAGTGGTCTGACGACGAGTTCGCGGCAGAGAGTGACGCTCTCGCCAGGCGTTTGGCGGGCAAGGGCGCGACCGAGCAGGAACTCGCCGAGGTCAAGACGTTGCTTTCCGAAGCCCGCGGACTCAGCGCGGAGCAGTTCGACGCCCAGGCTGGCGAGATTAGCCGGCGCTTCGCCGAGATGCCCGGGCTGCGGGGCAGGGCCGGGGACACCCGTGGGCCGGCCGGGCAGAGGGCGCTGGTCGGCATAGTCGCCTGGATCAGGCGCATGCCGCAGGACAGGTACGACAGGGCCAAGGACGCGATCATCGGCCGGCTGCAGGGCGCCAACGCGGCGGCGGATGAAGGAGCCAGGGCGGCTCTGGGCAGCCTGCTGGACGAGATCAGGCAGGTTCCCGAGGCCGAGCTGCGCACCAAGCTGCCGGACCTCGGTCGACGCCTCGCCGACGCAGCGCAGGCTGCCGGAGTCGATCTGTCGAACACACGCGTGCGGGTCCTGGCCGGGCAGGCGGCCGGTGCGGAGGGGAAAGACCGCATGCGCGTCGGGATGGAGTTCGTCACCACTCTCATGTCCCAGAACCCGGCGCACGTGGCTCAGCTCCTCCGCGAGTATTCCGGCAACATGGCCGACGGGCGGTGATGCGCGGTGACGGTAACCCGCTGGCTGACTGCGCTGCTCGGCGCGGCTGCCGTGCTGGCCGGCACGCTTGCGGGAGCGCAGTCGCTTGGCGGGGCCGCGGAGCGTCCGGTATCCCGAGGGCGGCCCGCGGCGCCAAGCACCTATGGCACCGTTATCTCCGCCGACATCGCCGGCGGGGTCATCGAGGCGGAGGTCTCCGGCCGGCGGCTGACCCTGTATCCGATAAGGGCCACGACGCTGTTGTCGCGCCAGGAGATGAAGACAGGCGAGCTGTCCGTGGGTGATCGCGTGAGCATAGACGGCTTCCCCACGAAGCTCACAGCCCGTCGGGTGACCGCCGACAAGGCGCTGCAGCCCGAGCCCGTGGACGTGCAGCCGACCCGGCCCGTGGAGGCGACCGCCTGGCAGTACGCCGGACAGGCGGCCTACGGCGCCGTCTCGGGCATGGTAGCATCAGTAGAGCCCTTGGTCGTCTCCGTCACGGCCGTCGGGGACGACGCTCGTCCGGTGGAGCTGCGGGTGGAGGTGTCGGTGCCGGAGGATGCCGTGGTATCGAAGCTGGTGCCCGGGCAGTGGACCGACGTGCAGGTGGGCGTACCGTTCGCGTTCACGTTGCGTGACGATGACTGGCAGAGGATGGTGCTCGACACGATGGTGCTGAACGCGGAACCGGCGTCACAGTGACGTTGGAGGCACCGATGATCGGCTCGAGCGGGCCTCGATGGGGACGTCTCCCATTGTGCGGGAGCCTGTCGCCATTCCTGGCCCACCCGCCATCGGAATAGGGGGCGAAGCGGCCTGATACGGATCGGGATCATAGGCCTGCCTCAGTCGGGCAAGACGTCGCTCTTCCGGGCCGTCACCGGCCTCGATGTGGACCTGGGCGTCCGAGAGGCGCACATCGGGGTTGTGCACGTCCCCGATGCGCGTGTCGACGCCCTCGCGGAGTTGACCGGATCGGCGAAGCGGAGCCCGCCGGAAGTCGAGTTCGTGGACATGATATCGATGTCGGCTGACGGCAAGGCCCAGTCGGAGGAGTTCGCCAAGCGGATCCAGACCGCGGACGCGTTCGCCGTAGTGGTGGGCGGGATCGGGGCCGACGGCACTTCCCTTGAGCGTGACCTGCGGACCGTGGTAGATGAGCTGGTGCTCTCGGACCGGGCCCAGGTTCAGGCGCGGATCGAGCGAGTTCGCAAGGAAGTGGGGCGAGGCAAGAAGGAGGCAGCCGGGGAGCTGCCCAAGCTAGAGGTGCTCCGCAGCGCGCTCGACAACGGTCGGCAGCTTCGACTGGCCGACCGGACGCGAGAGATGCTCCCCTCCTTCAGCGGCTATGGCTTCCTGACCGCGCACCACATGCTCGCGGTCTTCAACAGGCCCCAGAGTCTCGCCGGGCAGGTCGACTCGGCCTGCGGCGCGAGGGCCGCCGAGCTGGGCATGTCGGCCCTGTGCCTCGACGCCGCACTGGAACGCGACCTGTTGGAGATCGAGCCCGACGAGCGCGAGCTGTTCATGGAAGCCGAGGGGCTGGACGCGCTCGCCGGCCCGAGGGTGATCCGGGCCGCGTTCGCGCTCCTCCGCCTGGTGACGTTCTACACAGTGAGCGACAAGGAAACGCGCGCCATGCCGGTCCCACGGGGCACCACGGCGTACGAGGCGGCGGGCAAGGTCCACACCGACATCCAGCGGGGCTTCGTGCGCGCTGAGGTGGTAGCGTTCGGGCCGTTCGTCGAGGGCGGAGGCTGGTCCGGAGCCAAGTCGGCCGGTAAGTTCCGGCTCGAAGGAAGGGACTACGTGATGCAGGACGGGGACGTTGCGCACTTCCGCTTCACGTCCTAGCGACCCGCGTCGCGGGTCCGGTCCGCCCGAGCGGCTTGGGCGCAAAGGTATCAAAGGTGCCGAGGCCGAGGGGAAGGGAGTAGGATCGTAGTCATGCGTGTGCGTGGCGCTTGCATAGCGGCCATTATCGTCATCTGCGCGTCGGTGCTTCCCGTGCTCCTTCTGTCGTCGTGCAAAGGCAAGGGCAAAGCCGCGAAGCCGGCCGAGGTCCTCGACGACGAGAACAAGCCGGCTTACATGAGGACCGAGGAGACGAACCTCGACCGGGGGTACGCCCGGCAGTCGCGAGCTGCTGAGACGGGAAGGGCCAAAACGCCGGAGCCGGTCGCCGCGCAGGTCCAGAACGGCGAGAAGGGGGCGCCGGCGACGGCCCCCGAGAAGTCGGGGCCCTCGTCGCTGCAGCTTCCCGAGGGCCTGCCTGAGGTCGATCCCGCAAGCCTCGGCAAGAAGCCGGACGACGTCGATGACCCTGGCGTCAAGATCGAGATGGCCGATGGCGGGGAGATCCTCATCGAGATGTTCGCGACCAAGGCGCCCAAGACGACGGCGCACTTCGTCGAGATCGTGAAGACGGGGTTCTTCGACGGCCTGTCGTTTCACCGGTCCGACGACATGTGCATCCAGGGTGGCGATGCGACGCTCGTGGGCAAGCAGCCCTGGGGCAAGACGGTCGACCTGGAGGTCAGCGGGCTACCGTTTGACGCGGGCTCGGTCGGAATGGCCCGCACGGACGACCCGAACAGCGCCGACAGCCAGTTCTTCATCTGCAAGTTGCGCGCGGCGAACCTGGACAAGGGCTACGCCAACTTCGGCCAGGTCCTCAAAGGGATGAAGGTCGTGATAGCGCTTCCTGAGCGCGCCCTAGGAGCCGTCGCGGGTTCGTCGCCCATCCCTCCTGAGGCCCAGATGAAGAAAGTGAGCCTGGTGCGCTTCAAGGGCCGGGACTAGCCCTGGCTACGGGTCAGGCCCCCCGAGCCGAGCGAACGCGAGGGAGCGAACGTGCGTAGAGCAGCCCTTCCAGCGGTGCCGGCGCTCGTGGTGTGCCTCAGTGTGTTCGGCGCGTGGTCCAGCGCGCCGCCGGTGGTGGAATCCCCGGACGACCCATTCGTAGTCGTCAGTCTGTCGGACGGAGGGCAGGTCGTGATCGAGCTGTTCCCCTCGGAGGTGCCGGAGACGGTCGCCAACTTCCGCCAGCTCGTGGGTGACCGGTATTACGACGGCTTGGTTTTCCACCGGGCCGAGGACTGGGTGGTGCAGACCGGCAGCATCAACGGGGACGGCACGGGCGGTCCACCTTGGTGCATTGACCTTGAGTCGTCGAAGCACCCCAACACGCGCGGGGCGGTAGGGATGGCGCGCGAGTTCGGCAAGCCTAACTCGGCTGGTAGCCAGTTCTACGTGCTGAGGAAGGACGCTCTGCAGCTCGACGACGCAGCCGCGAGGTCCGACGACGCCTACACCTACTGCGTGTTCGGCCGCGTCGTACAGGGTATGAACGTGGTGGACTCGATGAAGGTCGGCGCGGAGATCGCCTCGGCCCGAGAGGTGCCGTATTCGCAGCTTCCGGCCGGCTCCGCGGGAGCCGCTCAGTGACCCCAGGGGGCGTCCCTCCCGGCTATGATGCAGGACATCTCTGAACTGATAAAGCGCCACCAGCACACGATGGGCAAGGTGGTGCTGATCCTCGGCAGCGGGATTCCTCTGCGCCCCGACCGGCTAAGCAGCGCCGAGCGGGTCGCGCGGGCGTTGCGGGACTACGCGGCGCGTCTCGACCCGTCCGTTGGCGAGCAATCCAGGCCGGAAGAGATCGTGGCGATCACCGAGAGCCGCGACCCTTCCCCGGCGGAAGCGGCGCAGTACGCGGCCCCGCACTTCCGCGATGTGGTGCCGACCGAGGGTCACCTTCGTCTCGCCAGGCTCATCAATGAAGGCTACTTCGCGACCATCTTCACCCTCGGAGTAGACGACCTCCTCGAGCGCGCTCTCGCTCAGATGC
>Ga0315279_10010907_pt1 | contig 10598 bp, 7 predicted proteins | sample YL17G06_20_MG_FD_203694 | JGI IMG/M metagenome (GOLD analysis project Ga0315279, IMG submission 203694) | Sediment microbial communities from Yellowstone Lake, YNP, Wyoming, USA - YL17G06_20 | ecosystem: Environmental > Aquatic > Freshwater > Lake > Sediment | place: USA: Wyoming | collected...
GTCCTTCGCCGGGGCGGCGGCGGCTTCCGTCGCCACGGAGATCGGCCGCGCGCCGCGCGTCTCAAGGAAGATGCGGCCGGCGCCTTTGCCGCGCACCTTTCCGATGACGGCGGCGTCGGCCATGCCGTCGCGGCGCAGTTGCGCGAGGAGGGCCGGCGCGTCGGCCTTCGCCACGGAGATCAGCAGGCCCCCCGACGTCTGGGCGTCCATGCAGACGTCGAGCATGGCTTCCTCGGCGCCGCGGCCGAGCGTCACGGCGGAGCCGCACGACTCCCGGTTCCGCTCGACCGAGCCGGGCAGGATGCCCTGGGCAACGTACTCCAGAACGCCGGGCAGGAGCGGCAGGTCGTCCCAGACGACCTCCGCATCGACGCCGCTGCCTGCGGCCATCTCCGCCAGGTGCCCCATGAGGCCGAAGCCCGTCACGTCGGTGCACCCGTGCGCGGCGAACCGAAGCATCGTCTCGGCTGCCGCCTTGTTGAGCATCGCCATCGAGCGTGACGCCGCCGCAACGCTCTCGGGCCGGGCCCGGTCAATCTGCGCGGCAAACGCGATGATGCCCGTGCCGAGAGGCTTCGTGAGGACCAGAACGTCGCCCGGCTGGGCGCCGGCCCGCAGCGTCACGCGGGCGGGGTCCACGATGCCCGTGACGGCAAAGCCCGCCTTGATCTCGGGGTCATTTATGCTGTGACCGCCGATGACCGACACGCCCGCCTCGGCCATCTTCTCGATACCGCCGCGAAGAATCTCGTGGAGCACCGCATCGGGGACCGTGCGGATCGGGAAACCCACGATCGAGAGGGCCGTCAGGGGCGTGCCGCCCATCGCGTAGATGTCGCTGACAGAGTTGGCCGCGGCGATCTGACCGAATGTGTACGGGTCGTCGACCGAGGGCGTGAACACGTCGACGGTCTGGACGATCGCCGTGCGGTCGTCGAGTTGGTACACGCCCGCATCGTCGCCCGCGGCAGCGCCGACGATCACCCGCGGATCGGCGGGAAAGCGGAGGCCGCCGAGCACTTCCTTCAGGGCGGCCTGGTCGATCTTCGAGGCACACCCGGCGCTGTCGACCAGGCGCGTCAGGCGAACCGGCCCGCCCGGCATCTCCAGCCGCTCGCCGGCGCACAGGCAGACGTCGCGCTCGCGAAAGATGTCGCACGGGCACGGCTTCTTGGGGTCGCAGACACAATGGCCGAGGCGCATCGACCGCTGCATCACGCGCTTGCGCTTCGCCAGATCCTTCATGCGTCAGCCCTCGACCTTCCGGGAACCCGGGTATTTTAGCCCTTGAGCGGCAAGAGTCCAGATGTCAACTGCCGCACCGGATCCGGCCCGGGAGTGTCGTCCGGTTCGCAGGAGCACGGCAAAAAAATCAGGGGAGGAAAAGGTGTCTTCTCCTCCCCTGCCGAAACTCGCTCGCCCGCAGGCCTTATTCGATGGTGAACCAGGCCTCGTCTGTCTCGTACACGAACGGGCCGGCAACGGCCAGTTGCACCTGGTACTTGCCTTTGAACGATGGAGGTACTCGCCACGAGTACCGGCAGGTGCCACCTCAGCCATACTCAAAGTTGCCTGTGGCCAGTGTCGTGCCCTTTTCGTCGACGATCTTGATTTGTGGGGGTGGGGCGACGCTCTGCCCCCTCAGGAGCGTGTTGGCCGCATAGACCTCGTTGGACTTCCCGACGATCGTCATGCCGATGAGCACGGGCTTACCACCAGTAGCGGTCGGGTTCGAGACCGACACCTTCAGCGTAAACGGCGGCCCGGCCTCGATGTCCGTGAGTTGGCCCTCGGCCACGATGATCTGGGTTAGTTTGCCGAACGGCCCCGTCGACTTGATGGTCCAGATCTCGGGCGGCGCCTTGGTAGATTTAGCGGCACACGTGATGCGGGCAGTCGCGTACGTACCGGCGGGCACCGGGAACTCCTTGCCGTTCGGCACAGGGGCGGGCTTCTCGCCGATCTTCAGTTCCAGGGCGACGCCGGGAGACGACACCTTTAGCGTGCCCGTGGCCTTCGTCGCGGATTCGACTGTGAACGCCGCCGCGAAGCACACAAGGACCGCCGCAACCAACGAGAGTTTTCTCATGTCAGGCTCTCCTCGCTTGAAGGCTCCCTATCCGCACTGTACCAAGTATAATACGAACCGCGCACCGCTTATTGCAACAATTATTCGACGCCGTACTACTCCTGGCGGTTCCCAGAATTCCCGATGGCCTTAGCATACACGACCTTGGGGTCCCCTGTCGAGTAAAAATCGGAAATCCGGGCAGCCTCGCGATAGCCCATCTTGAAGTAGAACCGCCGGGTGAGTTCGTAGGCCGGTCGTCCGGACGTCTCGACCACAGCCAGGCGGCCGCCGCGGTCGGCGATCCGCTGCTCCGCCAGGGCCATCAGGGCCGCCCCCACGCCGCAGCCCTGCTGATGGGGAGCAACCACAATCCAGTAGATATCGAACGTGCCGACCGTACAGGGCGTGGGGCCGAAGCAGACCCAGCCGACGGCCGCCCTGCCTTCGTCCTCGGCCACAAACGACTGGTAGTAGCCGCCGGACCCTTTCGCAAGTGCATCGTCCAGGAGTTCCCGGGCCACCTCCGCCTCATCATCTCTGAACAGCCCGGTGGCCGTCACGAACGCCAGCACGGCATCGCGGTCTCGCGGCTCGGCCCAGCGGATCCGCCAAGAGGTTCGGCTGGGGCGGCGGCGACACTTGGCGCCTGCCTCAAGATCCCCGCGTCGTGGCCTTCGCGGACCACCACGCACGCGGATTCCGCCAGATTCGCGGCGGCCTGGGAAGGCCCGCGCGCGGCACCCAGTATCGCGAGACTGCATCTCATGTATTAGCGCGGGCAGCCGGGCCTTGGCCTCCTCGTGGGCGTCTCGCACCGCCGCATCGATGAACTGTTCGTAGGTAATGCCCGCCGCCTCAAGCGCCGCCGGAAAGCCGTCGCCGGGCGTGATGTCCGGGTTCGGGTTCACCTCGAGGATGAGCGGCCGGCCCCGTCGGTCGAGCCGGAAGTCGACGCGTGCATATCCTCGGCACCCCATGACCGTCCAGGCGCGGCGCGCCAGGCCCCTGATGAGGCCGGCCTGGCGTGCCGTCAGGCGGGCGGGAATCACGTGCGGCGTGTGATGATACTCAAAGGACTCCGGCAGCCACTTGGCCGCGTAGTCGACGATGCGAGGCTTGCCGGGCGGAAACGCCGAGAAGTCGATCTCCGCCACGGGAAGCACTTCGACCTTGCCGCGCCGCTCCAGGAGAGCAACGTTCAGTTCGCGCCCGTCGATGAACTGCTCCACGAGCGCCGGCAGGGCAAACTCGCGGTGCACCCGCCGCACGGCCCGCAGAAGCGCCGGCCCTGCCTTCGCGACAACCGAGGCGTGGTCGATCCCTTCGCTGGCGTCCAGCGACGCCGGCTTCACAATGTAAGGCCCCTTGGGGCGCCGCGCCACGGGCCACTTTTCCCCCGCGGCGACCAAGACGCCCGCCGGACACGCCAGGCCGGCCGCCTGGAGCACAGCCTTGGTCTGCCACTTGTCCTGGGCCAGGACCAGGCACGCGGAGCCGGCCCCCGTATACCCCTTGCCGAAAGCCACGTAAAGCGCCGGCGCCGCACAGGCGTCGCCCGGACGGCCCGGGAAACCCTCAACAAGATTGAATATGACTTCTTCGGGGGCCTCCGCAAGGACGGCCCGCAGGTTCGCCAGGCGGCTCACGCCCACCGTTCGGTGCTTGAGGCCCAGCCGGTCCAGGGCCGACGCCACGGCCTCCGCCTCCGCCAGGACACCCTCGTCGCTCTCGATCCAGGCGCCCTCTGCGCCGGGCCCTTCGGCGGGCGCCTGGTGAAGAATGAGCACGGCGGGCCGGTCACGTTTCATGGCTGAGCCCCAGGCGACGGGCGGCGCTCTGGATGATCGCGCCGATGAGTTCCATGTAAGCCATCCCCTCCTGCGTCGCAATCATCGGCAGGTCCGAGTGCGTGGGATGGAGCCCCGGCAGCGGGTTGAGTTCCACGAATGCCGGACGGCTGCGACGGTCGCAGCGAATGTCCACGCGGCCCGCATCGCGGCATTCCAGGACCCGGTAGCACGCCAGGGCCAGGTCCTCCACCTTCCGGCGAAGCGGCCCGTGCGCCAGAGACTTGTACTCGACCAGTTCCTCGCACCGCTCCTTGGACTCGTAGGAATAAACGGCCGGCCCCGCTTCCGGCCGGACGGAAATCTCGATCGTGCCGAGAACGCGGGCCTCGGCGCCCGTGCCCAGGACGCCCACCGTAAACTCGCGCCCGGGCAGAAACTCCTCGATCAGCACCGGCTGTGCAAACCGCCGCAGCAGGTCCTTGCAGACTCCCGTTAACTGTTCAGGCGACTCGATCCGGGAGCGACCGCTGATGCCCTTGCCAGCGCCCTCGGCGAGCGGCTTGACGAACAGCGGGTACTTCAGCGACGCCTTTTCAGTGTCCTCGACCCGGGCCACCACGTGAAACTCCGGCGTTGCGAGGCCCGCCTCGCGAATAAGGCGCTTGGCCACGCTCTTATCGAGCGTCGCCGCGCACACGAGCGGGTCCGAGAACGTGTAGCCGACGCCGAAAAGTTCGAGGATGGCCGGGGCCTGCGATTCGCGGCAGCGGCCCGAAAGGCCCTCGCAGAAGTTGAACACCAGGTCCCATCGCCGTCCCGCCACCAAGGCCGCACAGAGACCCCGGGCGTTGCCGATACGCTCTGTGGCGTGACCCAGCAACCGCAAGGCCGAGTCGATGGCGGCAATGGTCTCTTCGGAGTCGAACTCGGCGACCTGCTCCGCGCTGCAACCCGCGGCGAGGTACTCGCTCCGCAGGTCGTAGACCAGGCCGATCTTCAGGCCCATCTCGCGCCTTCCTTCCGCCCGGAAATGCCATCAGCAGAGCCGCACTCAAGGTGTTGCGCGGAACGTTATCTGAACCGCCGCGCAAGAAGTAGAGCACGGGGCCGGCAGACGCGCTGCGCGCCGCAGGTCGGGCCGCAGACTCGCCGTGCCGAGAGACCCGCCGCGCTTGTCCAACCTGCGGTCTCAAGTATGACGGACTGCTGATGCCACGCACCAACCGGGCCCGCGCCGCGGGGGAGTCTCAGAGTTCGCTCCGGCAGCGGACCTTCAGTGCGCGGCGCCTGAGGCGGCTGCTCTTCGAAGGCCCGATGGCCGTCGCCTTGCCGCTCGCGAGGTCCCAGACGCCGGGGGCCCCGTCGCCGCCCTGGGCCGGCGCCGCTGCGGCCGCCTCGGCCGTGGGCTCCGGGTAAGACACCAGCATTCCCTCGAACGTGCGAAGCACGGTGTGCGTCGGGCTGGTCGACACCACGTAGGTGGGCAGCACGGGGATCTTGCCCCCCCCGTGCGGCGCATCGACCACGAAGGTGGGAATCGCCAGCCCGCTCACCCGCCCGCGCATGTACTCCATGATCTCGATGCCGCGCGACAGCGGCGTGCGGAAATGCTCGATGCCCTTCACCAGGTCGCACTGGAACAGGTAGTACGGCCGGACGCGCATCCGCACGAGCCCGCGGCACAGTTGTTCCATGATCTCGGGCCGGTCGTTCACGCCCCTCAGGAGCACCGTCTGGTTGCCGAGCGGGATGCCGGCGTCGACCAGGCGCTCGCACGCGGCGGCCGCCTCGGGCGTCAACTCGGTCGGATGGTTGAAATGCGTGTTGATCCAGATCGGATGGCGCTTCTTCAGCATCGCCGCGAGTTCCTCGGTGATGCGCTGCGGAAGGACGACCGGCGTCCGCGTGCCGATGCGGATGACCTGGATGCTCGGCACCGACCGCAAGGCGGCCAGGATGCGATCGAGCATCTCGGTGCCCATGGTCAGCGGGTCGCCGCCCGAGAGGATCACGTCGGTGATCTCCGGGTGGGCCGCCAGGTACGCCACCGCCTGCTGGAGACGCGGCACGGTGATCGCGGACTCAAGCACTCCGGCGACGCGCTTGCGCGTGCAGTGCCGGCAATACGTGGAGCACGTGGTCGTGACCATAAGGAGCGCCCGGTCGCGGTACCGATGGACCAGGCCCGGCACCGGCATGTCCTCCTCTTCCTCGAGCGGGTCATCCTTGAGGAACGCGGGGTCGTGAAGTTCCTCAACCTGCGGCACACTCATCCGGAAGACGGGGTCCGACGAATCGAGTTTGCGGATCAGCGAGGCGTAGTAAGGCGTGATGGCCAGCGGGAACTTCCGGGCGGCTTCCGTGAGACCCGACGAGACGTCGAGCGAGGGGAAATGCTCCCTCAGACTCGCCGCCGTGCGGATCCGGTTCTTCATGTGCCATCGCCAGTCGAGCCACTGGCCGCTTCGCACTCGCGCCGCCAACTTCATCGCCGGGCCGGCCTCCTGGCCCGCCGGCAAGGTACTTGGGTCTGCGATCGGTGGTGAGGGAGGCTCTTCGCTCGACGACGAGGCATCACTGTCGGCGCTGCCAGCCGTTTTCAACATGGCTCCGGAACTCCTTTAACGCGGGTCCATTGAACAAAGCCCCGTCCCCGACAGGGCTTTTCGACAATAGGATACCATGCAAATGAAGTCAAGTGGGTTATGGTCTTTCCGGCGGCATTGCTTGGCACGACGGCGCTCCCTGCGACTGGCGCGGCGGGCATGACCGCCCACCGCGCACGACTCGCCTTCCACCGCCCTAGAACGGCTGGCTGGCGCGCCGCCGGATGTAGATCTCGTCCACCGCCGCGCGATCCGAAAGCGAGAGAAGGTACATGACCGCCTGCGCGATGTCTTCCGGCTGAAGCAGGATCGCCGGGGCGAGGTCCGGCCGCGCCTCGCGGACCATCGCCGTGTCCACGCCGCCCGGCAGGATCACGCTCACGCGGACGCCGTGCTCCTGGGCCTCCACGGCCAACGACTTCGTGAGGCCCATGACCGCGTGCTTCGTGGCGGTGTAGCCCGCCTGCTTCGGGTACCCCTTGATTCCGACAACGCTGGATATATTGATGATATAGCCGCTCTTCTGCGGCGCCATGAGCCGCATGGCCTCCTGGCAGCACAGGAACGTGCCGCGCAGGTTCACCGCCGTCAGTCGGTCGAGTTGCCCGACGGGGAAGTCCTTGACCGGCCCGTAGAGGCCGATGCCCGCGTTGTTGACGAGAACGTCGAGCCGCCCGGCCCGGCTTCCGACGGCCGCAAAGGCCGCCCGGACCGACGCTTCGTCGGCCAGGTCCATGGGCATCGCCGTGGCCCGCCCGCCGGCGTCCGCGATCTCCTTGGCGGCGGCGTCAATCTCGGATTGCGTCCTTGCGCAGACGAAAACACACGCCCCGGCGGCCGCCAACGTCTTGCCCACCGCCCTGCCGATGCCGCGGCCGCCTCCGGTCACGAGGGCCACCTTGCCCGCCAGATGCCCAGCCATGCCCTGCCCTTCTGTTTCCGGTTCAGCCTGCACGCCCAATCCGGCGTTCCACTCGTCGCATGGGCGCGGCGGGCCGCGCCGAAGACCCGCCGCGGCGCCAGGCCGCCGCGCAGACGAGTGTCGTTCCCTACGCGCCCGCTCCGGCGGGGACCAGCACCGTAACCGTGGTGCCCTTGCCGAGTTCGCTCTCAAGCGAAACCTTGGCGCCCAGCCGCTCGCAGGCGTGCTTGACGATCGCCAGGCCCAGGCCCGTGCCGCGCGCCAGCGTATCGCCGCTGCGGGCAGTGTCGGACTGGAAGAACCGCTCGAAGACCCGCGGCTGGTCCTCGCGCGGGATGCCCGCGCCGGTGTCGGCGACGCTCAGCCGCACGCACTCGCCCTCGCGCACCATCGCGCATGTGACGCGCCCGCCGGCGGGCGTGAACTTGACGGCGTTGTCCACGAGGTTCTGGAGCACGAGTTCGATCAGCCTGCGGTCGGTCGTGACTGTGTCGGCCGGGGCCGGAACGTCAAACGCCAGTGCCACGCCCTTCCCGGCAGCCGCGGCGGCGAACTGGCGCCGCAGCCACTCCTCGAGCGAATCCAGCCGCACCGCCTCGCGCACGAGTTCGCGCTTCGCGCTCTCGACCGCGTGGAGGTCCAGGAGGTCCAGCGTCAGGTCCTCCAGCCGCTTGACATGCCGGCCCAGCATCCCGAAGATCCTCGCGAACGTCTGTCGGTCGGCCGGGTCGCACGCCGCCAGCGACTCGACGGCGGCGCGCAGCGTGGCCAAAGGCGTACGGAGTTCGTGCGAGGCATTGGCGGCAAACTCGGCCTTCATCGCCGCTGTACGAACGAGGTCCGTCACGTCGCGCACGGCCACCAGGCCGGCTATGTCCGCCGTCCCGCCGGCCAGTGGCAGGGCCAGCACGTCGATGTGGCACGGGCGACCTCCGGCGTCCACTTCCATCTGCCGTAAGACCGGTCGCCGCGTGGCCATCGCCCGGTTGTACGCGTCGACGACGGCCGACGCGCGGACGACGGCCCGGAGCGGTCGCGCCACGATATCGCCCGCGCCCGCCGCCAGGAGGTCGGCGGCCGCCTGGTTCGCGAGGACGATCTTGCCTGCGGCATCGACGGCAATGATGCCCTCGCGCAGGTTCGCTACGACCTGCTGAAGGTTCTCTCGCTGGGCCGTGATGGTCGCGATCTGCTGCGCCAGGTTGTCGCGCATCGCATTGAGGGCGATGCCCAGTTCCGCCAGTTCCCTGGTTCCCGAGACCCGCGCGCGGTGCTGGAGGTCGCCCGAGGCGATCAGGCTTGCCGCCTTCGTAACCTGTTTCAGCGGCGCCGACCAGGCCCAGGTCACCAGGAGTGCCAGCAGGGCAAAGGCGGCCAGGCCCAGGACGACGGCCCAGAGGATCGCATCGTGAACCAGGGCATGGCTTTCGTGAACGGCCGCCAGCGGCATGGCGACGCGGACCGCGCCGACCACCTGCCCGCGATGCCTGATCGGCAGCGCCACATACCGGTAGTCCGTGGCCAGGGTCTCGCTCCGCCGCACGACGCGCCCCGGCTGCCCCTGGAGCGCCGTCATGACCTCCGGGCGGGTCGGCCCTTTGTGGTTCTCCATCTGGGCGGGCTCGCCGCGGCTATCCCCCAGAACGCGGCCGTCGTCGGCAATCACGGTCAGCCGCTCGGGAATCCCGTGCGTCGGCAGCACGTCGGACGCCGGGGTCAACCCGTCGCCTATCGGCTTATCGAGGAACCGCTTGCAGAGGCGATCGACCTCGGCCTCCGGCAGCGGCCAAACGCCTTCGATATACTGCTCGGCGATCTGTGCCACGTAGTCCTGGTAGACGTACATGGTCCGCAGGTACTCGTCTTCAACGAGGCGGTGAAACACCGCCGCCGTGCCCCCGAGGACCAGGAGGACGATCAGCAGGTTGCCCAGAAATAATTTGAGGAAGAAACTATGTCGTTTCATTGGATTGAGTTTCTCCGACCCGCAGGCGGTACCCTACGCCGCGGACGGTCTCGATCGAGGAGCGGGCCTGGCCCAGTTTCTTGCGGAGCGAGGCCAGGTGGACGTCGATGGTGCGGTCCGTCACGATCGCGCTCGGGCTGATGGCCTGGTCCACGAGTTGATCGCGCGTCAGTACCCGCCCCCGCGCCGCCGCAAGGGCCACCAGGAGTCGATACTCCGTAACGGTCAGGCCGACGCCCTCGCCGCCGACCTCGACTGCGTGTCGCCGGGGATCAATCGTCATCGTGCCGACCTTGATGACGCCGTCGCCCGGGGCGCCAAGCGCGGCCGCCCGCCGCAGGACGGCCGCCACGCGCGCCACCAGGACCGACAGGCTGAACGGCTTTGTCACGTAGTCGTCGGCGCCGAGGCGAAGGCCCGCCACGATGTCGGTCTCTTCGCCCTTGGCGGTCATCATGATGATGGGAATGGCCGCCGTCCGCGGGTCCTGACGCAGTTGCGCCACCAGGTCGGTGCCCGACAGGCTCGGCAGCATGATGTCTACGATGGCAAGGTCCGGCGGCTCGGCCCGGATCAGGTCGAGCGCCTCGGCGCCGTCGTGGGCCACGCCGATGCCGTAGCCTTCGCGCTTGAGGCGCATGGCCACCAGTTCGGCCATGTCGGCCTCGTCTTCGACAATGACAACGCGCTTCCTGGGCATGGGCGTTATTCTATCCGGCCCGCAGGCGGAAACAACAGGCTGCCGGCGGGCGGAAGGCCGGGCCTCGCCGGCGGCACGCTGTTGACCCTGCGCCGCAGGCCCTGCTAGAATGCCGCCCGTCATGAGCGGACGCACACGCCAAACCATCCGGCGGATCCTCATCGCCATCGCCATCCTGGCGGCAGCCGCCGTCGTCTACGAGATCACCAAGGCCCCGGAAGACGCCGCCGACAAGAACAAGACCGAACTCGTCGTGTGGGGCGTCTGGCGCGGCGAAGGGTGGAACAAGGTTATCGCCAAGTTCCAGGAGATGCACCCGGAGATCAAACTGGTCCTGTCGACGGCCGGCGGCCGCATGGACGAGCAGAAACTCATGTGCGCCATCGCCGGCGGCTCGCCGCCCGACGTCATCAACCAGGACCGGTTCTCGGTGGGCGGCTGGGCGTCGCGCGGCGCCTTCATGCCGCTCGACGATCGTCTCGCCAGGGACCGCGACTCACCCGACCCCATCCGCTCCGAGGACTTCTACGCCGCCTGCTGGGA
>Ga0315279_10010909_pt1 | contig 10595 bp, 11 predicted proteins | sample YL17G06_20_MG_FD_203694 | JGI IMG/M metagenome (GOLD analysis project Ga0315279, IMG submission 203694) | Sediment microbial communities from Yellowstone Lake, YNP, Wyoming, USA - YL17G06_20 | ecosystem: Environmental > Aquatic > Freshwater > Lake > Sediment | place: USA: Wyoming | collected...
CTAACATTCTCCGCGCGCCCTCATATATCAGTTCCTGGGCAGCGCTTCAGTATTATAATTTTACTACCGAAGCAATACATTCAGTAACTTCAGTGACATCTAAAGTCACCAGAGGATATAGAACAAAGGCCGGTAATTTTGCTTATCAGTCAATAAAAAAAGAGCAGTTCACTGATTTTTCTTTAGCTAAAGGCAAATTTGATTTTTTTATAGCTTCACCTGCTAAGGCTTTATTTGATTTATTATATTTCAGAACGCATCAGTTCCGCGGTTTTCGGCAGAATGATTTAGGAAGAATTAAAAAAATGATTGAGGAATTGCGGATAGATATTGATGAAATGAATAAAGATGAGCAGGAAAAATTTTATGAACTAATTAAAAAATATTTTCATGAGCGATCAGATTTTATCAATATTAAAAAGAAAGCTTGACGAACTTGCTGTTTACGGCGGAATTGACGCGGAAACTCGTCGTAATGCTCTCAAAGAAGAGCTGCAGTTTTATATTCTTAATTTTATATATCACCAGCCGGAGTATAACGATTGGATTATGTATGGCGGTTCCGCGCTTCGTATAATTCACGGACTTGATCGGATGTCGGTTGATTTAGATTTTGAAGTTTCTCATGCGATAACGGATAAATTTTTGGAAGTATTAAAAAAGGAAATTGAAGATTATTTTTTAAATACCTATGCCGCCGGGGCTGATTTTCTCACAATAAAAATAACCGCTGGCAGAGGCTTGCTTTTGAAATTTCACGTCGGCAAGGAATTAAGTTTCGGGCATCCCTCAAATCAGATTCACGTAAAAATCGATCTTAATCACTTTGCCGCTCCCAAAACCGTTATTGAACGCCGGCCGATTAATCATGGCCAGTTCTCTTTTGTGATAAAAACTTATAATATGTCTTCCTTGATGGCCAGCAAGATAGCTGCTATTTTTTTACGCGGGACGCGCGGAGTCGGTGAGGCGATTTTTGAGGAAAAAGGACGGGATATTTACGACCTTTTATGGTATATGACAAAGAAAGTGGTTCCTGATCTGGATTACCTTATTGCTAAAGGCATTGATGTAAAAAACCCCCGCGCTTTATTTGATAAGCTTACTTTGCAGATGAATAAGGTGAGCGATGCCAATCTTAAGCAGGATTTAACTCCGCTTTTTACTGATCAGCGCTTTATTGAAAATTGGCTTAAAAACTGGCATGCAAGCTACTTGAGCCTATTTGAATCTTATCAAATCCGCACGATAACCGGCCTTGAGAGTGTTGGAGTACATCAGGATTTTCATTCAGATAATTTCGCTTTTATTTATTGGTATGCGACAGAAGAAGGAAAATCAGTACGAATTATTTATAATATCAGCGATTATTGGCTTACATTTGGCGAGGGTGATTTGCCAATCAAAATAAATGGAAAAGTGGTCGCTTTGGTGGAAGGGGAAATGAAAGATAAATTGAACGATAAGCTTAAGCAATACATAACGCTGTTTTATGAAAAGTCAGAAGCGTATTTCAAAAAGACAGATCAGGTTATGCTGGGAGATCTTATCACTACAAAAGTCATCAGAATGACAGCTGATAATCTGAACCAGAAAGAGCAGATAGTGCTCAATAAATCAGCTTTGATTTCTTGTGAGCTTGATGATTTATTGAAATAAACAGGCAACCTAATATAACATCACCTAACCTTATCCAACTTCATAAAACTTTAAAAACGCATGCCCACCAAAACAAAACAACAAAATAACATCCCCAAACTCCGTTTCCCCGGCTTTCCTGGCGCGTGGGAGGAGGAGAAGCTGGGGAATGTTTTTAATATTCAAGTAGGTGGAGATATTGGGGGTGTTGGAAAAAATAATTTAATTTGTATATTGGAAACTTTTTAGGAAAAAGTTTCACAAAAAGTGGTTGATTGATGATAAATTTGACATTCGGTATTTGTTCGGGATATAATAAAGAAAATATTTAACATGAATTATAATATTAATTATGATAAATAAAAAAAAATTATCATGGGACAAAAAGGATAAAGTGGAAGAAAATGGTTACTACCATCATGGATTGACAGCTACTTTCAAAGGGAAAATAGAAGGGAAGAAACCATTAGTTGTCGAGGCATTTTGTGGTTGTGGTGGAACATCTTTGGGTTTTGAATTGGCAGGTTATGAAGTAGCATTGGGTATAGATATTCACGCTCCTTCAATTGAAACATTTAGGAAAAATCATCCTAACTCCTTCGCGATGCTAGGGGATGTAAAAAAAATAAATCCAAAGGACATCAAAAAATTACTTGGCTCCAAAAGAATAGATGTTCTAATCGGTGGTGTGCCTTGTCAGGGTTTCTCACTAAATAACAGAAAAAGGCATGAAAATGATGAGCGGAATTTTTTATATTTGGAATTTTTAAAACTAATTAAAGAATTAAATCCTCGAGCTGTAGTCTTAGAAAATGTTTCCGGATTAAAAAGTACTGCAAACGGGAAATTCGTAGATGCAATAAAAAAAGGGATAGAAGATAGCGGCGATTATAAAGTCACACATAAACTTTTGTTTGCTCCGGATTATGGTGTGCCACAAAAAAGAGAACGTCTAGTATTCGTCGGCTTGTCAGAGGACATTAACCAAGAATTTGATTTTGATAAAATAGTTAAAACACATGGTCCAACTACAAAGACACCCTATACAACAATAAAAGATGCTATTGGCGACTTGATATCCTTGAAACCAGGGGAAGAAAAAAATGAATATGCAAAAGAGCCGTTTTCCGAATATCAAAAACTAATGAGAAAAAATATGAGGGGCAAGTCGCTAGAAAATCACAAAGCACCAAATCACCCAGAAGATACAATTAAAAAAATTGCAAACACTCCACCCGGCAGACCAATGTACCCAAAATTCAAACAAAGGATAAGACTTGCTTGGGATATTTTAAGTCCAACCCAAGTATCTGGTGGGATAAGACCTCAATTTCAGTTTGGCCATCCCGAGGATATTAGGGGCTTATCAATAAGGGAAAGATGTCGAATCCAAAGTTTTCCTGATAATTTTATTGTGAAGGGTGGTACAGTACAAGGCAGAGTACAAACAGGAAACGCAGTGCCTCCACTTCTAGCGAAAGCGATTGCACAAGCATTATTAAAATATTTAAAATAAACTTATGAATTATAGAATTTGGTACAGTACGGAAAGTTTTGCAGATTATGTTATTTCAAACACTAATCTGAAAGACAAAACATATACAAAGAAAAAAATGTATGAGAGTGATGCAAACAATGCTAAAAATTTTCATACAATGCCAGATCATATCAAAAAAATACTTTATTTGGATGCCCCTGATATTATAGTTGAGTTAAATACTGAACCTATTTTTTCAATAGAAGTATCGACTGAGGCTGGAACTGGGCACAACGCCTTTCAAAGATTTGCGAGAATTGCAGCGTCCGTTGAGAATAGCGTACCAGCTTTTTATATTTATCCAGAAGCAGCAATAATTACCAGACAAAATACACCACCAAAATGGGACAAAATCAATCCCTTGGTTTTTAAAGCTCTTGATGATGTAATGTCTATTTATAGGATACCAGCATTACTATACTATTTCCCATCAGACTTTAAACGGTTTGAAAATAATGCAATCCAAGCACCAAATTTTCAATCAAAAGGCCTTAAATTTGAAACAAATAGAAATTTCGCAGGTAGTCCAGTAGGTTCAGACAAAGAAATGGAAAGCATGTTTTCGGCAATAAACGAAATTATTAGTGTAGTTGAAAGCGATGGCGTAATTAAGGGCCGTGAAAAATTATTAAGTAAGAGGAATATCCTAGACAGACGTTCCTTTATGCAACAAGAATATATATTAAAAGGAGGAAGCAAAGACATGTCTCCTTTATCCGCAACTGTTAAAATCCCTACTAGCTATTTACTCAACTATTTATCACAATTTGAAAATGCCAATTATAAAATCGGTGAATTACTTAGAAGTCGGACAGAAACAATTATCTATAAAGTTGATGCTAGTTTTAGAGGTGACCCATATCCAGGTGCATTAGCCGCAATCGATTACTTAATTTGTAGAGAAGGAAAATCATTCGAAGAGAGGAGATATAATCTTGTTTTAGCATGGGGGAACCTAAGTATTGAAAATGATAACCAAACTATCAGGATAGAGAGTGAAAAGAGTGACATAAATGACTTTATAAATGCAGTAAAAACCAGCGAAGATAAAAATCTACTAACTAAAAATTATAATGAAATAACAAGCGCAGAAATCCCAAGATATTACATGCAAGTAAGATACGGTTCGACTTATTCCAAAGTGAAGCATGTTCGTGTCTTTTCTTATTTTGCAGATGCGATATTATTTCCTAATGGATCATTATGGAGAGACGCTTAACAGAAGAACGAATAACAAAAGCAATACTTAAATGGCTCGAAAAAAATAGCTGGGAAATTATATGTTTTGATTTTCCTCAAAGTGGAACAGGCGTAATTTTACATTCAGGTTGCAGGATTGGCGATTCGAAAAACAAGGATTCTATTATCCCCGATATTGTTGCAATAAAAAATGAAGTCGTGATTTTTTTTGAAAATAAAGACAGATTTTATCTCGATGATTTTAAAAAAATCGAAACATTAAGAACTTCAAAAGAATACGAGGATAGCATAAAAAAACTTTTGAAAAATTATAAATATGACATAATTTTGTATGGAATTGGTATTCCAAATATTGATAAAGTCATAACAAAATCCTTGGCCTACAAAGAGATGACGGATTTCATAGTCTGCGTGAAAGTAAATGATATCGAAATAATTTATACGAATAGACAGAATTTATTCTTTTAAACTGATGAAAAGTTTTAATTTTTCAAATTTAAATGAAAAACAAAGATCTGAGTTAATGTCTAAAATCCGTTCGAAAAACACAAGACTTGAAGTGGATTTTTTTAGAAAGTTACAAAAAGGGATTGGAAATAATTTTCAAACCCATATCAAAACAATAAGGGGAACCCCAGACATTGTTTTTAGAAAGCATAAAGTTTGTGTTTTTATTGATAGTGATTTTTGGCATGGTTGGCAATATCCCAGATGGAAAAATAAGCTAAAAAATAATTTTTGGAAAGATAAAATTGAAAATAACAGAAAAAGAGATAGAAAAGTGACAAAATATTTAAGGGAGCATGACTGGACCGTAATAAGAATATGGGAACACCAACTTAAAAAAGATCAGCCATTTTATTTAGAAAAAATTAGGAAATTTTTATTAAGGTAAAGAGTTTTAAATAAAAAATATGGAAGAAAAATTTTATCAACAATTATCCGAAAAAAGAAAATTTGAAAATAAGCCTATATCGGATGAATTAAAAGTATGTATTTATAAAACATTGGATGAGCTATCAAAAAAGGAAACGACGATTAATAATCCAGGTATGTTTTTAGGAAAAGTCCAAAGCGGTAAAACTAATGCGTACTTGGGTATTATAGCGCTATCTTTCGATAAAGGTTATGATATAGTGATTATTTTACAAAAAGGTACAAAAGCACTATCGGAGCAAACTATTCAAAGAGTAAAAAAAGATTTCGAGAAATTTATTGAAAATGATGAAATGAAGGTTTTTGATATTATGCATTTCCCAAACAATTTAACAAGATTTGTATTAGATCAAAAAATGGTCATTGTTGCTAAAAAACAAATTGATAATTTACGAAGAGTTGCAGGGGTTTTATCAAAGACTTACCCTGATCTAAAAAATAAGAGGATTTTAATAATTGATGATGAGGCAGATTTCGCAAGTATATGTTTTCGAAAGAATTCTCAAGAAGATAAAATTGAACAAGGAAAAATTTCTTCTCAAATTGACGAAATAAGAAGAAACGTCGCGGAATCTGATTATTTACAAGTAACCGCAACACCATATTCGTTATACTTGCAACCAGACGAATCAGAAAATACGGATGGTCTTTTTTTACCCAAAAGACCATTATTTACCGTTACGGTGCCAGAATTTCCAGGGTATATAGGCGGTGATTTTTATTTTTTAGAAAGTGATAATGAAAATTCAGTTGCTCATTTTATTTTTAATGAAATATCTATTGATGAGAGAAATGCCCTAAAAAAAGAGGATAGGCGTATTTTTAGGATAGACGACGCATTAAATTCCCCGAAGATTAAAATGATAAGAAATGCAATTGTTAATTTCATTGTTGGATCGTGTATAAGAAGAATTCAACAAATAAAATCGAACGAGAGGCTAAAAAAGTACAGCTTTGTTATTCATACAGAACAAGCAAAAAAATCGCACGATTGGCAAGTTGAAATTGTCAATAAGATAAGATCTGAATTAGTTCGTATATTAAATAACGATAAAATTTTTTTAGATAATTTAATAAGCGAATCCTATTCTAATTTAATAAAGTCAATAAGGTTAGGAAATCATTTGATAACCCCTGAATTATCCGATGTTAAAAACGAAGTCTATAAAGCGATTAGGGATGATTATCTGGGAATCACAAAAGTAAATTCTGATAAAGAAGTAAATGAAATGTTGGACAATAAAACCGGACAATTAAATCTATTAAATCCCTTAAACATTTTTGTCGGCGGACAAATATTGGATAGAGGCATAACGGTGGAAAATCTTGTGGGTTTTTATTATGGCCGTAATCCTAAAAAACCTCAGCAAGACACAGTGTTGCAACATTCAAGAATGTATGGGGCAAGATCAGAGGACGATTTGTCCGTGACCCGTTTTTATACTACTCTCGAAATTTATCAAACTATGAAAAAAATAAATGAGTTTGATAACGAGTTGAGAAAGGTCTTGGAGAATAAAGACATTGAAAAACAGGGCATTTATTTTATAAGAAAAGACGATCAGAATAGATTACTCCCTTGTTCTCCAAATAAAATTTTATTATCAAATATAACAACACTAAGACCATTTAAAAGGTTGTTACCAATTGGTTTTCAAGTAGGCTTTAAAACAAATATTAAAGAAAATATTGATGAAATAGATAAAATGATTTTAAGTTTTCAAATAAAGGATAGTCCATATTTGATGAACTTAGATAATGTAAGAAAAATAATAGACTTGATTAGTAAAACATTAGAATTTGAGAAGGAGTATGAATGGGATATTAAAGCATTTTTGGGTAGTATAGAGTATCTATCAAAAAATACTATGAATGAAAAATTGCGAGGAAAGGTCTTAATTCTAGTAAGAAAAGACAGGAATATTTCTCGAATAAAAGAAGATGGAGGATTTTCAGATGCACCCGATACTCCCAAAACAGAAGGATTAATTGCTAGAGAAAGTGCAATTGATATTCCAATGTTAATGTTGTTTAGGCAGAACGGCGCAGAGGAAAAAGGTTGGAGGGGATATCCATTTTGGTGGCCAGTTCTTTATACACCAAAAAATGTCAAAACAGTTATATTCGCAAGTGATATAATCGAATAATTTATAATTTTATATCCACTTACAAAAAAAATTTTAAAATAAAAATCTCATCTCGGCCTTTGGCTCGCTTAGGCGAAGCCTAGCCGAAACCGGGCTAAAATATTTTTAAAAATAATTAAGCTTGTGGATAAGGCGATTTGCATTCGGTTTTTGTTCGGTATACAATTATAAATATGGATTCAATAAAAATTGTTTTATTTAAAGACAAGAAAATTCGAAGAACGCTCTATAATAATGAGTGGTGGTTTGTTATTGAAGATGTTGTTTTGGCTTTGATCGATTCAAATGACTCAAAACAATATATTCAGCGTTTAAAACAGCGGGATGAGGAGCTAGCCAAAGGGTGGGTACAAATTGTACATACCCTTGATGTCCCGACAGAAGGGGGTAATCAGAAGATGAATTGCGCCAATCCCGAGGGGATTTTTCGCATTGTACAATCTATTCCATCGCCCAAAGCCGAACCATTTAAACGTTGGTTGGCCAGGGTTGGTTATGAAAGGATGCAGGAAATTGAAAATCCGGAATTGGCTACCAAAAGGACTAGAATCCTTTATAAGCTCAAAGGTTATCCTGATGACTGGATTGAAAAAAGGATGCGTGGCATTGCCATTCGTGAAGAATTAACTGATGAATGGTCAAAACGGGGCGCGCAAGAGCAAAAAGATTATGAAATTCTGACCGCGGAAATTTCCAAAGCAACTTTTGGTATTACGCCAACAGAATATAAGGAGTTGAAAAGTTTAAAAAGGGAAAATTTGCGTGATCACATGGATGATTTGGAATTGATTTTTACCATGCTGGGTGAAAGGGCGACTACGGAAATTCACCGGACAGAAGATTCTTTAGGCGTTGCCAAATTAAAGAGCGATGCCAAAGCAGGCGGCAAGATTGCCGGCGGCGCCAGAAAACAATTAGAAAAGCGTTTAAAGCGTCCGATTATAATTAAAAGTAATTATTTAGAAAAAAAAGAGCAGAAACAAGTAGAGGATTAAATAATTTATATAAAAATTTCATCTCAACTGCTTGACTTTTTTCTAAAATCGCTGTATAATACCAGTACAATTAAATACTTTAATTTATTCAGAGCACGGCGAGGGAACTAGCCCTATGACCCGTCAGCAACCCCAAATAAATTCCATTTGGAAGGTGCTAATTCTAGCTCCGCTTCGCGGAGAAAGATAAACACGATTTTTTTGTTTGTAAAAACTCTTTCTCTACGGGAAAGATTTTTTTAATTCTTAATTTCAAATTTATGGAAAAATTTCAATCACACAGCGATAAATATCCTTATTTGGTTCTTCGCGCCATGTCAGGCGTTTATGTAATTAAACATCCTAAAAATCCGCAGATTAGTAAAGACCAAATGATTCAATGGGGCAAAGGTGAATCAGTTGAGTATAATCGTCGTACTTGCGCCGTTTTTTCGGCATCTGAAGCTGTTTTTATAGAACTTGATGGTTCTGTTAAAAATAGTAGTGAACCGCCAAGTGGCGGAATAATTTTAACTCACTAATTATTAATTTTAAATTTATGAAAAATGAAATCACTAAGGAAGAATCAAAAAAAGCCATGGAACGAGGAACGTTCTTTGGCTTTGTGCCTCATCGTCTTGAAATCAAAGGATTTCCGGAATTGTATCATTTTCCGTTTAATGTTCTTTTTATGAGCTATGGGATAAAAGACGGGAAACAGGTTTCGGGTAGTGCGTTATACGAACCAGATTTTCACACTTATAATAAAGATGGTCATTTGAGCTTCATGAGATATCATAATATCTATGGTGGGGATTGCTATCTGATGATTGCCTATGACGAAAAAAACGAGAGATATATCGGAGAGAAGTTTGTGAATGGTAAAATGGTAGGCATGGCCGAATGCGATTCGGATTGGCATAAGTTTTTTGCGCATCTGACGATAATTGGATTAGCAAAAGGCGAAAGGTGTATGTTCAAAGATTTTGAAGAAAAACCAGCGGAAAATCAGGAATAATTCTGCTTTGACTTTTGCTAAAATTAAAGGTAAAATTGAGGTATAAAGCTTAAATAAAATATTTAAAACAAAAATAATTTAAAAAGACCTTCTCATTTGAGTCGGTCTTTTTGTTTGGTTTTGTTAAGAAGAAACTTTGGCTATAATTTTTTCAAACTGGTATTGTACGCGTCTGAGATCGCCTGGTTTAAGCGGCTGGGCCACAATGGCAATTATTTCTTCAAGCAGGGCTTGGGATTTTGTATCCAATTTAATTTTTTGTTTGCTATCTGCAAGAATTCCATTGCCTTTGTCAAAAATTTTCTGCCTAGCTTGGCTGATTTTTTTGTTTTCTTCAAAAGCCTTGATTGTCAGCTGGCTGTAAGCAACCATTTTTTTCTCTATTTCAGCAAAAAGATTCAGATCAAATTCTTTTTCCAGAATTTGCTCATCGGCAATCTGCTGCAATTCAGCCTTGGTTTTAATTAATTCTTGTTTTATTTCTGCTGACAGCTGAACACATTCAGTAAACGGCGTGGCATCATAAGCTAAAGAATCACTTAAGCTTTCTTTTAAATGTAAATGCCAGGCATGTAATTCGCGTAGATCATATAAAGCCTGTTCAGCTTGCTTATATGCCTTTTTATAAACCCTCTGGTAATTTTTTTCAGCCTGTTGTTTTTCCAACTGTAATTTTTTAATGTCGCGCTCATGAAATGGTATTACTTTTTTAACTATCTCATGTTTTTCATCTAGAATGGCTAGCGCCAATATATTCCACTTTGTAAGTGATTCGCCAAAAGCCAAGGGATATTTTTTAATAAGGCGATATTGCTTCTGGATCATTTTGAACTGCTCATAGGCAAAAAAAATGAGAATACCTGTGGTTATAATAAAAGCCGGCAAAAAAATTCTTCCTTTTAATGTCGCCAGATTAAACCATTGATTATGTTTGGCTAGTAAGGGATAAATTAATCCGTTAAAAATGTGAAATAGCAAAAGCCAGAAAGCCCAAGTTTTTCTAAACATTATTTGCTCCTTTCCTTGTTTTAAAGGTACTGAATTATTTTTTAAACCTTATCATAAATTATCTTTTTTGTCAATTACTGATATAATAAGAATATTAAGCTAAAATATTTTTCAAAATAAAAAAATGCGCCTGATTA
>Ga0315279_10010910_pt1 | contig 10595 bp, 8 predicted proteins | sample YL17G06_20_MG_FD_203694 | JGI IMG/M metagenome (GOLD analysis project Ga0315279, IMG submission 203694) | Sediment microbial communities from Yellowstone Lake, YNP, Wyoming, USA - YL17G06_20 | ecosystem: Environmental > Aquatic > Freshwater > Lake > Sediment | place: USA: Wyoming | collected...
AGCCGCCCAGAAAGAGCCCCATCAAGTCAGGACCCGGCCCATGGGCCAAATTGGCGGACTGCTCGCCCTTCCCATAGGCGAAGGAACCTAATTGTAATAAATTCCCATTCGGTAAAATGACTTCCATGCCCAGAATTTGATTATCCCCTAACCCATATTTCCCCGCATAATGTCCAATACCGCGTGTGCCACATACATTGGCAATCACTTTCACGGAATGGGGACCACTGGGATTTACCATAAAGAGCCCGCGATTCCAAGCTTCAATTTGTATTTGCCCATAAGTCACGCCCGGACCGAGACTCGCTGTCATATTCTTTTCATCAAATTCATAAATCTGATTCATGCGTTTCAAATCGAGAATTATGCCCCCGTGGAGCGGTATCACCAACCCGCCCATATTGGCGCCAGTTCCTTTTGGAATAACTGGGATTTCACGTTCCGTAGCGAGCTGCATTATCTCTTGAATCTGTTCCTTGGATTCGGGCGCAACAACATAATCAGGTCCTTTGGTGGTCAAGACTTGATCTCGCGAATAACCAATCCGTATAGCCGGGTCGTTGGTCGCATATTCTTCTCCAACAATCTGACGTAATTGTTCTAAAAGTTCATCCTTTTCCTCAATTAACATGAGATCCCTCCTTTTAGGAGCAATTCGGTTATATCTAATATTTCAAGCGCATCCTGTTTGGCTTTCACAGACTCCTTCAAATTCAATTCACAAAACGGGCAGGCTGAAACCAGGATTTCAGTGCCTGTCTTCTTCGCCTCTTCAATTCGTTCGCCCGCGGTTTCTAGTGCGAGCTCCTTAAACCCGGATTTGACTCCGCCGCCAGCCCCACAGCACCACGCATTATAGCGATTTCGATCCATTTCTACTAATTTCACCTTTGGAATGGCTTGAATAATATCTCTAGGTGCTTTATAAACGCCAAGATGGCGTCCTAGATGGCAAGGATCGTGGTAAGTCACCGATGTATCTAACTCACCCAAAGTGACTTTGCCGTCCTTAATCAGATCGGCTAAAAATTCTGAAATATGTTGTATTTCAAATTCGAGCTCAATGCCATGCGCTGGGTAATCTTGCTTAAAGGCTCGATAACATCCGGCACACGAGAAAATGACCTTTTCTACCCCTAATTTCTTGATTTCTTCCACATTATGGCGCATCATCTCCTCGCCTAATTTCACGGCGCCCACCCGGAAAAGAGGGCTCCCGCAACACCATTCTTCGGGTGTAATAGTGAAGTCGATATTTAGCTTTTCAAATATTTTTGCCGTAGCTTGGGCAATATTTTGCGTTCTATAGGAAGAGGTGCAACCAACAAAATAAAGGAGCTTTGAATCTCGGATATTTTCTTTATCTTCAAGCCAGTTTAATCGTGTATCATGCGCTTCTTGATAGGGATTGTGTTTGTTCTTAATACTATTAATAAAGGCTACATGTTCAGGTAAAGGACCGATTTCCGATTCAACTAAAAATTCTCTTAGAGTTTCAAATACTTCAACCGGTTTTATTTCCCGATTATAAAAACAGATTTCCTGGCAACTTCCACACGTCGTACAGGAGTAAATGATTTCCAGTAATTTTGGAGTAGGGATTTTTAGGGAATTATCCAAAAGGCCCCGAGCGATCTCCATGCGCCCTCCTGCAAAATAGGAATCAAAGATGAATTTTTTCCCGGCAGGGCAATTCATATAATGATTTTGATCTACCAGCATGTGGGGATTTATAAATTGGCAATTGAAGCATTTCAAACTGCATTGATAAATATCCCACCGTTTTGCTTGCAATTTTTTCATTGCTTCACTCGGCATCATTAAGCCCTCCTAGTTTCAATTGAGATGGATTCATTATTTCATTTGGGTCGAGTATCGCCTTGATTTTTCTCCAGAAATCGTAGTACGCACGATTTCGCGAAAAAATCATTTGGGCCCATGGACCGTAAGGTCTATCAATAACGCCTCCGTTCTCAATCACGTTTTCACTCAATTCCAGAAACAATTCTTGCATTCTGCTTTTCTCAAGCTCATTATCAGGGTCGTAATACACATTGAAATCATAATAGCAGGTATGAGCCTGTTCAATAGGCATGAAATAGCCGTAAAGATCAGCAACAGGATAATCATATTTCTGGCAAATGTTTTCAGCCATTTGGTTGAATGTTGGAATTTCATTTAAATTCACGTAAAAAGGAATGTGCAGACATTTGCCTTTGTACTTTCTGAAATTATTCAATCGATTGGGTATTTCAAATTCTTGGAGAAAGAGTTCCCCTAAATCTTTATTGTTATAGCTACATTCAGTTTGAAATTGCGCCCCAAAATCCTGTAAATCAGCTAAATCAATTTGGTATTTCTCTTCAGAATCCGCTTCCAAACCAATCACAATCATCCAAGAGGGTAACTGCTTCCGAAGGCGCTCAATATCATCTCCATCGTCAGCGAGTATCATTGCTAAATTCTTTTGACATATCCCCAAAAACTCACGCCCTTTATCAAAATGCTGTATTTGATAGATGAGCTCGATAACATCACTGAAATTTTCAAAGGGAATAAAGACAAATTTCTTGATTTGGGGAAAATATTTGGCTTTAATGACGAGATCGGTTACAATACCGAGGGTTCCTTGGGAGCCAGAAATAACTCTCGAAAGATCAGGGCCACTCACAGGTCCTGTCGGTAAAAAGGAGGGGCGTTCATTGCACCAAGAAGCAGACCCCGTATTTACAATCATACCATTCGGAAGTACCATTTGTATATTCAGGATGCATTGCCATCCTTCCGATAGGAGGATTTTCGGACCAGATAACAATGGAACCCGTTCTATATATGTTGATACTACCGATGCGGAACTGGGAAAGCCCAATGGAATCATTACTCGTAAGCCATGCTTTTTTAATTCTGTTTGAAGTTGCTCATAGGTTACGCCTGCCTCAATCCTCACATAGCGCTCATCGGGATCAATCTCCAAAATTCTATTCATTTTCCGCAAATCTACTATTATCCCTCCATTTTTCGGGAGTGTGGCCCCATAATATTTCTCCGTTGAACTTGAGGGAATGATTTCGATTTTATACTTGTTCGCAATCGCCAAAGTTTCTTGAATATCCGTGATAGTTTGTGGGGTTATGATAAGATCAGGCAATTTACTTGATTGAAGGCTGTCATCTGAAGAAAAATACTCTAATAGAGTCTCTTCATTCAATACTTTCTCACTTCCAATTTTATCCCGGAGCTCTTTCATTATTTGTTTGATGGGAGGATTTGACATATCATTTCGCATCCAATTAAAAATTTTTTAAAATTACAATACTGAAAACAAATTTAAATGAATGATTTAAGAACCTATAAAAAAAGTTGACTTTTTATTAGTATATAATAAAAAAAATTAAAAACCTGAACTAAGATGAAAGACGATCCAATAGGACCAATACAAATTGTAAGTATTATCGGTGTCATATGGATCATCTTGACACGGATAGCGGTAATTTTTTTTATTGGTTTATTGAAAGGCGAGGCGATTCCCTATTTTAATATTTTAATAGGATCCATGGCAATTGATCTCTTTCAAATCCTAATCGTTTATTGTTGGGTAAATATAATTTCAGCTGTACTTATAGTGGCTATTATTCATTTTCCGTTTAAACCTGGCAGATTTAAGAAGTATTTTTGGTTAATATTCGGATTATTGTTATTTATTCAACCGATATTTTTAACAATTATTGGCGTTTTACTATTGATCTATAGTAAGAATTTATCCATAGAAAAAAAAGAGATGATAAAACAATCGGAGGGATTATAATTACAAGTATCAACCGAAAAGCAAGATTAATAAAGGTTTACTCCCTCTGTATAATTTTATTGTCGATCTTTATTATTAGTGGATTCACTTGGCTGATAGCTAGTCAAAAGTATGTTTGTAATCTCTACCATTATAACGTACAATTCGTTGCCGGAGACACGGTTTCGGAAAATAATATCATTAATCAGAGCATACGAGCATTACTTCAAATGTTTGAACGACATCCAAATTGGAAATTCAGCATTGAGATTTCGGGAATTGGATTGGAAATAATGGCGGATAGATTTTCAGATGTCTTGGCATTATTTAAAAAATTAAATACTGAAACAAAGCAGTTAGAACTGGTCCTGTCACCTTATTCAGATATGCTATCAGTTGCATATCCATCAATAGATACATTAAAAGGTCTTAATATATCCAGAACGATAGCTCTTGATTTAAATTTGACCCCCTCCCGAGTATTATTCTTGCAGGAATCTCAGTGGCTAGAAGATTCATACATTTTAGATGAATTTTATGATTATTATGTAGTCAGGAATCCATTTTCCTATTATTATTCTGATATAGAGTTTAACAGAGTTTATTTGTATGTTGGGACCGGTGGCAAAGAAATTAAAGTAATACCAGAAGAATCTGTTCCTGGAATTGATTTAGGAGCCTCCATATTCTTTTTATATCTTGGAGATGGAGAAGCGATAAACACCGATTCAGGCTATAATAGGTTTCAATTAAAAGAAGATAAACAGCAAAACTATGAAAATATGTTAATACAAGTAGAAAAACTCGGGTTTATTCTCCAGACTATTGAAGATGCAGCAAAAAGATCTGAAGCTATAAAGAGCGAAAAGCGGTTCAATGACTTTGGCCCAGCACCGGATTCATTCTGGAACATGCCTTCTTGCCTCGGAGCTTATCGTTGGATGGGTGATAATTCGAATTCAAATATTATGCCAGCTGTATTTTTTGGGACCACAACGGTTGCAGCTGAAAATGATGGAGAATTGATTGCAAATAATTACAGGACTCGAAATTTCATTTTAAAAGTAGAAACGCTTTATAATAATGTATCTATCAATTTAAATACAACTGAGAAAAGATGGTGTCAAGGAAATTTAACTGAAGCATGGAAAAATTTGATTTTAGCAGAAGCCACTGACAGTACTGGTTGGAGCCCGTATTGGATTGAAATGGAATATGCATTAAATCATTCTCGAGACGCAACCATTTATGCGCAACATGTTTTAGATCTCATTAAAACGAAGTTTGGAGTTTCGCATTACAATGTAAGCGTTTATCATCAAACGGTGAATGCATCAAATTTCGAGCTTATAAATAAGCAAAGCATTACAGAAGCTAATGCAATTAAAATTCCAACAATAAATTACGCCTTAAACTATGCAATAGAATATAAAAATTGTAGTTGGTACGGATTTAGTTTCCAAGATATTATAATCACGATAAATATCTCAAATATCAACCAATTCGCAATTTCCTTTGATGAATTAGGCAATACCATTGATTATTCTTCTGCATTATTGGAAAACGGTTCTCACTCAATAGAGAGAAATTCCGTTCTTCATTATCCTATTTTACCAGGATCAAATGGCTTTTATTACAGCCCATCTCTTCAATTGGGCATTATAAAGAATTGTTCAGCAAGACATACGACAGGATTTTTCGATGGAAATTCATTGATTTTCCCTGAAAGGGGCTTTAATTCAATTTTTGTCTCAAATTGGTCTACTATGGTTGTAACCCATCAATTTTTTGTATATTCTGGCGATAAAACTAATGCCTTGACTCTATCTAATATGATTAACTCTTATCCAATTGGAATAATTTAAAATAAGTATGATTTAATATGACAAAAAAAGATTTAGAAAATAAAGAAAATGATCAATTGAAGAAATCGATTGGATACCTTCAAATCTCGACTGGCATTTTTCACTTGTCATTAGCAATTTGTTATTGGATATTGTTCATGCCAATTTCGGCTATATTAGATTATATTTCAAGAGCTCTTGATTTAAGCTTGGATATATCTTTTATACTTACCTTGTTGAATGTTATTGTAATATTTATCATGGTAATTAATATTTTGACCCTGATCCTTGGGGTTATAAACGGGATGGATTATTTTAAGACTAAAAATTTGAAATTAATATCGAAAATTGTAGCGATTATGACGTTATTAATATTTCCAGTTGGTACAATTGCAGGATGGATTGTTTTAAAATATAGATAGAATATCGAGTCAGCTATGCTTCTATTTTTCAGTTTGATTATGAGTATTTACGCAACTTCTTTTTCATTGGCTATTTTGATCATTGTATTCTTGAACAGCTTCGAACATTGCTACAATGTTTTGAGGAAGGATCTCTGGTGTTATGTTATGGATTGTCCCCCAAACAAACCCGCCCCCCGGAGAGTATATGTCCAGCAATTCTTGGACGTGTTTCTTAATTTCAGAGGGAGTTTTTCGACTAACCACGTTGCGAACATCCGCCCCAGCACCCCAAAAAGTGAGGCTATCACCGAATTCAGCCTTTAATTTTTTAGGCTCCATATATTTGATATTGATTTGGACAGGATTAAGGATATCAATGCCAGCTTCAATGAGGTCAGGAATAAGCGGATAAATAGATCCACAACTATGGAAAAATATTTTCATTGAGCTGTGCTTTTTAATATAATCGCACATTTCGGTGAGGTAGGGTTTAAAGAGGTTTCGATAAGTCTGGGGCGAAAAGAAGGGGCCGTCATTTCCGCCTAGATCATCGCCTATCCTTATGATATCTATTACATCACCCAAATTTTTACAAATAATTGAGAGGGTGGCCATATTAAACTCTTGTATTACATCGATAAACTTTTCAACTTGAGAAGGATTTCGGAAAATATCAATTAAGAATTTATCCAACCGCCGCATTCCATAGCCAGATTCAAATAAACCACCTCCAACATTGATTGTAAGAATTTTCTTTGTCTGTTCTTTTACCCTTTTGGCTGTTTCTCTCAGATTTTGCCAAAATCTCTTCTGCTTCATATTATCAAATGGGGGAGGCGGACAATGATATCCCGGGGTTTTTCGTAAGGCGGTCGGAAAGTTCGAGAAATCCTCGGGATACCCTTCAAGATAGGGATAATAAGTCTGATCAAAAAAATATCCATTCTTAGGCATTCTAGCGAGAACGATCCCTTCGTCAATTATTTCATAATACCCTTCTTCATTATAACTTGGCTTGAACCACACAGGATACTGTACATCGGTCCCATAGACATTAACATCATACCAATCTTCATCATTTACATTGTAAGCTCTACCAATATCCAAAACATCAACATGAAAACGGTCTAGGATTTCATCCTCAGGCTGGGCTAATTGTTGGGTGATATCAATAATACGTGTATGTCCCGATTGGATCCCTAAATATTCTTTCAGCCGATGATAGGCGATTGCCGCAATTCCAGTAACAGCGGTTCCTCCGAAATCAATAGGTACCCGATCTGGTTCTTTGTGGTTAAGGGTCGCTAAGACCCGATCTCGCGAAGTCATTTTCTCTTCTTTATCATTTTCCCTTTCGTTCAATTCGAACATCCTCTAACGTCATTGATAATAATTAACTCTCATTGGGACTTAATTTTTTGGTTGTTCGGTTTGGGTTTCATGCAATTTCGCTAAGTCTAGTTTCATTTTCTCCACACGCTTTTTATTGAGCGGATAAAATATGAGGAAGATTAAGCCAAGAACTAAGAATAGAGCAGGAACCAAACCCGTTATTAACCGGATGCCGAGGAGGGCAGTGCCTGCTTGGATATATTTGGGAGAATGCACGTTGAACCCGGGATTGAAGAAGAGATAGGTATTAAAGAGCCCTGCGATTAAAGCTGCAACAGATATGGCGGGTTTGGTGATTAGTGCATTTCCGCCAAAATACATGCCCTCACGGCGCCGACCTGTTTTCATCTCATCTTCATCTATAATATTGGCGATCAAGAGCGGGTTTAATAATGAAGGGGCAGAGTAACTTAGACCTAAGATAATAACCAGAATAATTATTTCGAGGAATGTGTTGATGAATAGAGTAAAAGAAATCGCACAAGTGAAAATGGCACTGAAAAGAACTACGGTTTTTTTAGTTCCCAAGTTTCTATTAAAATAAAGCATTAATGGAATTCCCACAATAGAGAGGAGTGAAAATGCTCCTAAAAGAAGCATGCCTTCTAAACTCGATAGTTCAAGCACGGAAATTGCAAACTGGATGAGGGAGATTTGAATAATATTGTACATTAAAGTATATGTGAAATTGAAACCCTCATAAGTGAGAAAACTTTTATTATAAAACGATTTTAAAATTGCATCTTTTGTCCCTAAGGGGGGGACTTCCATGAATTGACGCTTTTCCTTAATAGTTATACCCGTAAACAGCAAGGCACAGCCTCCAATAATTGCGAATAGAACCGCAATCATTTGGAGCATTGGTACATTACGTAGAAAGAGGAACCCAATCAGAAAAGTGAAAACGGTGCCAAAAGCCATAAAAATTATTGACCAAGTATTCGTTTTAGCACGTTTATCAGAGTCAAAGGTCAGTTCTGGGAGGATCGATGCATAATTGAGCCCTATTAAGGTGTAGCCTGTATCATAAATGCAAAGTGAGGCGAGAATCCAGATAAAGAAGAAGTTAAAACCAGATCCAAATGGAAAATAAATCATTAACAATCCTACTATTAAAATAGGAATTGCAAACATTATATAGGGCCGGCGTCGGCCCCAGCGTGTTCTTGTGCGATCAGAAAAAAATCCGAAAAGAGGGTCATTGATAGTATTCCAGATGGCAAAAATCAAGAAGGTATAGCCGAGAATGAGCCCCATATTATAGGCAGGTGAGGAGAAATTATAGAGATAGAAATTATAGGTATAGCCGAACAACCCAGAAAATAAAGCAATCCCTAGTCCGCCGATACCATATTTTAGCATCGTGGAGAAAGTGATATCTTTAGAAATTTCTACCATACTCCTTCCTTCTCAGCGAAATCAATAGAGATAAACCTAACCCCGCTATCACAAGCCAGAGACTAAAACTCGGAATGGTAGGAACATCGGGAATTACATAAGGAGTGCCCACGGCGGCTAAAAGTGCATTGGCCCACGCCACCTCCGTATTATTGTAAATATACCCGGAGGGAATCTGATTCGGCCCATCGGTGGCCGCCCAAACTGCCAGCTGGGTATAATGGAAATCGTATAAGGAATTGTTATTATATATATAATTCAAAATGAGGTAGAGATAACCTGTTGCATTTTCATTGACAATAGTATAATTATCGATCCTTTGGGGTACATCACCTCGGACATTAATGCAATATGCGGTAAGCAGGATTGATTCAGAATCCGCGTCAGCTGAAAGATTGATAAAGGTAGGTTGAGCAATTGTCATATTTTGTAAATTGGATTTGATTGCATTGAGAAATTGCCCTAACGGAATGATAATATCAAGAGCTGGTCCCTGACTTTTGTAAATCGTTAAATTAAAGATATCAGAACCGAAATACCTATCATCATACTGAGATTTTAAGGAGTAAGTGAGATTTGGATGGGTGGGAACCTGATTTAAAGGAATAACAGCGGATGATAAATTTGTTTGAGGATCCCCGTACAATCTTTTATTATCACAAATTGGGGGTAATTGCCTATGAATAAAAGTCCAACAATTTAAGAATAAAAGAATCAAAAAGATACATAAGAATATCGTGAATAATTTACGCATATTCACCACCCTAGGTTGCTCAAATTAATTAAAAGATAAATTCATTCTATTATCTCTTAAAGGAATTTAATTTCTTAATACTTTAAATTATTTACTATAGATGTTGAAATTGGTAAAAAGCAAATAATTGACGAAATATTGCTTTGATCTTGCATGATTTGATTAAAAAGTTCATTTCCCAGATTGAATATATGTTTTACCTTGATTAGCACATTTTTAATGCGTTTTTATGGTATTTTTTCTTATCTAGAGAATGCGCTACAAATATTTTGAGCATTTCTTTGTTTAAATAAAAACACAAACTTAATAAAAACTTAGCAATATAGGGGATTTGACGATTTTGTCGAATTAAGAAATTAAACAAGAATTCAACGATAGGTGAGATAAAATGTCAAGTAAAAAACCAACCAGCCCACCAATTAAAATCGGAATTAATGGGTTTGGTAGAATTGGAAAACTAGTATATCGAGCAATCTTACAGAGAAAATCAAATATTGAAGTGGTAGGAATTAATGATTTAACGGATACCAAGACATTGGCGGTTCTGTTAAAATATGATTCCACATTCGGAACTCTTCTAAACAAGGTCGAAAATGATAAGGACAATTTAATCGTGGATGGAAAAAAGATACCCGTCACGCAAATTAAGAATCCGGAGGAATTGCCTTGGGCAGATACAGGTGCGAAAATTATCGTGGAAAGCACAGGCATTTTCACCAAGAAGGCAGATGCTGAAAAGCATATTACCGCAGGTGCACAGAAGGTCATCATTAGCGCACCCTCTGATGATGCGGATTTGACCGTTGTGATTGGAGTGAATGATGATCAGTTAACGTCCGAACATACTGTAATATCCAATGGATCATGCACTACCAACAGCCTTGCGCCTCCCGTAAAAATATTGCATGAGAAATTTGGAATCCAATATGGCTTGATGACAACAGTTCACAGCTATACCAACGATCAACGGGTTATTGATTTTATTCACAAAGATCTGAGACGTGCGAGAACGGCGGCTG
>Ga0315279_10010911_pt1 | contig 10595 bp, 12 predicted proteins | sample YL17G06_20_MG_FD_203694 | JGI IMG/M metagenome (GOLD analysis project Ga0315279, IMG submission 203694) | Sediment microbial communities from Yellowstone Lake, YNP, Wyoming, USA - YL17G06_20 | ecosystem: Environmental > Aquatic > Freshwater > Lake > Sediment | place: USA: Wyoming | collected...
CAACACTTGAACAGGATCATAAGGCTTCCTGCCACGTCCGACCCCGTGATAAAGGCGCATCAACAACCCACGAACAGAACCCAACTCCAGTGAACCAAGCACTTGCCTAATTCTCAAAGCTTCTTCCCAACACAAGATAACCAGACGAACAGATTAATTTCTAAACAGGCTAGCGCGCTTTATTCTATAAATTGAAAGAGGGGTCTTAGAAATTGATGGATAAGAACTTTTGAAAAGATTAGAAGAGATTGAAAAATGGGAGAATGAGGGGGTGCAGAATTGATGCCTTGTGCCTTCTCCATTCACATCGGCTTTGCTTGCGACTTCTGCCTTTTTTTGGGGGCTGTATTCGGTGTGCCTAAATAATCTTCTTGCTTAGTACTTCTCGGAAGGACTTCTTGCACTTTGGACAGTCGAAAAGGCCGATTTCCAACTGAGTTCTTTTTCCAGCTTTGGATGGGCGTCCGGCCATTGTCCACTTCTTCTTAGGCGATGAAACAACTGTTCCACATTTTTTACATTTAGCCATTTAATTTCCTCCAATATATCTTGATAACCATGGTTTATGATGATGATAGATAAAACACTTTCCACTGTTTTCGGATACAAGCGCGTCCTACTTTACTACGATAAGGAATGTGCAAACGAAGGCGACAGGCGATTAGCGTATGAAGTTTTATTCGTAGAATATGAGATCTTGTTCCTCCAAGCTTCCATGAAGCTTATGCACTGCATCATAAACCTCCTGTTCTTTCTTCGCTCCAGTGCACACCATTTTACCAGAGTTGAAAATCAACGTTGCCGTCTTCGGTCTCTTAATCCTAAACACTAGTCCAGGAAACTGTTCTGGACGATACTCAACTCCTGGAAAACTCTTGACAATAGCGTTCAAATCGACCTTCTGGTTCAAGGTTGCAGCAGCAACAACGTTTTGAATGTTTATTATTGCTTTAGTCTTCGGCATTAAACACCGCTTCTTATAGTGTGGCGGATGCTTATATGCCCTTTACAAAAGCCTTATGTTGCCAGTGTATAGAGGCTTCCCGCACATCCCCTTTTTTCTGTGAGCGCGCACTATAATTTAAAATGGTTCTCTTCGCCAAATATTGTATGGGCATTGCCTCCAGCAGTAGCTACCTCCCTTAAAAACACAGCTCCGGCATTCAGGTCTATCAAAAAACCTAGGCTTACTCACAATCCTTCCACAGTACAGATATGCCCCGAAGCTTCACTTTTAGTTTGTGGGTAGCGCTTTTCCAAGCTTGAGCGCACGCTACGGAGCACTTAAAGTCTTATAAGTGAGCATTATCATCACAAATGTGAAAGGAGGAAGACGCCTTATGAGTTATGAGAGAAGACGCGGTTATGGTGGGGGCTTTAAGCCTTGTCCCGTTGAGATGGGGAAGGAATACGAAGTGGATATAACGGAGACGAGCAGCCAAGGGGAAGGCATAGCCAGAATCCAAGGTTTCGTAATATTCGTTGCTAACGCAAAGCCTAGAGACCATGTGAAAATAAGGATCACGCGGATAGGCCGTAGAGCCGCAAACACTGAAATAGTCAAATAAAACTTTTTGTTTTTTCCGCATCGACCTGCTTAATCGTTATTCCCCTAGAAAGCGGATAGTCTTCCGAAATATTTTCCAATTATAATATTATTTTCTGGCCATTCGAAAAGAAGCTCTTATCACTTTTCTACATGAGATCTGCAGTCACGCAGATGTCTGCGTGCACCTGAAAGTTCACATCCAGAGCATATAAAAAAATAGCATTCTATTTGCACTTTCTTTCATTATTCATCTTTTTCAAGAGTTTGTCAAGGATTTTTCCTTTCGTTCTCAATTCTTGTTCTGAAATAGTCTGTCCCATTGGGCATAATTCATCAATCACGGCACCCTCATCTGCCATATACACAACAGGATAAAGATAACATCCCAAGGTCTTTTCCCATAGGCTCGGCATTTCTTATCAGCGAGACTGTAGAAATAGCGCCATCCGCCAACGTTTCTGAGCCGAGTCACACCATCATCTACTACTGCAAATTCTTCTCGGCGATAACCCGTTTCCTCTAATCTTTCGATGTCATTGCTTGAAAGCTCCATCTCCGTTCTTTCACAGCACTTTCCACAGTTTGAACAACGCACGAGAAGCAGACGCCCCTTACGCGTCATAACAAAAGACAGCCGAACTATAGTCGTTTTGGTAGCCCGGGATAGCTTCAAACTCTCGGTTCAAACTGCACATCAAAAATCAGAAACCAGCCACGACCAAACATATTTGGCTCCAAATAGAGGGGGTCTAGCGCCGTTGCACGCACACACAAACAATAGTAGCCCCGGACAGATTCATACTCTTGCCAAGTATGCTGTGGCAATGTTTTTGTTGGTAAATACTCGTTACAGTAGATTGTGGATACTTGCACCCGATTGGGTTCAAGTCCTGTGATGGGGCTGCCCGGATTTGAACCGGGGTCTATAGAGCCCAAGTCTACAAGCCTAGACCAAGCTAGCCGACAGCCCCTTCTGTGGGTTCTTAGAAATAGCCTTCGTTGTTTAATAGTTTTACTTATTAACGATAACTTCAGTTTGTTATAAGGTGGGGTTCTCGGCTAAAACGATGTTTGTATGGTGTCTTGGACGTAGGCAGATGTGTGTTATGCGTCTTGTCAGGTTTTTCTGACGCTGCATTGTAGAACTTTGGGGCAGATGAGGCATTCGTCGGGCAGTGGTTGGTCTCTTGAAACTGAATTTAGGAAGCCTGAGAAGTGGGTGCATTTTGCTGGTGAGTCAAAGACTTTGGGGTATTCGATTGGTTTGATGTCGACGATTTTCAGGTCTTGGGCGATTATGTCTATTTTTGATTGGCAGTGGGGGCAGGCGTAGAATGATTGTCTGGGCAGTGTTGATGAGTCGGTTAGGACTGATGGTCTATCGAATGTCTTGCCGCACCCTTGGTAAGGGCATTTGAGCTTTTGAGAGTGGTTATGCAAGTGTAGCGATGGCATAGTGTTTACTTCCTTGTGGTTCTCTGTTATATATCGGTAATATTGATATTTAATAAACCTTGTTGTCTACTTGCACAACAAAAATACACATCCAATAACAGTTTGAAGCCTCGGCCGGGCTTTGATCCCGGGGCCTGCTGCTTACGAGGCAGCCGCTCCACCGAGCTGAGCTACCGAGGCGCAGTATCATTTCTTGATAATTCGCCTATTTAAGCAGACACAATCAATTCTCAGGACATGTGTGCTAAGTAAGCTGCAATTGATAAATGAGGTTTTTTCGCAGTGCTTTGAATCCGAGTTTTTCATAGAGTTTTATGGCTTTTGTCTCATTCATGTCATCCACGTAGAGTAAAGCATCATCCATACCTTGAGCTTTCAGCATGCGCATTCCTTTAAGCATCAGGCTTGCGCCTATTCCTTTTCGTCTATTAGGCTTCAGGACGCCGATGTCAAGAATCCAGCCGTATTTGACGCCCTTCTCGTTGTTTAGTCCTTCATCTATTCCTATGACAGTGTAGCCTACTGGCTGGTTATCCATGATTGCGAAGTATGCGTTCTCCTGAAACCAGGGCATTTCCAGAAGCATGTACTTGGTTTCTTCGATTGTGCGTGGTCTGTAGTTGAAGTGTTCTTTGAAAGCTTCATTGTCAAGCCTATTCAGCAAGGCAATCTCATCGTTGTCTCTTAGCCGCATTTCTCTTATGCTTATTTCCTTGTTTTCTCCGATGTCTGACGGAATTTCGTTCAGACTTTTCTTCATCATGCTTGTGGTTCGGATTCGTTTGAAGCCGAGGCTTTCGAAGATATGGATGCATCCTTCCCTGTCTGATTGTGCCCATGCATCGACGAGCTTTGTTCCTCTCTGTCTGTGGCTTTCAAGTGCTTTTTCAACTAGTTTTCTGGCTATTCCTTTTCCTCTGAATTTTGGAAGAACGCCCAGTGATTGGATGAAGCCTTTTTCTTCCTCTCTCAGTTTGTCTCTGTAGGCGTCTATCATGCCTGCTGTTTCGCCGTTCCATTCAGCTATGAATAGGCCGTCTGCACTGAAGCTTGGATTGGTTTCAGTTTTCTTCATTTCCTCAAGCGATATCGTCCTGATATCGTCGTAGTCTCTGAAAGCAGCATTATAGATGCTGACGAAAGCTGCTTCATCCAACTCTTGTTTGAAGGCTCTGATTTTTAGCAAGGCTTTTACCTCGAAGCTTCCATATCAACACGCATTGCACGATTTAAGCATTACCAACCTATGGTTAAACAGGAACAGAAAACGCAAAAACTTGGTCTGCTGAAACATCAAGGAGAGAATCCATGAAGTCAAAAGAGGCGTTGGGCGAACGAAAAATAATCGAAATCATACAGAAACATCTGGACATCATGCCAAATATGGCAATACCTTTTGGTGATGACGTGTCAGCATACGACGTTGGCAACGGTAGCCTTGCAATATTGAAAACTGACATGCTAGTTGATAAGACAGACGTTCCACGTGGGATGAGTCTTTGGCAAGCGGCCCGAAAAGCTGTTGTGATGAACATTAGCGATTTTGCGGCAAAGGGCGTAAGTCCCTTGGTGCTGCTTGTTTCGTTAGGTCTTCCAAGGGATCTGACCGAAAGAGACGTTGAAGAAATCGGTGAGGGCTTGAATGCTGGCGCACGGGAATATGGCGCTTATGTTGTTGGTGGAGACACGGGTGAAGCCTCGGATCTCGCGATTAGCGTGTCACTTTTTGGATTGGCGAAGAAGAATAGAGTGGCGTTGCGGAGTGGGGCAAGGCCCGGAGATCTTGTGGCGGTAACTGGGTTTTTCGGTAATACTTCGGCTGGCTTGAAAATATTGCTCAATGGCTTCAGAGCATCGGAGAAGGTCCGCAAAGCCTTGGTTGAATCAGTCTTGATGCCGCATGCTCGATTGAAGGAAGGATTAGTTCTCAGTCGAGCGAGAGCTGTTTCTGCAGCGATTGATTCAAGTGATGGCTTAGCTTGGAGCCTTCATGAGATTGCGAAGGCAAGTGACGTCGGTTTTCTAATCGATAAGCTACCTGTATCAAAAGAAGCAGAGGTTTTTTCGAGAATGAACAGGCTAGATGCGTCCGAGTTGGTGTTTTATGGTGGAGAAGAGTACGAGCTTGTTTTAACAGTGAAGCGTAAGCTTTGGGATAAAGCTGAAAGAGCAGTTACAGAAGCTGGAGGTAAACTCTTGCCCATTGGAAAGGTTCGTGCTGAGAAGCAAATCTTGTTGGAAACTGATGGAAAGAAACGAATCATCGAGCCGCGTGGTTATGAGCATTTTAGATAGGTTTGAGCTTTGTTCGTCGTTGTCGATAGTTTAAGGTTTCTTTGAGTGTGAGGCGCTGTGCCTATTATTCTGCCTATGATCGAGACGGCGTAGACGACTTACAGGCCAAGAACTAGGCCGTAGAGGCTTATAGTGTAGTCTGCTAGGTATCCTGCAATAAGTGAGCCTAGGAAAGTAACCATGCAGATGGATACTTGACGTGGTAGGTCAAGTTTCTGACATAAGCTGCTCTTGTAAGTCTTCTGTTTCATGTTGGTTTTGTGGGTTTTCAGAGAAAAAATTATATGCTGGGGGTTTTGCTCTACTTTCAATCTCGTATCGGAGTCCAGATTTTTGGGCGAAATTTACTTTTTGCGTTTTTTCTTGTTGTCTTTTTTGGCTATAGTTACTGTTCGGGGTGTTTGGCCTAGTTGTCGTATTTGGGCGTTTGGGAATATTCGTTCGATTTCTCTGCGGAGTTTCGCGGGATCTACTTTTCCGTAGGTTTTTACGTCGATTATGGGTTTTTCGTTTTCGTCGTAGTGTATGCTGACGGCGTAGCCTGAGCCTACTTCGACTTTGGCTGGTTCTAGGGTGAAGGTTGATTCTTCTTGGTTAAGTTCGATGGTGTTTTCTTCGCGCTTGTTCTTGTGTTCTTCCATGCTGATCATGACCCGTTCAGAATGTGGGAATGGAAAATAAAAAGGGTTGTTAACCTTGAATATGAATCAATAGTGTTTTTGCCGTGTTTTGGTTGGTGGAAAATGTTATATATTTATGGAATGCAACGTGTTTTTGGTCGGTATAACTGCGGAAGAGAATTTGACGTGTCCAAAGTGCGGCGCACTCGTTTCGAAGGGGGACAAGTTCTGCAAGAACTGTGGTGCAGAGTTGGCTTGGCCTCAGGAAGTGGTTCCGTCTCCAGTTCCGGCTGTGCCGCCATATGAGAGGAGTTTTTCCATGGTTGAGAGATTTTGGAAGTTGGTGGTTTCTCCGTCTGAGGCTATGCGAGATATTGCGGGTGCGCCGGATTATTCTGGTGTTCTCGTTATTATTATGTTTCAGATTGTTGTTGCGATTCTTGCGGTCTTGGGGGTCATGCAGAAGATCAGGTTTGTGGGTCCTTCTCAGCAAGTTTCTTGGATTTGGGGATTCGTTGGTGGGATAATGGCGTTTGCTGTGATTCTGTCTGGTCTTGTGCTGGTGGGGTTTTGGATGTTGAAATCCTTAATTGTGAAGCACAGTTGTGATAACGGTAGCGGTTGGACATTTAAGGTGGCGGCAGCTGTCACAGGATACGCGTATATTTCAGATCTGATCTTTGGCGTTCTTGGGGCGGTTGTTGTTTGGGTTCTGTTGCCCCAGTTCACGGTTGACGTGTCTAGCGTGAATGCTGCTACGCAATCTTTAGCCAATTTTACGGCGCAGGCGAATTGGCTCAAGTTGTGGTACAGTTTGCCATTTTCATTTATTGGGTTGGCTTGGAAATCTTATCTGGGCAGTTTAGGCACGCGGTTTGGAACTAAGGAGAAGTGTTCGCTTGGCAGGGCGTTTGTCGTGTTCTTCGTGTTGGGTTTAGTTGGTGTGTTGTTTGGGTTTATCAACCGGTGGTGAGAAAGCTGAAGCCGGGAAGGGTTAGATAGTGGCTCAATCCAAAGTGGTCTGGTTGGATTGTTGATTGGGCTTCTAACTAGGTCGGCTGTGGTTATTGTGTGATGTTGTTTTGTTTCTGTTTGTCCATGTGGTAGTTTAGGATGGTTATGCAGTGCGCAGCCAAGTAAGGCTGTTTGCCTAAGCTGATTTTCTGTCCATAACGCAATGCGAAGCGCTCAACAGTCTTGGGCAGTCCTATGTGATCACCTAAAACGAAGAGGGGGTTCTCGTCTATTTGGATGTCGCTTATTTTTTTTCCGCCTTCTTCAAGGACGTAGATGGGGTTTGTTTGGGCTTTGGTTTTGACGAGGGCTTCGAAGCTTGTTTTGTTTAGGCTTATTCCTGGGTGGGGTTTGCCTGATAGTGTCTTCTTTAGGATGGTTGTCCATGTTTGTTGGTCGGTTCTTGCGTCGTGGAGTGTGCTACCGTCTATGCGTATGTGCATGGGCGGGTTTGGTGGACCGCTTAGGATGACATGGAAGATGTTGTCCTTGCGGAAGCCGTGGGACAGAAAGAGAGTAGCGACTATGCACTCGTGGACGATGTCCAAGCGGCCGGCATCATGCAAGCTAGTCCATTGTGAATCTGTACGACCCAGCCGAGAATACAGAATGAATTCGTGCATCGCGTTTGCCCTCCTTGTTGGTCGCTTTTCGCGATGCTAGAATATAAGAGGGCCAAGCAGTTTAGGTTTTATGGTGATGATTTAAAGGACAGGTCTGTCCCATGCAAGAAATCGGATAGACTGGTTAAGGACTTAAGAGAGATGTGAAGCCGCTTGACTTAGAGAAGACGATGAAAGACTGCGAAAAGGCGCAAGCTACAGAAAGAAAGAGGGTTCGACTGCCGGAAGAGACGTGCAAACCAATGCCTGGAGTTGAAGAAGCTCTTGAAGAATTGTATCGAGAAAGAAGGCTCGATGAAGAAAGGCTCAAGCGGAAATACAAGCTTTAGGAATGAGGACTCTCTTCAGGAGCTATGGATAGGGTTCTGGATTCTGCAGTTTGAGTGTTTTGCGTGGCGTGTGCTATGTAGCAGATTGGGCAGTATCTGGTTCCTGCGGCGTCTCTTCGGGCGTGTTGGTCGCATATTGGTTTTCCGCAGTTTTGGCAGATTTTGTCTCCTATTGTTGGTGTTTGGCATATGATGCATGGTTCTTCGGTGAGTTCGAAGGTGATTTTGGTTCTGATTTTGTGGTTTTCGTCTAGTCCTATGACTTTGGCTAGGGAGGCTAGGCTGTGTTCTTTTGCGTCTATCCATTCGTGGGCGTCGCCATCTATCAGTGTAACGTTGTAGGTTAGGGTTAGTATAGCTGTGATTGGCCCCTTTTTTAGTGACATAAGTTTCAACTCCCCGTAAATTCTTGCAATAGAACTTAATCATAGGAGTATGTTCTAGGAGTATTTTACTTTTTCCCTTCTCTAGCATAACTGTTTGCCAAAAAATGAGAACCAGATATATCCGAAAAAATCGCGACTAGAGACAAGTAGCCCCAAAACACTCAAACTCCAGAATACCAGAAATATTGTTTGCGCCACTAATTAAACCTTCAATACCAACACTAACCACAAGTTCAAGCTACTAATAGAGAGGATCAAAATAGCTGTGGCAAGCCTCTAAAAGTGACTCTTAAAATCACGTTCAGTCTCGATCAATCTTCTATGGCTTTGAATTGGCAAACCCTTAAAAGTCAACGTGAAAGCGATATTGCTAACGGATAAGAAAAAGGTGTTATGACAAAATGCAGATTCGACCAGCTATAGTTGCAGCTGGAAGAACAAGGTTTGGAGAACATTACGAGAAAGAGCCTCAAAAACTGATTGAAGAAGCCTGGCTCAAGGCTTCTGTGGAAGCAAACATAGAACGAAAAGACCTTGAAGCCTGCTACCTTTCAGACTACTTTCTCCCGATAACGAATAAACTTGGTCTCGAAGAAGGATTCCTGTCAGAGCTAACTGAACTTCATGTTCCGATGGAGGTGACACGCTCATTCAGCTCGGCATTGTCAAACGCCTGTAACGCCATCAAAGCTGGAGAACACAAGATGATTCTGGTCGGCGGCATAGAGAAAATGACAGACAGGTGGGACAAAATTCGCGACGACCTCATGCTCCTAGAAGACCCATGGAGCTACTACGCGGGATGCACGCCCGAAGCAAACCACGAACTCATGCTCAGAGCATACATCAAAAAATACGGCATAACAGGCGAAAACCAAGAAAAACTAAACACTGCACTCGCACAAATCTCAGTCAAAAACCACCTACACGCAACAAAAAACGAGTACGCCCAATACCAGAAAAAAATAACAGTAGAAACTGTCCTAAACGCAAGAAAAGAAGCACGCAAACCCCTAGGACTCTACGATTACGCACCAGTCTCCGACGGCGCCGCAATACTCATCCTAACAAGCGACGAAATCGCCAAAAAACTCACCGACAAACCAGTCTACATCCTAGGCTCCTCCTCAGCAACAGACTACCTAACGTTCCCAGCAAGAGACGACATGACACACTTCATCGTAACCAAAATAGCAATGAAAAACGCACTAAAAACAACCGGAATAAAAACAGAAGACCTGCAACTCATCGAACTCTACGATCAGTCTACAGTGATGGAAATGGTCTCCCTTGAAGACCTAGGCTTCTGCGAACCCGGAAAAGCCTGGGAGAACATATACGAAAGCTGCCAAAACTACAAGGGCTACTACCAAGTTGATGAAAAGAAGCTCTTCGTGAACATGAACGGCGGATTGAAAGCAGATGGAAATCCTTTGGGAGCCACGGGCGGCGCTCAAGTGTTTGAGGTTTTCAAGCAGCTAAGGGGAGAAGCATGCGAAAGACAAGTCAAAGCTGACGGAGAATTGAAGCACGGCTGTGTGCTTGAGCTTGAAGGCTTCGGCACCAAAGGCTACGTTCACATTTTTGGGAGAGATTAAACATGAGTAGCGAACCCATAGAGAGAAGAGTCTCCTACCTAGGCGACAGACTGAGAGGAACACGCTGCCAAATCTGCGGAAAAGAGTACTTCGAAATACGAGACTACTGCGGAAACTGCGGCAGAAAAAGCTACGACAAAATGGCTGAAACAGACATGTTCTTCGAAAAGGGCAAACTCGAAGTAAGCACGCTGATCAACGAACCCACAAACAAGTTCACAAAACTAGGCAACTACATATACGGCATAATATCGTTCCACAACGGAAAAATACGCGTTCCCGGCAGACTAACCGACCGAATGATAAAACCTGACGAACGAATCGATTTTTCAACCTTCGAAGGAAGAACAGTTGTTCCCAGATTCAGAAGACGCTATTCTGTTGACAGAAACGACGTCATTCCCACAATCTCCCTGACCTTCACGTTTACCGACGAATACTATCCATACCAAGCCCACAACATCGTTAAACCGAACAAAGAGTATGAATTTCCAGGCATAGTGGGCTATGGCATTTATTCTTCAAGATTCAGGATAAAAGAAGGAAACCTAGAAAGAGCCATCCCATACATAGACGAAGACGCTGTAACAGCAGCGGTTGAAGCTGGAAAACTGGCCCTAATCCACTCAGGAATTGACAACGCACTGGTCGGCAAGGTCTACGTCGGCTCAGAATCCAACCCATACGCCGTCAAACCCATAGCCGCGAAAGTTGCCCAAGTCCTGA
>Ga0315279_10010912_pt1 | contig 10595 bp, 15 predicted proteins | sample YL17G06_20_MG_FD_203694 | JGI IMG/M metagenome (GOLD analysis project Ga0315279, IMG submission 203694) | Sediment microbial communities from Yellowstone Lake, YNP, Wyoming, USA - YL17G06_20 | ecosystem: Environmental > Aquatic > Freshwater > Lake > Sediment | place: USA: Wyoming | collected...
CTTTCTATAAGTCCATCCTTCAAGCCAATTATCCCCAGTTGCTCGAACTAAGCTTAGATTAACTGCTATGACAGAAACTAAGAGAAAAATTAGAAGGAAGCTTTTTTTTTATTCATCCTAATATCTTCCCCAGATTGATATTTCCACTATATATAAGGTATCCCACAACAGCAACAACAGCGATAATTATGATTATGAACAGCGTCTTTTTACCTCCGAAGCCTCCGAAACCTTTACTGAACAGTCCAGCTAATGCCCGTCTAAGGCTAGTGCTTGATTCTACCTTGAACAATAGAGTGCTGGAGATAGGGACCTTTTCATTAAGAGTTATGAATGTTTCAGTTTCACCCATCATTTTGCGAACTACAACAAAGCGAACACGGTTCTTTATTTTGTCTATGATGTTTCTTGGTTTTAGGAATCTTGATCCTTTATAGCTGCCTTTTGAAAGTGCTTCTTTAATGACTTTATGCGTGTTGCTGCCTTCGCCTATGGTAATTACTTCATATTCAGCGTTTTTGTCATCATGTGACATTTTAGGTTCTTCTTTTGTCGGTTTCTCTTTTCTCTTTTTCTGAACCGAACTAGTAGCTCCTCTATTTTTTGTCATGTAAAACGCATAGACTAAGCACCCAGCAACAATAGTAACCATAAAAACAACGTCTATTATGGTAAGCAATTTAGAAGCCTCCAGCTAATCCTGCAGCTACAGCTCCAATAATGATAAAGACAATGGATAACATTAAGAGCTTCCCAGGTGACCGTATGTATTCGACTATAACGCTGAAAAACATAGATCGCGGTTGCGCTGTACTGTTTATCACGTTTTCGATAACAAGGTTCTCTAGGAATGTATTTCCGTCAAAAGTTGCTGTGGCAGTTTGAGGGATCGGATCGCCTTCTATGTAGATTAATTCACTATGGGGATTGTTTTTGCCATTCTCAAAATCTATCGTGCTGATAGCCTCTTTTGGCAGCATGTAAAGGTTATTGCGTCTTTTGAAGTATTGTTCATCTGGACCTACTTTAAAGTGTTCAGCGGTTCTGTTCTTGCGTAGCATCACAACAGCTATTTTAGATGTCATTTCCCTTTATCCTCCACTAAAAGAGCGCGATAGAGTAAATAAAAGTTTACGAAAAGAAGCACTAGCCCAACCCATAAACCAAACGTAGGCATGATGTAAAGAGCGAAAATTATCCCGAATATCCCGCTGAAAGCTCCAATGATCTGATCTCTATGGCTAAATGCGATTAGCACGATCCAAACGATAAGCAGCAACCATACTGTATCTGGAATAACTACAGTTGTCATGTTCACACGCTCCATAACCATGCTATTGCTAGACCGATACACACGGCCCAAACTATTAGCCATTCAGATGCAGCTTTAATTTTAGACATTGGATCATCATATCCTTTTAGCTTGTAAATTATTAGGCATGGACATGCTATAACGCCAATTACGCCTAAGATTCCGAGATAAAACATTATTGGAACATTGAACTCAATAGGCGGTGATGATGTTGGTGTCGGAGATGAAGAAGGCGTAGGTGTTGGTGATGCAACCACTTCGCCATACACGTAAAATGATTGATCGTAATAATCATAGGAATACCATCCACTATCATGATATTCAAACGCATTTCCATCATGCGCGACTGTATTAGGGTCATCAGCTATGCACAAGAAATTATTCCAAGAGATAAATCCCGAAGTTGGATTTTGACATGCTATAGCATAATGCAACCCTTCTTCCATAACATATTGTTCATCTCCTGAAAAAGTGAATGTAACCCAATCACCAGGTTCAGCACCTAATGTTTCAATATCATAGTCATCGGAGGTTGCTAAAGGTTCCCCTGTCGGTTTACCAGTGGTTCCATAGGTTCCAGTCATTTCGTATAAAACAGAGTGAATCATTCCAGTAGGGGACCCCGATTTAGCTAGTTTAAACTTTGTGTGTGTCAATTTGTAATCATGACCGCCTAAAACTGTGAATACTTGTCCTTGAGCAGAAAGGAACCCAGTTGCAGAAGGAAAGAACTCTTGTTGTCCTCCTGCTGCTGATGTAATAGGATAACTATCGATTACTCCTTCATCTGGTGTTGCATGAATTGAGGGAAAACTGATTAGGCTAAAAAAAACCATAGACAATAAAATGGACAGTAAAATAATGCGTTTTCCGTACTTTGTGCATCTGGTATTAGGACCTTTTTCCCGGGTTTTTGCTACGGTTTTCGTAATTCTATTAACCTCCTCCGAATATTGCACCGATAACCTTGAGAACAACTATAAAACACAGATAGAAGGTTGCTGGAAAAATCATAAGCCACAGCAAAGTATTCACTGCCCAAGGTGTTCCTGGGAGGCTAAAAGTGAACAGTTGGGAGATGAAACCTAGTATGTTTAGGCTAGTGTTTCTCTCTGAAAATTCCACATCGAAAACCATGCTTAAAGCGCCATCAGCATACGCCTCTGAAGGCGTAGCGTAATCTGTAAAATTGAAAGTGAAAGCCACTATCATGCTTGTATGGGAATTTTTAGCGGTATATGATATAGTAGTGTTTTCTACATAATCAGCGTCTAGCGTGTCCATGCTTAGAAATTCATCATAGCTTATCAGAATGTTAATTTGACTTTTCAGAACCCCGTCTTTATACCACTTGAACACATCCTTGTCCCATTCAAAAACCCACCATGACGCATAAGTTTGCATGGATATCTGTCCAGTAGTTAACACGATACTGGTAGCTTTTACTCTGATATTCCAGCCCGATAGCACAAAAGTGTATTCTGCAGAGGGATCGGTTAAGTTTGCCACGTATGTGGTATTCCAAGCCATTAATGAAAGTGGATTGGTTGCGCTTTCCCCTCCAGGCGCTTCGCCTTCACTTACGCCTGGGAATAATGTGGGATTTTCCATAACCATTAAGCTAACTATTAAGACAACGAATCCGATGAAAGCGCAAAGAAAGACTAGCGGTCTTAATTCCGCTAGGTTACCAGGCGTTAATCTTCGCCTCCTTTCCCTCCCATCATATCCCTTATTTTGCTACCGAACATCAGAGCAACGGCCACAGCTACCACTATGAATAGCCAATAGGGAAGCCATCCTAAAGCCAAACAAACGCCCAATGCAACGAAACCCATTAAAACCGCTGCCATGATGTTTTTGGTTATAAGTAGTGTGGGAAGTAAGAAAAGCATTAGAACAATAGCGGTTGCTATGAGCTGCCCAGCTAAAAGTGGGACAGTCAAAACAAGAGCAAATTGAGCTGGAATAGAACTGATATCTACTATAGACATTTCTGAAGGTATCCCTGGAGGCGTTGGAACATCATATATTACTGAGAACTTTATCTTGAACACATCCTCATAACCCGAGTAAGTCACATAGAACAATCCCAGTTTTCCTTGCATCAGCTCTGGAAAAGCGTTCAATCTGCCATTATACCCATAATCATAGAAAGTTGGGATGTTATCAGCGTCATAGATCGCTCCTTCTTCATAATCCCATCCCGTATCAGTCCAGACCTTCACGTTTATGTTTTCAGAATTGGCGATCCAGAAACAATAAAGATGAGCAGAATAGTAAGCCAATGCTGGACATGCGCTCCTCATTGTGTTTGAAGCTACAGTTTGAGGGGTTCCCCATCCTACGCCATACGTTCTTTTCACATAGATAACTCTATATGGCGTGTAGTCTGGCCAAACTGGTTGACTTACATAGGCAAAATGAACCCCATCGCTTGCATCAACATATACCGATTTGGAATATGTTTCGCTTCCATAAGCGTAATCTTCAACCGCTGGAATAGTTGAAGCAACTTCTTCAGCGCTCCAACTGGAACCAGTCCACAATTTCCCTTTAATTGGATAAGCCGTTCCTGTAGTTGCTATAAAATAGAACAGATACATCTTCCCATCGGATAATGACCCAAGAAAATTATTGGTATAGTAAGTAGCCACAGCTACGGGATAACCTCCCGTTGTCACCCATGAACCGTTATTATACATTGATTTTGTCACATACACCGTTTGGGTAGAAATACCTGGACCTTGCGCTTGCGAAATCCAAGGATAACCGTTTGAATCAATAGCACCATCGAAATCTACAGCGGTCCCTCCCAATAGGCCATAGTCATAAGCTAAAACCCAGTCATCGCTCCATGTTAATGTTCCATCGGTTTCTGGAGTTGCTGATCTATAAGAGATCCCTCCAGCATCTCTTACGAAAATATGCGCTAGTCCATTGGATAAAATGGCATCCAAATTTTCCCCTAACCCTGATTCCGTGCTACCATGACCTATTGATACAGCATCTAACCAAGTAATTCCATCCGTACTTGAGCTGAAAACATTATTATCTCCACCAGTGCCATTATTCCAGAATAGCCAATACCTTCCATTGTAATAAAAGGATTTGTCATTAAATCTTATGGCGTGTGACGCACTAGTGTATGCAACAAAATTAGATGTGTTTGAGGCTTTCGCTACGGAAATAAAACTTGAAGAAAACGCTATAACTAATAGGATTATGACTAGGATAGAACCTAGCTTTCCAGTCCGATCATCTAAACGTATCATTATTTCACCCTTGCCTAACCCTAGAAGTGGTTAAGCTTCGTCTTAATTTGCAAAGACTTGAGAAAAAGAAGGGTTTTTGTGGCTACCACACATTCAATTTCTTTGTTACAACAACGATAACCGCAGCGACAATGGTGACAACCCAGAGCAACGGAACAATGTCCAATAGTGCGCTCCCAGCTCCAGTGATGTATTGCCAATAATAAGTGATCGTGCAGTTGTAGTCTTTTGTTCCAGTTAAAACGCCAACTTTGAAGGTTATTATCTTTGTGCCTACGGTGTAAGTTATGTTTGTTGCACATTCAACAGTTGTTAGTCCGTATGCGCTGGTATCGTTGAGCGTGATCGTGAACCATGCGTATGTTGCTGAATCGTTCCGAGCTGCATACGTCAATGCTGTGGTGTCATTGGATACCGCTGCGTCAACGATTTTGTATTCGGTTTCTGGGACATATTTAGCGTTGACTACACTAGTGCCTATAGTCGGAGTTAAAGCAAGAGCAACTATCACAATGAAAAGTAAGCCTAGGATCTCCGTCATTTCTTTATTTGATGCCATGTCAAATCACTTTATCCATAGAGAAGCATCACGGCTGATAGCCATGAAAAGCTACCAGCCACCTTTCATCTGTAAGTAAACCGCAGCTATACCGATGGCAAGGATTATGATAACCCAGAACAGCGGGACCAAGTTTATCAGCGCTAGAGCTGCTCCAGTCATTGCTGGAGGTCCAGTAACCGCAGTTTCAACCGATGAACCTACAGTTGGTGTCAATGCCAAACCGATGACGATCAATAGGAAAGTAACAAAGAGATTACCCATGTCATGTTTTCCGCCTTTACCCATGTTTTTCTACCTCTTTCCCTTTAAGGTTATATCCCACTTTCGTAGGGTTGCTTATTCAACGGTCCAACCGACTTTGACGCTAAAATGTAAGGTGTGTTCTGAATATAAGCTTTGTGATGTCAGTGACATAGGTAATACCTTTAAGCATGGTGATAACGTATTCATCACCAAATAACACTGTAGTTTTCAGCGATAACAACATTTAAATGTATATAGACATTTATAGAAGTATCAAAAAAGGAGCTGATTAGAACGAAAGAAAAAGAGCATAAGTATCCCAAGGAAATTAGAGCCTTTATGGCCAAGAAACAGCGGGAATATAGGCAAAGGAAAAAGGAGCAAAAGGAAAAGTGCAACACGAAAACTTAACAAGAATCGTATGGTGTATTGAGAAAACAATCGATCATGTTAAGATCATGTTTCACACTAAAATGGTTCTAAGGGGTCCTTGGAAAGAATCCGATTTGTTTCGGAGCGATTAACCAATGAATGAGCTACTGGAACAACGCCAAAACTTGATCTGTAATTTTAGAGCGCCTTCATTGAAAGAGTTTAATGAGTGGCAAAAATATAAGGCATACATAAAAGATCAAGGCTTAGATATTTGCCGTGTAACTATTGGACTAACCAATGCGTTCATGGCTGGAATTGAGGGAGCGCAACAAGTAAGGGGAAAAGAACAGAATGTTAGCATAGTTATGAGCAACCAATTTCTCTATCAAGTCCAAAATCCACATCGGGAACCATACAGTTTGAATTGTGTCAAGTCAGAGTTTCGAAGAACATTTAGTAGTGTTCTTTTTGAGGCTTATGTTCTTGATAAGGCAAGGGAAATAAACCGTGAATTTAGCTTTCGTGACTTTTTAGAGCTGGATCGAGGCGCATTTCACAGAATAGTGCGGAGATTAAAGCGGAAAGGGAAAGTTATGGCTAATCCATTGAGAACAATACCAAGATTCTACTTTTTAACTGAAAGACTGGAGGCTTCCTAACTATGACTGAAAGAATCGTTGTAAAACCATTGTTTACGCTGGAGGAGATTCAAGAGTTGTTAGCTCGGAATAAGGCGCTGGAGATTAGGACCCAGCATTTAGAGCTGGTGTTAAAGCAGCGGATCGTATTAACTGAAAACAAGTATAGGGATAACGCGAAGCATTTTGAGAATTTGGAGCGTATGGTTCTGCAGGTGTTTAGGGATAACCCAGCTATGCCTTTCACCTATGCTGATCTTCAAGTGGAATGTGGAATCAGATATCCTAGTGTTCCCTGGTGTAATTTGGAAAGGCGTGTTCGACAGCTACGCGCTCAAGGCGCTCTATGGAATGATGTGGACCCAGATAGTCATAAGGTTAGGTTTTGGCTTAAACTGGAGGAGATAAAAAACGAAAAATGAAGAACAAGTTAGAGAAATGTTGACAAAAGCTTATGTGAACTGGGCTTTCATCAAAAATAATTACCCAGGATTTGCTTGTACTAAAGCCAAGCTTCGAGGGAGAATAAAGGCGTTAGAGGAAGTGTTAGAATGACTGAAAAAGAAGATGTGGCTAACTTCAAGAAGCGTTTAGAGTTTCTTTCAAACAAGTTAAAGGAAATAGATGGAAAAGGGAGGTGAAAAGAATGGGTGAATGTATTTCTTATTTGAGGTTTCCCATAGAAACGGTTTCTGCATTGGCACATCAAATATTCAATGATAAGGTCGGTGAATCTGAAGCTGATAACATAGGCTGCGAAGCTACCAAGATCATTTATTTCGTGGATCGGAACAAGAGATCATTCTTTAATGGTAGAACCCAGATGACTATTCTAAGCGGTCTATTTCTGTTGTTGGCAAAGAAACATTCTACACGTGTGACTATCACTAATCTATGTAACGCGCTACCAGATACTCAGCAATATGGTTGTGTAGGTCTATACAGAGAGCGATCTCATATAACTCAAGTGACAATTCGTATGAGTGCTAGGAGATGGTTAGAGGCTTTTCCCCAGTTTTTTTAAGATACGCGTGCGCGTACCTAAAAGTCTCTCTCTTTTCTAACCGCGGAAAGTGTTCCACGCTGTGGAACACTTTTTCTGTTGTATGTCGTACAACAGCTTTACCTTGTTAAGTAAGTCACCACGCGTGGTGAGGTCATCGCGTGCGATGAGTGCGGAAAACATAGTTTGAAAGCTCTAAAATGGCCATAATCCCGGAACGTAAACTACGGATTTCGCACTATCAAGGATTCTTTTGGCATGTGTATTTGCTGTTCCAGCTTGTACTGCATGATTCTCTCTCTAACCTTTTGGTAGGCTTCAGTTGTGAATCCTTTTCTCATTGGGTAATACCAGTTATAGAATTTGTTTGGCATGATCGCAAAAAACTTATCTTCAAACAAGTGTTTTATGTTGGTTTTCTTTAAATCTGGTAGCCGTGTTTCTAAATATCCATTAGCTAATCGCGGTTTTGAAGGGTTGTTATTCACCTTGATTATTTTAATGGTGATAGCTTGAGGTAAACCCCTTATTCTTTTCACTATATGCATCGGGAAAGGGGAAGTGAACATGACGCTGGCGAAGTGCATCCTTATAACATCAAAATATTCAGTTAATGCCACTAGCAGGGGATGATTCCATTTTAGAGCGTTTAGCCATACTCCAGCGTCATCAGCTACCAGCATCATAAAACGCTTATCTTCTTTTTCAGCGTATGTAACTACGTCACCAAACATTTCGGGTTTCCAAACAATAAAGGATTTTAGAACTTCGGGATCCCAAGTTTCGTTACATTCAGCTAGGCATTGACTAGCGTATGTGCTTTTACCGCATCCATGACCTCCATAAGCAATAAAAAACTTACATTCATTATCATAGTAAGCTGCTCTTGCATCTACGACTGGAGTTAATGGCTTCTCAAATTCTGGAGGGATACTATCCCGTAATGTTGCTATCCTATCAAGGTATGCGTTACGCTGTAGCCAGGGCCTTCTAGCCAGAAAATCATCCTTGATCGCCATCTACTTTTTCCTTCAGAGCTGCCATTAATTCATCCATGCCTCCGCTTAGATACTTCGGGGATCCTAGCTTTTGCAGTAGTCCGATAACGCCTTCGTGCCTTCCTTCCCTATTAGAGCTGATACTTAAACGCTCCAGAATGTTGGCCACACGTGTAGCTGCCTTACACTTGAAGTATTCGCCTAGCACCCTATAGTAAACGAGTGCGTTGAACATTCCCTTAGTGTTAACATCTGTTCTGATATCAAGAAATTCCCCAGTTTCACCCTCAAGAGGCTTTTCAAAAAGGTAATTGGCTATCTGCTTAGTTACAGCGGGGTCTTGTTTGTCTTTATCTCGGTTGAAACTCATTCTGAATCATACTCCTATTACTCTCTATGACTGTCGATTTATATGGTTTTCTATTACTTATATATATAATTCTCTAAATGATGAAGTTTTGCCATACGCACCATTGGTTTACGTTCTTTTACCGACTTCTTTAATAGTCGGTAATCTTAAATAGATACACTATATAATGTATAAGGGGAAAACTTTGCCATATTCACGTGAAGGAAAGATCGAAAGTCCAATAACCGATGAAGAATTTAATCATGGTATGGAATATGGAAAGTTTCTACAGTCTAGCCATGAAGCCTATTGCGTATTGCTCTTTTATAGCGCTGTGCGAAAGACTGAAGGATTAAGAACCATTAGAGAACAGTTTACCCTCACAAAAGACACGATCTATTTTGAGGTTGGACAGCGGTTAAAGCATAGCAAGAAAACTCCGACCTTGCCACTTTCCCTAAACGCTCCTTACATGGATCGCTTGAAGTATCAGATAGACGTAACCTTACCACATGAAAGAGTTTTCCCTTTCAGCGATAAGACCGCTTACAATGTTGTGCGTAGAGCGTTCAAGTATCCCCATCTTTTTAGGCTTTCAAGAATCACATGGTTTTTTAGTCCACACCCCGAATTGAATAGACCACAAGGTTTCAGCATTGGGGAAGTTGTAAATTGGACTGGGTTAAGTTTGGCAGCTCTTGATTATTATTTGGGTCTAGTTGTTGTTGCTGAAATGGGTCGAGCATTGGGAGGCGTAAAACGATAGAGCATTTCTTACACAAATACCCCCTAGTAATTGCTTCATATTTGCCACATCTTTCCATAGTGACCGTGTAATTAACGCTTTTTCCTATATGTTTCTTCGACAAGTAAACCCATGCAAATAATAGCTATGGCCAAGGCAACAAAAACAAGGCGCGGTATTTCAGTAGGCGTTTCTGTGGGAGGCGAAGCTGTAGGAGATGGCGAAACCGAAGGCGTAGGCGTAGGTTCTGGAGGTTCTTGAGGTCCCCATGCGCTTATTGAAGGTTCAGTTTTTACACACTTCCTTACTAGCCAAGGATCGCCATAATCATTATTTGAACTTCCCCAAAATTGACCGATATAAAACGCTGTGAATGTGGCTATTGCGCTTCCCGATGATCCTTGAAGCACATCGTCAATGTAGCTTTTTGTATTATCCACTAGGCACTTAATTTCAAATTTGTGCCAACCATTCGACCTAACAGCGCCTTGATAATAGGTTGCTCCAAAACGATAGAAATAGTAATTGTTGCCATAGAGATCATAACTAAGTCCTATCATCGCTAGTAATGGGCTGCCATAAACATAAGTAGCCCATGAATGAGTAGCTCCTCCATCATCGTAAAACCAAACGATCACACTAGTATTCTGGGCAACTACTGAAGCTGTTAATTTCATATAGCCATAGGTAGGTATGAATTTGGCAGCTTTAACGCCTTCATAAAAATAATCAGTGCTTGTGATAATTGTTCCGTAAAGAGTCCATTTCCCTAGGTCTATTCCAGCACCATTGAAACCGTCAAAATCCGTGAAGGTGTTAGGTCCGTTACTTGTGGTTGTTTCTCCAGCTTTTCCGTAATAGACATAGATCGTTTGATCTGTGCTTAGAGAATCAGCAACTTTAACCCAGAATATTCCGTTGTCACTATCAATATAGATTTGAAGCCAAAGGTTAAGAGGTGTATCGCCATCATCATCAGTAAATCGTATGTCACCAAAATCAGTTAGGCATTTGCTATCAGTATAGACGTTTTCCCCACTATCTTCCCCACTGCCATAATGAACAGTTATTCTTATGGGGTAATTTGTTCCAGCA
>Ga0315279_10010915_pt1 | contig 10592 bp, 11 predicted proteins | sample YL17G06_20_MG_FD_203694 | JGI IMG/M metagenome (GOLD analysis project Ga0315279, IMG submission 203694) | Sediment microbial communities from Yellowstone Lake, YNP, Wyoming, USA - YL17G06_20 | ecosystem: Environmental > Aquatic > Freshwater > Lake > Sediment | place: USA: Wyoming | collected...
GGAAAAAGCCGCCCAGAAAAAGCCGGCCCACCGACGTTCCGGTGATGCTGCCGTAGATGACCAGAGGGATGCTGGGAGGGATGACCGGCCCGATGGTCGAGGCAGAGGCGATGATCGCGGCGCAGAAACTTCGATCGAAGCCCTTCTTGGTCATTCCTTCCGTTCCGACCGTTCCGATGGCCGCCGCCTCGGCGACGGCCGCCCCTGTCATGCCCGCAAAGATCATTGCGCTGACCACGACGACATGGCCGAGGCCTCCCCTTAAGTGCCCTACTAAGTTCTGAGCAAATCGAAACAACCGTTGCGTGATGCCGCCGGCATTCATCAGGTTTCCCGTCAGGATGAAAAAGGGGATGGCGAGGAGGGTAAAACTTGTCGTGCTGGAGTACATCCTCGCCGGAAGCATGCACAAAACGCTTGGTTCCCCAAGCGCGACAAAAAAGATCACTGCCGTCAACCCCATGGCATAGGCGATTGGGAGCCCAATCATAATCAGCAATATCAACACTCCAAAGATGGCAGCAGTCATCTTGGCTTTCCCTTCCCAAACCTCATATTGTTATCTTATTGATTAATCCCCCCTCTCCCCCCTTTAGCCGCCGGCCCAAGAGGGCCTCTGGCCCGGAGGGCAAAGGGGGGTTGGGGGGGATTTGTAAATTGTCCTCTATGAAATATCGTTCTTACTTCTTTCTCGCAGCCTCCACATAGGTCATGAATTTCTTTACGTTGTCTTCACCTGCATACTTTCCGATCCTTTCATAGGCCGGCCCCATGGCTGCGCGGAAAGGTGCGAGGTTAGGCCGTGTCACATTCACTCCAGCCTTCTCTATCTTGGCGATCTGATCCGCCTCCTCCGCTACGATAGCCTTTCGCATATAAGCACCTGCGGACTTGCTCTCTTCCCTGAAGATCTTCTGTTGTTCTGGTGTAAGTTTGGCCCAAGACTTTGTGCTGACCACATGGACCATGTTGTTATAAACATGTCGTGTGAGGGCCAGATATTTCTGAACCTCGTAAAACTTGTTGTGAAAGATGACAGCGATTGGATTCTCCTGTGCATCCACCACTCCTTGTGCGAGGGCCATATAGACTTCAGGGAATGCAATCTTTGTCACAATCCCTCCCAAAGCCTCCATGGCTGCCTGAAGCTGAATCTCCGGTGGGGTACGAATCTTCAATCCCTTCACATCTTCGGGTTTATTAATAGGCCGCTTACTGTTGGTGAGGTTCCGAAATCCCCATTCCCAGTTGGAGAGAACGATAAATCCTTCCTTTTCCGCAAGTGGAGAAAACCAATCCATGGATGGCCCATCCAAGGTTCGATAGACGTGGTCATAATCGTCATACATAAAGGGAAGCATCACCACGGAGAAGGCCTTCACATATTTATCGAGGGCTCCTTGCGTGGGAAGAGTCATATCGATTGCACCGAGTCTTACCTGCTCGCATTGTTCCGGAGGAGATCCCAGGACATTAGCAGGATAGATGGCAATCTTCACCTGCCCTTTGGTACGCTCCTCTACCTTTGCAGCAAACTGTTTCGCCGCCAAGTGACCTGGATGTGTTTCTTCGGCATAATGGGCAAATTTCATCTGGATCACCTGGGCCTCTGCCTTTGAGACACCGATGAGGAAAAGTAAAAACGCTGCAAACACCATTACCGATACGATGAGATGAATCCGATTTGACTTCATAAATCCTTCCTCCTTTCATTATTTTGTGATCCTCTGGATCACAAGATGGTTTTGCAAATCTGAACAATATCTTCCTCAGTCATTGGCCTCGGGTTCCATGCCGTGGATCTTCCCATCCCCCTCTTTGCAATTCCGGTAAAATCTTCTTCCTTCACCCCTAACTCACTCAGCCTTCTCGGGGCCTTAAGCTTCTCCATAATGAAATCCACTCTGTCGGCAAATGCCTCCACACCCGACAGATTTAAGATACGAAGTAGATCTCTGAATCGATCCTCAATGGCCTGAGCATTAAAACGAATAACCGCTGGGAGCAAGATAGCACAGGCAAATCCATGGGGAACACCGTGATCGATAGTAATAGGGTAAGAAAGAGGATGAATAGAGGTATTGCCGATATTCGACATCTCGATTCCAGTAAGGTGGCTTGCCAGAGCCATATTCACTACAGATTCTTTATCCTTTTTCAGGCATGCTGATTCAAGATTCTCCATCGCCAATTTAATCGCCTGAAAGGCTAAGGACCGTGTTACTGGGTTTGCTTGAGTAGACCAGAACCCTTCCACTGCCTGACAAAGGGCATCGAGCCCTGTTGATGCAGCCACTTCGAAGGGCATAGACGTTGTCAGTTCAGGATCGACGAGAGCAACGTCCGGAAAATTCTCTGGTGGTGCAATGGCGGGTTTGGCCTTTTTTGTTGGATGAAAGATCACAGTAAAAGGGGTGACTTCACTCCCTGTGCCTGAGGTGGTTGGGATGGTAATCATCGGGAGACCTTTGGTTTGACAGACTCTCTCTTGATCCAGATATTCCCGAATGGAACCTAAATTTTTTTGAAGCATGGCAATCGCCTTCCCAGCATCCATGGCGCTTCCGCGGCCGAGGCCGATCACCATATCACATCGACTCTTCCTGCATTGTTCTGCCCCTCTATCCACTGTTTCAATAGAGGGATTTTCCTCAACTTCCGCAAATACCTCGAGGATTAATCCTTTAAGATATTCAGAAAGTTTGTCCAGTACCCCAGAGGTTTTAGCAAATTTCTTACCTGTAACAAGAAAGATCCTTTTCCCGTTCAGCTCTTCGACGACCTGACGGATCTCTTTAAATCGACCCCACCCAAAACGAATCCGGGTGGGCATGTAAAATCTCCACTCTTCCACGCAATTTAACCTCCTTCTTCCCCGTCATAAAACCTATGATCTGTAACCTATCACTTGTAATTTTTAAATTAAATCCGCAATCCGAAATCTAAAATCCAAAATTTCTTTTTACCCCTCTCCCCTTTCTTTAAGAGCCTTTTTCAATTTCTCAAGCCAATCTTCCCTGGGAGGAACAAAGATATCGATCCCCTTAAATCCGGTTTTGGTCTCTCCTCCATGCATCGCATTGGGAGGATGAATACACACATCGCCCGCCTTCATCAAGAACCTCTCTCCAGCACAGACGTGGTCTTCCTCTCCTTCGAGTATAATGAGAATCTGCTCAGAGGGATGGCTGTGCTCGGGGAAAACGCAACCCGGCGGATTCTCGATGAAGCTGATGAGAACCCTTTCAGTGCTTACCATATGGCTCTTTGACTTCTCTGTTAACCAGACCACGGGCAGGTTCTCAATACGATAAAAGTACTTTGGTTTTCTTCCAGACATATCTCCTCCTTCTTAGAAAAGTTTAAATCGGCCATCGTGCCTGCAACGATGCCGGCGAACCCTGTGGCCATCAATAGCTTTTCATTAAGTATTCAACACTCTTCTTATGATTATCAAAGCATTCCCCGATCGTAGCCGCCTGGGCCAATTCGATGGCCACATAGGGAACCTTATGCTTAGTCATCAAAGCAAAGATGATGTCAAAGTCCAATTCATTCTCTGCCAGAACGGGCTGAGCCTTGTGCTCCTTGGATGAGGTTTTCAAGTGGATATAAATCAACTTACTCATATACTTCTCCAAAAAGGCCCGAGCATCCTCCGGTTTTGTCCAAACCCTGGACACACAGTGAAAGTTTCCGGTATCGAACTCCAAACCCACATTTGGGTTTACATTTGCGAAAAACTCAGTGATGCCAAAAGAGGTGATACCATCCCCCTTGATCACTTCAAAGGCGTTTTCAGTAGCATACTTCAATTTCAATGCTTTCGCCTGATTCGCCGCCTTGTTAGCCACAGTGACTAATGTATGGAGTTCATTAAGAGTCCATGCCGTTTTCTTTGGATCGATATTAAATTCATTTCCCGCACATGATGCGCGGGCGGTCTGAGGTCCGTCAAAAACAGCCGCATTGGCTAAGCCACGAGAAAAAACCTCCCAGAAATTAGCATCCATGAGCCCTGCGCCCAAAGCATAACCAATTTCAATTTTCTTGCCGCGCGCGTACTCGGTGATTTGTTTACATTCGGCCAGAGTTAGCACAGCGTTGGGATCTCGAAGCTCAATCCAGGTAAATCCTTGATCACTGGCAAAATCAATAAGTTTTTTAGTGTTTTCCAAACCGACGGGCAACGCCCTTAGAAAATTCGCGGTGGTAAATCCTATTTTTAGATCAGGGTATTTATTTAAAACAATATTTTTTTCGGCGGAGTAAGCGCTGCCACCAACAAAAGCCAAACTCAAAATTAAAATAATAATCGCCACTTTCATTTCTAACTCCTTTCTAACCTTCTTTGGCTGATGAGAAATCCATAAAGGTCCTTCAGCGTTGTTCTTAATTCTTTCTTGTTTACCTTCGCCTCCCTATATTCTATCGTTAGAGCCACGGGGGAAAAGCAGCTTGATATGGAAAAAGCTTGACGATCATTACGGAGCCTCCAAGGGAATACAAAGACTCCCCTGGAGGTTCCATATTGACATCTTCTGGATATCCCATTTCATCACTTACTCCTGAGTGAAGATCGTGCTTTAGTTGGGAGTTTGATTTGAGATCCCATGGTTTGATAAAGAGCTTAAAATTGTGATTTAAAAAAGCTTAAATCGTCCATCGAACTCGGGCTGAACAGTAACCTTGGCAAAGACCCGATCCTGTTCCTCCCTGATCGCTGCCATCATCCATAAAAATCCAACGGTCGTTCCAGGGCTCGCCACATTATAGTGATAGCCCTTCTTGATGGCAACGGCATCGCCCTCCCAGACCGGCACGACCATCTCCATATCTTTGAAGTCGACATAATTAAGGTGAACACCAAAATTGGGATGGGGCATGTCAATATAGAGATAGATCTCTTCTTTTTCTTTCCAATGGTCATGGGGAGGCCAACTGGTCCAGTTACCATCTTTGCTGAAAGTCACCCCTGCCAGGAGTCGGGAGGCCTGGACGTTCTTTTCTCCGATCAAGGTGTGGAGGTTTCTCGCGTAGGGTTCAAAACCAGCTTTTTTGACCAGATCAGGATCCTTCAGGACCTCCTCAAATCGCACAAATTGGACAGGGTACTTCTTGCTTGAAGGCGCTGCACATTCAGCCAGATCAAAGGCTCCTTGTGACGAAATGGTGCACTGTGTCCCTATTGGAAGATAAAGGGCATCGTATTTCTTGAGGGAATGAGTTTTCCCATTTACTTGAATCGTTCCATTTCCATTTAAGCATATGAAACCAATCTCCTCATCCTGAGAATCGACACTGACTGTACCACCTCCCTTTCCTAATATGATTCGACCATAACGAAGGAATTCAAGATCCGTATTATATTGATGGATGATTCTTTTCCTCCCCTGAACCTGATCCGTCCCTCGAAATAACCAGGCATTTCCCATAGCCACTCTCCTTTCTTTTTGGATGCATCAATATTAATGCAAGGTTGAGGCTGAGGTTAAGGTTAAAGAAAAACTCAACCTCAACCTAAACCTTAACCTTTATCTTTATTGAATCCTCTATATACTCAGCCATCCTCCATCAACGAAGATGGTCTGTCCAGTGATGTAATCAGATGCATCAGAGGCCAAAAAGATGGCGGCTCCAATGAGATCATCCGGATCGGCCCACCGGCCTAAAGGGATCCTGTTCGTGATCTCAGCGTACCGTTCCCTATCCTGTTGCAACGCTTCAGTAAGCTCTGTCTTCACCCAACCCGGTCCAATGGCATTTACCAAGATATTATATTTTGCCCAGTCGTTTGCCATGCTTTTTGTGACTTGGGCCAATCCTCCTTTGCTGGCGGCATAGGCCGGAACTCGTTTCCCTCCATGAACTGCCATCAGGGAAGAGATATTGATGATCTTTCCCTTCCTCTTTTGAGAGATCATTACCCTGGCAACGGACTGAGCAAGAAAGAAAGGCCCTTTCAGGTTGGTCGAGATCGTCTCATCCCAATCCTTTTCTGTGAATTCTTCAGAAGGGCTACGCCGAATAATTCCTGCGCTGTTAAAAAGAAAATCGATCTTCCCAAACTCCTTTACCGTCCGATCCACAAGATTCTTAATTTCTCCCATCTTCGAGATATCCGTCTGGATAGGAACCACAGGTCCTCCCAAGGGTTGGAGTTCATCCGCTACCTTTTCCAATCTTTCTTTATTCCGACCGGCAATCATAATCTCGGCACCCGCTTGAACGAGACCTTTCGCAATGGCCTTTCCAATGCCAGACCCTCCTCCAGTAACGATTCCGCTCTTCCCCTTTAAACTAAATTTCTCAAGGACCATCTCTTATCCCGCCAGTTGCAAAAAAACAATATCGAAACCGGGCGGGGGTACTGGAAAAGCCTTGCAGCGGCACCTTTGGGAGTTAGCTGCATGCGTCTCCAGGCAAAACCGGGACTTCACGTAAAGTGAGATCCTCTGTAACTCTTCATTTACGAAAAATCCGCAATTGCAAGGGTTTGGAAGTATCCCTGCCCGGGTTTGATATTGCAACATCTGGGTTATCCCTTTTCGAATTCTTTCTTTTCTTCCGTTTCAGGCAACTCTAATGAGGAATTTAAGATAGCGATCAGGTTCTTCTTCTAAAAGGTGAAAAGCCTCTCCGGTTTTCTCCAAACCACACTCTTTTGATATGAGAAGATCAGGATGAAATCTTCCTTGGGCCATCAAACTCAGGGCTCGTGGAAAGTCGCCCAATGTCACTCTGGACCCGACCAATTGAATCTCCTTCTCCACGAATGCTTTCCAAAAAACGGGGGTGTATTGTGACCCCAATCCCATGACAACAATACGTCCTCCATGGCGAGCCATCCGAACAGCCTGTTCAACAGGCATATCCCTGTTTTCAATCTCCGCTGCTGTTCCAACGGTCTCTATGACCCGATCAACCCCGAAGCCACCCGTTAAGGATAAGATTTCTTCTACAGGATTTTTTTTTCGAACATGGATCGAAAGATCAGCCCCTAATTTCTTTGCGATTTCAAGACGATTTTCTAAGAGATCAACCGAACAGACCCAGTAGACTCCGGTCTGTTTGATGACTTCCAAAACCGAGAGTCCTAATCGCCCGGCCCCCAAAATAACGACTCTGTCTCCTGGCTCAATCATGGCTTTCCGTGCCGAATGAACCCCCAAGCTATATAATTCGGTTAGGACAGCATCTCTCAAGGATATGCCCTCAGGAACTTTAAAGACCTTATCTGCATCAGCAACAACATACTCTGCAAAAGCTCCATCGACATCAACGCCGATGAGTTTCAGAAAATGACAGGCATTGTGATGACCATTGAGGCATGCGGGACATTGGTTGCACCAGATGATGGGATCCACCACCACCTTGTCTCCTTCTTTTAGATGAGACACATCCTTTCCCACAGATTCCACCATCCCTGAAAATTCATGACCAAGGATTCGAGGATAGACGACTCTCGGCTTAAATTCTCCAAGGTAGATATGAAGGTCTGTCCCACAGATGCTCGCCCAGTGCACACGGACAAGCACCTGATCATTCTTAGGATGAGGTGCTGGGACTTCCTCGAATCGAATTTCTTTATCATCTATGAGAATGGCAGCTTTCATCCAATCCCTTTAACGTGAACCCAGAAATATCTCATACTTTTGTGAATTCTCTTAAACAATATCCTTCAAATTGATCTGTTGAGCATATTGGGGATCAACCTCAATGCCCTCCACAGGGTTTCTTAAAATCCCGATCCCCTCTATTTCTGCCTCGATCACATCCCCTGGTCTGAATGGGCCGGCAGGAGGAGTCGCTGTGGTGACCACATCTCCCGGCTCCAATGTCCAGAAGCTTGTTACAAATTCGATGATCTCACCAAACCCAAGCCTCATATTGGAGGTGCTCGATTCACATTCCACTTTTCCATTGAGCCTTCTCAACGTTCTTAAACGATAGATATCTTTTGGCATCTCATCAGGGGTAACGATCCACGGCCCCATTGGAGCAAAGGTATCGATATTTTTACCCCAGGGTTGAAATTCACGGTTGGTGGCTTCAAGGGATCTTGCTGTAATGTCGTCGACAATAGTATATCCAAAGATGACCTCATCCACCTTCTCCTTTGAAACCCTTTTACATCTTTTAGAGATGACGCAAGAAAATTCCCATTCATGATAAAAGACTCCATATCCAGTGGGAAGGTAGATGGTCTCCTCATGACCGATGACCGCAGAAGGGGATTTCAAGAAGATAAGAGGCACCGGAGAGAACGGAATCCCGATGATCCTCCGATAGTCTTCATAGTTCGTTCCTGTGCAAACAATTTTGGGCGGTCTGTGTGAAGCTCTGAAGGTAATTCCGGAAATAGGATAGACACATCCCGGAACCTGAAAGTCCTTCTGCCTCACATAATCAAGTGTCTTTCCCGCTGCCGGGATGGAAATTTCATTTTTTAAAATGAACTCCATCATATCGCCAGGGAGCTCTGCATCACCTTTTACCTTCGCCTCACTCAACCCTTTCTCTTTGAGGTATGCACAATAGGCCTCATTGAGGTCTATTGCCCAATCCCTTTCAAAGGCACCTAAACGCCTCATTCCGTTAATCTCAAAGGTTCCAAGTCTCATTAAGCCTCCTTGGAGATTAAAGTAGTGATTGGGGGTTCTCCATATAGCCCATCTTAGACGAGATCAGAGCAGCTGCTTTCATGACCTGCCTTATAAACAGTTTTTCATGAGAGGTATTGATCTTCCTCTGTGGGCCTGAGATGCTGAGGGCCGCAATCACATTTCCCAGATGGTCCCTGATAGGTGCTCCGATGCATTCTACATCTTCTTCATATTCCCTTTGATCCAGTGCGTATCCCCGCTTTCTTGTCTCCCTCAATTCCTTGATCAATTTGCTCTTAGAGGTGATGGTGTTTCTGGTATAAGGCTTTAGTCTTATCTCATTGATGATTCTCGATAACTCCTTTTCAGGCTGAAAAGCTAACAAGGCCTTTCCCAATGCGGTGCAGTGGACAGGTGCCCTCTGGCCGATCTTGGACATCACCCCCAAGCTTCGAGGTGAATCGTTTTTGTCTACATAGACGATCTCCGTATCACTCAGGACAGCAAGATGAACTGTTTCTTGGACTTTTAAAGCCAGATCAGCCATGAAGGGTTTAGAGATCTGGACGAAGTCCATTTGCCTTAGGTAGACGTTTCCAATTTCAAAGGCTGCCATTCCCAAGGAATATTCCCCTGTCTTTTCGTCTTTCTCCACAAGGCCACACCTCTCGAGTGAAAGGAGGATTCGATAGGTGGCACTTCGATCGAGGTGGAGCTGGCGAGCAACCTCGCTGATCTTGAAATGGGTTTTATCTTTGGAAAGGCATTTCAAGATATTGCAGGCACGTATAATGGAGTTGATCAGATATCGGTCTTTTTGAGTAGCCATTTCATTATTAAAACAATTTATTTAATATTAAAACTAACTATTTTTGTCAAGCATTTTCTTCTTGACATAAAAATATCTTTTTCATATGATTTTCTCGATTAAAAGTCATTTCATATCACTTCACATGAAGGGTGTGCCGGGTGATCGGCACACAGAAAGGAGGCTGTTATGTTACGGAGATTTTGTCTCGTGTTTGTGGGTGTTCTTACTCTGGCTTTGATATTGCCATCCTGGGTACCAGCGGCGGGTTTTCCGGAGAGAGACATCACCCTGGTCTGCCCTTGGGCAGCGGGTGGTGGCACTGACACCCTGGCTCGTACCCTGGTAAAAAATGCCAAGAAATACTTCGGGGTCAACGTCAATGTGGTGAACAAGGTGGGGGGCACCGGCGCGGTCGGCATGAACTCAGTCGCAACAGCACGGCCGGACGGCTACACCGTCGGCGTGATCACGTTCAACCTCAGCACGTATCGGATGATCGGGCTTGCTGAGCTCTCCTACAAGGACTTCGACCTCATTGCCCTCCTCAACCGGAGCCCGGCAGGCTTCTCGGTGAAGACGGATTCTCAATTCAAGACGTTGAAAGAACTGGTGGAGTACGCCAAGGCCAATCCTGGCGTCGTGACCGTTGGCCATTCGGGCCCGGGCCAGCCTTGGCACCTTTCCGCGGCCCTTCTGGCCGTTAGTCACAACCTGAAGTTCACTTTTGTCCCCTTTGATGGAGCAGCCCCGACGCGCGTGGCGCTGGTCGGCGGACACATCACCATGGCCTCCAGCGGCATGGACGAGGTGCTCCAGTTCTACAAGACGAAGCAGGTCAGGATCCTGGCGGCCATCACTCCGACTCGCAACCCGTTCTTCCCCGACGTCCCGACCGTGGCCGAAGCCGGCTATCCGATAGAGAATCCGATCTTCGACTGGCGCGGCCTGGGCGTGGCCAAGGGCACGCCTCCCGAGATCCTGAAAGTCCTCCGCGACGGGTTCCGTAAGGCAGCGGAGGATCCGGATTACATCAAGCTGATGGATGAAGTGACGCTCCCCCGCGCGTACATGGAGTACGACAAGTTCGGGGAGTTCCTGGCGAGCCTCGAGAAGAGCCTGGAGCCTGTCCTGGATACGGTCGGTCTGCTGAAGAAGAAGTAGGACCATCGCACGAC
>Ga0315279_10010917_pt1 | contig 10592 bp, 11 predicted proteins | sample YL17G06_20_MG_FD_203694 | JGI IMG/M metagenome (GOLD analysis project Ga0315279, IMG submission 203694) | Sediment microbial communities from Yellowstone Lake, YNP, Wyoming, USA - YL17G06_20 | ecosystem: Environmental > Aquatic > Freshwater > Lake > Sediment | place: USA: Wyoming | collected...
CTCATACTCAGTCGCATTGGTCATCTGGAAGGCTCGCCTCGCTAGACGACTCAGCTGGAAAGATCTGGACTGTCTGTCGACTTGCCAAGGCCGACTTCAACAATGAAACTGTGTCTGAAGATAACTCCAGTTCATGCTGAAGGTCCAACGACATCTCTATGAAAGAACTCTCGCCTTCTCCGGAACCAAAATAATCACAGACTGGAGATTTCTTTCCAAACTCCACAATCTGGTCTTTCTGAAGTCCAGCCAAGGGTCTGTAGATAGGCGTACTCACACCCAATGAGGATAAGACTAGTCTCTCCATATCGTGTCTGTGACCAGAGAGAGCATCTCCGGTTACGATGCCCAAAGCACTCATCTCTTGAGCCACATTGTCTGCGGCCATAAGCATCGCACGCTGTCTCAACACTTTCGAGAAACCAGGTTGCCCGCATCTGTTGATGCCTTCAAGAACCTCCTTGAATGGAACAACAACAAGAGTCGCTTTTCTGGCGGGCAATGTTGAATGAATGAGTCTCAACCAACGAATCGCGCTATCTTTCGCTGTATCATCATCAGATCCTTCTTCAAAGTACATTGGAATAATACGCGCGCCTCGCTTCATCAACAGCCAAGTTGACACACAACTATTCGGGCTTCCCGAAAACAATGAAACTACTGATCCCTGGCAACCGTATGGAAGCCCTCCAGGCCCTTCGATCCTTTGTGTGTATACATAGGTGCAGTCTTCTTTCACTTCCACGTATATCGTCGTGTCGGGTTTCCTCAGATTCACAATTGTTCTTCTTCCAACTGCTTCAAGGATTCTGCTGCCGATTATGTTCTCCAATTCCTTGCTGGTGAATTCATGATCTCCAAGTCTACGCGCTCTAACGGCGAAACTACTTCCCGGCTTTATCCTTTGAATTCCGATGCAGACCGCCTGATCAACTATTGCATCCCTCTCTGTGGATGTCTCGACTGCCTGAATTACAGCTGCCACCCCAAAAACTCTTGACGCGGATACCACGCTACGCGACATGTCTTTGAGATTTGTGACAACTATTCTTCCATGCTTTCTCGAGATCGATGGTTCCTCACCATGCCGTGAGAGAACTATCCGAAGGTGTTTGGCAACTCTTCTTTCCAGAAAATTGCGTACCGGTGTACTTTTCAGAGTCGTCTCGGAAGAAGATATTAGAAGTAACTCATTTTGAGTCATTACGTGCGTTCACTGTACTCCGTTTCCTCGGTCTAGCCTTGCTGCTTCGCTTTCTGTTCAGTCTTCAGTTCATGAAGTATCACAAATGCTTCTCCTAACGGAATTCCAAGTTCTAGTGACAGTTGTTTTGCTGTGATATTGGGTTTCTCGTTCAAAACCACCGTAGATATGTATCGCCTGTGATACTTGTACATTACAAGTGCATGAACCGCCTCAACAAGTATTGGCCACAAAGATTCAGATTCAATGTTTGGAATTTCCGTTGTCAAAAGAGATCAACGGTTATCTAATGTATAAGCCGTAAGAACTTGTCGGTCTGAACCCGAAACAAGATTTATTAAAGGCTTACATCACCATAGTACACAAAGAGTGTTCTGTAAGGCGAAATTGTAGGTCGCTGAGCTAGTTCTTCGTGACTCTATCAAAGCGCATCAGAACCTACCTTAAACTTCACAGAGGTGAAAGATATGAAAGTTGGAGAGCTAATCCATGACTCCTCCACGTATGGCTGGAGTGTGAAAACTGCCAGATACGTCAGTGAGGAGAAAGTCGTCCTAGAGTTTGAGAAGAGACTTGACGGGAGACAATACCACATCTATGTGGTGGCCGGATATGACGGAGTTGTCCTTCAAGGATACAACTTTTTTGAAGATAATGTACCGGTCGATGCGAAGACGTGGGATGGAAGCGTTAGATAGAAAGAAATTCTTTTGTGCATCCATCTAGTCCAGCAGGCATCTCCGAAACCTGTGGACAATTCATTTCCTCTCGACTATGATTCTGTTATCATGTGTTCATGATACTCAAGAATCCAAAGATTGATGACTGACACCCCAAGATTGTCTAAGACGTACGACTCATCCAAGGATCTATGTGAGATTGGAAAGCGCAAGCCGTATTACTGAGCGTCAATCCAGGGAAGAAGCATGATGGGTGTCAATGCAATCGTTTTCGACCTTGATGGGACGCTGGTCGAATTCCGCATGGACTACACATCATTAAGAAAAGAAGCTATTGAAACCATAGAGAGCACCTATGGGATCCCAAGTCACGTCATTTCTACTGAGATCAGCGTATTCGGGATGCTGGAAAAAGTCTCAAGACACCTAGATAGTGCAAATGGTTCGCATGCTATCGTAGCAGATTTGCGCAGACAGTTATCCAGTATGGCGTCCAAATACGAAATTGATGCTGCAAAGACAACCAAGTTGATTCCGGATGCTGAGAACGTTCTGCGAGAGATGCGTTCGAACGGCTTCAAGATGGGTTTGTTCACTACAGGCGCCAAAGACGCCATGAATCATGTTCTTCAGAGGTTTGATTTAGCCAAGTATTTCGATGTCTGTGTTGCCCGTGACGACGCCCCAAAAGTAAAGCCTGATCCATCACATCTCAACCTTGTACTCAGCCTTCTCAAGACTCCACCCAGTCAAGCCTTAGTTGTTGGAGATACCACTCTCGATGTCGAGTGCGCAAAGGCCGCGGGCGTTAGAAGTGTTGGCGTACTGACTGGTGTTCACAAATCAGACCAACTTCGAGCTGCAGGCGCCACATACATATTAAATACACTGCGCGATCTACCACAACTTGTTCGGATGATAAACGCCGAACCAGTCTAGGCAAAATTGGAGTAGGCTATCTGGTTCCAGTCATCCGTTCATACATTCTTCTAAGCGTCCAACTTATTGCACCCTTGAGTTCTTGAAGCCTCTTCTCATCACCATAGTTGGTAATGACTATCTGTCTCAGAAGATTGTTTTCATCCTTCTCGATGCTGTAGGAGAGAACTTCATCCTCCATTCTTTCGCCTGCATCCATCTGGGCAGAGTCCTTGGCTTTCATCGGATCAAGAACCCGTCCGATCAAGAAAGCACGCATTGGTGGAGCATTATAATCGAATCTCATTTCGGACTTGGGAGTCACCTTCACGTCTCTGGGACCAATCGTCATGTCTGCCAAGTCAACGCCAGACGGCGTCTTAACAGGAAAGATTTGAGCTAGCGCACTCGAAGAAACTTGGGGTCTAGCTATCCCCACCGCAGGCGTGATCTGAGGCCTGGGGACTTCGGCCCTCCTGAAACTTTTGTCAGCAAGAGCCGAATCGACCAATTCTCCGAGCGATCTCAACTTTAACAACTCCTGTTCCAGTTCACGATTGCGCTTCTCAACGTAAGCCTTCAACTCTGCAAGCTTCCTCACTCTGTCTTCTTCACTCATGGAGCATTTTCTCCCACCCAACAAAACATAGAAGGAGGGTCCGTGCAATCATATGTCTAACAGGGAGCGCTCTTTATTAATTCCTTGCCCCAACACCGTTTGAAAACGTGCTGTGATCACTAATGTCAAGCGTTGATTTCACCACTATTTCGGAGATACTTCAAGGAGGACTCGAAGAGAGCACGATTCGGCTGCGTGGATGGCTTCACAACAAGAGATCGAGCGGTGGCATACAATTCATTCTGCTGCGTGACGGTTCTGGAACTCTCCAATGCACACTTCGAAAAGACGCATTTGACAAAGAGATGTATGATTCTCTTGAGAGGCTGCCCCCTGAATCCACGATCGAAATCGAAGGAGTTGTGAAGAAGGACAGCCGTGCCCCCGGCGGATACGAGGTATCGGGACGAAAAGCGCATGTCATCCGGAAGTCTGAAGAGAATTTTCCGATTGCGCAAAAGTTCCACGGTCCTGAATTCCTGCTTGACAATCGTCATCTGTGGATCAGAAACAGGAAGATGCAAGCAACCCTCAGGATCAGGGCAACCGTTCTTGACGCAGCAAGAGAATGGTTCAAGGAAAACGGATATTTAGAAACGCATGCCCCGACGCTTATTACTGCAGCTTGCGAAGGGGGTTCGACGCTTTTCGAGGTCAAATACTTCGATACCACCGCTTACTTGACGCAGAGCTGGCAGCTGTACGCAGAGGCCATGATCGCTAGTCTTGGGAAGATCTACACTATAGCACCGTCATTCAGAGCAGAGAGATCGAGAACACGACGACACCTGACAGAGTATTGGCATCTGGAAGCTGAGGCACCATGGTACGACCTCGATTTGATAATGAAAGACGAAGAAGAGTTGCTGACTCATATTGCTCATTCAGTCGCGAAATCCCGAACAAACGAGTTGAAGTCGAACAAGAGAGATCCCACTGAACTATTGAGACTTACACCACCTTTTCCCAGAGTCACTTATGAGAAGGCATTGCAGATCCTAAAAGAGCAAGGCGTGGAAGTCAAATGGGGTGATGATCTTGGATGGGAACAGGAAAGAGTCTTGGCTCTTCAATTCAATTCACCATTTTTTGTCACACATTTTCCAAGAGCCGCCAAAGCCTTCTATCACAGAATAGACCCGTCAAATCCGGAACTGACACTATCCGCTGACTTGCTTGCCCCCGAGGGCTATGGAGAGATAACAGGCGGGGGAGAGAGAATCGAGGATCAAGATGAACTTATCAAGAGAATAAAGGACGAGAACCTCGACCCCAAGAGCTACCAGTGGTATCTCGACCTAAGACGATATGGAACCGTTCCACACGCAGGCTTCGGCCTTGGAATTGAAAGAACCATAGCATGGCTGTGCAAACTGAAGCACATACGAGATGCGATCGCCTTTCCCAGATTGAAAAACAGAGTCTACCCATAATAATTGTGAAACTACCTAGTTAGGCGACTGTTGGACTCTGTCGAGTCCAAACTCATCGTGGAGCGCACGAATCGCCTTCGGCCCGTCCTTTTCATCAACAATGAACGATATGTTCAGCTCCGATGACCCCTGAGCGATCATTCTAACATTAACGCCTCTGTCAGCCACAGCTTTGAAAACCCTGGCTGCGACGCCGCGTGAACCCTTCATTCCAGCACCCACAGCAGCAACAATGCAGACATCATCCTCAGTGACAATGTCCTTCACCAACTCTGTGCCAAGAAGGCCAAGCTCCAAAGAATTCTTTGCCCTCTGCAACTTGTTTCTTGGAACTACAAGAGAGATTCCTGCCTCCGAAGAGCTTTGCGAAATCATTAGGATGTTTATGTCGGCGTCTCCCATGACTTTGAATACTTTAGCTGCGACCCCTGGAAGACCCGCCATTCCAGCTCCAGTGACACTTATCATGGCAACTCTGTCGACGAGAGTCACAGCCTTAACTACACCGTCAGCTTTGACCTCTCGATTACCAGCGATCAGAGTTCCCTCGTTGTTAAGTTCAAATGAGCTTCGGATTCTGACGGGTATCTGTTTGTTTATTACGGGTTGTAGGGCTCTTGGATGAATTGCCTTCGCTCCAAAGTATGCCATCTCACTGGCTTCGGCGTATGACATTCGATGAAGCACCTTTGCGTTTGGTTCAATCTTGGGATCCGCCGTCATGAGCCCCTCTACATCTTTCCAGATTAGCACCTCATCAGCATCCAGGGCAGCACCAATCAATGTAGCTGTATAATCTGAACCGCCTCTGCCAAGAGTTGTTGATACACCGTGTGGACTGCACGCCCCATAACCAGCTATTATTGGAAGTTCTCCTTTGGCAAGGATTGGTTCCAGCTTCGCTTTCACGTTTCGGACCGTGATGTCCATCAGTGGATTAGCTTCTCCGAAGTTTTCGTCAGTGGTTATGCCTGTGTCACAGCCCGTGAACCATTGCGCCTTCAGACCAAGGTCTTGAGCTGCTCCCCACAGAATTGGAGCTGACAGTCTCTCGCCAAATGATAGCAGATAGTCCTTCGAGCGAACGGTCAGCTCTTTCAGACGTGCTATGCTCTTGAGAATTCCACTGAGCTCTTTCATCGTCTCGTCAAGGTCATCGAGGACTTTTCGAAGATCGTCTTCACTGTGAATGCATGCATTAGCAACTTCTGTATGCTTCTTCAGCTGTTTCTGAATGAATTCGCCTGTCGCTTCTAGGTTGCCTTCCACGGCTCTCTGACTAATCTCACTCAGCTCATCGGTGACCTTTGCCAGCGCGGATGTTACGACAACTACCTCATTGCCTTTTTGCAGATAATTCTTGGCGATTCTGATAGCGTTTGATATTGCCTCAGCGTCGCCTACCGATGTCCCACCAAATTTCATCACGAAGCGCAATTCACAAATCGCCTCACTTGAGAAGTGTTTTTTTTACTTCAATTACATCACGTAGGACGGCTCCAGCGGTCTCTCTTCCGCCAGCTCCACGTCCGACCAGCGTTATGTCGCCTGCAATCTCAGTCCTAAAGGTAACAGCATTTAGCGAACCCTTCACCGCAAGCGGGTTGCTAATGGCAACCGGGCGAGGGCGTACGGACAACTCAGAACCGTCCGCCAGAGCCACCAGCTTAATTGCATCTCCAGATTCTTTCGCCTTTTGCACTTCTTGAATGGCAACCTTGGTAATGCCCTCAATGTCTACGTCTCGTATCGACACTCTTCTTCCGAGAATCCAATTTGACATTATCACTAGTTTGCCGGCTGTGTCTAAACCGCCTACATCATATGTTGGGTCGGCCTCGGCATATCCAGCCTTCTGGGCTTCGCTTAGAGCCTCCTCCATTGCAACGCCAGAATCAAACATCCGCGTGAGGATGTAGTTCGTTGTTCCATTCAAGATCCCTTCAATAGATTGTATCCTGTCCCCGTTCAAACAGTTCTTCGCAAAATCAAGAATTGGAGTCCCTCCACCTACAGTTCCGCTAAACCTGAGAAGAACCCGCTGGTACTGCGCCAACTCGAGAAGAGCTGGCATTGCTGCAGCAAGCGGACCTTTGTTCGTTGTCACCACGTTGAGTCCCTTCTTAATCGCTGATTCTATGTATCCCAGGGCCGGTTGACCGTCAGGCATCTTAGTAGGTGTAAGCTCTAGCAACACATCGGCCTCTGCAGATCCGATAACGTCGAAGGCATTCATCTTTCTGTGCCCGAGGCTGTTGTGAGCGGCTACTGTACCTTCCGACCGTCGGGTCGCGAGAGCCTCTTCCAGCTTTATGCCTGCTTGATCTAGCATGGCGCCGCCACTGTCCAAGATCGCGACTATCTGAGGTGTGAAACCATATCGCTGCCTTAGCCACTCCAGCCTATCCTTCACTATCTCAAGAAAAGATCTCGCGACAGTTCCGAAACCTACGATAATTATTCTCATTGTTCAGTCTTCCGGGCTACTATTTGAGGCCAAGAGCATGTTCCACGGATTCGATGTCAGGTCTTGTCTTCAGAGGGAGGTCACCGATTCTTGACACTATCTGCGGATCCTTGAGACCGTGTCCTGTGGCAACGCATACAATCTCTTCACTTCTGTTCACCAAACCTTGTTCAACAAGCTTCCTCAAACCAGCCAATGAAGATGCACTTGCAGGTTCCACGAATAGGCCTTCCCGTCTTGCAAGACTTTTCTGAGCCTGTAGTATCTGTTCATCAGACACAGTCTCCATTGCGCCTCCCGAGTCTTTCACAGCTCGAAGCGCTTTCTTCCAGCTTGCCGGAGCGCCAATCCTGATAGCTGTGGCAATCGTCTCAGGCTTCTCTATTGACTGAATTTCTTCCGTTTTCGCCCTGTAGGCGGACGCTATTGGCGCCGCTCCCTCTGCCTGAATTCCCATCATTCGAGGTACTTTTTGGATGATTCCAAGTCGAAGGAAATCTTGAAATCCCTTCCAGATCGCGCTGATGTTCCCGGCGTTTCCGACCGGTACCACAACAACGTCAGGTGATCGAAAGTTCAATTGATCACAGACTTCGTAAGCCAGTGTTTTCTGTCCCTCGACTCTAAATGGGTTGACGGAATTCAACAGTGCAATTGACCGATATCTGTTTGTGAGTTCTATCACTGATCGGAGCGCATCGTCAAAGTTTCCATCTATCTCAAGTATGGTTGCCCCGTGGGCAATCGCTTGAGCAAGTTTTCCTTGAGCAATCTTTCCTGCGGGAATTAGAACTATACATCTTAGTCCAGCTCTTGCTGCGTAGGCCGACAAAGATGCTGATGTATTCCCAGTTGATGCACATGCAACCATCCTTACCTTTTCCTCAACGGCTCTTGATACACCAACTGTCATTCCTCTGTCTTTGAATGAACCTGTAGGGTTTTCTCCTTCAAATTTGATCGATAGTCTTTCGATTCCAATCTCGCCTGCAAGATGTTCTGATCTGTGAAGCCCTGTTCCTCCTTCACCGAGAGTGACTACTCTAGATGTGTTCTCAATCGGAATGAGTTCACGGTATCTCCAGACGGAGAAACTTCTAGTCTTCCACACTTCTTTATCAACCAATTTCCCGACTTGATCATAGTCATATCTAATCTCAAGAAGATCTTGGCATCTAGGACACTTGTAGATCATCTCGTTTGAATCATAATGCGAGTTACAGCTTATGCACTGAAAGTAGTACTCCATTTCTCTCACCTTTTTCCCACCACGAAAGCTCCACTCGAAGGCGTGGTCCAATACGCTTCACACATCATCTTCCTCCTTTCAAAGATCTCCTTTATCGCATGAGCCACGTCTTTTGTAATCACTCTGGCACTGTTGCAGACTGCAAGCATTGTCGGACCGGCTCCGCTAATGGCGACTCCCTAAGCCCCAGCCTCGCATGCCGCTCTCTTTGTTCATTTCCAACATCTACTCTTTGTCTAGTCATCGTTCCAATCTCAAAGGAGGACGAATCCAAACGTGGTTGCCTGGAAAATGGACTCAGCCGTCGTCCTTAGCAGAACGTAGTCGTAGTAGTCAGGACGACTAGAGGCTCCAATTTGCTCCACGTCGGTACGAATGTGGAAAAGATAATTGATATAAGCTTTGTCAATTCCTTGGAAACCAGACATTTCAGCACTTTGGTCTTTGATGTCCCACGCTACAACTATATAGTTCCCGTATTGAGTCTGCTCTACTGGCAATGATATTTCTGGCAATGCCATAGCGAGGTTTGAACAGTTTGCCTCAAGATGCTCTTGATATCGGCAGTCTTTGTGCAAACGATATCGACTTGACTGATGCGTTGAGAAGAACCCTCTTTCTGAACCCAGGAAGGATTGAAGGTTCAATGGAAGTATTAGAAAAACAGGCACACGAACTGGAAAAGAAAGGAGACAAACTGCGTGCAAGGATCAATTATGAAACTGCTGGGAGAATAGCACTGGCGAAAAGCGATGTCGAGTCAGTCCGACGATGCTTTTCCAGAAGTGCAGATCTTGAGACAAATGAGCATCTGATCAAGATCTTCAGAATCCTTGCTTCAAAAGCTGTTGAGGCAGTCGAGGCGGCCAAGAAGTACTATCAGATGATCGGTTTCACGTGATCATCGTCAAGACGCAGCAAACGACACTACGGTACCTGACATTCTATTTGCTGGCATCGAAAATTCACGATGCTTCAGAATACGTAAATCATGCAAAAACAATTTGGATATTTAGTCGATCTCCAGAAGTTCAAAGCCAGTTTCTAGATTCCGTTTTCTAAGAGCTGAGATACCTACGATTTCCAGCATGACTACCTCACCTATCTGCCAGACATCGATTCCCATTCTTACACATCCGGTTGTTGTTGTGTCACCCCTTCCTAGGGCTGCATGCATGTGTAGTCGGGGTCTTCCGTTCTCGTCAGAGAAAATTGTTCCGACTCCTTGAACTTCGTGAACTCCATTGAGAATTCTGACAACTGGGTCTGGAGGAATCGTATTGCTATCTCTGGGACCCACAACGACTTTCCCTTTGTCTTTTACGCCTCCCAGGAGGAAGCATACAGCATTGAAGATCCTTTTTTGTGCCGCAAATGACTCGAGACAGTCTGGAACATGATCTCCGTCGTTCAATCTCAAGAGGAAGATCCTCCCCATGCTGCCTTCAGAGAACTTCAAATGCTTTCACATCAGTCCTAGGTAAGATCTCATAGATTATCAAGGCTTCGACTTAGGTTGTCTAGTCCGACGATGATAATATTGTATGAATGTTCTCCTTGAAATACTAGCGGACATCTACCTGTTGTGTTAGTGCTGCGGGGGTCAAACCAAGATTGGAGATTCTTGAGTATGCTGATCAGCGAATGTATGAATTCCTGCCTAGCGTCTTTGGACGTGTGCTACTAGACGGTACACACATGACGTTCTTTCTGGTTGAGATTCCACCTGGAAAGAAAGTGCCGCTTCACCGTCATACTCACGAACAGATGGGCATATGTCTCGCGGGTGAAGCTGAATTCGTTTCCAAGAATCAGAAAAGAGTGGTGAAGAAGGGAATGGTGTACAGATTTGAACCCAATGAAGAACATGAAGTCAATGTCATAGGAGTCGAGAATGGACTCTTCTTGGATGTATTCAGTCCACCTAGATCTGAATATGTTACTATGCAGAGGTCCATGGAGGAGCATTCGCAGAACAATGAGAGAATGAAACATTTGTAGATACAATATCATTGTGTATCT
>Ga0315279_10010919_pt1 | contig 10590 bp, 7 predicted proteins | sample YL17G06_20_MG_FD_203694 | JGI IMG/M metagenome (GOLD analysis project Ga0315279, IMG submission 203694) | Sediment microbial communities from Yellowstone Lake, YNP, Wyoming, USA - YL17G06_20 | ecosystem: Environmental > Aquatic > Freshwater > Lake > Sediment | place: USA: Wyoming | collected...
ACTGCGCGAGGAATCCGAACATAGAGATCATAACTCTAGCGCGCGTCGAAGAGGTGCGGGGACAGGCAGGGAACTTCACGGTCGTCTTGCTGAAGAAGCCGCGCTTCGTTAACGAAGAGAAGTGCACTGGCTGCGGTATCTGCCAGGAGAAGTGTCCCTGGAAGGCAGACAGTGAGTTCGATTGCGGCCTGGGGCAGCGGAAGGCCATCTACACGCCGTTCGCTCAGGCGGTTCCCGACGTGCCGGTCATCGACCCAGAGCACTGTGTCTACTTCCGGAAGGGCACCTGCCGGGCCTGCGAGAAATTCTGCGAGCGGGGGGCCATCGACTTCAACCAAACGGAAGAGAAGGTGGAGCTGCAAGTAGGCGCGATCATCCTGGCTCCCGGCTATGAACCATTCGATGTGGCGAAGAAGCCTGAATACGGCTACGGGCGCTACCGCAACGTGCTAACCGGCCTGCAGTTCGAGCGCATCCTCAGCGCCGCTGGCCCCACTGGCGGAGAGGTGGTTCGCCCCTCAGACGGCCGGCCGGCAAAGAGGATCGCCTGGATCCAGTGCGTCGGCTCCCGTGATGCTGCCCACGGTCGCAATTATTGCTCAGCGGTATGCTGCATGTACGCGGCGAAGCAAGTGACGATGGCCCGGGAGCACGACGAAGATATTGAGGCGACTGTCTTCCATAACGATATCCGTAGCTACGGCAAGGGGTTCGAGCAGTATTACCGCCAGGTGAGCGGCATGGCGGGCGTGCGCTACATCCGGACCCTCGTGTCGACAATCAAGGAGCTGCAGGAGACGCGGGGACTCCTCATCCGCTACTGGGGCGAGGACAATACGGCCCACGAGGAGGAGTTCGACCTCGTAGTGCTCTCAGTAGGCATGGAGCCAAGCATTGGTTCCCTGGAGCTGGCCGAGAAGCTAGGTGTGGAGGTTGATGGCAACGGCTTCTGCCGCACCAGTCCCTCCTCGCCGGTCTCCACCTCTCGCGCCGGCGTCTTCGTGGCGGGCGTCTTCGCTGGCCCGGCCGACATCCCACAGTCCGTGACGATGGCGAGCGGCGCGGCATCTCAGGCAGCCCAGCTTCTGGCTGATGTTCGGGGCGGCCTAACGACCACAAAGGAGTATCCTCCGGAGAAGGACGTGTCCGGCGAACGTCCCCGCATCGGAGTCTTCATCTGCCGCTGCGGCACCAACATCGGCCGGGTCGTGGACGTGCCGTCGCTGGTGCGCTACGCCCGCACGCTCCCCAACGTCGTGCACGCCGAAGAGAACCTGTTCACCTGCTCGATAGATACGTCCCGCCGGATCATCGAGGCAATCGAGGAGCTGGGCATAAACCGGGTGGTGGTGGCCGCCTGCACACCGCGCACCCATGAGCCGCTATTCCAAGGCACCATACGCCAGGCCGGCCTGAACCCCGCCCTGTTCGAGATGGCCAATATCCGCGAGCAATGCTCCTGGGTCCACATGCATCAGCAGGAGGCCGCGACGCAGAAGGCCGCCGAACTGGTGAACATGGCCGTGGCGCGAGCACGGCTCGGCCGGCCGGCTTCACGCTTCTCGCTGTCAGTAAACCGGTCGGCCCTCGTGCTCGGCGGGGGAATGGCCGGCATAACAGCGGCGCTATCTCTGGCTGAGCAGGGCTTCCCTGTCCACATTGTGGAGAAGAATGACCAGTTGGGCGGCATAGCCAGCCGCCTGCGGTACTCCCTCGACGGCGAGGACGTCAGTGCGCAGGTGAAAGCCCTCGTCACACGGGTGGAGAACCACCCGCTAATCACCGTCCACCGGAACGCCGAGGTGCGGCAGGCCCGTGGCCACGTGGGGAACTTCTCGACTGTCATCGCTGGCCGCGGCGACAAGCAAGAGCGGGATGTCGAGCACGGCGTGATCATCGTTGCAAGCGGCGCGCACGAGGGGCGACCCAGCGGCTACCCATACGGCGCAGATGAGCGGGTGCTAACCCTCCTCGAACTGGAGGACGAGATAGCGTCGAGGGGTGCTCTCATAGCACGGGCCCGTAACGTCGCATTCATCCAATGCGCCGGCTCGCGGAACGACGACAGGCCCTATTGCAGCCGGACCTGTTGTCGGCAGACGGTCAAACTCGCCTTGCGGCTGAAGGAACTCAACCCCAATATCGATATCCATGTCTTCTACCGGGACATGATGACGTATGGCCTGTCCGAGGAGTCGTACCGGTTGGCGCGGGAGCGCGGCATCCGTTTTCACCGCTATCGGCCGGATGCGCCGCCGCAGGCTTCGGTGGACGCCGGGTCGCAGGCACTGCTGGTCACGGGCGAGGACTGCGACCTTAACCGTGTGGTCGAGGTGGAGGCGGATATCCTGGCTCTGGCCGCGCCGACGGTCCCCAACGAGGACAACGCCCGCATCTCGAGCCTGCTGAAGGTGCCTCTGGATAGCGATGGTTTCTTCCTCGAGGCTCACATGAAGCTGCGTCCGGTGGACTTCCCGCGAGACGGGGTGTTCCTCTGCGGGCTGGCCCACGGTCCGAAGTCTCTGGACGAGGCTCTGGCCCAAGCTCAGGCCGCAGCCTCACGGGCAGCCTCCGTCCTGACGCAAGGGGCCCTGGAGGCGCTGGGGACTGTCGCCCAGGTGCAGCGCAGGAAATGCACGGGGTGCGGCCTCTGCGAGGCGGTGTGTCCCTTTGAGGCGATCAGTATCGACGACGAGGCGAGGGTCGCTGTGGTCAACGAGGTCGTGTGTAAGGGCTGCGGGGTGTGTGCCGCCGCCTGCTGGCCGGGGGCGATCGATATCCTGGGGATGAGCAACGAGCAGGTTCTCGCCTCGATAGAGGCATTGTAAGTGGAGTTGCCATCTGTGGAAGAGAAGCACACTCAATGGGAACCACGGATAGTGGCCTTTCTCTGCAACTGGTGCAGCTACGCCGGCGCCGACCTGGCGGGGACGAGCCGCCTCCAGTACCCGCCCAACACGCGCACCATCCGTGTGCCGTGCGCTGGTCGGGTGAACCCGCTGTTCATCATCCGCGCCCTCATGCACGGCGCCGATGGCGTACTGGTCTCCGGGTGCCACCCCGGCGACTGCCACTACCTCGAAGGCAACTACCTGGCCAGAAGGCGCTTCGCCCTGCTCAAGCGTCTGCTCGAGTACCTGGGGATCGAAGAGGAGCGAGTGCAGTTTGCCTGGGTGTCCGCGTCTGAGGGCGGCAAGTTCGCCCAAGTGGTGGCAGAGGTGACCGAGTCGGTGCGGGCACTGGGTCCCGCCCAGCGGCTGGTCAGGGCCCGGGATCAAGAGGGGGCGCTGTGACGGATCTCTCGCAGGCAGTAAGGGATGCTGCCCGGCGGCTGCTGAGCGACGGGCTGGTGGATGTCGTCATCGGCTTTGAGGCGGGTACCCTTCCTCTGCGCAGTTCGCCCTGCTTCGTGCGGCATGCCGGCGAGGTCGAGCGGCTGGTCTGGAACATGAGCTGCGAGAATAACCTCGCCAAGTACCTGCCACGGTGTAGCGAAAGGGTGGGCGTCATCGCCAAGGGCTGCGACACACGCTCCATCGTTGGTCTTCTTGGGGAGGGACGAATAGAGCGTGAGCGAGTGCATATTGTCGGCGTTCCCTGCCAAGGCATGCTCGACCGGCGTCGCATCGAGGGCGAGCTGGCGGGGAGAGAGGCACTGGACATGCAGGAGGGGAAAGGGGAAGTGATCCTCCACGGGGACGGCTTCGAGATCGCCCTGGAGAAGGAGCGCTACCTTCACGCCTCCTGTCGCGCCTGTCGCTTTCGCAATCCGGTGATATATGACACCCTCATCGGCGATCCGGTCGCGGAGGGCGTCGCTGCCGACGAGTACGCAGCGGTGCGGGAATTCGAGGCCATGCCGCGAGGCGAGCGCTGGCGGTTCTTCGAGGCCCAGGCGAGTAAGTGCATCCGGTGCTATGCCTGCCGCAACGCCTGCCCGCTGTGCTACTGCACGGAGTGCTTTGCAGCCAGCACGGAGCCCCGCTGGTTGAATCCGTCGACTGACGCCACGGATGCCCTCGTCTTCCAGATTATGCGGGTCATGCACACAGCGGGCCGTTGTGTAGACTGTGGCGCCTGCGAACGGGCCTGCCCCGTGGGCCTCGACTTGAGGCTGCTCACAAAGAAGGTGGAGAAGGACGTGGAAGAACTCTTTCACTACAAGGCTGGACTGGACGTGCATGAGCGGATGCCGCTTTCCACGTTCAGCCCTGATGACCCCGGAGACTTCATCCGGTGAGAGCAGTGCTGCTCGCGAAGAACCAGATATCGGTGCTGCTGGAGGCGTTGCTCCAGGGCCACGAGGTATTCGCTCCGGTCAATGATGGCGGCCTGATCGTTTTCCGGCAGGTCGACTCGCCGCAGCAGGTGGTCCTCGGCTACCACAATTCGACACTGCCGCCGAAACGGCTATTCTTCCCGCAGACCGAGACCGTTTTCTGCTACGGCCTGGAAGGGGCACAGCTCGCGCTGGAGGAGCCGCAACCGGCGTCGGGGGAGAAGGTGCTGTTCGGCGTCCGGCCCTGCGATGCGCGGAGCTTCACCCTCCTGGATCGGGTGTTCGCTGGCGGCAACCATTGCGACGGCTGCTACCTGGCGAGGAGAGAGAACTACACGGTAGTCGGCTTGTCGTGCACCCGCCCGAGGGCCACTTGCTTCTGCAGCGCGGTAGGAGGCGGACCTTTCTCCACTGCGGGCTCGGACGTGCTGGTGACAGACCTGGGAACGGACTACTTCATCGAGGCGGTCACTGATAAAGGGGCTGTTCTGGTGGAGAGCCTGAGCGGGTGCAGGGAGGCGGACGAAGATAGCATCCGCCGCAGGACAGAGGCGCAGGCGGCAGCAGAGGCGACCCTCCGAGGCGCAATCAGCGCAGAGGACATGAAGCGCAGGCTGCAGGAGATGTGGGACGACCCCTTGTGGGACCGTCTGCACGAGAAGTGCATCGGCTGTGGAGTCTGCACGTATCTCTGTCCCACCTGCCACTGTTTCGACATCGTGGACGAGGGCTCGGAACAGCGAGGGCGGCGACTCAAGATCTGGGATTCCTGCATGTTCCCCCTCTTCACCCTGCATGCCTCTGGCCACAACCCACGGCCGACGGGCAAGGAACGCTGGCGGCAGCGGCTGATGCACAAGTTCCGCTACTGGACGGAGAGCCACGGTGAGGTGGGCTGCGTCGGCTGCGGACGGTGTGTGGTGAACTGCCCGGTGAACCTGGACATCCGGCAGGTGCTGAATGAGATCGAGTCGCTGACCAAGAAAGTAGAATGATGATCGCCAAGAACCCGTATCTGCCTGCCCCTATGAGGATCGAGAAGGTCACCGTCGAGACGGAGGACCGCAGCATCAAGACCTTCGACCTCTCTTTCATCCGCAAGGAGGATGAGCAGGCCTTCCGCTATCTCCCAGGGCAGTTCGCTCAGCTCTCGGTGTTCGGAAAGGGGGAGGCGCCTTTCGGCATCGCGTCCTCACCGACCAGGTCCGGCCTCCTACAGTTCACCGTCAGCCGGGCCGGCCTCCTGACCAGAGCCCTGCACCAGATGGAACAGGGGGATTTGGTGGGAGTAAGGGGGCCGCTAGGCTCGAGTTTCCCGCTGCAAGATATGGAGAGCAGAGACCTCCTCGTCATCGGCGGCGGGTTTGCGTTCACCACACTTCGTTCCCTCATCAACTACGTGCTGGAGAGAGAGAACCGGGGCAGGTTCGGGAAGCTCACCGTCGTCTATGGGGCGAGGACACCGGGGATGCTGCTGTACAAGGGCGAGCTAGAGCAGTGGCGGCAGAGAGATGACCTGGAACTTCACGTAACGGTCGACGCCGCGGACGGCGGCTGGAAGGGCCGGATAGGCGTGGTGCCGAATGCGGTCAGCGACGTCGCACCGGCGGCAGACGACACCTACGCTGTAGTGTGCGGACCGCCCGCCATGACCCGATATACTCTCCCGGTCCTCGAACGGCTCCGTTTCCCCCCGGAGCGTGTCGTGCTCTCCCTGGAGATGAAGATGAAGTGCGGCATCGGGATGTGCGGCCGCTGCAACATCGGCAGCAGCTATGTCTGCAGGGACGGCCCGGTCTTTACCTTGGCTGAGCTGAGGCGGCTGCCCCCTGAGTACTAGGTGTGGGGTGCCAAAATGTCATCCGTATCCGGAGGGTTGACGCGGTGAGCCATTTGGGCTAGCCACGAGGCTGGGGGGCACCGTCTACAGGACCTCTCCGGCTACCACGCCTTGATTGACAAGCAGGTGGTCTCGAACGGCCAATGAGTCGCAGGGCTTGGCCTTCAACGACTGGCAGCCGGTCGATACCGCGAGCTGGGAAGCCCTCAATTCGCTTGACCGCGCCTTAGCGACAGAAGGGAGGGCCGGACCCGGCAAGCCTTCCCGGCGATGGCGCAGGCCGAAGGGGCCGAACAGTGGTCGACGCTGACCTCCTGGCCGAATTGCTGGAGCGCTTGCTGCGCAACAGATAGGGCCTCCCCACGCAACGTGACTCTAGCCGGTGGTGACCCACCGATTCAGCCTATATGTGTCGGGACGACGAAACGTCTTCTCGCTTATTTCCGTCCAACCGATCCGGCTGATCTTGAACGTGCGGATTTGTTTGCGGAGGTGACAATAGCCCTCGAAGTAGTTCTCACCGACGCCGTAGACGTCTACCTCTCGTATTCTCGGTCGTCCCTGCGCCGAAGCGTACTGCATCTTTACGGCATGCCCGTGACGAAGGGCCTCTTGAAAGTGAGCCATGATGGTCGCCCTCGCGGCGATGCGCACTGGTTCACCTTGTGGGCGCAGCTCTTCGCTAGATGCTGCTCACCCCCTCAGTTGCGGCGATGCTGAGGACGACTCTTCACCCGTCGCTTCAGGCCGAACCGCCGGCTTTGGCTGGGCTTCCGGACTCGAGGGGGAGCGGGCAGCGGCTTCAAGCCCCACCCGGCGCCTCGCCGCGTCTTCGAGCTCCACTAGGGAGCGCGCTGGGTCTCGCAGAACCAGTTGGTCGTCTATCTTGGTGGGCACGCCCTCGCTCGCCAGATATTTGATCGCCTGCCGCATCCGCGCTCTTATCCTTTGTCCATTGCGGTCGTATGCGAGAAGGCGGGCTGCTTCGATGCACTGGTCCTCCTCTGGTATCCCAAAGTGCCTCTCGAGGATGAGCGCCATTGCGGCCGCACGGACAACACTTTGGCACCCCACAGCCCAATAGATGTACGCGCCTGTGCTAGGATTTCAGCCGATGCGGAAACCTTGACAGCCACCTCTCCTTGTGTTGTGTTTGACTAGCTCGGTTATCGGACGTCAGGACCTGAGCGCCGAGCGGGGTGCCTGTCCTCCGCGATTGCCGGTTGATGCGCTCATCCTTTTCACCCGAGGGAGTTGATCGACAAGCGCGCCGCGACGCCATGAGGCGCGGCCAGAAAGGGGCTGGTCGCAGACGGCGGACGTTGAGGGTTAGGGACGAGGTGCCCTGAGAAACGACTCACTTCATGTCTAGCGGCTATGCGAGCCGGTCGGTTGACTGGCTTGAGCAAACGGAGGTGCAGCATGTCTAAGATAACCGTTCTGGGCGGTTGCGGCGCCATCGGCAGCGTGGCTGTGCGAGCGCTGGCCACGGGAGATTACTTCTCCGAGGTCGCGATTGCGGACAAGAGGATCGATTTGGCGGGCGAACTGGCCAGACAGGTGGGTCATTCCAGGATCTCCGTGCTGGAGGTGGACGCGGACGATCCGGAAAGTGTCAAGCGGGCGGTCGCCGGTTCCTCGGTTGTGCTCAACTGCATCGGCCCCTTCTACAGGTATGGTCCCCCTATCTTGCAAGCGGTCATCGAGTGTGGGATAGACTACGTCGACGTGTGCGATGATCTGGACGCCACCGAGAATATGCTGGCGCTGGATGAGGCAGCCCAAGAGGCCGGCGTTTCCGCCGTAATCGGCATGGGGAATTCTCCAGGGCTGGCGAATGTCTTCGCGCGGTACTGCGCCGACCAACTGCTCTCACAAGTGGACGCGGTGGACATCTACCATATTCACGGGGGCGAACCCGTGGAGGGAGCGGCTGTGATCAAGCACCGCTTTCACGCTATGGAGAGCGATATCCCCGTCTTCCTCGACGGCAACTACATCCGCGTCAGGATGCTGGAAGAGAGCGGGCAGGCTCTGGTGGAGAAGATGGAATTCAAAGATATCGGGTCCTACCCGGTCTACCCTTATCCCCATCCGGAGACTATCACCCTGCCCAAATACTTGAAGGGTGTGCGAAGGGTCACCAATCTCGGGTCCGTTCTCCCCACCGATTACTTCAACCTAACGATGGAGATCATCCGCTTGGGGCTCGGTAGCGAAGTGCCGCTGCTGGTGCAGGGTTCCCGGGTGATCCCCCGCGAGTTCGCGGTCGCCTTTGTCCTGGCGCAGCGGGACAGGCTGTTGAAGGAGGCTGGCATCAGCGCGCCGCTGGGCTGCTTGAAGGTCAAGGTCACGGGCAGACGGGACGGAGAAACTCATACCTACGTTTTCTCGATGTCCTCCCGGACTCAGGGGGCGGGCGAGGGAACAGGCATACCCGCCGCCCTAGGCGCTATCCTCATGAGCCAGGAGCGAATCACCGCCAAAGGCGTTTTGCCACCTGAGGCAGCGGTAGACCCAGTGGAGATGCTGGCTCTGGCAGCAAAGGTCACCAAACATTTCGGAATGGGAGGCGGCTTGCCCATCAGCGTCGAGCATATCGACAAGGATGGCAACCGGGAAAGCGTCGAACTGAAGCTGTGAAGGGGGGCAAGGATGCCCGAAGGTTTTCTCATTGGGCACGACGTGGGCACGGGCGGAAGCAAGAGCGTGCTCGTAGACATCCAAGGGAATGTGCTGGCTTCCAGCTTTGCGTCCTACCCGATTTCCTATCCTAAACCCAAGTGGGCGGAGCAATCCCCGGAAGATTGGTGGCGCGCGGTCACCACCAGCACCCGCCGACTCGTCGGAGAGAGCGGGAAGACTCCTCACCAGGTGATCGGAATGGGCTTCGCGGGACAGATGCTAGGCTTGGTCCCCATGAGTTCCACGGGCAAGCCAACGCGCCCGGCGATCAGCTGGATGGACAGCCGGGCGGATGAGCAGGCGCAGCGCCTGGTTCGTCGCCTGGGGGGAAAACACGTGGTGATGCTCCTGGTTGGAACGCTCATCTCGGGCAAGGACATTGTCAGCAAACTGACCTGGATCAAGGAGGAAGAACCTGCCGTCTACCACGAAACCCACAAGTTCTTGGACGTTACGGGCTACCTGGTCTACCGGGCTACGGGAAACATGGTGGCAGACCACACCGGGGCGGCAGGCACCGGGCTGCTCAACAACAAGACCAGGGATTGGTCCCCTACCTTTGCCCGGTTGTTGGGGATCAGTCTGGAGAAGCTGCCACCAGTCAAGAGCAGCATCGAGGTAGCGGGCTTGCTCACAGAGGAAGCAGCCGAAGCGATGGGACTCCCGCCAGGGATTCCGGTGATCGCCGGCATGGCGGACATCCCCAGCGCTGCTGCCGGCTCGGGAGCACTTGAGCATGGGGACGCCCACATCTACCTGGGCACCTCAAGCTGGCTCTGCCTTTCCCTATCTCGCCCCAAGAACATAGGGAAGCACGGGATCGTTTCTGTCGCTTCCGCTGACCCCAACGGTTTCATCATGATCGGCGAATCGGAAACGGCGGGAGCCTGCCTGAACTGGTTCGCCCAACAGTTCGGGCGGGCCGAGGAATGGGAAAGCGCTCGAGGCGAGAAGGACATATTCCAAGTCCTGGACGAAGTGGCTGACCGAGTGGAACCGGGGGCGCGGCGATTGCTATTCACCCCCTGGATGTTCGGGGAGCGGGCACCAGTGACGGATACGACGCTCCGGGGAGCCTTTTTTAACCTCTGTCTGGAGCATGGGCGGGAACATCTGCTGCGCGCCATCTACGAGGGGGTGGCTTACAACCTGCGCTGGCTAATTGATGCCGTGGGGGAAGCCGGGTTCTCTTGCGAACCGGTCCGTGCCATCGGAGGTGGGGCAAGGAGCGATGTGTGGATGCAGATCATTGCTGATGTGATCCAGCGCCGCGTGGAGGTGGTAGAGAATCCGCAATATGCCGGGGCGGTGGGATGCGCTTTGGGCACCGCAGTGGCTCTGCAGATTTACGACGACTACAAAGGGTTGAAGAAAGTGATACGAGTTCGAAAAGTATTCGAGCCCCGGCAGGCGCACCGCTCGACATACGAAGAACTGTACCAGACCTTCCGTTACCTCTATCCCTGTTTCTCCAAGGCATGTCGCAGGCTAAACCAGCTGGCATAGGCCTGTGCGGAGCCAATTCCATCCGTGTGTTCGCAGGTCAAGCAGCCAGCGACTCGCACTCGTGGGGCTGGATCTCCATGAGGACATGCTGGCTCAAGGCCGCCTCAGACGCCCCAGCACTTCAACCGTCCAGATACGAATGACATTTTGGCACCCCACAGGTGTTCCGGGAAGTGCTGGAGCGCATCGGGGGGCGATGCCTGGCACCTGGGTAGCAGCTGCCCCTACGGTCGGTGGCGGACGTTGGCTCTCGGGGAGGTCTGCGCCTCAGCCGGGTGAA
>Ga0315279_10010920_pt1 | contig 10590 bp, 6 predicted proteins | sample YL17G06_20_MG_FD_203694 | JGI IMG/M metagenome (GOLD analysis project Ga0315279, IMG submission 203694) | Sediment microbial communities from Yellowstone Lake, YNP, Wyoming, USA - YL17G06_20 | ecosystem: Environmental > Aquatic > Freshwater > Lake > Sediment | place: USA: Wyoming | collected...
GAAAGGGTTGACTAAAGAGATCGGTCATTGTATAAAAGGATAGGTTTTATAAAAGGGATACAAAATTGGAAGGCATTGCGACAATTATCCTTGCAGCAGGAAAGGGAACCCGGATGAAATCGGACCTGGTGAAGGTCCTCCATCCCCTTCTGGGACTTCCCATGCTCTCCTACACGATCGATCTTTCCTTGAACGAAATCAAATCCAAAAAGACGATCGTGGTGGTAGGCTACCAGGCGGACCGAATCAAAGAGAGTTTTAAAGACCTTCAAATTCAGTTCGTCCTCCAAAAAGACCAACTGGGCACAGGTCATGCGGTCTTGCAAGCTATTCCATTTCTAAAGACATTCACTGGTACTGTTCTCATCCTCTGCGGAGATGTTCCCTTGGTGAAAGGAGAGACCCTTCAATCTTTTATCAATAACTTTTTGGAAAATAAGTCTACCCTCTCCGTTCTGACAGCGGTCGTGGAGCATCCGTTCGGATATGGGCGGATCCTCCGAAGCGCGGAGGGTTGGCTGGAAAAAATTGTGGAAGAAAAAGATGCGCGAGAGGAAGAAAGGGTGATCAGAGAGATCAACACAGGAATCTTCTTTATGAGGGCTTCATTTTTGATCGAAGGCCTGAAAGAGATTGGACAGGAGAATGAACAAGGCGAGTACTATCTGACCGACCTGGTTGAGATTGCAGGGAAGAGAGGCTTGAGATGCTCTGCTCATCAGGTGGTCGACCCAGTGGAGGTGATGGGGATCAATACACGAGTGGATCTTGCTGTCGCCAATGAAGTGCTCAGGCAGGAGAAAGTGAAAGACCTGATGCTCTCTGGTGTGACCATCGTCGATCCCAAAACCACCTATGTGGATCGAATGGTGGAGGTAGGGAGAGATACAGTCCTTTATCCAAATTGTACCCTCCAAGGGAGGACGAGGATAGGTGAACGGTGTATTATTGAGCCCAACTCGAAGATTTCAGACTCCATCATCGGTAATGAGGTGACGATACATTCAAATTCTGTGGTCACGGAGAGCAAGGTCGAGGAGGGGGCTTCCATTGGACCTTTCGCCCATCTGAGGCCTTTGAGCGAGGTGAAGACCAGAGCAAGGATTGGAAACTTCGTGGAGGTAAAGAAATCAGTCATCGGAAAGGGTTCCAAGGCCAACCACTTGGCTTATATTGGAGATTCTCTCCTTGGAGAAGAGGTCAACATCGGGGCTGGCACCATCACCTGTAACTATGATGGATTCGAGAAACATCAGACCCTCATCGGCGATCGGGTCTTTGTAGGCTCGAATGTGGAGTTGGTAGCTCCGGTCAAGGTTGGAAATAATTCCTCGATCGGCGCAGGCACCACCGTCACGAAAGATGTCCCAGAAGGGGCACTGGCCATCAGCCGGGTGAAGCAGAAGAACATCACAGGGTGGAATAAAAGGATGGAGCTTCACCATAAGAAGAGTAGAAAGAAGAAGGATTGAACCATGTGCGGCATCGTTGGATATGTAGGTTCCAGGGAGACGGCGAAGGTTTTATTGGACGGACTGAAACGGCTTGAATACCGAGGATACGACTCTGCAGGCATTGCCGTCTTCCATAGGGGCAAGGTCGAAATCCGAAGGAACAAAGGGAAATTAAAAAAGTTGGAGGAGCTTATCAGAGGAGAGGTCTTTGATGGGAAAACAGGGATCGGTCATACCCGATGGGCCACTCACGGAAGGCCTTCCGATGAAAACGCCCATCCCCATAAGGCGGGAAAAGTGGCCGTGGTTCACAACGGGATCATTGAGAACTATCTCCCTCTTAGGGAAGCCCTCAAGAGGAAAGGACATACCTTCACCTCTGAAACAGATACAGAGGTCATCTCCCATCTCATTGATGAATTCATTCGAGAAGGATGCACTTTTTTGGATGGGGTGAGGTTGGCCTTGGATAAGATCAAAGGTTCTTATGCGTTGGGAATCCTCTATGAAGGGGATGAACGAGCTTTGATTGCGGCCAAAAAAGAGAGTCCATTGGTGATCGGCATCGGTGAACAGGAGTATTTCATCGCTTCTGATATCCCTGCGGTCCTCCCTTACACGAGAGACTTCATCTTTATGGAGGATGGTGAGGTTGCTCTTCTCTCTTCCGAAGGGGTGAAGTTTTTTGATGCCAAAGGCGATGAGGTTTTAAAGGAACCGAAGCGTGTGAACTGGACACCTTTGATGGCGGAAAAGGGTGGGTACAAACATTTTATGCTCAAAGAGATCTTCGAACAACCCAGAGCGGTGATCGATACCATCCGAGGTCGTCTCTCAGAGGAGCTGGGCAATGGAATCCTCGACGATCTCCATCTGGACCCGTTGGCTTTGAAGAAGGTCCAGCGGATCTGTCTGATCGCTTGTGGTACCTCCTTTCACGCAGCCCTTGTAGGAAAGTTCCTCATTGAAGAGTTTTGTCGAATCCCAGTGGAAGCGGACATCGGTTCCGAGTTTCGATATCGAAACCCGATTCTTGGAGAGGATACCTTGATGGTGGCCATCTCCCAGTCAGGAGAGACCGCTGATACCTTGGCGGCGATGAGAGAAGGGAAAAGGCGAGGAGCGATGACCCTTGCCATTTGTAATGCCGTGGAGTCGAGCTTGGCAAGGGATTCGGATTATGTCATTTACACCCATGCAGGTCCTGAGATCGGCGTGGCCTCCACCAAGACCTTTGTCACCCAACTGGTCATCCTCTTTCTCCTCTCCCTTCGGATCGGCAGGGAGCGGGGGCTGATCACGACCCAAGAGGGGAAGACACGGGTTGAGGCGTTAATCAAAATTCCTCACTTGATGGAGGAGATTCTCAAGTCCTCGAAACAGATTGCCGAGATTGCCAGGAAATATCTTCATGTGAAGGATTTTCTCTATCTGGGGAGAGGGATCAACTATCCCATTGCATTAGAAGGAGCGCTGAAGTTAAAAGAGATCTCTTATATCCACGCGGAAGGCTATCCAGCCGGCGAGATGAAGCATGGACCCATTGCCTTGATCGATCGGGAGATGCCGATTGTTGTCCTTGCAACGAAAAACGAAGTCTATGAGAAAGTGATCTCCAATATCGAAGAGGTCAAGGCAAGAGAAGGAAAGGTGATCGCCCTTGTCTCTCAATCGGATCGAGAGATCGCTCAGAAGGTGGACGATGTGATCTTCATTCCTGAAACCCTTCCCTCACTGACGCCAATTCTCCTAACGATACCCCTCCAACTTCTGGCCTATTATATGGCTGATTTTAAAGGAACGGATGTGGACCAGCCAAGGAATTTGGCCAAGAGCGTGACCGTGGAATAGTCATATCAACTTTTCCCGATATAAAATTGTAAGCCTCAGCAGATCCGTCTTTTATTAGGTGCGGGGCGAATCGAGTGTTGAATGCCAAATGTCAAAGTTCAAATTTCAAATCAAATCCAAAACTCAAAATTGTAACCCAAGGCTTTAGCCTTGATTATCATCAGCCCTAAAGGGTTGAGTTACGAGAATTTGTCATTCATTTGACATTTGGATTTTGAAATTTGACATTTATTGTAACCATGTCTCTGCTCAAGGATCTCAATCCGGTTCAAGAGAAGGCTGTTTTGGAAACAGAAGGACCGCTCCTTGTCTTTGCGGGTGCGGGAAGCGGAAAGACCCGGGTCCTGACCTACCGAATCGCTTATCTCATTCAAGAAAAATTGGTTTCCCCTTGGAATATCTTTGCTGTCACCTTTACGAATAAAGCCGCCGATGAGATGCGTGAGAGAGTGGAGAGACTTCTCGGAAAGTCGGCAAAAGGGACATGGATCTCTACCTTCCATTCGGCCTGTGCACGGATCCTGAGGCAGTATATCGAGCACTTAGGGTTCCAAAGGAATTTCGTCATTTATGACAAGCAGGATCAAGAACGCCATCTTAAGGCAGTCATGAAGGAATTGGACCTCGACTTCAGGATGTTCCATCCGAGGGCTGTGCAATCGAAGATCGAGAGTTTGAAGAATGAAGGGATCACACCTGAACAATATCTTCCGGACCCCTATAATATCTTCCAAAAAAGGGTTGCTTTGGTCTACCAGAGGTATCAAGAGGATCTTCGGCGAAACAATGGACTCGATTTTGGAGATCTCCTTACCTTCGTTGCAATTCTTTTCAGGCGTTTTCCAGAGATCTTAAGACATTATCAAGAACTCTGCCGCTATGTGATGGTGGATGAATTTCAGGATACCAACCTGATCCAATATCACCTCATTCAACGAATGGTCGAAAGGCATCAGAATGTCTGCGTGGTCGGAGATGATGACCAATCCATCTACCGCTGGAGAGGGGCAGAGGTAGGAAACATTCTGAACTTTGAAAAGGATTTTCCGAAGGCCAAAGTCATCACCTTGGAGCAGAACTACCGCTCCACCCAGAACATCCTTCGGGCGGCCAACTCGATGGTCCGCAAAAACCGTTCGAGAAAGGAGAAAGTCCTCTGGACGGAAAATCCCGAAGGGGAACTCATCACCCTATACGCTGCGGAAGATGAGACGGATGAGGCACGGTTCGTTGTCCAGAAGATCGTGAAGCAGTGCTCTCCCCGTGGTCGGGTCTTATCGACTTTTTCTTCGACGGGGTTTCCAGGAGGGTCAGGTAGACCCTTTCGGGATATCGCTGTCTTTTATCGGATCAATGCACAATCTCGTGCCATCGAGGATGAACTGGTCAAACATCAGATCCCTTATACCATCGTAGGAGGATTGAAGTTCTATGAGCGGAAAGAGATCAAGGACATCCTGGCCTACTTGAAACTGATTGCCAATCCATCAGATGGTCTCAGTATAAAGAGGATTATCAATGTCCCTCCAAGAGGTATCGGGGAGAAGACGATCGAAAAGATCGGAGTCTTCTCCAGAGAGAAGGGAATTCCCCTTTATGAAGGAATGAAACAGGCATTGAAGGAAGGGTTGTTCCCTCCTGTCTCACAGGAGAAGATAGAAGAATTCATCCATCTCATTGAGGAGTTCCGAGAGGAGGCGCGAGCCCTTTCGCTCAGTCAATTGACCTTAGCCCTCCTCGCAAAAACAGGATATCTCAGTCGGTTGAAAGAAGAAGGAACAGAGGAGGCTTTTTCAAAGATAGAGAACATCGATGAATTGATTAATGTGATGATGGCGTTTGAGCAGGGAGGTGAAGTCGAAGAGACCCGACAACGGGAGGTTTCGTTGGAGAGCTTTTTGGATAAGGTCTCACTGGTGACGGATGTGGATCTTTACGAGGATAAGAGAAATCGGGTTTCCTTGATGACGCTGCACTGTGCAAAAGGTTTGGAGTTCCCTTTCGTCTTCATCGTCGGAATAGAAGAAGGACTCCTGCCCCACTACCGAAGGGGTGATGAGATTGAAGATCTTGAGGAGGAGAGAAGACTCTGCTATGTAGGGATCACTCGCGCAAAGGAAAGAGTCTTTCTTTCACGGGCAGAGAAACGTTCCACCTTTGGTGTGGGCCGTGCCAATTTTCCCTCCCGCTTTCTTGAAGAACTCCCCATGGAATTGATTCAATTGGAGGAGAGGCAGGGGAAGATTGAAACCTTATTTTCTCAAGAAACTTCAATGGCTGACCAGCTGACTGACTGGAAAGATCATTTTCAGCAACCTGAGAAGGCGATGGATGACCTGACACAAGAAAATTTTTTTCTGGAAGGGAGAGAAATGGTGCTTAGTCCGGAAGAGTTCTTCCCACTCAGGGTTGGGATGAAAGTGAGACACCCAAAATTTGGCGAGGGAAGGGTCAGATCCATAGAAGGGATGGACGAAGGTCAGAAAGCAACCATTGTCTTTCAGACCGTGGGCAGCAAACGTCTGAAGGTAAGGTATGCCCATCTCGAGATACTTGAGTAAACAAAAAGCAGAGAGCATGGTGCAGAGCGCATAGCGTGTAACTCAGCCCTTCAGGGCTGATCTCAGGGCTAAAGCCCTGAGTTACCCCATGCTCCATGCACTATGCCGGATTGGAGGTCTTATGAAGACTTACTTCATTTTATCGGCGATAGGGAAGGATCGGCCAGGAATTGTAGCCGATGTTTCAGAAGTGATCTATGAGTGTGGAGGAAATATCGAAGATTCAAGCATGAGCCTTCTGAGAAATCACTTCGCCCTTTTGCTCCTTTTTTCCACTGAAAGGGAAGAAGTGAATCAGAAACTTTCTTCCGCCCTGAAGCGTCTCGGATGTGAGAAGAACCTAACCGTCTTTTACTCTCCGATTACTTTTGAGGAGGCTTACCCCAAGGTTAAAGAACAAACCGATCCTTTCAGAATCACTACTTCAGGTGTAGACCATGCTGGAATCGTCTTCAAAGTCTGCCGGCTTCTGTCCGATCGTAGGATCAATATCGTCAATATGGAGACTCATCGCATACTTTCGGCAGAGAGCGGGACGCCCCTCTTCGAAATGGACATTGATATTGAGGTTCCACGATCCATCTCTGAAGAGGGTTTAAGGGAGGATCTTCACCATCTGGCCAATGAATTGATGATTGATTTGGTTCTCAAAAAGGAGATATAGAATCTAATCAAGCCTTTTTGATTGACAATAAAATGGATTTTTGCTAAACATAATCTCTGTGAATAAGGATTTCCATGTTGTATCTTTTAAATTTTAGCAGCAATATTGACTGAAAAAAGGAGGTGAGATGCAAGGGAAAAGGGTTTTGGTTTTATCCTGATAGATGATGTAACAGTTTAAGAAAGGAGGGATTGCGATGTTTAAAAACAAACGGATTTTTGTCATGTATTTAATTTCTGTCTTCGTATTTATCCTTTCGGTACAACCTGCCTTCACTCAAGAACTCACTCCAGCAAAGAAGACTGCCATCAGTTGGGCTGACGGGGCAAAAGCAACTTATGAAGAAATGGCAAAGTATCTTTGGGAAAATCCTGAGCTAAGTTTGGTTGAGTTTAAGGCGTCAGCAAAACTACAAGAGTATTTGACTAAGAATGGATTTAAGGTTGAAAAAGGCGTTGCAGGAATGGCCACTGCCTTTGTAGCCACCTGGGGATCGGGTAAGCCTGTCATTGGATTTCTTGCAGAGTATGATGCCCTTCCAGGCCTTTCTCAAGTTTCTGGAAAAGTGGTAAGAGAAATGATCATTCAAGGAGCACCTGGTCAAGGCTGTGGTCACAACCTTTTTGGGCCTGCGAGTGTTACGGCTGCCATTGCGACCAAGGTGGCCATGGAGAAACATGGTATTAAAGGTACTCTAAAGGTCTTTGGCACTCCAGCTGAAGAAACATTAGTGGGCAAGATATTTATGGCGAGAGATGGAGTGATGGACGGTACCGATATCATGATATCCTGGCATCCAGGAGATTATAACGGAGTGGATTATTCAACGTGTTTGGCAATGACCAGTGTTAAGTTTCAATTTAAGGGAGTGTCGGCCCACGCTGCTGCTGCGCCCCATGCCGGTCGGAGCGCCTTAGATGGCGTAGAACTTATGAACATTGCAATGAATTTTATGAGGGAGCATGTCATTCAGGAGGCAAGGATCCATTATGTCGTCACGCAAGGGGGCGCGGCTCCAAATATTGTCCCTCCAGATGCAGAGGTCTGGTATTTCATCAGGTCGCCTCGAAGAGCTCAGGTTGACCAGATCTGGAATTGGATGCAGGACGTTGCAAAAGGTGCGGCATTGATGAGCCAAACTAAAATGAGTTACAAGCTTTTGTGTGCTACCTGGGAAACACTTCCAAATAAAGTCCTGAGCAAGATCGGCGATGCCAATGCCGTTGCGATCGGGGGTCCACCCTTTGCACCTGAGGACCAAAAATTTGGCGAAGAGATCATCAAATCATTGGGAGGAGAGGTTAAAGGAGAAACATTTAATACCAAGATCACCAATCCCGATCTCAGCAAAACATTCCCTAAGGTTACTATTTTCCCTGCCTCTACGGATCAGGGAAATGTGAGCTGGGTAGTTCCTACACTTTCCTTCCGAGCCGCAACTGTAGCGAAAGGGAGCCCTCTCCATACATGGCAGGTGGTTTGTCAAACCGGAACGCCATCCGCCTTCAAAGGGGGTTTGACGGCGAGTAAGTTTATGGCCGCATCTGCTTTGGATTGCTTGACCAAACCGGAAATCATTTCAGAAGCATGGAAGGAACATAAACAATATCTTGCTGAGACGAAATTCCAGCACCCCATACCTGCTGATCTTAAAGTACCCACATTTAAAGAATTATATGGAATCGAACCGGAAGCAGTACCAGGCATGAAGAAGTAAGATAAAAGAAGAGTAGGGAAAGAAGGGGGGCCAGGGGAAGAGCCCCCCTTCTTTTATGGGCACTGAATTTTCAGCAGGTACCTTATTGATAAATTCCTTTGGCAATTATTTGATTTCGTAAGTCTCTCCGGTTTTACCTTGACAACCAAATGCCCATTAAAATATATTATCAATCGCTTAATGTAACGGATTAAAGTCAACTGAAAGGGGGATTGATTTATGAAGAGAGAGTTTCTGTGTACAGTGATGGTTTTGATGCTAGGGGTCTACCTGTCCAGCAATGTCTGGGCAGCAGACGTGATCAAAGTTGGGTTTGATATTGAATTAACAGGGGACATCCCAAAAGTTGGGGAAGCATCAAAATATGCCGCCGAGATGCTCAAGGAGCAAATCAATCGCGCTGGCGGGCTGAAGGTGGGGAGCAAATCCTACCAGTTAAATTTCATCTATGAGGACAATGAGGCTAAGGCCGAGTCTGCTGCGGCTGCGGCTCTTAAGCTCATTACCCAGCATCAGGTCCTGGGCATCATCGGTCCTCAAGCGAGCAAGCAGGCCATTCCAGCCGGAGAGGTTTCTGACACGAATCAGACCGTCATGGTCAGCGGCTGGTCCACCAATCCAAAAACCACCCAGGATCGGCCATGGGTCTTCCGCGCCTGCTTTTTAGATCCTTTTCAGGGCCCTGTGCTTGCTAAGTTTGCCACTGAGGAGTTGAAGGCCAAAAAGGCAGCGGTTCTTTACGACATTGCCAGTGATTATCCCAAAGGTCTGGCAGAGTTCTTCAAGGAAGCGTTCGAGAAGATTCACGGGAAGGGTTCTGTGGTCGCTTTCGAAACCTTCACCACCAAAGATCGAGACTTCAGCGCCCAGCTCACCAAGATAGTGGCATCGAAGGCTGACATACTGTTCACACCTCAGTACTACGATGAGGTCCCTCTGATCGTGAAGCAGGCCCACGAATTGGGATGGAAGAAGCCCATCCTGGGGAGTGATTCCTGGGGTTCGGCCGAACTCATGAACCTCTGTGGCAATGACTGTAAAGGTCTCTTCTTCAGCACCCATTACGCTGCCGCGGGGGCCAAGGGAGCGACCAAACAATTCATCGATAATTACAAGGCCAAGTATGGATACGAACCGGATGACGTGTCCGCTTTGACCTGGGACGCCACCCGCCTGTTGCTCCAGGCAATTCAGAATACGAAGGGTCTGACAGGAGACTTGAAGAAAGACAGGAAGGCCATCCGGGATCAGATGGCCAAGATCAGGGAATTCGATGGAATCACCGGCAAGATGTCCTTCGACGGGAAGACAGGGGATCCTATCAAGTGCGCAGTGATCGTCAAGATCAGTCAAGAAGGAAAGTTTGAGTTTTATAAATCCGTTTGCCCATAGAGACCCTTGGGTAAAACCCCTCAGAGAGCGGAGGCGGACGAGTCAAAGGCTTCCTCCGCTCTTCTTCCATTTAAGGAGATAACAGAATTGACCCTCTCCATGTTCATTCAGAATATCATTAACGCCCTTCAGTGGGGAAGCTTTTATGCCCTCATTGCCCTGGGTTATTCAATGGTCTATGGGGTATTGCTTCTCATCAATTTTGCCCATGGAGATATCTTCATGGTGGGGGCTTACGTCGGTTTTTTCATCTCAACCTTTCTGCTGGGAGCTTATGGTTTCCAACTCCCTTGGCAATTGTCTGGCGGCCTTGTCATTTTTCTGACCTTTCTGCTGACCATGGCTTTAACAGCCGGGGTGGGGGTGACCATTGAAAGGGTCGCTTACCGTCCCCTAAGGCGAAAGGGGGTCAGCCGGCTCTACGTGGTAATCACTGCCCTGATGGTAGGGTTGTTGCTGGAGAATGGGAACCTTGCCCTGCTGGGGGCCAGTCGGAGAAACTTTCCTGATTTAATCCCCAGGGTTCTATATAGCGTGGGAGAGGTGAACTTCACCAATATAAAGATTATTGTAATCATCGTGACCCTCTTGGTCTTCGTCTTCCTTCAGACTGTGGTGCTTAAAACCAAATGGGGGATGGCCATGCGGGCCATCTCTTATGATCGGATGGCCGTTCCTCTTATGGGAATCCCGGTGGACACGATCATCGTCATGACCTTTGTGCTGGGATCTTCAATGGCCGCTGTGGCTGGAATTCTCTTTGCCGTCTCCTACCCAGTCTTGGAGCCTTACATGGGAGCCTTGGTGGGCTGGAAGGCCTTCATCTCGGCTGTGGTCGGTGGAATCGGTGACATTCGGGGAGCTATTGTAGGAGGACTCATCTTAGGATTTACAGAGATCTTCGTAGCAACCATATTCCCTTCTACCTTTCGGGATCTTATTAGCTTCGGC
>Ga0315279_10010921_pt1 | contig 10590 bp, 13 predicted proteins | sample YL17G06_20_MG_FD_203694 | JGI IMG/M metagenome (GOLD analysis project Ga0315279, IMG submission 203694) | Sediment microbial communities from Yellowstone Lake, YNP, Wyoming, USA - YL17G06_20 | ecosystem: Environmental > Aquatic > Freshwater > Lake > Sediment | place: USA: Wyoming | collected...
GAGGCATCCCAGGTACTTCTTCTTGTCGCCACGGACTGCAAAGTAGCGGATATAGATCACGCGTCCGCCTTGATTGATCCAGAATTCTGCCACGTCCCTGCGGCCACTCTTGAAATCCTCGACCAACTGGTTGACGACATGCACGCTGCTCTGGGGGTGACACTGCTGGACCATCCTCCCGATGACCGCCTTTGTCCTCGGGAAGATGCGATGCTCGGGTTCGTTAAAGTATCTCACCCTGTCATTCTCATCCACGAAGGTCACGTCCACGGGCAGAGTGTTAAAAAGCGGCTGAATCGCTTCTGCTGGGAGAGAACCTGTTTCCAGTTGGATTGCTGTCTCCGCCTCGATGCCCGCACGCGGTCTTGCGGAAGCTGCTTCAATCCTCGCACTCGGCCTGGCTGCTGCGGCCACTTGAGCGGCGGCTGTCTTTGCTTCTTCCGGAGTGAAAGGACAATAGCCAAGCTCATCAAACTGCTGCCTCACGTCACTCCATTCGTCCTGCGGTATGACCTTAAGCGCCATCTGAAAAAGAATGTTGTTTTCCTTGTAGAAGTGGTTTGAGAGCATCTGGCCGAGGGCGATTGTCACTTCCTTGAGCTGCCGCACAGAACTATCGCTGGCTGCTGTTTTCTGCGTGTCGAGAAGACCGAAGAGCCGCTTCTCGATCTCCCTGATTTTGTTGTGGTCCATCCACATGACGGCAGGAGGCTCGGTGACTCCGTGCTTCTCAAGGTATGGAAAGAGCACGTTTTCTTCTCGCACGTAGTGGCTTGTCGAATTCTTGAAATGCTTTGCAGAGTTTTCCAGCTCCTCCATCTGCTCTCTGGACAGCTTTTGTCCGGAGGGTGCAAGATCGCTCGCGTCTCTCAAACCGTCTGTGACGCATTTCAGTTTCTCTGCAAATCTGAGGATCATCTTGTGCTCTTCCATGAGAATGTGAATCGGGTGGCCCGGTGGCGCCACTGTCTTTTCTTTATCAAGTGACTCTTTGAAAACCGCGAGATGAACGTCACAAAGTCTGTGGACCTCCTCCCTCGGCATGCCTTCCTTTATCATTTCCTCTTCCAGCTTGCCGATTTCGGCGGCGTCGACGTCCCCCGCGACCTCCTTGAATTTCGCCTTCAAGAGTTCGGGGTCCTCTCCCTCATGCAATCTCTTTATGAGCGCCTTTAGGGCCGCTTTCTTGTCTTCTCTACTGTCTGGTGCCTTGCTCACGATGACCTCCCGTTTATAAGTTCCCTACCCGGTCCAGGTTCTATCGCTCCCATACTTGTTTCTCCTGAGATTCTAACGTCTGTGCCATCAGGTATCAACAAATCTTATGCTCCCAGGCAGCGAATTGCTCCGAGCTGACGCCGCTGGTGCGCATTGGCCTGCGTTCTCTGAACCCTAGTTTCACCACGTGGCTCCCCTCGCTGGACGATGTTCGAACCGCCTGCGTAGACATCTGGCCTGGTTCGAGTACGGAGTGGCTCCCCAAATGTGCCAGTATTCGAACCGGAGGGGACAGTCTTATACTGCTCCCTTCTGGAGTGAGACACTGTAATGGTAGAGTATGTTGTCTCACGGAAGGAGGGGTCATGGCCAAGAGCAAGTATTCAGAAGAGACGAAGATGGCTGTTGTTCTGGAGGGGCTAAGGAATGGGAGTTCTATAGCTGAGCTCTGCCGGAAGCATGGGATTTCTGATGCGTTGTATTATCGGTGGAGGGATCAGTTTCTCGAGGGAGGAAAACGAGCCTTGTCTGGGAAGCTTGGGAATAAGCTGAGAGCTGTGATGGCTGGGAAGAAATAGTCAGAGCTGCAAGAGTGGGGACCGTCCGCGATGGACGGTTCTCCTCGTTCCACGAGTCCAGCAAGCTGCGACATCAACCCTCCTGCAATGAGTTCGTTCTTGCGGTACTCTCGCTAACACCTTCAGGGCCGTCGCCAAGCCAACAGAACCGCGTATCCCCTGTACTCACACCATCACATATCGAAGAAATCGCAGTCCCAAAAGCCTTGCAAAGTAACCCCACGTTCCGATACAATCCCTATAGGTAAGTGCGAAGCGGCAAAGTTCAACAAATCGTATCCAGAATGCTCATTACGCAACCTGCCTGCTGACGAGTCGCACCTCACTGCCATGAGCACTCCGGATACAATCCTAGTATGTTATACCAGCTACGTTAGGGCAGGCCGATGATTGACGCACAGTTTTACGAAGACCAGTCAATACCAGACGAAAGGAAGACTCAGTTCCCTGATGATCTGGTTGCCCTTGCCTGCAAGTTGAAGAAAGATGTCTTGCAAACAATTAGGCACAGTGACACGAAAGCGGACGCCATCCGGCAGGTCATCAGCTATCTCGACGGCCATCGCCTGAGACTTATTGAGCCGCTACAGATATCGCTCTTGGCAGGGCAATCTTTCCTCTACCACGACTACCAAGGCAGCGCCGGCGGCTTATCCCCTACGCCCATACGGCGAATAACTGGCGATATCTACCACGCGGCTCTCAGCAGAGCGATCAAAGAAGCCGAAGGCCTGTACACCTGGGACGATGAGACTGCGAACAACCCGGCGGCTGGCGCTCGCCCGCGAGTGAACCTTGGGATGTTCGCCACAGAGCCGCGCTTTGGCATCTTGGTTTTGGTCGAGGCCCACTGGGGGCCGTCTTTTGCGCCTTTTGCATGTCAGTATGCTCACCTCAGAGAGTTGATTACGCCTGTTCGCATTCAAGTCATCGACCCAACTGGAGCTCTGCTGAAGAAGATAGCGGAGAATCCAGAAGAACTGTACCGGATAGGCCCCGAGCAGCTTGAATTGCTGGTCGAGGATCGTTTCCGCGCGATGGGGCTAGAGACTATGAGGACCGGGCACATTAACGCCAGGGACGGAGGGATCGATATTCTCTTCTGGCCAAAGGCAACTTCCTTTCCGTTTCTAGGCGCTGCCCAGGTGAAGTGGCATAGAGCGAAGGAGATCAAGACCGTTGCACGTGACGTCAGGGAGTTCGGTTCCGTGATACAGACCAATCCTTTGAACACCGGGATACTGATCACAAACACCTCGTTTACACCCGACGCGGAGTGGGTCGCAAGAATGCTCAGACTGCCGATCCGCCTGAGAGATAGCCAGGATCTTCGGAGATGGATCAAGGGCAGGTTTGTGGACAAGGATGAATGGAGAGAGATTCCGAGCGAGATAGTCTTGTGTCCCGGGGTCAAAATCGAGATTCCTAGGAACTGAAGGCATAACAATGGGCTCCAGCGGAACGTTGCTTCGCGCCGTCTACTGAGCCCCTGCGTTAGTCTTCAAGAGGAACAATGTTATACGACGTCTTTATATGCCATGCATCTGAAGGCAAGGACGATTTTGTACGTCCGCTTGCTGAGGCACTTAAGCGTGAGAACGTCGAGGTATGGTACGACGAGTTTTCCTTGAAACTTGGCGATAGCATACGGAGAACCATCGATAGTGGGTTGCGATCATCACGCTTTGGTGTCGTAGTCATTAGTAAAGCACTTCTAGAAAAGAAGTGGCCTCAATACGAATTGGATGGTCTTGTTGAAAGGGAAATGAGTGGTGAGGATAAAGTCTTGCTACCAATCTGGTGCAATATCACTCATGAGGAAATTTCTGCCCACTCACCGTCCTTGGCCGGACGGAAGGCGGCCATATTCGCGCATGGGTTGGACTCGGTAGTATCAGAAATTCTTTCCGTAATTCACCCGCAAGGTAGTCCGCTCATAAAAGCGCGAGATGTTCTACTAGAATGGGGCGTTGCCCCGCCAGTGATTACTCATCAATATTGACTTGATGTCGTTGAGGCCTCAAATCGGGTGCCCGCATATGGGGGCGATGTTCCAGAAGAGTCGGCTTGGGGCAGATGGAGCTTTCCGCTTCCTGCTAAGGAAGGAGGTCCGGAAGCATGGGGTGACCGGCTAGCTTGCACAGCGATGCAACTGCGTTGGACCAGTGCTGCTGAAGAGCAGGTTATCTCTCCTATTACTCGTCCTGAGAACGTGCTCTCATTCATTAACGAACATCCAGGCCTAAATGAAACGTGCTCAATGTACCCAGCTTTGCTTGCGGAGTACGCTCCTCAGCTAACGATACCTGGGTTTGGTGGTGAATTCGAAGAAGCGTTTAGAGCTGGCTACAGGAAGTCTTGCGAAAAATGTAAACGCATTGCGAAGAACAACCCTAAATTTGGCTCAGCATTGACACTTGATGGAAATCCTCCTCTCTGCGACGAGGAATGGGCGTTGCGATCGCCTACCTTCGGAAACTACGAACCTGCTTATGTGGCAGATGCATACTTTTCAGGCGAGATGTTTGGTCCTCCGGTGTCACCACACGAGCATTCTGAGCATTTGTTCTGGTTGTTATCTACGGCAAGCAATTGGTTGCCGTAGAAGGTTCACGACACATTGCTAGAAGGTATGGCATCTTGGGGAGTATGGATTTGGACAGATAACAATCATATTCAGAATGCGAAGGCCGAGCCGCGTGCCTTTCTAAAGCTCCTATTCGATTGTGTGGAAAATCAAACTGTTTTTGAATGGACACCGCCAGCAGAAAGGGACGTTTTGTCTCGAATCGATTACGCAATAAGGATTATGGGATTAACTGACAACAGACAAGAAATCATGCGTCGCTTCATCGAGCATGACCTAGTAGGAAAATACATTTCGATGAAACTATCACGGCGTGATAATGATGTCAGTGATGAAGGTTAGCAAGGCGCCGCGCCGGACGGCAATTGCACTGGCGACGCTAAGAGAGTCGGCCGGCAAAGCGGCGAACACCTACACCGACAAGCACGTGGGGCCGCGTGAGCGCATTGGAAACAAGGGATGACTAACTCCTATGAGGCCTCCCTCTGTTAAGGGATGTAGTTCGGCCTTAGCAAGCGGTCGAGCAGCGGCAGACTCGACGCGAGCTCGAAAGGCTCCCGAGGGAGCCCTCACTTTGCGGCTGTGAACGCGGTGCGCATTGGTGGGAACGCGGTTCACACTCGTGTTGTTGCGGGGAAGCCGAAGTCTCGCGTTCGCCATGTTTAGCTGATCACCTAGACAGAGCGCCGCAGGGTATCTGACCATATAGCAAGTGAAGATTGCTCTAAGTGCAGGCAAATGAGACGGTTAGGACAGGACGCTTTGGGAATGAAAATGTGATATACCGCAAGGTTCTGTCAGTGTCATGTGTTACATAGTTCTGGATAGTACATGTTGGACAGCCGAAGCTCCCTGGGCCGGCAATTCTTAGAGTTGTTTGGCGGGTTCTTAGAGAAAGCCGCTGACCATGCGCGCTCATGTTAAACCTAAAGTAAGAATCAGGGTTGTGTATATCTACGCTTTCTGCGCCATATTGTCGCTCTCTGTATACCCAAGGGCGTTTGACAATCCATTTCGCCAAGATGATTTTATGTTTCTGCGGCACGTCGAAAATAACACCTTTCGAGGTGCCCTCAAGCCTCCGCCAGAATTAGCGTTCTACCGACCGGGCGCGATAGCGCTCTTTTCTCTCGAACACAAGTTGTTTGCACGGAACAGTGGCGCATATATTATGTTCAACTACATTTTGCATGTCGCTATCTCAATCCTGATGCTGTTCATCCTTTTGCGAATCGATCCGCATAGCAAAGCCCCGTTGTTGGCGAGCGGTCTTTTTCTAATGGGATTCGGACACTATGGCAAGCAGATCATGTGGGCTTGTACAAGCGGACCTCTGGCCTCAGTGCTGCTGTCGCTCGCTTCTATGCTGATAACGATCCACTGGGTCGGTCAGTCCAAGATGAGAGACAATGGGAAACCTGGAAGGCTCGGGTATGGTTTGTATCCAGTCTTTGCTCTCATACTACTTACGTTGTCCCCGCTTTTTCACGAGACATCAGTGGTTACTTGTGTCGTTATTTCGCTTATCGTCATGGTGTCCCTGCGGGGCAGCAACTCGTCAAAGCTGAATCATGCAATTTTGTTTCTCATTCCTCTTCCATTGTGGCTAGGGTTCTGGTTTCTCCTTGCGAAATCGTATTCAGCATTTCGCGGGATCGAGGAGTCCATTCCGAACGTCCCTGCGTATCTTATCCGATACATTGGATTCATGGTCTTGCCGTTACAGCGCACGGCTATCATAGGGGCAACTCCAACGCGCGACCTGGCGATTGTAATAAGTCAATATCTACAGTTCGTCATTGGGTCAACGATCCTGGTGCTTCTTCTTTATTTTGTGTTCAAATCCAAGGGCACCCTCCGTGTCCTGGGTGTGTGGTTCCTGCTCGCACTGGGCCCGTTCACTCTTGTGCCACTGCCAGAACACTGGCTGGAACTTCGCTATCTCTATCACGCTTCGATCCCGTTTTGTGGTCTCACTGCAATTGCAGTCCTCGCGTTGTGGGGTCAGAAACGAATCGTTTGGAAAGTCATTGCAGGCGCCGTAATAGTCGGGGTGACGGTTGGATCGATGGTACTGCAGGTCGTGCTTGAGAATCGTTATGACCACTACGCGCAGACGACTGAGCTAATTGTAAGATCGCCGACTAACACTCGTGGGGCCTCCTCTTGTCAGTAGACAAAGCTGTCTTAGAACGCGCGCTTTCGGCGCGCCGCGGATTGTGGGTAGGCCCGTAAGGCTGTCCACCGCACGGATGAAGCTGTCGGTCTGGCTTGACACGATCCTGGCCATGTGGCGAGCGTCCTGGTATGCCCCATGACCTTCGGCCGGGGTCGCGTCGGCCCAGCTCGCACGCCGTTGGGCAGTCTGGAGAGTTCAGATGAAGCGATTACATATAGTAGCAAGCAGTTACACGGTAGTTACCGCTCCCTTATTTGCGGCAGATGCCTTTCTTGGGCTCTCGACAGAGAGAGGCTTACCAAAAGCAGTTTTGCCACAAGGTTCGCTCCATCCTGCCACCACCGCTGTCCTCATCATCCTCCTCTGGGCAAAGTCCTACTCGCCGAGAGCTCACCAGGCCGCTAGTTGAGCACTCGTTGCGTGCGCTGTGAACTTGGTTCACCCCACTGAGAACTCCGTTCACGCCTCTGCGCTCCCTCCAGAATCGATTCTGTTGGTTCCAAGTGCCCTCCTTGTGGCATCTTGCTGACGAACTCACCCCAGGGATACATCTGGACAGGGTCTCCTGAATTGATGCAAGAAACCGCGCCTTTTCCCGCTGCTTTCTGTCCTGCTTTCCCGCTGAAAGAATCTTCGCCTGAGCATCACAATTAGCTTGCTATCTCTTGCCCCCAGAGCGTTCATGGACTTAGACAGTCATTGTAACTGCTTGCACAAAAAGCTGTTAGGGAGGAGGTGAGAAACATGGCAAAGAAGGCGAAGAAAGGCAACGGCAAGGCTAAGGCGGCGGTAAAGTCAGAGCAGCCCAAGCAACAGGAGCCAAAGCCCAAGGCAAAACCCAAGGGTGAGACTCCCGACCTGGATGCCCTGCGCAAACCGGTGCTTGACGCCAACGCTGGCCTGACCAAGGCTGAAACCGAGGCGAAGGCGCTTTTGGACAAGGCACAAGCCCTCGTTGCAACGGCCAGAGGTCAGTACCGCGAGGCAGCAGCGCTCTACCGCGAAGCTTGCCGCAAGGCCGGAGTAGACTGCGAATTTCCGGGTGGACGCTCTGAGAACGTGAGCCCCAAGGTCAGCTTCGTCGTCGAGAAGGCTGACAAGAGCATCCGCGTGATGGTGAAGGGCAAGCCCGAGAGCGAAGAGCTGATCCCGCTCACAGCGCTCAAGGCGTCGATTGGCAAGGCCGCCTACGCCTGCACCGACAAGCACCTCGGCCCACGAGAGCGCGTCGGCAACAAGGGTGGTTATGTGGTGAGTTGCAGTTATGTTGCGTGTTGTTGTTTGATGCGTAAGCGGTGGAGGATTGCAGGATTACGTAAGGGGTCAGCATTTTCCATTGAAGAAAGCGTACGGCCCGCGTATAATACTGACACTATGACTAGATCCTGTGTCGATAATCCCACGAGCCTTTAGGCAGATGTAAGCTCTAGCCGCGCTTTGCCTAAAGTGGGGCTTAGTGTTCGACCCTGGATTGATTCTCTCGCAGACTGAGTCTCCAGTGCAGCAGGAGTGCCGGGAGCGACCCGTCTCCGTGTAACTTGACCTGATATTTTATGTGGACAGTCAGCGTCAATTTGAAGGCTCTCTTGTTCGCCTCTTCGCATTCGCAGCCAAATCCCCTGATTTGCCCCTTCCCTGAGATAAATCTAACTCACAACATAAGGGCGGCACGCTCGGAAACAGACTGAGGGCTGTCCTAGGAGGGAAGAAGTAGCAGCAAGCCGAGTGAGGACCGTCTGTAGCAGGCCGGCCTTGCTCTTGTACGCCCAGCATGATGTTCACCTTGGAGGTGCAAGTCCTCCCGAGAGCTGACCATAGCGATTGAAGCGAAGCGCAACTGCGGAAGGGTGACTGACCGTGGGAAGGAAGCGTGGAGCGAAGCCGCGGGCCGACGAACAGAAACCGGATTGGAGGCGACGCCGATCAGGGCGAGCGGGCAAGTGACCGCAAAGCTCTCATGGTCAAAGATCAGGCGGCGTAAATTCGGCGGTCGCGCGGTGAAGGGTGGATGTCTTATCTGGGGAGATCTTGCCTTACGCCTGAAAGGGCGGCCCCGCTGGAAAGGGGGGAGCAAGAAGTCAGCATAGGCCATATTGTGCGCTGGGCAGCGCACGGATCAGGAGGGTTGAAGTCCCTCTGGTTTCCAGGTGAAGGGAGCCATATCCGAAAGCGGGGGTAATGCCTCGCTGGCCCCGACACGAGTCGGGGAGGGCAGGGTGTCCATCGTGAGATGGAATCCGAAGGGCATGAGGAGAACTGCCGGGCCGTAGTCGATGGGGGCTACCCCGAAGACGAACCGGTCGGCCAAAGACGGGGCAAGGTCGAGTCTGCAGTATGAAGACGAAGGCATATTCATCCACCCGTTGCACCAAGGTGTTTGCGGGCGGCACGGCAGGGAAGATTCGCGCGTGACCCCAGGAGAGCTTGACGAGTTCCCGCATTGGCGGCGGGATAAGGCTCTCGATAAGCGGAGAGCGAAACGAGAGGGGAAGCTCGGCAAGCGGTCGGACGACCGAATAGTACCGTAAGTGCCGTGAAAGGGGCACGACTCGCCACAGCGGGCCGTTGGGTGAACGGGGGAAGTCGGTCGGCAAGGGTGTTGGGGAGAAAGAGAAAGCGAGCGAGTAAGGGTGATGACACGGAACAGTTCCATAAGTGAAAAACCCCTCTGGCATCGTCCGAGGAGACTCGCGGACTGGCTCAACCCGACGGGAGCGAGGGAGGAAGCCGAAAGCCACCTGCGACGACTCCAGCAGGAACTCAAAGCCGACGGCTATCGCCCGCAACCGGTGAGGCAAAAGCTGATCCCCAAGCCGGGCCAGCCGGGGAAGTGCCGACCGTTGGGCATACCGACCGTGTATGATCGAGTGTGCGAGCAGGCGTTGCAGAACCGACTGGAGCCGATCTTCGATCCGGTATTCGATGAAGCCAACTTCGGATACCGGCGGGGGAGATCGCCGAAGGATGCGCTGCGTAAGGTTTGGAAGGAGATTGAGGGCGGTTGTGAATGGATTGTGGACGCCGACTTGAGAGACTTCTTTGGGTCAGCGGATCACAAAAAGCTCATGACACTGGTGAGCCAGCGGATTGCGGACGGGCGGGTGCTGCGATTGATCGAGAGCATCCTGAAAGCCGGCTGCTATGCGCAAGGCAAACGACTTCCGACCGAACGCGGCACGCCGCAAGGTGCAGTGATATCGCCCTTGCTGAGCAACATTCTTCTGACGCCGTTTGACCGGGAGATGCGGCGGAAAGGGTATCGGTTGACCCGATGGGCGGATGACTGGGTTGTCACTTGCAAGAGTCGAGCCGAAGCTCAGGCGGCGCTGGAATGCGCCCGCCGGGTGCTGGCAGAACTGGCGGTGACGCTCCAAGCCGAGAAGACGCGAATCGTGCATATCCAGCACGGCTTCGAGTTCCTCGGTTTTAAGATTAAACAAGGGAGTCGCCCGCTGGTCCTGGCGGAGGAGAGACTCCGGAGCAAAGCTCGGACGGGACAGCTGTATGCCTATCCACGCGAGAAGTCCGTGAAGCACTTCAAGGAGCAGATACGGCAGCGAACGCGCCGTCATATCTCCAAGTGCACAGCGGACGTAATTGCGGAGTTGAACCCGGTCATTCGCGGATGGGGCAACCACTACTGCAAGGCGCATGTCCGCAAGCTCTTCAACCGTCTCGATCGATGGATTGTGCGACGCATCTGGTCGCATCGGCACAAGCGATGGCGCAATGCCGGATGGCGCGACCTGCCCACAGCCACGCTATACGGAGAGATGGAATTGGTTAACCTGATTTCACTGATACCTTCGATTGCGACTAGCCGGTCAGGCGCCCTTGTGAAAGCCGGATGCGGGAAAACTGCACGTCCGGTTTGAGCGGCGGACGGAGGCCAGCCTCGAAGGTTCGGGGCGCCTCCTCCGACCCGACATCTGCCTCAGGCAGAGAAGGGCCGAACAGAAAGGAGAGCAGAGGGAACGATGGGTCTCAAAGGTACACGGCCTCAGATGTCCGGGCAACTGGAGCTCCCG
>Ga0315279_10010922_pt1 | contig 10589 bp, 6 predicted proteins | sample YL17G06_20_MG_FD_203694 | JGI IMG/M metagenome (GOLD analysis project Ga0315279, IMG submission 203694) | Sediment microbial communities from Yellowstone Lake, YNP, Wyoming, USA - YL17G06_20 | ecosystem: Environmental > Aquatic > Freshwater > Lake > Sediment | place: USA: Wyoming | collected...
TGCCAAGAGCGCCAGCCCGGCTGGCCCGGCCGATTCTGCCCAGGGATAGGCGGCCGTCGGCACTCGCCTCGTGTTGCTGGACGCGCACGGCGCGGGCGCTGGTCGCGCTCCGGTGGCCGCGGCCGAGAATGGTCAGCTTCAATTGGTAGAGATGGGAACCGGGCTGGGCGATCGCGCAGGAGGATCACCCCTCTGTCCACGGTCCTTGGAGCTCCGCTGGTCTCTGCGGAATAGACCGTTCATTGTGGCAGCGGTACAGGCCCGACGGCCGCGACAATCCGGCGGCGAGGACGCCGCCGCTACAGCCGCGGATGGCAAGGTATTCTCCAGTCCCCAACGAGCACGTGCGAGCGACTAGAAGATGTATTTCAAACCCAACTGCACTTGGCGGGGGGGCTTGTTGCCGCGGGCATTCGCGGATTGAACCACTCCGAGTGATGGCGAGCCGAAGGTTCGGCCGGGAATATCAAAATGGGGAGTATTGAAGAGGTCAAAGAACTCCGCCCGGAACTGAAGGCGATGGCCCTCGTGCCGGAACGGCACCTCCTTGAGCAAGGAGAAGTCAAGGTTGTTCAGTCCCGGTCCAATCAGGATGTTGCGGCCTGCGGTCCCGAGCAGAGGGTTCTGGGGACTGTCAAAGGCGCAGGGATTGTACCAACTCTGCGGCGTTCCGATTCGGTCGGGGGCCATGCCTCCCTGGGAGGTGGTGGAAGAGCAGGCGGGATTCGAGTTGGCCATTACGGGCCCTGCCTGGTTGGGATTAGCAACCAGGTCCGGCCGGTACGGAACACCAAAGGAGGTGATGGAGGCTCCACTCTGCGAGGGCGGCATGTTGATCGTGAAGGGGCTACCCGTCTGCATGGTTACAATCCCGGCCATCTGCCAAGCACCGAAAAGGCGGGCGGCCATTCCAGGGCGATTAATCCACTTCCGTTTCGCTCCGAATGGCAGGTCGTAGAGATAGCTAAAGGAAAGGCGGTGCTCGGCGTGGAAGTCGGAGAGCCCTCGGTCGAGGCGGACGTTATACGAGTCCTGGGGCAAGCCTGAACCGACGCTCCCACTGAAGACGGCTGAATCGTCGTCGATCGATCTCGACCATGTGTAGGCAGCCAAGAAGGCCAAGCCCTGCCGGACGCGCCTTTCCGAACGGAACTGCAAGGCATTGTAGCTGCTGTTGGCATACGAGTCCACCAGAAGAACGGAGCTGAATTGCATGAAAGGAACGGTCCCGGTCTCAGGATTCGTTTGGTTCATGTCGCGCGTGGCGGGCAGGCGTGTGCCCTTGGAACCGACATAGGCCAAGTCGATCATCCACTCGGGTTGCACTTCGTACTGGAGATCGGCATTCCACTGTTGCATATACGCCGTCTTAAGGTTCGCCGAAACCATGTTGGGTTGGACGTATGCGATCCCTCCCTGATTCAGAATATCCTGGATCACATTTGTGCCGTAATTGGGGTTGAAAACGATCTGGTAGAAGGGCGGATTGAAGCGCGGCAGAATGTTGACATTGAGAATGCCCTCATCATAGAAGATCCCGTAAGCAGACCGCACGACAAAACGCTCGGTCTTCAAGGGCCGCCAGGCGATTCCGAGGCGCGGGGCAAAATCGTGAATCTCCCTGCCGTAAATGCCGCGCGGAATCCCCTGAGTTCCCGCCTGGATGAACTGGCATTGCGGCTGAGGGGTACAGGTCAGAGAATTGGAGGTCAGATCAGGAACGCTGAACCGGTCGTGAATTTCGACGGGCGGGCTGCTGTAGTCCCATCTCAGGCCGGCATTCAGGGTGAGGCGCGGCAGAACTCGAATGTCGTTTTGGACATAGGCGCCGAGGCCTGTAGTGCGCAGCCCGTTGTCTGTGGTGCCTTCGACGGATACGGCGTAGTCTGGAAAGCCCGCCATCAGTTGCGCCAGAGCTACAGTCTGGCAGGATAGTCCGGGAGCAAGGCAGACAGTCCCCAGCGGGGTCTGGGTGGGCAGGCCATTGAAGAACCAGTCGCCGCGCGCAATGAAGTCCAGATAGGAATTCAACTGAAAACGGCGGAGGTCAGTTCCAAATTTGAACTGGTAGCGTCCGGTGCTCCAGGCAAGGTTGTCCACAAACTCATAGGTATTGTCGTGCCGGTCTTGCGGATAGTTCACGGGCTCCCCGATGCTATCGAACGAGCTGATGGTCACGTTGGGGTAGCCGTAGTCCACAGGATTGTCGAGCACGGTAGGGAATCCGAGCTCTTGGCTCAAGTTTGTCCCGTGATGCTCTTGCAGAGCGGCGCCGCGCAGGCGGTTAAAGCCCAGGCGCATTTCGTTGACCCAGTGAGGGGTGAACACGCGCGTCCAGGTGAAGCCGACGTTCTGTCCCCGGTTGATCGTGTAACTGCCGTAGCCGGGGAGGTTAGTGAAGGCATTGACGGGGTCGAAGGGATTAAAGCGGTTCTCATTGAACAACGAATAGTGGCCCGAGAATGTATTCTTGGGGCCGGCCTGGCGGTCCAGCCTGAGGGTCAGCAGATCTACGGAGTTGCGAATCACTGGAGAGGAGACGTAGAAAGTGGAGTTGGCCAGGTCCGGTTTGGCGACGTTTGCCGCAGGAAGAAGATCGAGCACGGCCATGCCCGCGGGATTCTGAGGGAAGCCGAGGCTTCCGAACAGGCCCTCCGCCTCCGCCAGGTCCACTTGCGAAGGCACGACGGCTTCCCGGGTCGTTGCCTGGCGCAGGCGCAGCCCTTCGTAAGAGACAAAGAAAAAGGTCTTGTCCCGCTGGATGGGACCGCCGAGGGTTCCGCCAAACTGGTTCCGATCCAAGCGGGGAATCACAGCGCACGTACCCGGAATGGAGTTGGCAGTACAGTCGGGCTGGTCGAAGAAATTCTTGGCATCGAGATGCCGGTTGCGCAGGAATTCGAAGGCGCTGCCGTGAATTTCATTCGTTCCGCTCTTGAGAATGATGTTGATCTGTGCCCCGCCGCTGCGGCCGAACTCGGCCGAATGGTTGGCAGACTGCACTTTGAATTCCTGGATAGCATCGACAGAAGGTAGAACACTGTACTGATTGATATAGAGATCGTTGTTGTCCACGCCGTCCAAAAGGAAATCGTTGGATTGCTCGCGCGCCCCGTTGACGGCGATCGCTCCACCCTGCGTGGAATTCTGCGAGCCTTCGACCGGCATCTGCCCCCCGGGAACCAGCAGCGCGAAGCTCAAGAAGTTTCGCTCGTTCAAGGGCAGGTTGCGAACTTGGCGGCGGTCAATCACTTGCCCCAGCGCGGAAGTATCGGTCTGGATCACCGGCACGCTTTCGGTCACCGCCACTTCCTCCCTGAGATGGCCGACCTGCAGCGTGAAATCCACGCGCACCGTCTGGTCCACATTTAGGTCGACGCTGCTATACAGGCTGCGACGGAAGCCTGCCTTCTCGGCGCTGATCTGATAAAGCCCTGGGGGCAAGAGCGGGACGGTGTAGTCGCCGTCCTCATTGGTTTCTACCTGCCGCGCGGCATTGGTCTCCTGATTGCGCACGGTGACTTGCGCGCTGGGTACCACGGCGCCGCTGGGGTCGGAAACCGTTCCCACGATCGTACCCGTCGGGCCCACGGCGAGCAGAGGCGCGGTCAACAGACCTGCGAGGACGAAGAGCAGACACAGATCCTTCCGAGGCACGGCTCTATTCCTCCTGATCTGAAATCTCCATTCTGCCTTTCGGGCCACCGCCAGTATAAGCCCGAGCGCCTTCATTGGTAGCTCTTTTCATCCTTTACGTCCGGAGCGACTCCGGTTGCCCACGAAGAGGCCCATCGCTCCCAGAGGTGCGCCAGTGGCGCTTCGGAAAGATGAACCGAGGTTCACCAATTCGCGTTACTTGCCGGTGGAGAACTTGCTGGGAAGCGGGAAACCGGTTCTCCATGTCGGATATCTTGTCCAACACTCGGCGATACGGGGTGTCCCTCCACTTTTCGAGGCGAACGAGCTATCCCGAAATTCACTGGCCTACATGGTCACCGTGAGGGGCGCCTTAAGGGTGAAGTCGAGTTTGGTCTCTGCCGGGATCTGCACCTGCTGGCCTTTGGTGGAAGCTTGGACCGCGGTGCCGGCGCCCGCGCCTACGGCAGCTCCGATGGCTGCACCCTTGCCCTTGCCAGCGATGGCGCCAATCAGGGTACCGAGTGCCGCGCCTCCGCCGACTGTGGCCGCGGTGCGCTTGCCGCGTGAGGCGCCCGCCTTTTGGACCACGGCGCTTTCCGCCGCGTAGGTCTGGCCGCCGATGGCTAGGCCCACCAGTTCAACCTGCAATTCGGACTGCCCGGTCATGCGCCCGGCGCTGCGGGATTCGACCAGCCGCACGCGGGCATCCGCGCCGCGGCGGATCACGATGCGGTCATCCACGACGATCGGTGCATCGACGGTGGCAGCGAATTCCTCACCAGGACGATTCCGTGAGGAGTCGATGCTGTCGATCATGCGCACGGTGATGACGGTGCCGGCGGGAATCGTCACATGCTCAGGCTGGGGCGGCGCGGGCTGCTGAGGTGGTGCAGGGGCAGCCGCGGCAGCAGGTGCGGAGGGAGCCTCGGCCGGCTCCGGAGCTTCGTGGGCGGCGGGAGCGGGAACTGCGCGCTCGCTGCGGCGGGCGGTCTTGGGGCGCTCGGCGGGGGCCTGTGTCTCCGGAGCGGCTGGCGTGGGAGCCGCAGCCTCCCCAGCGGGGGCAGGAGCAGCGGCCTGGGTGGCTGGCGCAACGGTGAGCTGGTTGCTGACCTGCTTGACGCCCTTGGCTTGACCGGCGCAGCGCTCGGCTGCTGACTTTTCCAGGTCGGTGGCAACGGTCCCCGTCAGAACGACTACGCCCTTCTCCGACGCCACGCGGATATCGCGAGTCTTCAGCACGGGATCTTCAAACAGTTTCGCCTGGATCTCGGAGGTGATGGCCTTGTCGTCGGGCGGGCTGAGCGTCTGGAAGTAGTTGCACGAAGCAAGTACGAGGGCACTGCCGAGAACAATGAAGATAGCGAATCGTCGTCTTAGTCTGAGCATACCAGCCTCCTAATTGCACAACCGAACGCTGCTTTCTCCCCGTTGGATTCAAGCCGAACCCCACGGGATGCACGCGGCTACCAATCATGTATCACGGCGGCGCGGCGAGGGCAAGCCCTGTCAACGGCGGGAGTGGCCCAAATTGCCGGCTGCCCTGTACGAGCGTGCTAAAATGAGGCAGTGCGGTAGCGACTTCGGTGTTCCGGGGAAGCCTGGGATGAGCGGGGGCGCGCCGGAGATGCAGGAAGCCAAGTTACGTGGAGAGCGCTTCACTGAGCGTCGTCATTGCTGTTTACAACGAGGCGGAGAACATCACGCCGCTCCTCGGGCGGGTGCAGTCCGCCCTGGCAGACTGGCCCGGAAGCGTCGAGCTAGTCTTTGTGGACGATGGCAGCACGGACTCCACGCTGGAACGGCTGAAGCGGGCCCAGGAAAGCGACGCGCGCCTGCGGATTGCCCACTTCCGGCGGAATCTGGGTCAGACGGCGGCGATGGCCGCCGGCTTTCGCCTGGCGCAAGGCCGGGCGGTGGTTACCCTGGACGGCGACTTACAGAATGATCCGGCGGAGATTCCGCGGCTGGTCGGGATGCTGAAGGATTGGGATTGTGTGTGCGGCATCCGCGTGCGTCGTCAGGATAGCTGGTGGAAGCGGATCTCCTCGCGCCTTGCGAACGGCTTCCGCAACTGGGTCACGGGTGACAATATCGTGGACACCGGCTGCACGCTCAAAGCTTTCCGGCGTGAATGCCTGGAGGGGTTGGAGCTTTACCGCGGCATGCACCGCTTTCTGCCCACGCTTTTGAAGATGCGCGGCTACCGGGTGACGCAGGTGCCTGTCAGCCATCACCCGCGGCTGCACGGGAAGACCAAGTACGGCACCTGGGGCAGGCTAGTGAAAGGTCTGGCGGACGTCTGGGCGGTCCGCTGGATGAAGAAGAATCGGCTCGACTACGACGCCGTTTTGGACGTTTTTGAACCGCCTGCCGTGACGTCTCCCGAACGCGCCGGGGAGCAGGCTCGCGCGGGACAAACGCTGTGACACAGGGAGGCGATAAAGCGTGAGACGCAAAGGATGAGGGAGAAAGAGCAGGAGGGGTGAGGTATGGAAGGCCTGACTGTTCTCCAGTTTCTCGTAGGCTTGGGGGTTCTTGCCGGGTTTATCGCCGTCGTGGTCGGAATCTACGCTTGGGGGATTCGCTGGCTGTGGCGGGAGCGTGGCAAAGGGTTCGCGGAGGGGTGGCTTGAGGTCACAGAACGGCGCCAGATGAGTCAGGCACGGCGAGCTGACGCTGCTGTGCCTGCGCCTGGGTCGGGAGAAAGGGGGACACTCCCTCAGGTCTCAGCGGATAAACCGAAATCCCCGGCCCCCGCTTCTGAGGAGCATCCGCAGTACACCATCACCGGGCGACGGATCAAGTAATGCCTGTAATTGGTGAACCTAGGAAAAGGATGGCGCAGACCCTCTGGGTCTGCGATGTGTAGAGTCTGGATGTTTCTGATTGCAGTTTTGAGCAGGTCCGCCTCCATCCGGGTTCGGCGCTTGCGCGCTGGAGGCCTGGCGACGAGCGGCGCCAGCCATCGCAGATCGGAGTCTTCTCGAACTCTTGGCCACTGACCCATCTCCTCACTTGTCTGACGCGGCTTCCTCAGCAGTCTCACCGCCATCTTTTCCGGCGCGGCAACTGCTGCTCGTGGTGGCGGTAGCCGGCATCCTGTTTTTTGCGGGTCTAGGGCGCTTGCCGCTGCTCGAGCCGGACGAAGGGCGGAACGCCGAGGTGGCGCGCGAGATGCTGACCTCGGGCGACCTCATCACGCCGCACTTCAACACGCTTGTCTATCTCGATAAGCCGGCGGTCTATTTCTGGCTGGTGGCCGGGTCATTTCGCCTCTGGGGAGTGACGGAGTGGGCGGCGCGCTTCCCGTCGGCCTTGATGGCTCTGGCGACGATGCTCCTTACCTGGTTTCTTGCCCGGCGGATGTTGGGAGGCGTGGCGGGCGCGCGCGCGGCCGTCATGCTGGCCACCACGCCTTTGGTCCTGGCTTTTTCACGCCTGGTGATCTTCGATATGACGCTGGCCTTTCTGGTCACGACCGCCATGGCAAGTTTCTGGTTCGCCGCCGTGAGCGACTTCCGGCGGCCCTGGCTCGACGTCATCCTGTTTGCCGCGATGGGTCTGGCGACGATTACCAAGGGCCCGGTGGGCTTCCTTCTTCCCCTGCTTTCCATCCTCGCGTATCAAGCGGCGCGCGGCCAGCTCAGTGAGTTGAAACGCCTGCGCTGGGGGCTGGGCCTGGTGGTTTTCCTGGCGGCGGCTTTGCCCTGGTTCATTGCTGTCTCCGTGCGGAATCCGGATTTTCCCCGGTACGCGCTCTGGGAGGAGAGTCTGAAGAGGTTCGCCACGGGGAGCGCGCGGCGCGGCGGGGGCATCCTCTACTATGTCCCTGTGTTCCTGCTCGGGGTTTTCCCCTGGAGCTTCTTTCTGGTCTTTGCCGGTTGGAACCGGTTGAAACGGTGGCGAGAACTCCGGCAGGAAAGACACCAGCCCGTGGTGTTTCTCCTGGCGTGGGCGGTGGTCATCTTTGTGTTCTTCTCGATCTCACGGTCCAAGCTCCCGGGATATTTCCTGCCCGCGGCGGTGCCGCTCAGCATCCTGATGGCGAAGGTTTGGGAGGAGATGGACTCGGAAGGCGCCCTGCGTCGTCCCGACTGGCTGACGGCGGGCTTCGCGGCGCTGATGGTGCTCGGGCTTCTGACGGCGGCGGCGCCGCAGGCCTTCCGCTTGGCGACGGTTCAGGTTGGCCTGGCGGAGAAGGTCCACCCTCAGGTTGTGGCTCTCCTGAGGCCCTCGCTGTTCTATTCCGGCTTGATCCTGGTGGCCCTGGGCTTTTTCGGTCGCAACCTCGCCGCGCGGCGAACCAGCAGGACTCTGGCAGTGGCGTCTCTGGCGCTTCTCGCCCTGACGGTGCCCCTTCTGCTGGTGCGCTGGATCGAGCCCCTGCGGATTTATGCTGCCACTTCTTCCGGCCGCCAACTGGCGCGGACGATTCTGGAGAGTCCCGAAAGAGACTTGCCGCTTTACGGCTACTATTGTTTTCGCACCAGCTTGCCTTTCTATCTCCGGCGGCCGGTGGGGCTGGTGACTGCGGGTGCGAGCGAGTTGACGAGTAACTACGTTTCGGCGCGCCTCCCCGAACTGCGACGCCAGGCTCCGCGGGCGGCGTCCCTGGGTCCCGCCGAGCCCAACCCATTGCTTATGGACGGCACAGATCTGCGCGCTCGGGCGCGCTATTCACCTCAGGCCGTGCTGATGCTGGTCCGTAACCGCGATGTCGGGAAGCTGTCCCAAGCGGTTCCCCAGATGGAGCCGCTCTGGAACGCGTGGGAATACTCGGTCTGGAAGATCCCGGCGGCAAGACTGCAAGAGGGAACAGGGAACAGGGAATAGGGAACAGCCGAATGACCCGGGAGTCCGGGTTGTCGCTGGCAGGCCAGTGCGGGGACGTATTTCCTAAACGTATGTGTGGGATTTGCGGCATTCTGAATCTGGCGCTTGAGCCCGTGGCGCACCGCGAACGCATCGAGGCGATGTCGGCCCGGCTCGAGCACCGCGGTCCCGACAGCCACGGCAAGTTTGAGTTGTCACACCTCGCCCTGGCCGTCCGCCGCCTGAGCATCATCGATCTCGAAACCGGCGACCAGCCCCTCTCCAACGAAACCGGCGACGTCACGCTGGTCTTCAACGGCGAGATCTACAACTACCGCGAACTTCGCGCGCAACTCCTCGACCGCGGTCACCGTTTCAAGACGCACGCCGACGGGGAGGTCATCGCCCATCTTTACGAGGAGCAAGGCCCGGATTTCGTGCGCGAGTTGAATGGCATGTTTGCCATCGCGCTCTGGGACGACCGCGCCCAGCGCCTGGTCTTGGCGCGCGACCGCGCCGGGGAGAAGCCGCTTTACTACTGGCATCGCCACGGCACGCTGGTGTTTGGGTCGGAAATCAAGGCGCTTTTCGCATACCCCGGCATCAGCCGTGAGATCGACCCCGAGGCCCTGGCCCAGTATTTCTTCTACGGCTACTTTCCCGCGCCGCGGAGCGTTTATGCAGAGATCAAAAAGCTCCCTGCCGCGCACTACCTGGTGGTGGAGCGAGGTGAGATCCGCCTTGAGGCGTACTGGCGAGCGCAGAGTTACCTGCGCCCGCCCGGGCTGCCGCGCGTTGCGACGCGGTGGGAGGTGAGAGCGCTCACCGAGGCCTTGCGCGCGCGCCTCCGCGATGCCGCCATCTCGCGTTTGGTGAGCGACGTGCCCTTGGGCGTGTTCCTGAGCGGGGGCATTGATTCCTCCACGCTCGTTGCCACCATGAGCGAATTGACGCCGGGCAACGTCAACACGTTCTCGGTGGCGTTTCCCGAGAAAACGTTCAACGAGGAGCCGTACGCGAACTTCGTGGCCCGGCACTTTGGGACGCGTCACCACGTGCTGACGGCCGACGAATCCGCTTTGCGCCAAGCGCTCGACATCCTCGCGGACCACCTGGATGAGCCGCTGGCCGACCCCGCCGTGATCCCCACCTACCTACTGTCACGTTTCGCGCGCCAGCACATCAAGGTGGCGCTGAGCGGGGAAGGCAGCGACGAGCTTTTCGGTGGGTATCCCACCTACCTGGGGGCGCAGCTCGCGGAGTACTACCTGCGCCTGCCGCGCTTCCTGCGCCGCCAGTTCTTCGACCGACTCCAGCGGTTCCTTCCGGTTTCTTCGACTGCCGTGCCCAAGGGGCTGTTCCTGCGCCGTTTCCTCACCCACGCCGAGCGCGACCCGGCCGAGCGGCACGAGATTTGGTTCGGGATGTTATCGCCTGCCGAGCTGGATCAGCTCTTCACGCCCGAGTGGAAGGGTCTGGCGCCCGCGAGCAGCGTCATCTTCGCGCCGCTCAAGCGGGTTCTCGAGGGCGCGCGATTTGACGGCACGCTGGCAGAAATGCTTTACCTGGATTTTCGCCTGTACCTGGAGGATAACCTGCTGGTGAAAATCGACCGCGCCAGCATGGCGTGCTCCCTTGAACTCCGCACGCCTTACCTCGACCATCGCCTGGTGCAGTTTGCCGCGACCCTGCCGTCGGCGCTGAAGGTGCGCCACTTCCAGCTCAAGTACATTCTCAAGCAGGCCGTGGAGCAATGGCTTCCCCACGAGATTGTCTATCGCCAGAAGCGCGGCTTCTCCGTGCCCATCGCCAGTTGGATGAGAGGCGGACTGAAGACGCTGCTCGATGAAACCCTGGCGGAAGAGAAGTTGAAACGCGACGGCCTGTTCAACGCCGGGTTCGTCCGCCGGCTGCTCCAGGAACACTGGCGCGGAAGGGCTGACCACCGGAAAACGCTCTGGACGCTGCTCTGCTTCCAGCTCTGGTACGACCGGTGGGGCAGGGGCTAGGATTCAGGAGCCGGGATCTTGGCCGGACCTGCGAGCCTGGTATTTGAAATCTCAAATTTGAAATTCTGAAATCGGGTAATGCGGCAAGGGTTCAAATCTCGGAATCGCTTCCCGTCTCCTCCGGGCAAA
>Ga0315279_10010924_pt1 | contig 10588 bp, 9 predicted proteins | sample YL17G06_20_MG_FD_203694 | JGI IMG/M metagenome (GOLD analysis project Ga0315279, IMG submission 203694) | Sediment microbial communities from Yellowstone Lake, YNP, Wyoming, USA - YL17G06_20 | ecosystem: Environmental > Aquatic > Freshwater > Lake > Sediment | place: USA: Wyoming | collected...
ATTGATGAGCGGTATGTCTTAAATGGCGTAGAATTCTGGGTCTCTACGTTAAAAACCCCCGTCAGGGATAATGCAGGGAATATTTCCGGCATTCTCGGTATCTTTCATGATATCACTGAACAGAAACGGGTGGAGGGGGCAATCAGGCAGAGCGAAGAGCGGTATCGTACCCTGGCGGAAGCGTCACCTGATCAGATTTTTATCGTTGGCAGGGATGATACAATACAGTATGTCAATTCCACAGCGCTGAAATTGCTCCGTCTTCCTTATGATCAGGTCATCGGAAAGCCAAGAACAGATTTATTTCCTCCTGAAATTGCCAAATCGCAAAGTGCCTCTCTCCAAATGGTATTCGAAACTGGAGAGAGTATCCGCAAGGAGGAAATGATTCCGTTCGGCATGAAGGAATTGTGGGTTGACTTAAGTCTGGTGCCGTTAAAAGATGAGGTTGGCAATGTCACTTCGATTCTCGGTATAGCGCGTGATATCACCGAACGTAAGCGGGTGAATGAGGTGCTGAGGGAGAGCGAAGTCCGGTTCCGGACGATGGCGGACTGGACCAGTGACTGGGAGTACTGGATCGATCTGAACCGGAAATTCATCTATCTATCACCATCCGTTGAGCGCATCACCGGGTACCGCCCGGAAGAGTTCATGGCAGACCCGTACCTGATCGACCGGATCGTGCATCCGGATGATCGTATGATGTGGGATGCACATGTTCCACTCCATCTGACGACAAAAGAGATCAATCAGTCTGAAATCGAGTTCCGTCTCATCCACAAGGACGGTTCCGTGCGCTGGATCAGCCATATCTGCCGTTCCATCTTTTTGGATGACGGTACCTGTATCGGGAAGAGGGTCTCCAACCGGGATGTCACCGATCGCAAACGGGTGGAAGCGGCGCTGCAGGAGAGCGAGATATTGCTCAATGAAGTTAGCGAGATGGCACGGGTGGGAGGATGGGACCTCGATATCGCAACAAAGGATATCCGCCTTACCCGGGAAACATACCATATCTTTGAGAGTCCCGAAGGGAGTCTCGTCAGTATGTCAAATGCCATCCTCTTTTTTGATATGCCGGATCGCTCCCGCTTAGAAGCGGCGCTCCAGCAGTGTATGGAGCACGGGGAACCCTATGATCTTGAGCTTCCGTTCACCAGTGCAACGGGAAGGCACATATGGACGCGGGCTATGGGACGTGCAGTGAAAAGCGATGGAAGGATAGTGAAACTGACGGGTACTTTCCAGGATATAACCGAACATAAACAGACTGAAGAGTTACGCAGGCACTTTGCCGAAGAGCTTGAACAGCAGGTTAAATCCCGTACTAAAGATCTGAATGCATCACTGGACGAAAAAGTCATCCTCCTGCGGGAAGTTCACCACCGGGTCAACAACAACCTGCAGATCATCATCAGTCTCTTAAATCTCCAATCCCGGCAGATCACTGACCCCGGGGTAATTGCAGCCTTGAAAGAAAGCATCCAGCGGGTTCGGACGATTTCGATGGTGCACGAGAAACTCTACCAATCTGAGAGCCTTTCGCAGATCGATCTCGCTGACTATATCCGGTTCCTTTCAACCCAGATCGTTTCGTATTATGGGATTGATACCCGGACGGTAACACTCGGTATCGATATCGAAAAGGTGATGATCGATGTCAATACCGCAATTCCGCTCGGTCTTATACTAAATGAGCTGATCTCAAACGCACTCAGGCACGGGTTCCCCGGCGGCAGGGGTGGAACCGTCAGCATCAGCGGCAGGTACGGGGACAAGGCACTCACGATTACCGTAAAGGATGACGGGGTTGGTTTACCCCCGGGCCTGGACTGGAGAAACACAGAGTCACTTGGTCTCCGGCTCGTGAACAGCCTTGTCGACCAGCTTGACGGCACAATTGAATACAGAAATGAACATGGGACGATGTTTACCATTACAGTTCCCACAAAAAATGCAAAATGAAACACTATGATGGGGGATGATGGGAGTGGTCAGGAAAAACGCTGTACATAAACCTGAACAGTTATAAGAACAATCAAAAAGAACGATACCCTTGGGGGTGTATGATGGAAAAACCGGCGATATTTATTGTTGAAGATGAAGCGATTGTTGCAAACGATATCCAAGAGACATTAAAAAGCCTCGGGTATGTAGTTACGGGAATTGCGAGATCCGGCGAGACAGCCATTGAAAAGGTAAAAGAGACAAAACCGGATCTCGTGCTTATGGACATCCATCTCGCCGGAGAGATGGACGGGGTTGAAGCAGCAGGGAAGATCCATGTGCTCTACGACATTCCCATAATCTATCTTACCGCGTATGCGGACAAATTACTTCTCGACCGGGCAAAAATCACAGAACCGTACGGGTATATCCTCAAACCATATGATGAGCGGGAGCTACATTCGGTTATTGAAATGGCGCTATACAAAAGTAAGCTGGAGCGGGAGATCAAAAAACGGGATGCGATCCTCTTTGCCGTCAGTTCGGCAGTCGAGTGGCTGCTGCGGATCTCGGGGGCAGATCCCGAAACACAGAAAAAAATTCATGATTTCAATATTATAGACATGCGGGATATCCTTGAACCGATCGGGTTCGCACTGGATGCCAGTTCAATTGGTATTTTTACAATAAAACCGAATCCTTCCGGTTCCGATATCATCGGCATGAAATATGAGTGGACTGCTCAAGATAGTGCTGCAAGCATGTATAAGCCGGAGCTCAAGGAGATGAATTTTGCATCTACCGGTCTTTCACGATGGAAGGAGGCGCTGCAAAAAGGAGAGGTCATTATCGCACCAGCCAGTACAGTCACGGAAACGGAAAAACGCTTCTTCTATCTGCTCGAAATGAAATCGGCAGTAATACTCCCCATTTTTATCCGGAACAATTTATGGGGATTTATAGGATTTTTCAACAAATATGAGCGGACACGCTCATCTGATGAGATCGAGGCGCTGCGCATTACCGCAAACCTTCTCGGAGCGGCAATGGGATACCGCTGATACCTTTGTGAATATCATGCCGGCAATCCGTGTTGTCCAGGATGCAGCAATAGTTGCAGATGGTATCAAAGAGACCCTGATCAGCCCTGGGTACACCTGAATGGGACCTGACAGGTCCGTGCTGACAGCATGCCGGACCTTCCCCTCTTCGAATCCAGCACGCCCGAGCGCCTCGTTGCCGGCATCGGTGCGGGGCTGACTCCAGGGCTTCATGCTGGTAATTGGGATGAGTCCTCTACTCTGCGTGGATTTTTTTAGAAGTGTTTGATCTTAGTTTATATTTCAGCGGGGGCTAGCCCACGCGGCGAGGGGCGGAGCCCCGATGAGCGTAAGACCCCCCGGATCCTGAAAACGGACAGATCTAAAAACAAGCGTTTCCGCTGTGGCATGAACTACAGGTCATCGCTCCGTACAACCTCGCTCCAAACAGCACCAAACAGCATTATTTTCGTCTTGTTAAATCACCCTGTTTCGCCAGAAACCGACGATACGAGGTTATTTCCAGAACCGTGTACTTCAATCGCGGTTTTTTGTGAATTGAATCAAGACTATCCGGCAAATGGAGCCCTAATTGAGCCCAGATTATGGCAGGTGCTAAGTGCAGAAAAGGAGGGGATAAGGGAAACGTACCGTATCCCCGTGAGTCTGTGAGAGGAGCGAAACGGAGGCGAGTGCCAGTGCATGGTGAATACGTTGCATCCTGTTGCCGGCTCCTCCTGGCTGCACAGTATCTCTTGAGCGGAGGGTTGTCATTCCGCTTCCGATATGGACAATGAAATCTTTTTCCCGCACCAGTCACCATTATCCGGAAGGAGGGTGCTGCCTCCTTATATCCGGAAACGGACTGCAGATCCAAAAAGATGTCAGCAATCTGAATTAATATCTGTTACCGCCATGGCTTCAATTCCTGTTGAAAAGATTATCCGCTCGCGGCGCAGAACGATCGCGCTCGAGATCACGCATGACGCTACCCTCATCGTCCGGGCACCGCTCCGGACTTCACTCTCGCGCATCGATGAGCTGGTCGCACAAAAGCGCGACTGGATACAAAAAAAGTTAGAAGAGGTGAAGAGCCGCCCGGTCCCTCCTGAACGGAAATTTACAAACGGAGAGCAGTTCCTGTTTCTTGGCAGGCAGTACCAGCTGGAGATTTGCGGGGATGGAACAGCAGGAGGTGCTGGCATCGTACTCCGCGATAAACTCTATGTCCCGCTCAGTTTAACACCCGGGATCCGGGACCACCTGAGGTGCTGGTATGCACAGGAAGCCGGAAAGTACATAGTTCTCCGTTGTAACTGGTTCTCGCTGACCACCGGGTACCAGCCGGTCTCAGTTAAGATCGGCGGTGCCCGGCGGCGTCTCGGTTCCTGCAGCATGAAAGGGCGGGTCAACCTCAGCTGGCGGCTGATTCTCGCACCGGCAGAGGTGGTCGATTACGTGATCGTCCATGAACTGGTTCACTTAAAACAGCCGGACCATTCAAAAGAATTCTGGAACAAGGTAGGGCGCATCATCCCGGATTACCGGGAACACCGGCAATGGCTCAGGCAGCATATGGCGATCTTGGTGATCTAAAAAGACCCGCGAACTTCCGGACGGTGGTGAACATGGAAGGGGTGGAGCTCCGTTCGGGCGTAACGTCTCACCAAGAAAAGATCTCAACAGATGTTGAACGGGTCCGGGTGAAGATCGCTGACCGCTCCGCACACAGTTCCCGTGCAATAGCCCCCGCAGCCTTCGAGTTTCTGCTCCGGCCTTTCACGGGGCGGCAGTTCGGTCAGGTACTCGGCGACGCGAATGCTGCTCGTTTTGGGTCCGGGGACTGAGTTCATGCGAAAACCAGCCTGTCGACTGTATCGGCATATCCTGAAAACGTGTCGAAAAAAACAAAAAAATTGACATATCACTGAGGTCCCCGGAACAGATCCTCCGGCACCACTCTTCCCTTGTCTGTCCGGTTAAAATCCTTATCAAAACTTACGATTGAGAGCCCATACCGTTCCGCCACCGCATACTGGTATGCATCGTCAAAATCCAGATGAAATCGCCCGGCAGCATCGGTGATCTTTGAAAAGTCATCCGGTACAAGAGACAAAACGTGGATACCGCTCGCAATAATATCCTCGGAAACAAACGTCAGGAATTCCTGAAACTTGTGCTCCCGTAAGTAAATCACGCCAAGTGTGTGTAATGAAAAATCACTCACATGCAACTGGGAAAGATCAGCGCGGGAGAAAAAATCCTTAACTTCCTGCACACGTGAGCGACGGAGAATATATTCAAGAAAAATGTTGGTATCGATAAGAAACATCAGGTTCCCCGCCACTCCAGAGCCTTATGCTGGAGATCCACGGACGAGTACCTGGTGCCAAGATCTGCAAGTGTCCCTTCAGCAGCACACCGGAACGTTTTGGACGATCTCTTTTTTGAACGCTTCACGAGTTCATCGATATAGTGAATCGCTTCCGCACGTAAATCCGGTGGTAGTGTCTGGATTTTCTCTTCGACTGAACTGGAAGATGATGACATTGTACTCATTATTCTATGGATTTCGGGAAATACAATTCTTTCGCATGAGCCATCTTTGTGCAAGCATCCCTTGCACAACCGCATCAGGCGGGTATGTCTCCTCTAAAAACCGACCTGATTATCCCTTCACTGAATCGCCAGAACCTGTCGAAACTTTCAGAAAAACCCAGTATGTTAACACTCTGATAAGACCTTGTTAAGACCCGGAATAAACTTTATCCGGAGCGATTTTTCCCGGTTGAACACATTTTCAGGACTTTTTCAGAATGTAAAACTTCATGCTAATACTTTTGTTACGACCTTGTTAACACCCTGTGAACGATCCCACAAATTTATCCTGTCGGATTGTAGTGGTGAAGAGATGCGGCTCTCCGGTACATATCTTATCTAACGAGTGGACATCTTTATTGCAGGATGCACGACCGGTTATCAGCAAACGATTCATCTCCGCAACCGGGTTCTGATGATTTTCAATTTTCTTTCAACATGATAACAAATAAAAACTTATTATAACTATTGAGTGCTACAATAATTTAGAATCGTAATACACTGGCGGTACTTTCATGCATATTCCGGATGGTTTTATTCCTATCACACAGGCACTCGTGTACTGGATCATCGCGCTTGTCTTTATTGCGCTCTCGCTCCGCTGGGCAAAACGGGAGATGAGCGAGGAGAAAGTCCCGCTCGTTGCCGTGCTTGCTGCCGGTATCTTTGCAATCCAGACAATGAACATGGCACTCCCCATTGCGGTTGTCCCGGGAGGAGTGAGCGGGCATGTCGTCGGCGCTGCGCTCGCGGCAATCGTCCTTGGCTCGCCGTTTGCTGCCGTCTTCATTCTCACGCTCGTCCTGATCCTCCAGGGTATCTTCTTCGGGGACGGGGGCATCACCGCGATGGGGGCTAACATTATCAACATGGGAGTCCTTGGCGGCTTTTTCGGGTTCTACACCTACCGCGCGCTCAATGATCTGTTCCACAACCGGTTCTGCGCTGCATTTGTGGCCGGCTGGGTCTCGCTCTTTATCCCTGCGATTGTCTGTGCTGTCGAACTTGCCATCGCCGGCACATTCCCGCTTACGATTGGTCTTATCTCAATGGGTATTTACCATGCTCTTATCGGGATCATTGAAGGAGGTGCCACTGCATTTGCGCTTGTGCTTATCGTCCACGCCCGCCCGGATATAGTGGCGGGAGAGATTCCAACCGGTTCCCGGAAGGCATGGGATGTCGTCATCGCTGCCGGGATCGTTGTCGCGATCGGCATTGCGATCTTTGCCCCGTTTTATGCCTCCACATATCCCGACGGACTGGATTCCACGTTCCTCTCCATCTATGGCGCAAAAGATGCGAACATGCCGGTCATCAATGAAGAGAAGGTGACATCTGCAGAACTTGCCGTCGCAGAAAAGACCGGAAACCGGGTCTCATGGCAGGCTCCGTTCACGGACTACACACTGCCCGGGCTTGAAAAGCCGGGGGAAGTCCTCGCGATCGTTTTTGGCGTGATCGTGCTCTTCATCCTCGGTTTCGGTGTCAGCCGGTTCATCGCACGGAAAAACTAAATCGCCACCCGCACTCATTCACTGGAGCTGTCTCATGCACCTCATCGAAACCCGCGAACTGACCTACATCTACCCCGGTAATGTCACTGCCCTGCACAGCCTCAACTTTGTCGCCCCGCGAAACGCCCGGATTGCTGTCATCGGCTCAAACGGAGCGGGAAAGAGCACGCTTTTTAAATGTTTTAACGGGATCTTCAAACCGTCTTCAGGTTCGGTCCTGATCCGGGGGGAACCGATCACAAAAGAGAACATCAGGGAGGTGCGCAAGTTCGTCGGCATCGTCTTCCAGAACGCGGACGACCAGATCTTCTCCCCGACTGTCGAGCAGGACGTGGCGTTCGGTCCGACAAACCTTGGGCTTGACGACGAAACGGTCCACCACCGGGTGCATGAAGCGCTCCGGCTGGTCGGCATCGAAGACATCGCCCACCGGGTCCCGCACCACCTGAGCGGCGGGGAGAAGAAACGGGTCGCCATCGCCGGTGTCATCGCGATGGAGCCGGAAGTGCTCGTTCTTGACGAACCCACCGCCGGGCTCGACCCGCAGGGTGTTTCCGATCTCGTCAGGTTCATCAACTCGCTCTCAAAGAAGTACGGCATGACCGTTATCTTCTCCACGCACGATGTCTCACTTGTCGCTGAAGTAGCCGATTATGTCTATGTGATGAACAAGGGACGTTTCGTGGCCGAGGGCACCGTTGAAGAGATCTTTTTACAGCCTGAACTGCTCCGTTCTGTCCGGCTCGATGTTCCGGTGCTGCCAAAACTTCTCGCATCTCTCCAGAAAAAAGGTATCCCGGTACCTATGGCATACACATACGAAGACGCGGAAAATGCGCTCGTGAGTGCCTACACCCCGCATCACAACGAACGGGACACCCCATGATCGAAGAACTCTTTTACATCGAAAAATCTGCGTACCGGGATAGTTTCATCCACCAGCTCGATGCACGGGTGAAGATTGTCTCTTTCTTTGCCCTCATCATCGCCATGGTTGCCGTCCCGTACTCCTCCCTTGTCTTTGTCGTCGGCGGGTGCTTCTTTCTCTTTTTTGCCCTCCTCTGGGCTCTCTCGCGGCTGCCGGTATCCGTCTACGCGAAACGCCTGCTCATGATCCTCCCGTTTGGTATCTGCATCATCATCTTCCAGATCTTTTTTACGAACCGGTATTATACCACATTCCATGTCATCCTCGACCTGCCGTTCGGCATCCACGTGTACGCGGAATCTGTGGAATTTGCCACCATTCTTCTCGTCAAGTTCATCATCTGCGTATCAGCGATCATCCTCCTCTCTTCGACCACAAAACTCCAGGACATGCTCGAAGGCGCCGGGCGGATGGGGCTTCCCGCCGAGTTTGCTCTCACTCTCGGCATGATGATCCGCTACCTGTTTGTCTTTGGCTACATCTACCGGAAAGTAAACGAGTCACTTGCGACACGCTGTTTTGATCCTTTCAACTCTGCACTGTCATACCGGTACCGGATCAAGCAGGTGGGATATACGATTGGCACGATCTTCATCCGCTCGTACGAACAGGGTGAGCGTGTGTATACGAGCATGCTCTGCCGGGGATACGGGAGGACAAGCCATATTTTTCTCACAAAAAAGCCGTTACGGGCGAGCGAGTGGGCATTTTTGTGTACAAGCCTTGCGTTTGTCGTTCTGGTACCTGTCTGGGCATGGTTTGCCCGGTGACCCGTAGTGCCGTATCCGTCACCTATTTGACCCTTTATCACCCACATCCCCGCATGGATAACCCGTTCGGTCATGGGTTTGTGACAAACCTTGTGCTTATCGCCCAGCACTTTGCGCTGCCACCAGCACAGGCATGGTTCGGCGCCGGGGATCATGTCGAAGGGCTGGTGCTGCCGGAGAGATTCAAAGGGACGCCGGTTGAAGAACTCACGACGCTGTTAAAGAAAAAAGTGATCTGGCACCAGCCCGGCACCATGGACAAGGAGGATGCCCGCGATGTGGTTGCCGTCATCAACCGGCTTGTCGTCGCGATCGATCACGAACTCGGTATTCCCGATGCGCGGATGGGGGAGTTCAGGTAAGCCGGTCTCTTCCCGTGCTATCTCCGGAATTGAAAAAACCTGCTCTGGAAGAACTCACATGAACGGGCATGCGAACCCGACCGATGAAAATCGAATGATCCCTGCCGGATAGTAAGGACTTTACTCCCCTTCGTTTCGTTGGGAGGTGTTCCGCCGACCCCGATGGGGCGCCCCGCGGCGGTTCGATTACCTGCAAATGTCTTAAAAAGTGGTGACTGCCCGGCCGTGCCTCGACGAGGCCCTGAGGTGGGTAGCTCTCATAAATAGTGCTCATTTCGACCATTTTCATTCTCCCGGTGTGAACCTTATTGTTTCATGCCAGTCTTCTCGAAAAAATTTCAGTCTTCACGAATTAGGAAACTGTACGGGATGGACCTGTTCAGCTGCACGGCTTAAGGTTTCGGGAAGTCTTCCCCTCATAATCTGTCAAAAATATATTTTTCGTGGAATCATCAGAAAAGTCCGGTTTTTGGAGTGGAAAAATCCTGCACTTTTCACGTCTGTAAATTGAGCAGTATACTTATATGTGCCGGACACCAACATTATATATGGAAATTCTGCGAAATTTTATCCATTTTTTAACGGAGGTTTTCTTTGACTGAGACGTACGATGCATCTCATATTACCGTTCTTGAGGGACTGACACCGGTCCGCGAGCGTCCTGCCATGTACATCGGGAGCACCGACACCCGGGGACTGCACCACCTCGTCTATGAAGTTGTCGACAACTCCATCGATGAAGCACTTGCCGGGTACTGCACGCTGATTTCAGTCGTCATCAAAAGCGACGGGTCACTCTCGGTTGATGATAACGGGCGGGGAATACCGGTCGACAGGATGGAGAAGAATGGCAAAAGTGCCCTGGAAGTCGTGCTAACCGTCCTGCACGCGGGTGGTAAATTTGACAAGGAGTCATACCAGGTCTCCGGGGGCCTGCACGGGGTCGGAGTATCGGTAGTAAATGCCCTCTCCACCACGCTCGCTGCCCGGGTCTTCCGTGACGGAAACATCTACGACATGCGCTTCACGCAGGGCAAACCGCAGGGACCGATCTCTTCCCGCGAGGAGACATTGGATGAAATGCTCGCCCGGCACCAGCAGTGGTACGAAGTTCCCGCAGAATTTTCCCGGACACCAGTCCACCCGCCTGCAACCGGGCAGCCAGGCACGACAATCCCGGCAACGAATCCCGCCGAGATCGAACGACAGGACAGGACGAGGTTCCTCGCACAGTTCGGGAAGAAAATTACCGGAACGCGCATCCAGTTCCTCCCGGACGGCACGATATTTGAGACGACAAAATTCGATTACGATACCCTTGCTCACCGGTTCCGCGAGCTTGCCTTTTTAAACGCCGGGCTCACCATACGCATCGTCGACGAACGGAGCGGGGACCGTGCGTCATACTGTACAGGCGGACTTA
>Ga0315279_10010925_pt1 | contig 10587 bp, 7 predicted proteins | sample YL17G06_20_MG_FD_203694 | JGI IMG/M metagenome (GOLD analysis project Ga0315279, IMG submission 203694) | Sediment microbial communities from Yellowstone Lake, YNP, Wyoming, USA - YL17G06_20 | ecosystem: Environmental > Aquatic > Freshwater > Lake > Sediment | place: USA: Wyoming | collected...
AAGAGGCGAGTCTAGCCTGGGGACTGGGGCCTCGCTGTGAAGTTCGTACATCTGTTTCCAGAATCGCCTAATCTCTTCTTCTGAGTTGTCCCTTGGCAGTGGTGCAAGAAAGGGGATCTTGCTGCCAGACACCATCTGAAACAAAACTATTCCGAAAGCGTATATGTCGCTTCTTTCATCGCATTCTGCAGCGTTTGTGAACTGTTCGGGCGGCATATACGCAGACGTTCCAAGGGATCTTTCTCCAGTTGAGAGTCCAACGCTGCCATGCTGAAAGCGCAGCTTAATTCCAGCCAAATTGAAGCCTATGATTTTTACTGTTTTGTTCGTGCTGATCATGATGTGTGCTGGATTGATGTTTCTGTGGCAGCGTACGCCCTTTGAGTAGGCGTATTCCATGCCGTAGCAAAATTGTATGGCCCATCGAAGGCTTTGAGCTAAATCTGGTGGTCGCCGTTGAAGGTAACCTTCTAGAGAATTCAGTCCCTGTTCATTTGGTTCAACGTATTCCATGGCAATGTAAAGCCGCCCGTCGATTTCATCAACAGAGTATGCTCGCACAATGTAGGGATGCTTCAAATCCATCAGGGTGTTTATTTCCTTGCGGAACCAACCCTTTCTCTCCACGTCTTTGAAAAGCTCGTGTACTAAGGTTTTCAGGGCATAGACCCGTTTGGTTTCGTGTGAATAGACTAGGTAAACTACAGCGAAGCCGCCTTGCCCACAAACTCCTTTGACTTGATACTTCTGCCCGATGAAGCTGCCTACGTGCGGAATCTCGGGGTTTTTCATCTCTCTCCTCCTCGTGCTGAAGCGTCTATATACAATTGTCAGGCAAACGCCTATTTAATAATGCCAAGCCACCAACGTCAGATAATGTAACTATGTGGTTACATGATTCTATAACCTAGTCCATGTATTTTGAATAAGCTTCAAGAGAATATTATGTTTAGAAAACGAAGTTTGACACGATTAAAACACTTGCTGAGGAAGTTCTAGAATGAGAATTCCACCCAAAACGCGCGCTAAGAATAAGTTAGATGAGGCATGTAACCTTTTGACGGAATCTAAAAGTTGACAAAGGTTTTATGCGAAAAATAATCTATCTGTTACATCGAGAGGTTAATAACTTGGGTTTAGACGCGAAAAAGCCGGTTGAGGCGTTTGAGAGATGGCGCGTAGGAGATCTGATAGACCACCGCTACGAGGTCTATCGGATTTTGAAAGGCGGCATGGGCGTTGTTTACATCTGCATAGAAAAAGAAACAAACGAGCCTGTTGCGGTGAAAACCTTCCAAGACAAATATCTCTCAGATGAGAATGCTAGGAAACGTTTTGTTCGAGAGGCTGAAACATGGACCCGATTGGAGAAGCATAAAAACATAGTGAGCGCCTTTTTTATAGAGGCCTTTTCAGGAAAACCCTACATCTTTCTGGAGTATGTTCCTTCTTCTCAAGACGGTAAGGCTACTTTGCGAGATTATGTTTGCTTAGGCCTCGACTTGACTAGGGCTTTGAACCTTGCTGTCCAATTCTGCGATGGCATGGTATACGCTACCGAAAAAATAGACGGTCTTGTCCACAGGGACATCAAACCTGACAACATCATGATTACGCCAGATGGGGTTGTGAAGGTCACTGATTTCGGCTTGGTCAAAGCAGATACCGAACATGTGAAGGAAAACTTCTTACAAACGAGTGGAGACGAACCGGTTTCTTCAGATGTTTCCTTCAGCCGCTCAGGCGCTGTCATGGGCACACCGCCTTACATGTCTCCGGAACAGGTTTTAGGTCGGCAAGTTGATACTCGATCGGACATTTACAGTTTTGGCGCTGTACTATACGAAATGCTTACTGGCAGATTCATCTTCCCTGCCAAGACTACCAAAGAGTTCTTTCACCACCACATCAACACAGTTCCTGAGAATCCACAATTTATCAACCCCAAGATTCCAGTTACTCTCGACGGACTGATCATGAAGTGTTTGGTGAAGAGACCTGAGGATCGTTATCAATCCTTTAAGGAGTTGCGGAAGAAGCTCGACGACATCTACTTTGAAGTTTCAGACCAACGCGTGCCAGTCCATATAGGCCCACCACCTGAAGCTTGGGAACTATCAAACAAAGGCCTTTCCTTGGTCGAATTAGGTCACCTGGATGAAGGCATCGCAACTCTTAAACAAGCTATAGAGCTTGATCCAAACGATAGAAAGGCCCACGGTCACCTTGGAAATGCTTACTATAAAAAGGGTTGGTGGGACCAGGCAATAGCAGAGCATAAACGGGCATTGGAATTAGACCCAAACAATGCGTGGGACCACGTCAACCTAGGGCTCGCCTACTACGAGACGGGTAGGCTGGACGAAGCAATAGCAGAATACAAGCGGGCGATAGGATTGGATCCAAACGTTACATCAACTCACACCAAACTTGGAAGCGCTTATTATAAGAAGGGTTGGAATGACCAAGCGATAACAGAGCATAAAAGGGCCATAGAACTCGACCCAAACGATAGGTGGGCTCACTACAACCTTGGAAATGCCTATCATAGAATTGGTAGGCTGGATCAAGCAATAACAGAGTATCAACTAGCTATAGAAATAGACCCAAACCTCATGCAGGCTCAGTTTAACGTCGCAGCTACGTACTACGAAACTAAGCGTTTTGATTTGGCTTGGAAACATGTGCGCATAGCTGAGAAAATGGCCGGGCCAACCCAAAAAATTGGTCAGCTCATTACCGCGCTTAGAGAGGTCTCCAGAGAACCTTTGCTTCCCTAAGGAATCTAGTGGCGAAGGTGTTGATGCTTGATGTGGGAGTTAAAAGGTGAGGATAAGTCATTAGTTCGCTGGACAGTGATGATATGAGATGGAGACGGATGAGCATATTTGGAAGTGCGCGCGTGTATCTAACTAGTGCATTCATGAGCGTTTGGACGCCTAGGGAATCCACCCTCCAATCCCGCTCCAAACAGCGCTAGCAAGTTCTGCGGCTCCAAAACAGCGCCGACGATTCAGTTGCCAGATAAAAGCTTCCATGAGATCTAGTCCGCCCTTTTCATGTAGGCTTCTGCCGATTTCCCGCATACGACTCCGGGAAGTGATCCACATCTCTTTTCGCCGAATAACCTCAGCGCAAATCCTTTCGATATCAACGTCCGATTTTCCTTTCCCTTGAAGTTTTTTGCGGATATCCTCAGGGGACTCGGGAGAAGAGAGAGAAGAGAACAGCCATGAATAGCAAGAGACTGCATCTTCCGCACGGTTATGCAAGACAATGAACTCATCGATCAAGAGCTTGTCGATCTCCTTGGACAATCTCTTGATCTTGTCTTCTTGCGCGGGCGCGCTAATTCGAACTACAATCGGCTTGTCTTCGCCCTTGTCTCCCTTCCGTTTGAAGATACGCCTCAGAAAACCCATTTACCGCCACTCCCTGTCCACACAGCCGGAATGAGATATTTGAATCTTTGGCCGAGCTAGGTTCGTGCACCGCGACGCGCTCAAGATTTTCGCATCCTAATGCTTCGGATCAAGCGCGCGGCACGGTAAACGAGTCAGCAGAATGCTTGAATCAAGCTCTTGAGAAAAATAGTGCATCAATCGGGTAATGAGCGTTTCCCAGCGCATACTTTGGTCGAATTTTGGTGTTTGCCGTTCCAAGTATCTTAGCGTACTTCTTTTCTATTCTTTGGACTATGACTCCACCCCCATGTTGTTGGTATAGTAATTTGTGGTCCATTTCGGTTAGCACACCAGTCGCGCGCTTGGAGCCTGTATTTTGCACACAAAAGTAGCAGTTTTCTGAAATTGAGGAGTTTTCACACAGTCTCAACACGCATGCGCGCCTAATCATTAACGCGCACGGAGCTATATTTCAGTCCAAACCTATCAATCCACTCCGCGAGTAGAACCAGCAAACTGATTATTGGCATATTATCATTCAAATGTTGGATTATGAATGATGTTCTAATCAGTACACTGCCACATTGAAGTATCGAAGACTGATGGGGGTCAATGAATATGAATGGAGGAAAAGAAGGCAGTGGAGCACTTTCCTTTACACGCCCCTTGACCAAAGCGATGAATACTAGCGATGGATCAGCTGCGAACTCGTGGGACAACTTCATTGCCATCTGAGCCCTCTTCTCCGAGCCACGATCTGAGATTAAATAGACAACATCCTTGCTTGATGCCCGGGCTATCCTTGCAATGTCACTACCCGTCTCCGAGCCAGTAACAATTATTGCCGCAAGTGAAGGCAAGTTATTCTCTCGCAGGCTGCCTCTATCACAGGGAATTTCCGGATTTTGCTTCGAATTGTCAGTAGACTGGCTGTCCTTTTTTCCTCGCTTCAAGAATCTTCCAAATATGCTCATTTCTGGTCTTCCTCGCCAAGGAGTTCCGTGTCATGTGGTTCTCTCGGTGTCTCTTCATCAAGGGGAATGATGGAAACTTTTTCGTCGCTGCACGTAATCTGCCAGTAACCGTGTTTCTTCAAGGCCCCACTTAGAATCAGACGACTCAACGGAATCTGGACAAGTCGCTCCACGGTGCGGCGAAGCTCTCTAGCACCGTAGTGTGGACTGTAACCTGCTCGGGCAAGGCATTCCTCGGCTTCTTCCCTAACCTCAAGCGTGACATTGTGCTGCTTCTTTAGATTCTCGCAAACCTCAGCCAGTATTGGCTTCAGAATCTTCTTCACGTCATCCATGCTTAGCGTGTTGAAGATTATGATTTCGTCGATGCGGTTTAGAAACTCAGGGCGCATGACTTGACGTAGCTTCTCTCTTATTCCCTCAGCTTTCTGTCCCCTGTCATAGATTGGGGGCGTCTCGTCAATATCGTCCGTTCTAATGTTGGATGTCATGATGAAGATGGCGTTTTTGGCGTCAATTGTTCGTCCCTTTGAATCTGTAAGCCTTCCATCGTCAAAGACTTGTAAGAACAAATCGGAAACCCTTGGGTGAGCTTTCTCTATCTCGTCAAGGAGAACAACCGAATAGGGATTCGTCCTCATTTTCCCAGTTAATTGGCCTTCTTGCTCATAGCCCACGTAGCCCGGCGGAGATCCGATAAGTTTGGCGACGCTGTGCTCCTCCATGTATTCTGACATGTCAAGTCGAATCATATCGGACTTGCTTCCAAAGAGAAACTCCGCCAGCAACCTTGCTAATTCTGTCTTTCCCACGCCTGTCGGCCCTAGAAACAGAAAGACTGCTAAGGGTCCGCGTCTCCTAGCCAACCCTGCATGCGCCATCAAGAGCCTTTGGCAAACACGCTCTAATGCTTCGTCTTGACCAACAAGCTGCTTCTTCAGAAACGGCTCCAGCTCAAGAAGCCTAGATCGTGCCATTCCTTCCAGATGACCCGTGATAACTTCGAGAGGCACCCCAATCTTGTCGGATAACACCTGTGCAATCGTTATCTCCGTAACCTCTGCCCGGTTCCCGATGCCCCCAGCTTTTTTCTCCAACGGAGCCTCATCCTTTTTCATGTCCAGCCTCATGCTCAAAGCGGGTATTCGTGTTCGCGCCCCAGCTTTGTCAACCAAATCAATTGCTTTGTCAGGCAACTGATGGTCACCATCAAGTCGGATGGAAAGATCAACAGATGCCTCTAGAGCACGGTCGGTAATGTGGACGCCGTGATGCTCTTCCAGCTTAGGCCGAACGCCTCTGAGTATCTCCAGCGCCTCGTCAGGGCTTGGCTCATTAACAATTATTTTCTCGAATCGCCGTTCCAGTGCCGAGTCTGATTCAATGTACCGGCGGTACTCCGCGATCGTGGTGGCTCCTATGCATCGCAGGTCTCCTCTGGAGAGGGCTGGTTTCAAAAGGTTGGCTGCGTCCATGCTTCCTTCAGCTCGGCCAGCGCCCACCACGTTATGGATTTCATCGATAAAGACAATAACTTCTGGATTGTTACGTGCTTCTTCAATTATGCTTGTAAGCCGTTGCTCAAACTCGCCGCGGTATTTGCTGCCTCCAACTAGTCCGCCGATGTTCAACTCTACGATTCGTTTTCCTGCCAAGACGTAGGGATCCTTGCCTTGAGCAACTCGCATGGCCAAAGCCTCCACTATGGCTGTTTTGCCTACGCCGGCTTCGCCGACAAGTACAGGGTTATTCTTGGTCTTGCGGGCAAGGGTTTGAATCACTTGGAGAAGTTCTTGTCGTCGGCCAATGAATGGGCCGAGTTTGCCTTCTTGGGCTTCTCGGGTGAGGTCTCGGCCGTACGTGTCCAGATAATGTGTGCCGCTTTGAGGCTTCTTCTTTGGCTCTTCTTGGCGAACCTCTACTGGCTCCTGATGAAGTTCTTGTTTCTTGGCAGCGTAGCCCAGTGCACGCTGACGCAAGTCCTCTGGTTTCGCATTTGCCTCGTCAAGGATGCCTTCGATAACGTCGCCTGGTTCCCCCAGTATGGCAGCTAGAAGGTGGAGACAAGAAATGTCTTCTCCGCTTGTTGCAAGCTTATCTGCGCGGCTGAAGAATTTTTTGCATGCTTCGCTTCGGTGAATAATCTTCTCAGTATGCTCGTAGTCGCCACGACCAAGTTTCTCTCGTACTTGACGTCTCAGTTGTGTGGAGTCAAGTTCAAACCCGTGTAGCACGTTTTCGACATCGTCAGATTCAGCTTGTAATGCTTGCCTGGTTTGTTGGGGAAGCTTGGCTTCCGCATCTAACATTACTATTTTTTCGAGGCTGCAGATACCGATCAACATGTGTTCTTTTTCGATGTACTGATGTTTTGCAGCTCCAGCCTCTCCAGCTGCTATTTGCCAAGCTAAGTGCAAACTAACTGAAAACTCCTTCATATCTATGACCTCACATCAACACTGTACAACGAGCCATTTCACCTTCCCTCTACTTCACGCAGCCGCTGGCGGGCAAACTCGATGTACTCATCATATTGGGATGGCGCCAGTTCAATGAACTTCCGGTAAGAAGTAGCAGCGTCCCTTCCGAAGCCAAGTTTGTCCTCAGCCAACGCTTTAATAAACCAGGCGGTTCCGTCCAGTAGATTGGCTTCCAACGCTTCGTCGCAGCATCTTATTGCCTCAGCAAAACGACCCAAGCCAGATAGGCTAAGTCCTTTGTTGCACCAAACCTCCGCCTGTCGTGGGTTGATTTCAATCGCTTTGTCGTAGCATCTTATCGCTTCATCAAAACGACCCAAGCGATGTAGGCTAATTCCCTTATTGTTCCAAGCCTCAGCATACCTTGGGTTGATTTCAATAGCCTTGTCGAAAAATCTGATTGACTCATCCAAACGACCCAAGCTGTTGAGGCTAACTCCTTTGTTGCACCATTCCCATGCTTCAAGTTCTTTTAATTCTGGTTGTCTAACCGTTTCTCCGGTTTGGCGCTTGAGTAGTGGCTCCAAGTCAGCTCGTAGTTCTTTGAAGGTTTGGTATCTTTTGTTTGGTTGCTTTTCGAGGCAGCGTTGAATAACTGGAAATAGGGGGTAGTTCAACTTGGGAACCGAGGCTTCACTGTGCAACAGGTACATTTCCCTTCCGAATCGCCTCATTTCTTCTATCGAGTCGTCTCTGGGCGGGGGCGCAAGGAATGGGGGTCTGCCACCAGCTGCCATCTGATACAGGACTATTCCGAAGGCGTATATGTCGCTTCTCTCATCGCATTCTGCAGCGTTTGTGAACTGTTCGGGCGGCATGTGGGTTGGGGTTCCGCAGCCCTTGCCCTCCAAGATTGAGAACCCCACTCTGCCCTGCTGAAGGTTCAACTTGATTTCTGATGTGGCTTTTAATGCGCCGAGAACGCCGGCCAAACCGAAGTCTGTGATTTTCACTGCTTTGTCCGTGCTGATCATGATGTTTGCGGGTTTAATGTCTCTGTGGCAACGTACACCTTTTGAATAGGCGTATTCCATGCCGTGGCAAAATTGTATGGACCATCGGAGGCTTTGAGCCAAGTCAGGCGGCTGCCGTTCCAAGTAGCCTCCAAGAGAGTTCAATCCCTGCTCATTCGGCGCAATGTATTCCATGGCAATGTAGAAACGCCCTGCAACCTCGTCAACAAAGTATGCTCGCACAAGATACGGATGACGCTCCAGATCCGTCCAGACGTTGGCTTCTCTGCGAAACAGCTCCCTCGTCTCCGCATCTTCTAGATACTCGTCTTTGAAGGTCTTCAGGGCTAGAACAGACTTGGTTTCGTGTGAATATACCAAGTAAACCGTGCCGAAGCCGCCGTGTCCCAAAACTCCGTAAACTTGATATTTCTGTCCAATGAAGCTGCCTTTTTCGTAAGGAATCTCGGAGTTTTTCATCTTTTTCCTCTCCATGCTGAAGCGTCTATATGCAATTGTCAGGCAAACGCCTATTTAATAATGCTAAGCTGCCAATGTTAGATAAAGTAACCATTTGGTTACGTGATTCTATAACGTCTTCCACGTCTTCTTAAATAAGTTAGTAAGAGAATATTATATTTAGAAAGCGAAGTTTGACACGATTAAAACACTTGCTGAGGAAAGTTCTAGAATGAGAATTCCACCCAAACAAGAAGATTCGAAACCTGAAGAAGACTTCAGCCACATCTTGAAGGTGCTAGGCAACCACAAACGAATGGAAATCATCGCTCTTCTCCAGCACGGAGAAAAAACCCGCAGAGAGATCCAACACCAAATCAAAGTGTCTTTAGAAGCAGTTGTCAAGCACCTCAAAGAACTCGAAGAAATCGGCGTCATACGAGAAGTACCAAAAAGGGGAGAGCGAGGCTACGTGTACGCCTACTTCCTTGTTCCTGACAGACTGAGACAGATCGGAGAAGGATTTGAAAAGGTCAAGGAACGTGGATTCGCCCTTCCCATAGAGACGCTCAGAAAAATTGACCCAATGATTTTTCAAGTTCCAATAAGCGAACCGAGAATTGTGGTAGACAGCGGGGTCGACGACGGCAAAGAATACCCACTCAAGAAAGAATGCGCAACCATAGGTCGAAACCCAAAGAGCGACATTCCCATCACTCTTGACCGATTCGTCTCATGGAGCCACGCTCGCATATTCCAAGAAGAAAACAAATTTTTCTTAGAAGACTTGGGCAGCACAAATAGAACCGTTCTCAACGAAAAAGAACTCTACAAAACAAAAGCCGAGATTCGAAATGGAGACCGATTCAAGATCGGAAAAACCTGGCTCAAATTTGCAGCCGCACAAGACGCGGAGACCTTTAAGAAAAGAGCACAGTAAGCGGCGTGCGCTATCGCTTTTTGTTAGTTCCTCAAGTCTTTCCAGTAGCCTAGCAGCTTCCTTTTCCTGCTCGTCTCTCTGTGAACCATTCAACCCAATCGTTATCCGCATAATGGAAAGAAGCTCCACAAAATTGTCAAGCTAATACTTTTTTTTGAAAATGCTGACCCGCTGGCATTAGACGGTGCAACCACATAGTTGCATCTTTCAAATGCACCATTCTTGGCTTCTTAAATGCAACTTTCAGCAAGTGAAATGACACAGAGTTGGTTGAACGATGAAAAGAAATAGATTAATGGTTATGGTTGTGGCAGCTCTCGTCTTGCTTCCAATCGCAACAGCCAATCTTCCCCTTGCAAGCGGCGCTGCCAAAAGAAACTTGTGGGCAGTAATCGTAGGCATCGACGAAACCGTCAGCAAAAAGGAAGAAATCGGCGCCGCTGACGATGCCAGGAGAATGAACTCGCTCTTGATCAACGAGTACAATTGGCCTCAAGAAAACATTCGCCTTCTCTTAGACGAAATAAACAAAACCAGCGACGACGTAGACAAACGTGCGATTCTGGACTCGTTAGATTGGCTCGTTCAAGTTGGAAACAAACAAGATCGAGTCCTCTTCTACTTCAGCGGACATGGCGCCAAAGTGAAGGACACAGTATACCTAGTGCCAAACAAAGCACGACATACGTCAGACAGCATCAGCGACAAAGAACTGTTCCAAGAACTCGAAAAACTTGAATCAAACGAATCCATAGTCATTCTCGACTCCTGCCATAGTGGCGGCTTCAACCTAGAAAAGCAGGGAAGAATCATTCTAACCGCCTGCGGAATAGATGAAACAGCAGAAGTCGGAGTAGCCTACAACAACAACGGTTCAAAAAGCTACCACGGCATGTTCTCATGGTTCCTAACAAAGGCCTTCAAAAACGACTGCGTCGTGGAAAGAGCATTCACATATGCAAGAGAACAAACCAGCAAAGTCGCTGACGAACAAAACCCAATAATGATCGACGGAATCCCAGGCGACACAAACCTTGGCCAAGAAAAAGACACGGCAATATCCACGGACCCAGAGCCTTATCTATTGTATGCAACTATGGTCATCCTCGCAACTGGAATCATAACATGCGCAGCAATCGCCCATAAACTGAGAAAGAAAGTAAACAACCAGCCGATACCAAACTCTACACAGCTTCCCCAAAAAAGCTCCAGAACCATTCACATCGGAACAGACTGCTCAACATGAATAAAGCGCGCATGCTTGTTCCGAAAATGGTTAAAAATGGTCTTAATTCCCCTTCTGCGATTTGGGGGCATGTTTGGGCTTCGTTTCTGCCTTCGGCCTTCGTGGGGTGTCCATCTCTGTCGAACTGCGAA
>Ga0315279_10010926_pt1 | contig 10586 bp, 15 predicted proteins | sample YL17G06_20_MG_FD_203694 | JGI IMG/M metagenome (GOLD analysis project Ga0315279, IMG submission 203694) | Sediment microbial communities from Yellowstone Lake, YNP, Wyoming, USA - YL17G06_20 | ecosystem: Environmental > Aquatic > Freshwater > Lake > Sediment | place: USA: Wyoming | collected...
GGCGGGCCACTTCATCGCCCAGCGCTTTCGGCAGCAGCCCGTAGTGGATGTGGAAATCGCGGGTGCCGTAGACCTCGCCCAACCGGGGCGTATTGCGGTACAGCCAGGTGCCATCCACAAACAACATTAATTTCGGCATACCAATATCCTTCGGCCGGCCAACTAATCCGGACCACGAGCCCGCCGGCCGCGGCCGAACAGATAAGGAACGGCCCGCCGGGCGGGAATGCTGAATCACGCCAATTCCTCCCCGGCCGCCCGCTCCTCCGCACTAATCAATTCGCGAGACGCTGCAACCGGAGAGAACAACAAAAAACCAGGAAATAAAGGCCCAACCGCTCATGAGGATACATCCGCAAGGCCCTGGGGTGAAAGAGAAAAGCGCGAGCCCGGACCGGCCTCGAAGCGGCCGGGGAAAAGCAGATCACGACGAGTGGTGCGAACGGAGGGAGTCGAACGGCTACGGGCGAGTGCCCGCCTGTTGAGCCGTCGTAACTTGCTGATTCTGCGTTCCGGCACGGTTCCCATAGTTACCTGAAAAGCTGAAAAAACCATGTCTGGGGTACACGCGGGGTACACGGGCGGCGCCGGGCTCCAGGCGGGGGGTCAAGCGGCGCGCGCAGGCGGCTTCAGCTCGGTAGGCGAAAAAGAGAAGGGCCGCCCCGCCAACAGCAACCCGTTTGCTGTGGCGGAAACGGCCCTGGAAACGCACGACGGACCCCGGTTGACCCTCAGGCTTGTCCCGCACAGACCGAAGCGGCCACGGTCACCTTCCGGCCGCGCCTCTCGGCTTGCACTCTCACTCTCGATGTCAAAGCCAGCAGTCTTTCCGGCCGCAAGGCAGTGTCCTCGAAGGCAGTGTCCTCGCCCGACTCGTACACGCACTTGGCGATTTCCGGGTCTGACAGCCCCTCCTTGATATTGTCGCGGATGGAAGCAAGCGTTTCTGGCGCCAACCCGCCCCCGGCCGGCGGCTTGACGAGCTGCTGAAGGTCTCCGATTTCTCCGATTGCGACTGAAAGGAAGGCCAGGGGGTACCAGAGCGGCGTATCCTCCCAAGCGCAGTCGTCCGCCGCATGGCGGACCTGGAGAGCCGATTGCTTGCCGGCGGCCCACGCGCGGATAGTGGCGAGCGCTTCTTGCTCTTCGCTGTTCGCGGAGACGTTCGTTAGGGCCAGAGCGATAGCGTCAATGGCTTGCGGTAGCGCTGCTGGCACGGTTGATGTGTGGTTTGTGGCCTGCATGGGTGTTTGGAACCTCCCTTTCTTTGTGAGTGGATTTGAGTACGATAATGCCCATTTACGTACACACTTTGGACTTTGGAAAACGGTTCTAAGCCCGGCGTTCGACTGCCCGGTCTGTCCCCGGATCACGGGACAGGGCGCTTGCCTCGTCGCGCGCCAGAGCGTCCCGCAGTTGCGACCGGCAGGAGTCGCAGACCCGCCACCTGACGAGGATTCGGCAGGTACGGAGACGGTGGGAGCACAACTGACAACGGTGTCGGTCGTTTGGCATGGGCTGCTCCTGTCGAGGTGGCCAGTCATCGAATCGGCCTTCCGCCCGTCAGTTCAGACCGCCGCTGAGGGAATGCCTTGCCCGCGTTGTGCCTTCGGCTGAGCCGTTCCAGTTCCCTCCGTAGGGCGTTCTCTGCGAGCTCCGCCAGCGTGAGCCGTTCCGGCGGTCCGGAGAGAAACACGACCGCGTTGCGGCATTCTTCGAACAAGTCAGCGGGCACGTGGAACGTTGCCCGGACCTTCGGGTTTGGATGCGTGGCTGAGCGTTTCTGCTCTGTGGCTTTCTTCATAGCCGTGTGTGCCTCCAGGTTGGCCGCCTCACCGCCGGCCGCCGGCAGTGATTTCGATGGTTTCTAACCACGCTTCCACATGGGAGAGCCGGAAGCGGACGGCCCGCCCGAGTCTCACATGTGGGATTTCCTTCAGGTGGTCGTAAATGAAACTGGGAGTCATGTTGAAGAGGCCGGCTAACTGCCTGACCGTCAGAAGCGGCTCAGATTGAAGGTTCATTGTTCACCCCTTTCCATGGTTGGCTCAACATACCGGGCTCCGGCCGCGACCAAAGCAGCCAAGCGCCCTTGAACGTTGCGCTCCCGGTCCCGGTAGAGCATCAGCGTCTTCACGTCCGCATGGCGCGAGAAGTCTAAGACTTCTTCCAGCCCGATACCAGCCGCTTGCGCGACCTTGCAGGCTTCGGTGATTGCCGCGTGTCTGAGCCCGTGCGGCCGAACCTTCAGGCCGGCCGCGGCGCCCAAGTCCCGAACCATGCGGTACAGGCTTGTCCCGGAGAGCCGAGCGCCCTTCCTCGCGTGATCGAAATTGACGAAGAGCGGACCCGGCGCTTCGCCGCGCGCTTGGATCCAGGCGGCCAGGGCGGCTTTGGTTTCCGGGGCGAGAGTCAACGTCTCGCGTTCGGTCTTGCCCTTGCCCAAGACGGCGACCGTTCCCGTCTTCAGGTCCAGGTGTTCTACGTCGAGGGAAACCACTTCGCCACGGCGCAAGGCAAGATCGTAGAGCAGTCGGAGAACCGCGCGGTCGCGCTTCGCCTTTGCATCTGTCCGGCTCTCCAGTTCCTCAAGCAAGGAAGCGTATCCGTTTCGGCCGGGGCCGCGGGTGTCGCGGTACGGCGCCGCCTTGAGGCTCGGTATTTCCAGTGTCCAGGCAACCAAGCCAAGTGTGCGCGCCAGCTTCACCAGCGACCGAAGCGCGGCCAGCCGGCGGTTGATCGTAGCCGCCCGGAGCTTGCGTTCTACGAGGTTCGCTTTATAGGCGAGCGTTATCCGGTTCGCTTCTCCCTGCCCACCAATCAGGAACTTGCACGCTGCTTGGTTCAAGGTGAAGCTGGCCGCTCCGACAAGCGGGCCGATGAAAGCCCGGAAGTCTTCAAGGTCCCGGCTGTACGCCCGGAGCGTGGTTGCGGCGCGCCCGGAAAGAAAGTCCTGAATCAAGCCGTTCGTTGCTTGGTGCAAGGCGAAGGGAACTGCGGGACGGATGGCGGGAAGAATCTCGGTTGCGGGTTCCATGGCGCCAGAAGGTATACAACGTTCCCGTTTTCTTGTCAAGTAATTGGGCGGATCGTGCGCAAGTGCAAGGAAAATCGGGGGCGAAGCGGCCGGGCGGGGCCGGGGCACCCTGGCGGGGGATACCCCTATGAGGGACGGAGCTCCCCTGTCGCCTGCCTGCCCTTTATCCACGTATACGCTTGTCAGTGCGTGTCCACCAGACAGGCCCGGACGCCCCGGTAGGAGGGGGAGTGGGATACCCCTATTGAGGCCAGCAGCCCACCTTGTTCGGCGGGAGGTTGCGTTTCGGGGGCGTGGATTTCTTGGACGTCCACCGCTATCATGGTACCTTCCAGATGCTCTTTCCGTCGCTGCCGAACAAAACCACCGTAGACTCAGCCTCGTTCGTGGTCGAACCTGTGCGCGGGTAGGTGAGGCCTATGCTTCCGATGTTTGCGCGGAGATGCCCCTCCCCGTCCCACAGCGCAACGCTTGGGGCACCGCTGGCTGACAGTTCAAGACCCGCGCGAGCCCTGTTTTTGGTGTCTATGAGCGAAAGTCCCGGTGTCGGACGACTTTCAAGGGACAGCCGCCCACCCCTACCATACAAGGCGAGGACGGGCCCGTCACGGTCAACGTCAAGCGAAAACCGCGGCAGCCCTATCCCTGGAACACCGCCTGGCCCTGGACCGTCAAGTGAAACCACCGGGTGGCCGTCGTCCACGCTGAGGCCTATGTGTTCCCTACCCGCCTTGTCGTATAACCCGAGGCTTGGTTCTCCCTCAGCGAAACTGATTGTTCCGTACGGCTGATTGTCAATTTCGTGTGCGTCCGACAAGGAGAGATCCATGCGTGTCTTACCTGCCTTGTCATATAGCAAAAGGTGCGGTTTTCCATCAGCGACACTGAACACGCCCCGAGTTGCTCCCTCCCGGGATACGAGGCGAAATTCCTCCGCCTGAATCACCCCGGCCGGCTTTGACTCGATCAATGCCGCTGGAGCGGGACCCCGGCGCACCAGTGTATTCAGGCGAGCCGAAAGTAAGCCGCCCATAAAGCCGCCGACGATGCCCAGCGCTGCAGCCAGCACATAAGGTTTCTTGTCCACAAATACCTCTTTCAAAACTCGCGACCGCAGGACGGCGTCTCGGATGAGATGTTTCTTCCCGCGTGAGCCTGAAGGGGACGAGGCCTGTTCCAGAATCTTCTCCATCCGTAAGGGATGGTGCCCGGCGGCGGCGAGAGAGTAGAAACCACGAGGGCCGCCCGCACCCTCCGGATGGCTAAATGCCTCCGTTCAACGAGAGCCGACCCGGTTCCTATCTGATGGAGGACAGGGTACACCCGCAGGAGGAAAAGATCAACTTTCGCGGCTGCCTGCCCGACCCGAACCCCGTCTCGGAATGTTCCGATTGAACCTGGGGCATTCTGGGGCGATTGCGGGCCGTTTGTGGGACCCGTTCAGTCAACGCGCGCGCTCGGTCGATTCGCCCCGCAACAGAAGAGTAACGAAGTCCCGATTCTTGTCGCTCAGTTGCTCCACCTTCCAGTAGGGACCACCGTTAGCCGGATAGAAACGCTCTGCGAGAAACGTGAAGGTAACCCGGGAGTTCGCGCTATCCGGATCCGGCACAAAGCTGGGCGGGGTCGGAACATCAGCGGGCAGAGTGGGAACGCACTCCACGTCAGCCCGCGCCAAGTAGATGCCACCGCGGACAAAGACCGAGGAGATTCCCGCAGTGTGACACCGCGTCTCTTTGAACTTGGCAGCCAGAAGCTCGCGGACGGCTTGACGCACCTCTTTCCGTGCTGTGCCTCCATCAATTTCCCCGATCATGCTCTCCAGCCATTCAGTATCCCCACCCTCGGCTTTGGCCCGCTGGCCTTCCGTGGCTGCTTTCGGAGAACACGCGGGCAGAATGGTTAAGCAAAGGCCAAGTAAAACGAAACAGGCACGCCTCATAACTGCCTCCAGACGGGGCATTGTACACCGTTTCGGAGAGTGCCCGCCTTCAAAGCAGCCGAAGATAACGCCGGCCCGGAACGAAGCGACCGGGGCGACAAGGCACCCCCCCGGTACCCCTATGAGGGACGGTGCCCCCAGCCTGTTCGAAGAGCGGCTGCTTTTCCGACGCGCGGCCGGATTTTTGGGCGCCCGGACAGATTCGGTGCTACCATGCTCGGAAAAGGGGGCGGCCATGAAGAGACCGCGGCTCAACCCATCCCGGAACTTCAAGTTGCTATTTGCCGTCTGTGGTGCACCGCTCGGGCTGTTCTTCGGTTCAAGCGTAGAAGAGCACATTGGCTGGGCGATGCTTATAGGCCTGGCTGGCCTCTGGGCTGGCAGCGTGGTTGAGGCGATCGTACAAGAGCGCGTACCCCAGAAAGGCGTGGTCATTCCAGAACTGGACGAGCTGCGCCGCGAACGGGAAGCGGTGGCGCGACGGGAACAGCGGAAAGAGTTCAAGAATAACCTGCTCGGCGGAGCGATGATCGCCGGGGGCGTTGTCGTGTGGATCTTGTACCCGCCGGTCGGCTACACCCTGATGGCTCTCTTCTGGGGCTACTTCTGCGGAGCGCAGCCGGGCGGCTTGCCTGTGGCCCTGATTCTCATTCCGCTTGCCTATTGGGCAGGCAGCATGAACGGCGGGACGCCTGTGGCCTTCGCTGCTGCTCTTGTTGTCCTCCTCGGTTGCCTTGCCGGCTACCTGGGAGCCTGTGACTGCAAGGAAGCGGAAGAACGTGGACGCGCCGAAGCTGAAACCCGATTCCGCTGGTGGTTGGCCGCGCAATGCGAGAAGTGCCGCTCGGTGGAATCGGCTGGCGGGGAGAGCGAGTAGGCGTGTAAAGTACCGCCGCGAGCCCAACGGTGTCCAGTTTATCCTGCCGGACACAATGTTCCCCCAAAATCCCCGCAGCCATTTGGGAATAAAGGCACTTAAGAGTCATCCAAAAGGCGTGTCCGGGACACGCCTTTTTACATGTCCATGGACAGATTGGAAAACCGTCCCGAGCATCCCCGGTAAGGCCCTTTGAAGAAGTCTTTTCGTTCCCAAGTCATCATAGATAGCCCCAAAGGTAACTTCCTTGCCTACACACACATAACGGCACTACCTAGATAGTGTGCAAAGATAGGATTTGTTCACCCGGTCGCAAGTCATTGGATAATAAGAGCAAGAGGCATAGTTGGGAACATACCTTGACTACTAAGGATTAATATGGGAGACTTCAGTTTCAGAGGGAGTGAGATATGGAGATTTACAACGAGAAAGATGCAGCCGAACAACTCGGGTGCTCCGTGGCCCTGTTGCGCAAGTGGCGCCAGCAGAAGCAAGGACCACGGGTGGTAAAGATGGGACGGCTCGTCAGGTACCGCGCGGCGGACCTGGAGCAATTCTTAAACGATCACACGCGCGGCGTGGCCGGCGGCGGACAGCAGGCCTAACGGAATGACGGCATTTTCGCAGGTTCCCGAGACGGTGTTATCCGACATCCGGTCGCAACAGGTCTTGAAAGAGGGACGGCGGGAGACGCTGGGCGGCTCATGGGGCGCGACGTGCTTTGCCGGGTGTTCAATCTCGAAGGTACAGAGTCGAACCGCACGGTTTTCGCGGTTCGACTCGTTATCAATCCTTGAATCTCCTGCGTTTCCTGTGTTTCCTGTGTTTCCTGTGTAACATTGGAAAGAGCCATGGAACTTGCAACGGGTCGGCTTGCCGGCAAGCGTCAAATGAACAGCGACCTGCATGACGTCTTTGACAGGGAATGGGACGCCGGCCAGCGATCAAGCCTTTCGGTGTCCGACTACCTGGCGGCTGCGGCTGAGCGTTTTTGGCAAACGCCGGACGGATTCCACGAACCGTGTTATCACACGCCCGTGTTCGATTTCGTGCGTGCGGCTAAATGCCACCCGGAGTTAAATCCCCTGACTGCTGAAAGGGCGCTTGCTCGCGTGGAAGAGTGGCTCAGACAGCAGAGAAAGAACTGGACGGAGGTGTCGTCAACCGTGAACAGCAACGACGAAGCGCAAGCCGAGTTCTTGGTAGTGTGGGACAAGATCCGGGTATTACCGGGACAGAGCAGCCTTGCTTGGGCCATAGAGCAAGCAGGGCGGCAGCGGTTAATCCCTCCAAATGGCCGGCCGGCCGGATACTGCTTGTTCATCTCGGTTGCCGGATGGCTCCAACAGTGGCAGGGTAACAAGCCAATCCTGCTACCTGTTCACAAGCTGGCCGCGGTCTTGAATTGCAAGCCGATGACGGTTTCCCGGTATCGGGAACTGGCGATCAAAGACGGGCTCTTGGAGAAGATCAGTGATCACAGTTACAAGCACAAGCAGGCGACCGAGTTCAGGTTTGCCGTCGGACGCTACCCCCAGTTACAAGTCCGTCATGATGCTTCTATCCGCTGCCGAGGAGAAGGGTAGCGGAACAGGTTACACCGGATGAGCACTACTCAGCAAAGCGCGCCTGCTTTCGAGCGGCACTTCACGCCCAAGGAACTGGCGGAACAGTGGGCACTGAGCTATGAAACAGTGCGCTGCCTGTTCCGCAGCGAGCCGGGCGTGATCCGTTTCGGCAGCGAAGGCCGGCGCGACGGGAAGCGGGATCATGTTAGCCTGAGGATACCCGCGTCCGTGGCTCAGCGAGTCCACGAGCGGCTGAGTAGAGGTAATCCGCCATGCTGAACCTGTACCGCCGACACCTAAAGAAATGCCCGCATCGCAAGAAAGGGCGCCGCTACACGGGTTGCGCGTGCCCGATCTGGATTGACGGCGACCTGAACGGCAAGCCCTTCCGTCAATCGCTTCATCTGAGGGACTGGCAACGCGCGCTGCGCCGTCAGGCGGCGCTTGAAGACGGCCTCCCTGACGAAAAGCCACTCCCGGAAGCAATCGCCGCATGGGAAGGCCAACTCGATATCGGGGGCGAAGCCGAGAAGAAGTACAAGCGCCTGATGCGCTACCTGGGCGACTTCTCCAGGGCGAAGGGAATTGAAACCGTCCCGCAGTTCACGCTTGAACACCTGGACGCCTTCCGCGCGGGACGCACGGTGCAGGTACTCACTTCGCCGAAGGCGCCCGCTGAGAAGTCGGCGCTTGCGGAAACCGCCAACCCGATATCGCGCAACACCTCGGGCAAGGAACTGAGTACCCTTCGGCAGTTCTTCCGCTTCTGCCAGGAGCGGGGCTGGGCTCAAGTGAACTGGGCGGCCAGAATCAAGATGCCGAAGGCGCGGCCGGCCGAAGTGGAACCGTACAGTTCGAAGGAAATCTCCGCGATGCTGGTTGCCTGCGAAGGCGTCGGGCAGAGCGCATATGAACGGCTGCGGGCCAGGGCGCTTGTGCTCTTGCTGCGGCACACAGGCCTAAGGATCACAGATGCCTACACGCTTGAGCGGAGCCGCATCCTGCCCGATGGTGAGGCCGGCTGGCAGATTCGGCTCTACACGCGCAAGACGGGCGGCCAGGTGCTCTTGCCAATCCCACGCGAGTTAAAGACTGCCCTTGACGCACTGCCCATTCCGATTCGCGAAGACGGCGCGCGGGAAGACACCGGGCATTTCTTTTGGACCGGCCGCGGCGCGCGCCAGAGCGCCCGGGAGATCGCCTGGCGCCTGCTGAAGTCGGTGTTTGAGAAGGCAGGGGTCAAGAACGGCAAGCCGCACCGCTTCCGGCACACGCTCGCTACCGGCATTCTCGCACGCGGCGGAACGATGGCCGACGTTGCGGACGTGCTCGCGATCACAGAGACGGTGGCGCGGCGGCATTACGCGAAGTGGTCTCCGGCCAGGCAGGAACGGATATCCACGCTGATGCGCTCCTTCTACGCGGGTACATCCGGGGTACACGGGGAAACAGGCGCCCGCAACGTAGTGATGTGAAAGGCTGAAAAGTGGTGCGAACGGAGGGAGTCGAACCCTCACCCCGTTTCCAGGACCAGATCCTAAGTCTGGCGCGTCTGCCAGTTCCGCCACGTTCGCACGGCTGGGGGTATTGTAGCGCAGTGGCCGGCTCATTGCGTAGAAAGCACGCTTGACATAGGGCGGACGCCCACATAACGTGGACGGTCTGCGGGTGTCGGCGGCCCAGGAGATTGATTCGTGCGAGCCGAACAGTGGGAGCTTTTTAAGCGAGCCGCCAAGCGGCAGCGCGTGGAGCGCATTCCCGTTGCGCTGATTGTCGATAGTCCGTGGATCCCCGGCTATCTGGGAATCAGCCCCCTCGACTACTTCCTCGATCCAGAACTGTGGTTTCAATCCAACCTGCGGATCATACGGGAATTTCCGGACCTCATTTTCTTTCCGTCGTGGTGGGTCGAGTACGGCATGGCAATCGAGACGTCGGCGTTCGGCAACCGCATCCACTTCTGGCCGGATCAGCCGCCGGGACAAACGCAGACGCTGTTCCGGATTGAAGATGCCGAGCGGCTGGCGGCGGTGAATCCGCACACCGACGGCTTCATGGCGCTGGCGCTCGAGCGCTACCGGAAGTGCAAACAGCGCATCTTCGACGCCGGCTACACGATCCCGGTAGCGACCGCGCGCGGGCCGCTGTGCGTGGCCGCCTTCCTGCGCGGCGTGAGCGAGTTCATGCTCGACATCGTTGAGAACCCGGACGGCGCACACAAGCTGCTGGATCGCACCACAACTGCGGTGATCGACTGGCTGAAAGCCCAGGCGGAAGTGATCGGCCCCACCGTCGAAGGCATCTTTGTGCTCGACGACATCGTGGGCTTCCTCTCGCGGCGCTCGTACCTGGAGTTCGCGCATCCGTACCTGAAGCGGCTGTGCGAGGCCTTCCCCGCCGAGTGGGTCAAGATCTATCACAACGACGCCAACATTCGGCCCTTTCTCGCCGACCTGGCCGAGACGGGGTTCGACGTGCTGAATTGGAGCCACAACGTCGATATCCGGGAGGCGCGCGAGAAAACCGGCGGCCGGTTCTGCCTGATGGGCAACGTGGCGCCGCTGGACATTGGGGTGCGCGGCACGCCGGAGCAGGTGCGGGCGGCCGCGCTGGAGGTGCTCGGCAAGGCGGAGGGCAGGGACATCATTTTGTCGGTGGGCGGCGGAGTCAGTCCGGGCATGCCGAAAGCGAACATCCTGGCGTTGCTGGACGCAGTGCGCGAATTCGGGACCGCCGGCGGAGCCACCGCGCAGTAGAACCATCCGCGGATTGGATCCCTTAATGGAAGTCGTGCGAGGGTGGGGCGGCGCCGTGAGCGGGTAATGCCTGGATGCGGCGCGCCTTCACCGAAATCACCTTTTCCTGGTTCTGTAACACCCCCTCGATCAGCAAGAACGGTTCCTCGACGAGTACGATCCGGTGTTTTTCGAACAAGTCCGGAGTGACGATGGCGTTGGCGATGCCCGTTTCGTCTTCCAGGCTCAGGAAAACGAACCCGTTGGCAGTGCCTGGGCGCTGGCGCGCGATCACGCAGCCGGCCACCCGCACCCGGCGGTCATCGGCAATCGATGCCAGCCGGGCGGCGGGCGTCACTCCCAGGCGGTTCATTTCGTCGCGGCGCAGGGCCATGGGGTGCTTGCCGATGGTCAGGCCGGTGCCGCG
>Ga0315279_10010927_pt1 | contig 10585 bp, 10 predicted proteins | sample YL17G06_20_MG_FD_203694 | JGI IMG/M metagenome (GOLD analysis project Ga0315279, IMG submission 203694) | Sediment microbial communities from Yellowstone Lake, YNP, Wyoming, USA - YL17G06_20 | ecosystem: Environmental > Aquatic > Freshwater > Lake > Sediment | place: USA: Wyoming | collected...
ATTGACCGCCTGCGGCAGCGCGGCGCCGACGTCCGCATCGGCCAGTGCGCCGGGAACATCCCCGAGCAGTGCGACCTGGTCGTCCGCTCGGCCGCAATCCACGACCAGAACCCCGAGCTGCTGGCCGCGACGGCTCGCGGGATCGAGGTGATCAAGTACAGCCAGATGCTCGGGCGGCTTATGGCCGAACGGACGGGCATTGCCATAGCCGGCACGCACGGCAAGAGCACCACGTCGGCGATGGTCGCCTACGTGCTGCACGAGGCGGGCATGGACCCGAGCTTCGTCATAGGCGCCACCGTGGGCCAGCTCGGCGGGCCCAGCGGCGTCGGGGGCGGGCGGCACTTCGTGGCCGAGGCGTGCGAGTTCGACCGCAGCTTCCTGAACCTCTGCCCGCAATATGCGGCCATTCTGAACATCGAGGAAGACCACCTGGACTGCTACGCCAACCTCGACGCGATCGTCGAGGCCTTCAGGGCCTTCGCGGCCCTGGTGCCTCCATCGGGGGCGATCGTCGTCAACGGCGACGACCGCAAAGCCGTCGAGGCGGTGAGAAACGCCGCCTGCGAGGTCGAGACGTTCGGGCTCTCCGAGGGCTGCACCTGGCGCGGCGTGGACGTGTCGGAGCATCGCGGGCTTTACCGCGCGACGGTCCTGCTGGGCGGGGCCGAGTTCTGCCGCCTGGACGTCCCGCTGCCGGGCATGCACAACGTCTACAACTGCCTTGCCGCCACCGCGCTGCTGCATCACGCGGGGCTCACGGGCCGGCAGATCGCCGAACTGCTGCCAGCCTTCCGCGGTGCGCATCGCCGCATGACGCTCAAGGGCGAGTCCGACGGGATAACCGTGGTGGACGACTACGCCCACCACCCCACCGAGATCGCCGCGACCCTGCGGGCCATCAGGGACTTCTACCGCCCGCGCCGGCTGCTGTGCGTCTTCCAGCCGCACCAGCACAGCAGGACGAGGTTCCTTCTCAAGGACTTCGCCAAGAGCTTCGCCCTGGCCGACGAGGTGGTCGTGCCGGACATATACTTTGTCCGGGACAGCGACCTGGAGAAGGATTACATTTCCTCCGAGGACCTTGTCGCGCAAGTCCGCCTGCACGGCGGGACGGCGACTTACATCAAGACTTTTGACATGATTGTCGAGCACCTGCGCCAGCGCCTCGGCGCCGGGGACCTCGTGGTGACCATGGGCGCGGGCAATATCTGGGAAGTGGCGGATGAAATTGTTCGCTGGCTTGGAAAAGATAGTTAAGCGGGACCACGGCCTGGCCGGCGAGACGTGGCTTCGCATCGGCGGCCCGGCGGAGTATCTCATCGAGCCCTGCACGGTGGACCAGTTGCGCCAGGTCGTCAAGGCCTGCCGCGAGGAGCAGGTGCCCATGCGCGTGATGGGGCGCGGCGCCAACCTGCTGGTCGACGACGCCGGAGTCAAGGGCGCCGTCATCCGCCTCTGCAAGGGCGACTTCGCCGGCGTCGAGCCGACGGACCAGGGCTTCCGCGCCGCCGCCGGGGCCGACATGGGCAAGCTCGTGCTCCGCTGCGTCCGAGAGGGCAGAAGCGGCCTGGAGGCCCTTACGGGCATTCCAGGCAGCGTCGGCGGCTGCGTGAAAATGAACGCCGGAGGCGTCTTCGGAGACATCGGAAACGCGGTAGAGTCCGTCGAGGTAATGAGCGCCGACGGAGAGCTCTTCACCAGATACCGCGGCGACCTCGCCTTCGCCTACCGCTCGACCAATATATCCGCCCCGTTCATCCTGGCCGCCGAGTTCAGGCTCAGCGAGGACGACCCGCACAGGATCCTCAAGCAGGTCAAGCAGATCTGGATGTACAAGAAGAACACCCAGCCGCTGGGGAGCCGAAACGCCGGGTGCATCTTCAAGAACCCGCGCGGGCTCTCCGCCGGCGCCCTGATCGACCGCGCGGGGCTCAAGGGAAAACGCGTCGGCGGGGCCCACGTCTCGCTCAAGCACGCCAACTTCATCCTGGCCGACAACGGCACCCGGGCCAGCGACGTGCTCAAGCTCATCAACGTCATCCGCGAGGCGGTCTACAAGAAAAACGAGGTCTACCTGGAACTTGAAATCGAGGTCTGGTAAATGGATTGCGCCTCCAAGGCCAAGGATGGCTGCCGTGTGCGGAATCATACGCCGCCCGACATCCTCGACATCACCGTCCTGATGGGCGGGCCGTCCAGCGAGCGGGCCATCTCGCTGCTCAGCGGCGCCGCCGTCGCCGACGCCCTGGCGCGGCGCGGGCACAAGGTCTGCCGGGCCGACATCAACCCCAGCGACACATCCGCCCTCGACCGGCCCGGAATCGACGTGGTCTTCATCGCACTCCACGGCCAGTTCGGCGAGTCCGGCGAGGTCCAGGAACTCTGCGAAAACGCCCGACTCCGCTACACCGGCTCCGGGCCGCGGGCCAGCGAACTGGCCATGGACAAGGCCGCAACCAAGCAGGCCGTCAAACGCATCGGCGTGCCCACGCCCGACTGGATGATCGTCGAGGAGTTCCACGAACCCGCACAGGTCGCCGAGTGGCTGCCCCAACTGGACGTGCCGGTCGTGCTCAAGCCCGTCGACGGCGGCTCCAGCGTCGACGTCGTCCTGGCCCGCACCCACGCCCAGCGCGACGAGGCCCTGGGGGCCCTGCTGGACAAGTATGGCCGGGTCATGCTCGAACGCTACGTCAAGGGCCGGGAGTTCACCGTCGGCATACTCGGCGACCAGGCCCTGCCCGTGCTGGAGATCCTGCCGGACGGCGAGTTCTACGACTACCGCGCCAAGTACTCCGACGACGCGGGGACAAGCTACAGCTTCGACCACGGCCTCGACCACGCCGCCGTGGCGACGCTCCAGGCAAACGCCCTGGCCACTCACCGCTGCCTCGGCTGCCGCGACATGAGCCGTGTCGATTTCCTGCTTGACGAAAGCGGCGTCGGCTGGATGCTGGAGATCAACACGATCCCGGGCTTCACCAGCCACTCGCTGCTTCCCAAGGCGGCCGCGAAAATTGGAATCGCCTTCGACGAACTGTGCGACCGCATCGCCAAAATGGCGATGGCGAGGTAGAATATCATCATGAGCAAGCCGGGAAAAACCGCTCGTAAAGCCAAGCCGCCCCGCCGGCCGGGGAGGCTTCGGCTGTGGTGGACCCAACTGGACCCCGACAGGCGCCGCGGCGGATTCTTCCTCGTCGGCTGGGTGGTCATCGGCGTTCTGGCCGCCGCCGGAGCGGTGATCGGGATGCAGAAACTCCAGCAGCGCGTAATCCAGCGGCGTTACGCCGGTGCCGCCGGGGCCGCGACGGTCCGCGTGACCGCCGTGCCGGCCTGGATGTCGGCCTCGCTGGCAAAGTACGTCACCGAGATGATAACCCCGCCGAAGGCGAGCCTGTCGGACCCCGAGTTGGCCCGCAAGGTATACGACCTGGCAACGCACAATCCGCTGGTCCGCCAGGCCAACCGCGTCGAGGTCCGCCCGAGCGCCCAAGGCCCCGGCGGCGTCGTGGAGGCGGACCTCGAATTCCGCCAGCCATTCGCCCGCGTACGATGCGGCGCCGACCACCTCTACGTCGACAGGGAGGGCTTCTGCCTGCCCGCCGCCCTCGTGCCCATGTACGTCCTGTCGCTCCAGGACAACCAGACCCGCGCCGTCAGGCAGGTCTGCTACCAGGCCCTCGGCGAGGTGCCCGAGGCGTGGCGCCAGTACGCCAGGCCGATACACTACGTCACCATCGACGGCGTGCAGGAATCCACGCCGCCGCCCGGCTGGAAGTGGCGCGCGGCCGACCTCGACGCCGGCCTGAAACTCATCGAACTCATCAGCTCAAAACCATACTACGCCCAGATCACCGTCGTCGACGTCCGAAACCACGCCGGCCGGATCACTCGAAACGAGCCGGAACTCCGCATGTACGCACAACTCGCTGCCGGCAGGCCGACGGACATCCGCTTCGGGCGGTTCCCGAAGCCCGGCAGCGACTGGGTCGTCAGCCCCCAACGCAAAATGTGGTACCTCGACGACTACGCCGCAAACCATAACGGCGTCCTGGCGGGAATAAACTCCTACATCGAACTGCGATACGACAACCCGCATGTCAGCCTAAACTAGTAGCTGGTAAGAAGTGGGTAGTAAGCAGGAAGTAACTCAAACGGACCGGCTGTTTAGGCCCGAAGGGCCGACAGTTTTTAGCCGGGGGCGTAAGCCCCCGGAAAGGATGTACTTAAAACAAGAGCCCCGAAGGGGCGACACAAAGACGTATCACAGTAGGAAACGCACGTTTGTTCTGTCGCCCCTTCGGGGCCCGCCTGCCGGCAGGCGGGTGGCAATCCCTGGGAATCCGGGATGACAGCCCCTGGGAATCCAATGTGCTGAAAGACGCGAGCAGCCAAGGAACGCAAAGCCCTCTCGCCGCCGCGTGGCGGCCGGGAGGCCTGATATACCTGGCCGTCTGCACCCTGGCCCTGCTGGCGGGCCTGTTTCCCCAGTACATCTACCCGCCACGGAATATCCAGGCCGCGCCGCTGCCGACGCTCTCGGCCCTGGCCCTCGGCCAGGCGATGTTCATCCTTGCCGGCTGGCCCGTGCTGTGCCTCTGGCGGACCCAGCAGGGCGCCGTCCGTCACTACGCGGCCGAGTCTGCCATCGAGGCCGCCGCCTGGCTCATCGTCGCGGCGCCGCTAGACCTCGCCGCCGCCTGGCTGGCCGACGCGACCGCACTCGACGTCGCCCGGACCGTCCTGACGCTGGCGGCGCTCTGGCCGCTGGCGATCTCGGCCGGGGCGCTGATGCGAGCCCGACCCGCACTCAGGCCGGCGGTGATCCTCGCGCTGCTCGTCCTGGCCGCCCTGCCCGCGGCCTGGTACATCTGGCGGGAGTTCCTCGGCGCCATGCCGTCACAGTGGCTCTGGGACCTCGCACCTGCCACGTTCACATGGCAAAACGCCGCCAGCCGTAACCCCGCCCTTGTCCCCTCGCCCGCCTGGCCACCCGCCGCCTGGCTGGCCGCCGCCGCGGCGCTGTGGACCCTCAGTGCGCTGGTGGGGCACAGGCATCGGTAGGCGCCAACCACCGAGACAACCGGCCCCCTCATACGCATTTCAATTAGTTCTCGCGCCTTGTTGCAGGAGCGGCGCAGGGGACTGGCTCCGGAGCGAAATCTGTTCTTCGCGAAGGTGCCTGTCCCCGTCGTTGGTCGTGGGATGTTCAAACCGCGGGGACAGGCACCTTCGCGGCGAGAAGCATGCCGCTACGGAGCCAGTCCCCTACCCCACCCCACGCCCGACAGAGCTTCATGTCCGCACGAGAATCTATTGAAATGCGTATTATACTTCGCACCCGTCACGATCCACCTCGCCGCGAATCGGCAAAAGGCGAAGCAGGCCGGTCTGCCATTCCTGCTCCGAGGCGACAACGGAAGTGGGCGTCAGGTCGCTGGCAAGACCGGATCGCTTGGGTGCGGCACATATCAGACCGCTGCCCGCCGGCCGCTCGCCGGCCCCCCGCCGCCGGCGCTGGCGGCGTTGTGGCGTGCCCATGCCGCAGCGTCCCAGGCCGGCACGGGCGGAAGCAGTGCCGGCCTTGGCGCCCCCTCGCCCCCGTAGCGCCCGAAGCCCGCCAGCAAGGATTCCAGCAGCGGCATCATCCTGCCCAGCAGCCCCAGCTTGATCAGCACGTTCCACATCGGCTCGAGCTTTCGCCACCCTCCGACATACATCATGTGGCGGATGCGGTCGGCCAGGGCCGGCTCCGCCCGGGCCGACTTCAGGACGTTGTCCCACCGGTAGAAGTCGCGGTACGCCCGGCGGTGACCCGCCTCCAGCGCCTCAGCCGACATGCCCGCCGGCCTGTACACCACGTGCCGAGCGTCGTAAAGGTCCCAGTTCCGCGAGGTGATCCGCCCGGCCGCCGCCAGCTTCTCCCATAGCCGTGTGCCGGGGTACGGCGTGAGGATGTGGAACGTGCTCGTCTCGATGCCCCGCGCCACGGCCCAGTCCACCGTCCGGGCAAAGACGCCCTCGTCGTCGCCGTCGAGCCCGAAGACGAAGCTGCCGTTGACCATCACCCCGTTCTCGTGCAGCCTGCGGATGGCGGCCTCGTACGTGCCTTCCTCGTTGTGTCGCTTGTTCAGGCCCGCAAGGGCGGCTGGGTCGATGGCCTCGAAGCCCACGAACAGGCTCCGCAGCCCGCTGCCCGCGGCGCTCTCAAGCAGGCCCGGGCGCAGCACGGACCGCACCGTCCCGGCCGCCTGCCACAACCTGCCCATGCCGCGCATCCCCTCGAACAGCGCCGCCGCGAACCGCTCATCGCCGAAGAGGTGGTCGTCCAGAAAGTACAAATGCCGGCCGGGCAGGCTGTCGATCTCCGCCAGCGCGGCGTCGACCGCCTTGGTGTAGAAGCTCCGCCCGCCCGCGTAGAAGCCGCTGTTGTAGCAGAAGTCGCACTTGTGCGGGCAGCCCCGGCTGACGACGATCGTGTTGGGCACGAGGTACTGATGTCGCTTGAACAGGTCGCGCCGCGCCGGCGGGGCCCCGATCAGCGTGCGCTCCCGCGAGCGGTACACCGCCGCCGCCCTACCCGCCCGGAAGTCCGCCAGAAACGCCGGCCAGGTGTCCTCGCCCGGGCCAAGGAAGATCGTGTCGGCGTGCCTGGCCGCCTCGTCCGGACAGGCCGTAACGTGCAGGCCTCCCATGCACACGTGGGCCCCGCGGGCACGGTACGCGTCGGCAAGCTTGTACGCGCGCCTCGCGGCCGAGATGTAAACGGTCATCACCATCAGGTCCGGATCGTCGTCCGCACGGACCGCCTCGACGTGCTCGTTGACGATCTCGACCTCGTCGTCATCGCCGAGGTAACCGGCCAGCGTCGCCAGCCCCAGCGGCGGAAACAGCGAATACTTCAACGCCCGAAAGAACGGAGAGACAGCCTCCGTCAGCGCTGGCAGAATCATCTTCACTTTCATGGTGTTTCCCCTTGGTTCAATGCGCAGCGCCACAACACGCCCGTTCGAGGGCTCTGGCGGCGCATGCCGGCCGAGATCGTGCCGGCAATTGCGTCTTGTCAACTCCTGCCTCACTCCCCCGCCGGCGGGAGCGTGATCACCGGCGGCGTGGGGGGTGTCGGCGGAACTCTCGGCGGGACAGGCATCGGCCCCGGCCGGGATGAGAACACCTCGTGCCAGTTGAGCCGCCCCGTCGCCTGCATAAGCACGAACAGCGTCACAACCGCGCAAATCGTCACCGTCAGGCCGGTCCGCCCGACCCAGAAGAACGCGTACGAGAACCCCACCAGGTACACCAACTGCGCCGCACCGGCGTAGAGGACCGCGAACTTCACGCCTGCCACCAGCCGCAGGTACGACGTGACCAGCAGCACGCTCACGCCCGCGGAAACCCAGAAGGCCGGGTGAATGTTCATCACGTCGGCCAGGTACGACAGCAGTATGTGGAACGCGAAGAACCCCGCCGCCACGAAGAGCAGGTGCATCGGGTGCAGGGGGATGCGCTTGAGCACCACCACCGCCAGCAGCACGGTGAAGAAGAACGCCAGGCTCACCGGTGCGAACAGGCTCATTCTGGCGACTATCGGCCCGGCGTTGGCGCGGCGGGGCATGGCGATGCCCATCGACTGTCGCGTGATGAGGTTCTGCGCCTTCCAGACGGCCGTTGTCCACTCGCCGGCGGTGACGGCGGGAGTCGTCGGGCTCAGCGTGCCTCGAGGATAGTCGATGTCCGAAAACCTCGTCCGGGCCGTAAGCGTCAGGTCCTTCAGCTCGCGCAGTTGCTCGCTTGCCGAGACCACCAGCTTGTCGTCCCGCGTCTCCATGGCCGGGGCGTCGCCGGGCGAGTAGACCCACGCGTTCTGCCCGCCCGTGACGTAATGCACCGTCACCACGTGCTCGACGCCGCGATCAACCGGAATCGCCAGCCACCCCGAGGCCGTGCCGCCAAGCCCCACCGGCTTGCCGTCCACCTCGGCCGAGAGGGCATGGTACGTCGAGGCGCCCGGCGGCAGCGGAAACATGAACATGCCTCCGCCCGCCCCGTCGCCCGAGCCGTCCTTCGCGGCCTCCGACGCCGCCAGGCGATACTCGCCGGTAAACTCCACATCGAACGTGCTGTACCATAGCAGGCCCTTGTAGCGGTGCGTGTGGCTGATGTCGGCCGAGATCTTGCTGGCCAGCAGCGCGCCCGAGGCGGATTCATCCCGCTTGCAGGGCCCGCTTTCCGCCTTGGCGGACAGCCACGGCGAGGTCTGCACGAGCACCTTGGGCCCCCAAAGGCTGGCCATCTCGGCCGCCAGGGAAGCATCCAGACTGTCCGTGCGGTTCTGCACAGTATTGCCCAGGACAAGCCAGCCCAGGCTCGCACCCGCAAACACCAATGCGATAGCAATCACTCGTAACGCGGTCATGGTATTTCTCCTTCGTTGTCAGAATCCCCAGTCGGTCAATGCGTTTCCTCGTCCTCGTCCGGGACGGTTGTTTCCCAGGTCTTCGCGGCCCGGACCCGCACAACATGGACAATCAGCAGCACAAACCCCGCCAGCGGGGCGGCGGGCACGTAGAGAGTGAATATTGCCGTGGCCCATTCGAGCGGGGACCAGTCCCCAGCCGCCGGCCAGGACCGCCAGCCGCGGGTGAGTTCGCAGGCCTTCATCCAGAACACGGCCGCCGCGTGGATCAGGCATATCTGCGCCATCAAGCTGATTGGCACGAACGCCGAGCCCCGGCCGTACAGCCGTTGCGGCGTGTGAATCACAGCGAAGAACCAGGCGCCTATCAAGGCCCAAAGCACGATTGAGACCGCCGCGCCCCATGTGCTGAACGCCATGAGCGTCAGCGGGTTTTCGCTGGTCCACCAATAAGGAGGCAGATGGAAAAGACGGCGACAGCCCACGACGAGAAGCATCATCAGCGGCGGCATGATGCACAGGTTTATTACGCACTTGTCCGCGAGGGCGGACTCGACGAACTCGCCGGGCCGACGCACCAGGCCCACCAGCCGCAGGAACGTCCGCGTCTGGCCGATCACGTATGCCGCAATCACCGGCGTCAGCAGGATCAGGACGAATTCCATTTCCATCAGCGTCCTCCCCGTGCATTGAGCTTCGCCGCGCCGGCCGGGGCAAGGTGGTTTTTGAGTCCTCTCCGGCTCATGGCATTTCCTCTTCCTCGGGCGGGACGTAGGTTTCCCAGGTCTTCGCGGAGCGGACCTGCCCGACGTGAACGATCAGCAGCACGAACCCCGCCAGCGGCGCGGCCGGGATGTACAACAGCATCAGCGCCACACCTGCCATGATCAAATCCTCGATCAGATTGCCGCTCCAGCGCCCTCCTGCGCCAAGCATCCCTCCGCCAATCACCCATGCCACCGCGGCCAGAAAGGTCAGGCATATCAGCCCCAGGATGACCACCGGCACAAGGGCCGTCGGCTCGCGATAGATCGCCAGGTCGCGGCGGAGGATGGCGTGGAACCACAGGGCCATGACAACCCAGGAGCACATGGCAAAGGCCGCGCCGTAGGGCGTGAATGTCATGAGCACCAGCAGATTGGCGTTGTCGAGGGTGTCCCCTTTGGCCGCCAAGGCAAGCGTGAGCAACAGCAACATCAGCCCCGGCCAGACGCACAGGCTTGTGATGAAGCTTGCGGTCAGGCCGACCTGTGCGATGCGGGCGGGGTGGCGGAGAAGCCGCACCAGCCGCACAAGCATGCGCGCCTGCGATATGACGTACAACAGAAGCACCAAAGGCATCACAATGAGCAGGCCGCATACCATCAGCGTTCCCCTTGCCGACGGCGAGGCAGCCGGCAGGCAGGCTCATGGCCGGCACGGCCAGGCCACGTCAGCAACGAACCGGTATTCGTCATCGTCGGACTCCGTCATACCGCAATCAATCCGCGTTCCCGGCCGGCCCCCCTTCGGCCGGGATTGCGCGGTCATTTCGTCTTGGTCAGTATTCCTTCCAGCAGCTTGACGTAATTGGCCAGCGCCGTTCTGCCGGCGGGGGTCTGGGCCACCGTCGTGAGAGGCTTTTTGCCCTGGAAGCCCTTGTCGATCCGCACGAACCCCGCACGCTCCAGGGCCGACAAGTGAGTCGAGAGGTTGCCGTCGGTAAGCCCGAGCTGGGCCTTGAGCTCGCCGAACTCCAGCGACTCCGCCCCCGCCAGCGCGGCCATGATCGCCAGGCGCGTCCGCTGGTGGATCGTCTCGTCAATCAGGTTGTGCGGATGTCGTGACATCAGTTATCGGTAGCCCGTAGCCGGTAGCCGGTAAGGGCCCAACGGCGGAACCCGGAACCGGGAACTCGGAACCCGGAGAAGAAGAAACGGCGGAATTCGGAGCCGGGCGCCGGATTCGAAATTGCACACAGGATCAGGCGCCTGTTTTCACATTCTCGCCGATTGGCATTCACAGCATTCATGGCGTTTATCCTTGGGCCATTCGCGGACGACGCCCGCACCTGGCGATACCGCGTGATCTTTCGTTCTCACGTTGCCTCATCGTTTCGTTTTCCCCGGCTTCCAAGAGCATCGAAGGGGAAATCCGCAATCCGCAATCCGCAATCCGCAATCC
>Ga0315279_10010929_pt1 | contig 10584 bp, 10 predicted proteins | sample YL17G06_20_MG_FD_203694 | JGI IMG/M metagenome (GOLD analysis project Ga0315279, IMG submission 203694) | Sediment microbial communities from Yellowstone Lake, YNP, Wyoming, USA - YL17G06_20 | ecosystem: Environmental > Aquatic > Freshwater > Lake > Sediment | place: USA: Wyoming | collected...
ACGAAGACCGTGGCGACACTCCGCTGGCAGCTCATCGAGACGGCCGGCCGTCTGGTCCGTCATGGCCGACGCTTGGTCCTTCGCCTGGCGGCCTCCTGGGAGAAGTTCCAACTTTATCTCCGGATTCAGGCTCGCCTTGCGGCGTTTGTTTGACGCCGAGATAATATCATTTCCCTCTTCGCCTCTTCACGGGGAGAGCTATCAGGGAAGACCAAATCGAAATCCCTTAAAATCATTAACCGGACGAAAACTCCGCGAGATCGTCATATCCATGATGATTAAAAGGAGCGCTGATGATAAATCATATGAAAAATTACTCCTTGGGAATCCCTATCGGCAATTTTGGGGGGAACCCGCTTCGCGTTTCACCCTTCCAACGGTCGCTTCGCTCCCTGCCTCCCTTTCTCGGGCGGGGCATGGACCCGCGCCCTGCGACCAAGGGGGCATACCCCCTTGGATCCCCCGACGAGCGGTTCCCCGCGGCAAGCCGCGGGGCATATTCCCGCTCGTCAACCTTGCACTCCCGGATGTTCGCATTTCTTTTCGCGCGAGAAAGAATTACAGGCTCGGGGTGCGCGCTTCTAAGCCCGGGAAAACCGACCCGGCACTTGCCGCCGGCCTCGAGCCGTTCGATAGGGCCGGAGAAAACCGCTAAAAAGACGTTGAATGGGCTCTGCTGGAGCCGTTCAAAATGACCCATTTCAATACATTTTGAATAAATTGTTATCATCATGTTTGTTTACAATCATTTATATAATTTAATAATCCATTTATGTCCATATATTGAACTTATTAGACAACTATCAATGAGAGACCATAATTTCTATATTATGTTTATTTATAATAATTTATATAGCCATTAACAGAATGGCATCATTCTTGCTCATAATCCTAGTATCATGAAGCTCTTCATCAAGGATAGAGGCCGACAACATGCACTTGGTCCGGAAGGCGAGAACGAGGTGATGACATGATAAGCTACCTGGATTTCTACCTTGAAACCGTGAACGAGAACCCCGATCTCCCAACGCTCAGGGAGCTCGAGAAGGATTATATCGGCTTCCTCCTTGAGGTCACGAGGCACAACGTCACTCAGGTTTCGCGGATTCTGGCCATTTCGCGAACGGCTGTCTACCATAAGATCAGCCGTTACAGCATCTCCAAGCCTAACTGTAGGATAGCTTCTCTGCGGCCGCCGGACATATCCTTGTCGCGACGGCTTAGTCCTGCTCCGCCAACGCTCTTTTCAGATTCGCGAGTCCCCGGACCAAGCTATCGGTCGGGATCCCGAACCCGAGCCTGAAGCTCCGCGGCTCCTCGAAGAACCTGCCGGGAACGATGCCCGTGTCGAAGCCATCGAGCAGGCGCCGGGCGAGTTCCGTCGCGTCCCTGGCGCCGCGAAGCCTTGGAAAACAGATGATCCCGGGGTCGGGCGCCACCCATTCCAGGGTCGCTTGGTCCCGTATGAAGCCGCTGACGATCCGGAGGTTCCCCTCGATGAGGGGCCTTGATCGCCGCCGGATTTCATCGAGCCGGGCGAACATCCGGGCGGCAACCTGTTCCCCGATGAAGACCTGTTCCACGATCATATAGTCCATAAGCCGGCGCAGGACCACCGCCAGGCCTGCTTGGGCCAGGACCCATCCGCAGCGAAGTCCTGCCAGGCCGAAAACCTTGGTCAGGCTTGAGGTCACAACGATATTGGGCGCCAGGCCGAACGCGGTCCCGGCCCTCTCCCCTTCCAGGAATTCGAGGTAGATCTCGTCGATGAGGACCGCCGCACCCTTTTCTTCGCTCGCCAGGGCCAGCGCCAGGATCTCTTCATGGGAAAGCACGACCCCGCTCGGGTTGTGCGGGTTCGCCAAAAGGACGAGCTTTGTCCGGGGCGTAAAGGCCCGGCGGAATTCTTCCGGATCGATTCGGTAGCCGTTCTCGAACCTTCTTTCGAACCGCGTGACGTTCGCCCCGAACAGCCGGGGCACGGCCAGGAAGGGTTCATAGGCCGGCCTTTCGACCAGGACGTCGTCCCCCGGCCCGAGGAGGGCGGCGCAGACGGAGAAGATCCCCTGGGACGCCCCGACGACCGGGCAGACGTTGTCGACGTGGGCCCGGTGGCGCGCGGCGATAGCTTCCAAAAGCGGTGGATGGCCATAAGGGTGGTCCCCGTTGATCTCCAGCCCGTCCCAGTCAACAGCCAGTTCTTCACGGGATAACCCCATAAGACCGCTCAGGCTCAGGTTAATGCCGGACTTGGGCTTCGTCTTGGCCCAGGCCATGTATTCAATGGGCTTGATCTCCATGCTTTTTCTCCGTCCCGTTATTCATGAGCCCCATTTTGACCCAGACAGCGGGAAAAAATCAACAAGACTTTCTTTTTACGAGATTTTTCATTAGAATGCATGTATCTCATATTGATGCTATCCGGAAAATTCTAGAGGAGGAACGATGAAAAAAACAATCATCTGGATCATGGCAGGATTGTTGATCATGTCCATTCTCCCCGCCCAGGGGTTCGGCCAGACTTCAAAAGAGGTCTTGGAAAAGATGATCGACGCCCAGGGCGGACGGAAGGCCTTGGAGGCCGCCAAGGACACCACCATATCCGGGACGATGGAACTGATCCAGCAGGGCATGAACGCCACGTTGACCATGTACCAAAAGGAGCCCAACATGATGCGCATGGACATCGAAGTCATGGGCATGGTCGTGACGCAGGCCTTTGACGGCCAGAAGGCCTGGTTCCTCAACCCGCAGACCGGCGCCACCGAAGAGATGCCCGAAAATCTCGCTAAGGAGTTCAGGCGCCAGGCCATGGGCAATGATTCCATCCTCAATCCAGAGAAATACGGGATCACATACGAACTCAAGGGCAAGGAAAAGGTCGGCGACAAGGATTGCCTGCTCCTGGAGCAGACGATGCCCGACGGCCACAAGACCACTTTGTACATGGATTCCACCAGCTACCTTGCCTTAAAAACCAAAACGATGACCATAGGCCAGATGGGAGGGGGAGAGGTCCTGACCGAAACCCTTTTTTCCGATTACAGGATGGAAGGAGACCTTATGGCGGCCCACTCCATGACCATTCTCCAGGACGGCGCGGAATTCGCCAGGTTGACGCTCACCAAGATCACCTATAACTCCGGCCTGCAGGACTCCCTATTCCAAATGGCCAAGTAATCCTCGGATACCTGGGACGATGAAAAAAGCCGTTCTCGCCGCTTTGGTCTGCTGCCTCGCCGCCTCCTGCGCCGTCAACCCTGTGACGGGGAAGAAAGAGCTGAGCCTGATCTCCGAGCAGCAGGAGCTCACCATCGGGAAGGAGACCGACGGCCAGGTCCGCGGACAATACGGGATCTATTCCGATGACAGGATGATGGGCTACGTGATGACGTCCGGGAAAGTCCTCGCCGAGCATTCCCATAGGCCCAATCTCGCCTATCATTTCGCGGTCCTCGACAGCCCGGTCATCAACGCCTTCGCCGTCCCCGGCGGCTATGTTTATCTTACGCGCGGCATCCTGGCCTTGATGAATTCAGAGGCCGAAATGGCCGTCGTCCTGGGCCACGAGCTCGGCCATGTCAACGCCCGGCACAGTGTGAAGAAGATGAGCCAGATGATCCTTTTCCAGGCAGGCCTGGCCATCGGCAGCGCCATCAGCGACACGTTCGCCAAGATCTCCGGCATCGCCGGGATCGGCGTCTCCCTCCTTTTCCTGAAGTTCAGCCGTGACGACGAGCGCGAGGCCGACGCTCTCGGCGTGGCCTACGCCCGAAGTGCGGGCTACGACCCCTCCCACATGGTCGATTTCTTCAATTCCCTCGAGAGAATGGGCGATCTCTCCGGAAAAAATACTCTCCCCGGATTCCTTTCGACTCATCCTTTGACTAAGGAAAGGATCAGCAACGTCCGGGCCCTCCTTCAGGCCTCGGACGGCAAGCTTATCGTCCGGGAAGAAGAATACGCCCGCAGGATCGAAGGCCTCATCTACGGGGACGACCCCCGTCAGGGCTTTGTCGAAGGCAACGCCTTTTATCACCCCCAGCTCAGGGTCACTTGTGAATTTCCCGACGGCTGGAAGGTCCAGAACGCGCCGGCCCAGGTCACCATTCTCTCCCCGGACGATGAGGCGGCCGTCGTCCTCCAGGCCGAGAAGAGCCCGGATGGCCTTTCCGCTTACGCCAAAAAAAAGTCTACGTCCCTCGACGGCGGACAGTTCGTGGACGAGCAAAGCATGAACATCCATGGCCTTTCCTGCGTCCGCCAGGTCTTTGATGTCGTGAAGCCCGAGAAGGAGACCCTGCGCGTCCAGTTCTCGTTCATCCGGAAAGGTGAACAGATCTACACTTTCTCGGCGCTCAGCAAGGCGATTAACTTCAAGCGCTACGCGCCTGAATTCGGCCGGATCGTGGGTTCCTTCCAGGAACTTAAGGATCCCGCCCGCCTGAACAAACAGCCCCGTCGCCTGAAGCTGGTCAGGGCCGACGGCGCGCAGAGCCTCCGGGAGATCTTCGGAAGAGCGGGGATGGAAAAGGACCTGTGGCCGAGCTTCGCCGTGATGAACGGTCTCGGGCAGGAAGCCGTCCCGCCGAAGGGCCGGCTCGTCAAGACGGTCCAGTGAAGCGCCCGCCCGGTCAGGTCTCGGCTTCCCGGATGACGTTGTAGGCCAAGCGCAGGGCCCGGAGCGCTTCTGCGCCGCTGACTTTGGTGTTTTTCCCGGTCTCGATGCAGTCCAGAAAGTTCTTCAGTTCCCTCTTGAGCGGCTCTTCCTTCTGGATTTTCAGGGTTTTGATGTCCGTCTGCCGGCCGTCCAGCGGGAAGATCTTGACCTCCTGGTCGATGTAGTCGATGGAATAATACGAAGTCGGTTCGAAGATCCGGAGCTTCCTGACCTTGCCCTGATGGACACGGCTGGCCGTGAGTGTCGCCACGCATCCCGACTTGAACTCCAGCCTGGCGTTGGCGATGTCGATCTTCTCGGAGACGACGTGGATCCCCGAGGATTTGATGGCGACGACCTCATCCTTGATCAGAGCCAGGATGATATCCAGGTCGTGGATCATGAGGTCAAGGACGACGTCGATGTCGAGCGAACGGGCCGAGAACGACCCCAGCCGCTGGACTTCGATGAACTTCGGCTCCGAGATCATGTTCTCGACGGCCTCCACGGCGGGGTTGAAGCGCTCGAGATGGCCGACCTGGAAGATGAGGTTGTTCTTCGCGGCGGCCTCCACGAGCTGTTCCCCCTGCTCGACGGTCGCCGTGATGGGTTTTTCGACGAGCACGTGCTTCCCCTGCTCGAGAAGGCTCATGGAAACAGAGAAGTGGGCCGACGTGTCCGTAGCCACCACGGCGGCGTCGATGTCGTCGATCATCTCCTCGTAGTTCTGGAAGTACCTGACGCCGTGGCGGTTGCCGATCTGGAGGGCCTTCTGGAAGTCGATGTCCGCGACCGCCTCGAGCTCCGCTTCCTCCAGGTAGGATAGGATCCGGGCGTGCTGGGTTCCCAAATATCCGACTCCGATGATCCCCACTCTGATCTTGCTCATATCAGACTCCTTCCCTGACCGACGTCGCCGGACGTATCCCTTGCGACAAGAGAGATCCCGAGACTGTCCGCCAGAACCACGGCCTCATCCCGATCGAAAAAGGCCACTCGTCCCGCTTCCATGCAGAAAGCGGCCGCCCCGGCCCGCCCTAGACTACGGATGGTTTCCAGTCCTGCGGCGGGGAGGTCGATTCTCGGATCCTGGTTTGAGCGGCTGGCTTTGACGACCACAATGCCGGGGCCGGCAAGCTCTCCGCCCCGCTCGATGGTCTGATCGGTTCCTTCGACGCCTTCGACAGCAATGACCGTGCGGTCCTTGACGACAACGGTCTGCCCGATGTCCAGGTTCGCGAGCGACCGGGCGATCTCGAGTCCGAAGACGATATCCTTTTCCACGAGAGGCCCCGGCGCCGTCCGCGTCAGTGTCCCCGCGGCACTGAAACAGGCCCCTAAAAAAGGCGTCGGGTCCAGGACGCGGACTCCCTGTTCTTCCAGGAAGTTGATCAGCGTTCCGATCAACCGAACGGTGCTCTTCCCCCCGGATAGAGACAGGATGTTCGATGTGAAAGCATCTATGTCCCGTAACAGGAAAGCCGTTTTCTGACTGATTTTTCCGGCAATAAGAACTTCGCAGATCTTGAGGTTTCTCAAGAAGCCGAGAAGGCGGGCCACGTCCCCTGCGTCGAACCATTCAAACGCATCGGCGCCCTCCCGAAGTCCTCCGTCGGCTTCGCCTCGGATCGCAGCGACGACGGGGCCCAAACCCCTCCGGCGCGCTTCCGTTGCGACAAGATAAGGGATTTTTCCGGATCCCGCGATTATTCCGACTCGGTCTCCCATTTTTCGGCCGTCTTCCTGACGATTCCCCGTTTGGAGGCTCGAATGAATCCGATGATCTCTTCCCTGTCCTCACCGGGAGGGAACGACGACAGGATCTTGTCAAGGGCCTGGGTCGTGTTGAGATCCGAATAGTAAAGGATCTTGATCATGTCCCGCAGGTCATGGATCCGTTCATTGGAAAAACCCCTCCGCCGGAGACCGATGCTGTTCAATCCATAAATCTTGATGGGTCTCATGCCGGCCACCTTCGTGAAGGGCAGGACATCCTGGGTGACGACCGTGAATCCGCCGATGAAAGCATATCTTCCGATCCGGCAGAATTGGTGGACACCGGCGAACCCCGAAACGTAGACAAAGTCCTGGACGACCACATGGCCTCCCAGCGTCGCATTGTTGGTGAGGATGACCTCGTTGCCGACCTGACAGTCGTGGGCGATGTGGGAGTAGGCCATGAAGTAATTTCGATCGCCGATCAGGGTGACACCGCCTCCTTTGACCGTTCCCCGGTTGACCGTGATGAATTCCTTAAAGATGTTGCCGTCCCCGATCCGGACGACGGTCTCGTCGCCCCGGTAACCGATGTCCTGGGGCTCCGTCCCGATGGAAGAGAACGGCGCGAAGCGGCAGTCTGCGCCGACTTCGGTCAGGCCGATGATCGAGACGCTGGATTCGAGTCTGGTGTTCCGGCCCAGGCTGACCTTTTCGCCGATGACGCAGCCTGGACCGATCCAGACACCGGAGTCCAGCCGGGCCTTCGGATGAACCGTCGCCGTGGGATGGATGGTGATGTCATGTGCGCTCATTCATCTCCTCGAGGTCCAGAAGGCTGGCGACCATCTCTCCCTCTGCGGCCACTTCTCCCTCGACGGTCGCCCTGCCCTTCAAAAGGCAGTACTTGCCCTTGAGCTTCAGGATCTCGGCTTCGATCTCCAGCTGGTCCCCGGGGACCACCGGCCTTCGGAACTTGGCGTTATCGATCTTGCTTAGGACCACGAACGTGTGTTGGGGGTCCGGAATGGAATGGTAAAGCAGGACCCCTCCCGCCTGGGCGATGGCCTCGATAATCAAGACCCCGGGCATGATCATCTTCCCGGGAAAATGTCCCTGGAAAAAGGGCTCATTGCAACTGACGTTCTTGAGGGCGACAATGGACCTGCCCGGATGGAGCTCCTTCACCCGGTCCACGAGCAGAAAGGGGAACCGCTGGGGAATGAACTTCTGGATCTGTTCGATCTTGATCAATGTCCGTCACTTGGCCGGGGCGGCCTTGGAGGCGTCGTATCGCCGGATGACCTCGTCCGTGAGGTCGATAACGGGGTTGAAGTAAACGGCCCCGCTCTTAGCCAGGTCGAAGATGACGTCCATGCCCTTCTCCTTGCCGAGCCCTTCGATGATAGGGATGAGCTCGGCCTGGACCTTGTTGAAGAGCCGGTACTGGAGCTCCTGGATCTCGCGGACGGCGTCCTCGGAGAGTCTCTTCTGATCGGTCTTCTTCTTCTCTACGTCGGAGTTGATCTGCATGGCCGCTTCATCGGTCAGGGTCAGCCGCTGCGTGTTCAGCTTGGTCTCCAGCTGCTTGATCTCGTTGTCCAGCCTGGTCAGGTCGCTCTGGCTCTTTTTGTCCTTATCCTGGAGCTGGGCGATGACCCTTTTGCCCTCGGCGGATTTTTCCAGGACCATCTGGGAATTGATGACGCCGATCTTCCCCGTCTGCTGGGCGAAACCCAGGGAGAGGAAGGAAAGAACGAACAGGGCCAGGGTCATTGATTGAATCATACGTCTCGCCATCTAAAGCCTCCTGAGATTTATGATCTCCCGCGGAACAACCTAAAAAGTCGTGCCGACAGCGAATCGGAACGCGAAATTCGATTCGTCCGCGTAGACCTTTTTATTATTATACGCGAAAATGAGACGGAACGGAACCCTCAGGGCCGGCACGAAGATCCGGGCCTCGAGGCCCGCGGACGTATACATGCCCTTCAGGCTGAACTTTTCCTTGGACGTGATGGCGTTGCCCAAATCATAGAAAAGGATCACGTTGAGGGGCCCGCCCACAGGAATGATATACTCGGCGTTGAGGACCAGCGACTTGTCGCCGCCGATGACCGTGTTGTTCTCGTTCCGGGGACCGATGGTATAGATCTCGTAGCCCCGGACCGAGCGCTCGCCCCCGAGGTAGAACTTCTCCCAGAACGGGACCTGGGACCCCTTGATCGCCTTGACATACTGGTATTCCAGGTGGAGGCCGATCACGTGGTTGGCGATAAACGGCTGGAAGCGGGAGAACTCGACTCTCGGCCGATAAAGGCTGATCTCGCCACCCAGGAAGGAGCCCGCGAACTTGAACGAGAGGGAATACATCGTCCCCTGGGTCGGGGTCAGCGGGCTGTCGACCGTGGACCGGTAGAGGAGCGGCTCGATCGAGCTCATGTTGTATTTCCCAACGCCGTACATGGACGTGTAATAGCTGTAATACGAGCTGTCCGTGGGAACGGTGACATTGACATTCTGGTAGCTGTAGGTGATGTTGGTCCGCCAGTATCCGATGAGCCTGGCGCCCAGTGTCAGATCGATCCCCTTGCTCTTTTGATCGTAAAGATAGGGATAATTGATCCTGCGGTCGTATATGTTGAACCCCAAGGTGATCGGTTGGTCAAAGAGGTAGGGCTCGGTGAAACCGAAGCTGTAGTTCTTGATCCTCTTTCCCTGCTGGACCATAAACTCCAGGTTCTCCCCGGCGCCCAGGAAATTGACGGTCGAGTAGCTTAGGGCGACGAACGTGCCTTCGTAGCCGCTGTAGCCCGCGGTGAACTGGATGTTGTTCCTCTGCAGCTCCTTGACGTTGACCTGGACGTCGATCTGGGTGGGGTCCTCGGGATTGGGCTTGATATCCGGCTCCTTCTCCAGGTCCACCAGGCCCAGTTGTTTGACGCGGAGGATGCTGTCCTTGAAGTACGCCAGGCTGAACCGGTCCCCCTCCCGGAGGAGCATCTCCCGGCGGATGACCTTGTCCTTGGTGTAGTTGTTGCCCCTGAACTCGAGCCTGTGGAGGTAAGCGACGTCGCCTTCATAGATATTGAAGGTAACGTTGACGATCTTGTTCTTGGGGTCCAGGTTCTCGACGGGAGCGACCTGGGCGTAGAGATAGCCGCCGTCGCGGTAGGTCTCCCCCATCTTCTCGACGGCCTTTTCCCGGACCTGAGTGCTGTAGACCTGGCCCTTGTCGAGCTTGACCAGGCTTCTCAGGTACTTGCCGTTGACCGCCTTGTTGCCTTCGACCTTGATCTCGCCCACGCGATAGAGGTAGCCGGCGTTGACGGGGATGACGATCCTCATCATCTTCTGCTTCCGGAAGAAGATCGTCCGCTTCTCGATCTCCTCGATCCTGGGCTCACCGACCGTGGCCTCCATATAGCCGTTCTCCTGGAATTTCTTCTTGATGAGCGCCATGTCGTCGGGGACCTTGCCCTGTTTGAAGACGTCCTTGCCGCCGATCCAGGAGAGAAGGCTGTGCGTCTTGTTGTCCTTCATGGCCTCGCGGAGGAAGCTCTCGGGAAGTTTGGCCCTCCCTTCGAAGACGACCTGGCCGACGCGGACCTTGGGGCCCTCATCGATCTTAAAAAGGAGATCGACCTCGTTTTTGCCCTTCTTGGCGACTTCGGTCTCGATCTTGGCGGCCTGGAGGCCCTTCTCCGCGAGGAGGTCGCCGATCGTCCTCTTGATTTTCTGGACCTTGGCGGGGCTGTAATAGGAGTACGGCAGGATGTACTCGTCCTTCTCCTTGAGCTTGTTGACGATATCGTCTTCCTTGACCTTCTTTCCGGTCTTAAAGGCCACGCTCTTGATGATCGGGTTCTCTTCAACGATGATCTTGATGACCTTTCCCTTGGTCCCTTCCGCCTGCTCGATCCGGACGTCCGCGAAGAACCCGGTGGACCAGAGGACCCGGAAATCCCTCTTGAGGAGGTCCTCGTTGAAATAGTCCCCTTCCCTTGCCGAAAGGTAATATTGGATGGTCTCCTTGGTCACCCTGTCATTCCCCAAGATCTCGATCTTTTCTACCATTTCTTGGGCGGAGAGGACCAGGGGAAAAAAGGCCAGCAGGAGCGCCGGTATCATCTTCTTCATGATCATATCCTTATACCACATTCCATCGGTTCAGTCTATTTCCGAAGAGGTCGGCATGTCCTTTCGTG
>Ga0315279_10010930_pt1 | contig 10584 bp, 9 predicted proteins | sample YL17G06_20_MG_FD_203694 | JGI IMG/M metagenome (GOLD analysis project Ga0315279, IMG submission 203694) | Sediment microbial communities from Yellowstone Lake, YNP, Wyoming, USA - YL17G06_20 | ecosystem: Environmental > Aquatic > Freshwater > Lake > Sediment | place: USA: Wyoming | collected...
AGGGGAGGGTGCTTCAATTTCAGCAGGTATTTCTTCAGTTTCAGGGGAGGGTTCTTCAATTTCAGCGGGTCCTTCTTCAGTTTCAGGGGAGGGTGCTTCAATTTCAGCAGGTATTTCTTCAGTTTCAGGGGAGGGTTCTTCAATTTCAGCGGGTCCTTCGGGTGCCCTATTTTTGAAAAATTTTGAAGAAACTTCTACCCCACCAGTAAAAAGACTTTCAAAATCTTGTTCATCTATTTTGAAGGATTTGAGTAATTTATTAAAAGCAGTAAGACTATATGATTGGTAAAGATATTTTAACATAAATTCAAGATTAATTTTCTCAATAGAGCCTGACATTTTAACTAGTGCATCGGCTTTAATACTCTCATCGATGCCTGTTTCCCATTTAGATAAAGAATCTTCCATGATTTCTCTGGAATCGCTACAAGATTCTAAATAGAATTCTATAATTTGATCCTTGAGTGTAGATAATATCTCTTCTGAGTGATCAAAAATGATTTTGAAGATATCGGGATTGAAGCGTTCAAAAGTTTTTAAAATACCTACTTTAAGTAAAGAGCTGATTGGATTTCGATTTAGAAATAGGATCGTTTCCTTGCGGTCCTCAGTTAGAAGTGGATTGCATTTTTCTTCTAAAACTAAATTATTCACTTCTCTAATTCGGTAAAACTCAATGAAAAAATCTGTTACCTGCTCCTTGTTGAATCGCCCCTCCGCACTTTTTAGTTTTATCGCAGCAAATAATACAATCAATTCATAAGCGCAAGGAAATTTTGTAGTTTTTAGAAATTCGATCAGATTTTGATGATTCTTAATTGCCATTTCCATCTTGTCCCTCTGACGGCTTTGAATTTGATCCTTTCTTGTATAGTTTATATAACTATTTGATTTTGCCTTTTTAAATTACTTTTGAAAATGATGTGAAAAGGATTATAATTCAAGAAAAGAACTAGGAAAAGATAGTTTAATTTGCTTAGGCCCCGAAGTCCATGTCGTACATGATTTTATGAATCTCATTACTAAGTTCTTGAGGCAATCCGAGAATGCTAATATCCATAAATCCCCGAATGATAGCGGAGATTGCCTCCGATTCCGATAAACCCCGAGTCATGAGGTATTGAATCTGCTCGTCCGCGATCTTGCCTACAGCAGCTTCATGTGATAATTCGGCACCTTCCACATTGACCGCCAGTTCGGGAATGGCAAACATCTTGGTTTCCCCGCCTAACAGCAATCCCAGGCATTCAAGATGCCCTCGACACACTTTACTATTCGCAATTAGATTGCCTCGGGCATACACTTCCGAGTTCCCTTTTGAGATCCCGCGAGACGTGATATCCGCCCTTGAATTTTGCCCATTCAGCACTACTTTTGACCCCACATCTACGCGAGACTGTTTATCCGCAAAGATGATACTATTAAAACTGGCTTTGGAATTGACGCCATTGCAATAGGCAACGGGATACATTTGCATATCTTTCACGGGGTTTAAGCATAAATAATTCGAGACAAAGGTAGCATCATTGCCGATTTCTATGCCAGTCCGCGGGCGAACCATCGTTTTTTCGGCCCAATGGTGGATCATTGAGAAGTGGAGCGTGGCATTATCTTTCACATAAATTTCGGAAATGCCCAGATGATTTGCTTTATCGATATTAGTGTGTTGAACGCACCCAGTAATGATGTGGGCTTCACTACCTTCATCTGCAATGATTATATTGTGAATACGTTGTTCAAGGTTATTCTTTGTGATTAATAGACAGGACTGGAGGGGAAATGTGACTTTCGCCCCTTTCTGAATCCAGAAAAAATATCCACCACTCCAGTCATCCGCAACCCGTCGAGTGAATTCATCTTTATCCTTATCTACGAGTTTCCAAAAATAACTTTCAAGCCAATCATACTTCTCTAAAGCCTCTTTCGTATCCATAACTATGACTTGATCCTTAAACATCTCATTGATTTTATCATACACGGTGGTTTGATTGAGGTGCATAAATGAGGCGGAACGTTCATTTTCGGCTTCAATAATTCCAGTGGTATAAATAGTTTTCAGGATTTCGTGCGGAAGCTCTTTCAAAGACTTAATCTTGGGATCTTTTCCTTTACTCATGGTTTCCAGCTTCCCCTTCTTGCTCATAAGCGCTCCCCTCCTGGCACTCTACGCATTTTGCGAAGCCAACATCCTTAATTGTACTGAAAATCTGTTGGGAATTTCTGTAACAATGGATACGACTATCCAAAAGGACACACGCTCTTTCTGTGGAGATATGATTCAGAATTTCTCCCTGGTGCGTAACAATTAAGACCGATGACCCGGTCGCGGTAATATAATTTTGAATTTCATTTGCGATTAATTTCATGCTTTCGACATCTACGCCACTATCAGGCTCATCCAACAACATGAGTTTGGGCTTCAGGAAAAGCATCTGAAGCACTTCAGATCGCTTTCGTTCGCCTCCCGAAAATCCCACATTAATATCGCGAGAGAGAAAGGAGGTTAAATTAAATTTTTCAATTAGAGCAACCTGTTCGGGGTCTAAATCTTCATTCGGCTTTTTTTTCAGGCAGAATTTGAATATATCAATTAATTTAACGCCCTTGATTTCGGGTGGGTTCTGATAAGAGGTCGATATCCCTAATTTTATCCGTTCATCTATTGGTAGTTCCGTAATATCTTGTCCCTCAAAAATAATTTCCCCAGATAATATTTTATAGGGGGGAATGCCCATTATCGCTTTGAGTAATGTACTTTTTCCTGATCCATTAGGGCCAAACATCACGTAACTTTCTCCGTGTGGAATTGAGAGGTATATATTATTCAAAATGGGTTTGTCATCGATTGTAACGCTTAAATCCCGTATTTCTAAGATTGCATTATTCATATCTTATCATCATTCGGATATTTTGAAAATTGAATAAGAAGTCAGAGTAATTTTCACCGATAAGAGCTCATTAAATTTTTGAACCTTCTAAATTTGAAAAAGGTATTTTGAAGATCAGATAAAAAGTTTAAGTAATTTTTTCACAAAAATTAATCATGAGCAGTTTTCACTAAAATTAATCTCAACTTCAAGGCAATATTTGAGGGAGTTTGAACGAATTCACTTGATTGGAATGTTCTTTTCAAAGAAGTAGGTAACGGAATAAATTATGTTATCATAGTTTTTTTATTTCAAATCAGTGCGTTGTTTATAACGCAATATATTGAAAAAAGAAGAGAACTAAAGAACATTATTATATTAATTTATGGAATTTACTTTCTATTTTTGGGAATTGGAAGTATTTTTTATTTTATAGTTATTAATTCTATCATCAACGGCGAAATACTTGCCCAATTTGATACGTATTTTATAACATCAATTATTATCAAAGGATTGGGAGGATTCCTCTTTTCTTTAGTTATAGAATTTAATATCCAGAAAATTTGGAAAACGAGATATGTGGTTTCGATCAGTTTTATTGTTCTAGTAGTCATAATTCCATTTTTTTTAAACACCCTAGTTTTTTATACCCTCTTAAATATGCTGAATTTCCTTTTCTTAATTAGTCCGCTTCTTTTTACCATCTATTTCACCAGGAATACCTTGGGAGAAGTGAGGAGAAAATTGATAATTGGTTTATTTGGTTTTCTTCTAATGGGATTTGGCTTATCTGTTACATCTTATGGATTTATAGGAATTCTGACAACCCTTAAATCCTTTTCTTTTATTTATCTTTCTTCCAGAGTATTAACCTATTTTGGGATTATTCTGGTTATGCATGGGTTTAGTGGTTACTCCTTTTTCTTAGAATCCCAATGGAAAGAGAATCTAATTGCCTTAATTGTCATTGACAAAGAACGTACCACAAGTTTGTATCATAAGAATTTTTGGGAAGAGAAGCTGAAAGAGGAAGAGATATTAGCCGGTGGAATAACGGGAATAGTGAGAATTATCAAAGAATTCACCACATCTAAGAAGGATATCGATGTAATCAATATTGAAAATAAATTAATTCTCTTGGAGCATGGAAAACATATCATAACAGCGTTGGTTGTTAAAAAGGACCTTCAACATACCAGGTATATTTTAAAACAAATAACCTCAAAGTTTGAAATTTTTTTCTGGGACTACTGGAAATCCTCTGATTCTTCTAATATTCCAGTGACCCCAGAAGAAATCCATAAACCTATGGAAATACTGCTCCGAGATATCATGAAACTCTAGAGATGATGAAAAATGGTAGAATTTCCAATCTCAGGGGCTTATCGGGAGTTACTTCTTACGTTGGAACTCATAATTGTATTTATTTTTATGGAACTTTCTGTATTTTTCTTCTATAGATATGTGAGAAATCGAAAAGAATCGAATCCCTCTATTGTTGAATTCGATTGGGGAGTTATTTTTATGTGCTTTGGAATTGCAATTATATTCTATATTTTGAGCGATTTTTATGAAGTGGATCGTTTAATTGTTCCAGTATGTGGGTATTTCACCTTGGCACTTGGTGGGATTATATTTACATTTCACATTGAATCAAGAAAAGTCTTAAAAACAAGATTTATTTTTACCACTTTTTTTGGGATAATCATCGTCGTGCTCTTAATTTTATTTCTGGTTAGCCCATCATTAGTTAAAACCTCTGCATATACTTTAGCTCTATTGGCTATGGTAATTCTATTATGTTATTTTATTGTGCTTATTAAAGATATTTGGAATCAATATCGAATCCATTCCATTGGACTTCTTTTAGGAATTGTTTTTTGGCTGCTGGGATTTGCAGGAACATCCGATCCAGCCACTTCTCTTTTTAATGGGTTCGAGATCAGAATCGCCGGCGATATACTCATATTAGCGAGTTTATTTTGCATAGGACTCTTTCTCACTACAATTCCCTCCTTAGCGGAAATTGGGTGGCAAGGGAAAATAAAATATGTAATTTTAACAATGAAAAATGGAGTGGGGCTGTATAGCGAGAATTTCCAAGAGAAAAAAGAAATAAATGAAGTACTGGTAGCGGGAGCACTACTTGGAATCCAAATGTTCCTGCAAACTGTCCTTAATTCAAATCTGAAAGTTCTTTCGAAAGGAACTGATGTAATTCTCCTAGAAAACGGTAAATATGTTACAGGAGTTCTAATTGTTGAACGGGAATTGGAAATTCTGAAGTTTCTTCTCAAAAAATTGGTTACGCAATTTGAACAGTTTTATGCCCATATATTGGAAAATTGGAAGGGAGATATTGCAATCTTTAAGCCCACAAGGCATCTCATAAATGAGATATTTTCTATTAAAAAGGTATAAAAAGCAAAAAAATCGAAAATTTAAAAGCCCAGAGTTTTACTCAGGTGGCGGTAGGTCATCTATAGGCCATAGATTCTCTGTGAGAGGGGCTTTTCTCATACGGGAAGTGCTTAAAGCGTCTAGTATGTCATACTTTTCGGTGAGTCCAATATTTTTAGTTGAGAGCCTGCGGAGTTCATCGGTTTGTGCCAATGCCCATCTTACACGTCCTAGACATATATTAGGACTAAAACGCCGAACCATCAATACTTCTTCATAGGTGGGGAGTTGTTCAACCTTGAGATCAGGATTAATTTTGAGGTCCCAGGGCACCTTCGATTTTATATCCTCTACGGTTTTTCCAGGAAAAATGGAATCCAGGTACATTTCCTTTGTATCCTCTTCAAAGCGGAAAACCCCATCGAGCGTGATTAGCGCAGAGGGCCCACCGGGCATGCCGGCATCCTGACGCGAGGTGCCTCCTTCTAGCCACCCCGGGCTTGTCCGGTAGAATAATTGGTTCATAAACTTTCCGTGATGCAGAAGAATGATCAATCTTTTGCTAAATCCTGCGATTTCATTAGCCCCCCCACTTCCTGCAATCCTTCCCCGAAATGATTCTTTCGGGTCTTTGGTAAAACTGGTATTCAAATTCCCATGCTTATCGATTTGGGATGTTCCGAGAAAACCAACATCAATCTTCCCGCCCAAAAGGAACATGCCAAACATATCAACCATCTCGCAGCAGCATTCAATCCCGGTAAATGCGGTACAATCTGCAATGTGAATGGGGGGTCGATAGGGCGTAAAACCGATAATACCACCTTCCATCACGAGCGTTACCTTTTTTCCTGCCTTTAAAGCTAACATTGCGGCTAGTAAAGGAATACCTTGCCCCACGAAAACAGTTTCATGGTCTTTTATTTCACGTGAGGCAACACTGCACATTATTTCATCATACGAAATTTTGGCCTTGATTTTTGCCATATTTATGCCTCCTTCTCCGTTTCTAGTTCCATTTCGACCAAATCTGGATTGAGCTCAATATCCTCCAAGCAAATATTGAGTTTCTGCATTTCCGTTTGATAAGTGGAACCTAAATTATAGGGAGCGGATAACGGATATTGTTTGGCGCGCAAACGGTTCAATGCATCGAACCCAAATTTGTGGATATAATATTTGACGTATTCATCACGACTCTCTAGCCCGTAAATCCATTCACCTGCCCATTTTTCAAAGAGAGCTAAAGTGCCAGAAGCGGATATGTACTGCGCTACAATGATGCGATCAAAATCATAGTAGCCAAAAACCTCCGTCGGATGGGCAGCCCATGGTTCATGAACCACGGCATCGACATAAAAAGCGGGTATAATTGTTTGATTGGGGCTTCTTTTAACGATCTCGTCATCGACAATCTCCTCGGCAGAAACAATGACATGTTTGGATGCCATTGCGGTATGCCGCGCCGTCCCTAAGGCGCCCCACGCTTGCGCATTCCCCTTCTTATCAATGCGTTGTACATGGACGATCGCTACATCTGGATTAATTGCTTTCACTAAAGTAACCGGTGCATCCTCTTTTACAAAAGGATTCTGAATCCGGTTAAACATGCCTTCATTAGCCCAATTGTAAATGTCAGTACAATAAATACTGTCCGTGCATGGTAAAAAAGGCATATGATACGCACCGGCCATAAGCGCCAACGCGCAGGTATAATTAGTATAATCGTTAATTTTTATCCCAAATTCTTTAATGGCGCGATCAATCCCACGCACGCCCGAAATCATTCGAATGCTCCACGAAAAACTGACTTCTCTGAGACAGCCTGCATTGGCCATCATATCAATTTCGAACATCGAGGTGGGTTGCGCAGCGTGCAATCTTCGTTTCTTCTGTCGAATTATTTCGTGGACGGCACTATAAGGTATATTATTGGCGCAGGCTCCGATTCCTAAAGTATCGCCATCATGAACAAATTTAGATACTGCTTCTTTCATCGTCATTACTTTATCATATACTTCAGGCTCTGTCATTTCTTAAAACCACACCATAATTAATGAATTGAGGATTCTGAAAAAACATCCTATTTCTTATCTATAAATTTTTTCAAAAAGGAGAGTTACTCAGCTTCAAATTCTCGAACTTCGCTGATTTTTCAAAAAATAAAAAAAAGGATCATTTATACCGAAAAGGCGTTAATTCATGATTTGGGTTTTCAGTCCAGTCCCCATCGAAATAATTTTAGAATGATCGGGACGCCCTTGAAATTCATGGTCAATATCTAAGAAGACCCCGCGCACAACTTCATCCATAGAAACCCCGATTTCTTCCAATTTAAGGAAATTATTATCGGGATATATCCAGTCAAAGAGACTATCGCGGTAGGTTTCCTTCTTCCTGGTATCCGGCAATTTACAATCTACGGTGTGGCGAGGCATAGGAATCCCTTGGTTCATTTGACCTACGAAAGAAATCTCCCAGATCTCTGGGAAATTGGTCTTTAACCATGTTTCTCCGGTTTCTTCAATACTCTGAATGGAGAACTGCGACCCACTCGATAATCCAGCCATGCGTAATGTGAAATCACGGCGTGACATGAAAGTGAGCGTTTTAAGGAGTGTTGGCCAAGGAACGAATGCAAACCAGTAATCGGGCAAACCATAGACATCAGGCGCCCGTACACCATCCCAAATATTCGCAATTGCTTCCCAATTTGATCGTTCCGCCATTACATTCGCCATACCCGTTCCATAAACCATGCCGATCATGTATGCAGAGGTCGCGAATTGAGGAGCCCTTTCATTCCTTACATCTTTAAGGATATCAATGAGTTTAAATCCCGCTTGCGTTACGTTCTTTGTCTTCTGAGGGAGTTCACGGATTTTATAGCCTAACTTAATATGTCGGCGTTCGAGTAGTTCATCATCGGGTCCTGCAACCCACCAATCAACTGGTATGCCGTCTTCCGAATGACCATTTAGTATGAAGAAAATTTCTCCATCCTTAATATCGTTTAAAGTGACGAAAGTCGTGTCAATTGACTCGCCAAAGAGCAATTTCATTGCTCCTTGCCCAAGATCGCCGCGAATGCTGATTACCGGAGGAAAAAGCGTGTAGGTTATTGTTTTCAAGGGCTCTTTGATTTTCCCCTCGATAATGGCTTTGGCTGTCTGAATTGTAGAATCGAGTCGCTCTTTCAGCTCGGGATAGATATATTCGGGGCAAGCTTCAACCATTTTAAGAATAATTTCATATCCACTCTGTTTATTTATGTTCCATAAATGCCGGGCTAAAGGCACAAACTTTTTCGTGCGGATATTATCCGGAATGTCTCCATAGTTGTAGGGCATATTATTTATATTCTCCTTCAGTAGCTGTTTTTAAAAATTGATTTTTAGAATATAAAAAGTATAGGCTCATTAGACAAACAGAAAATTGTAGAAAATTAATCAGAAATTTCAAAAGGTAATGAGTTGAGGCGATGCGATGACACTAACGCCTGAGGAATTCACACTGCTTTATTGGCTAACAATCGGTATTATAGTGATAAAATTTATTCTGGTAGGCTATCTATCGATTAAACTATACCAGAAAAAAAAGAGCCAAAGTCTAGAAGTAACAGATTTCTTTGTTGGGGTGCTCATATTTTTATTAACCCTTGCAATCTCACGAACTCTGTATTTCTATTTTGATTTTTATTTAACTCAATTTAATACGGCGAATTACCTCTTAGGCTCTAATTTGGTTTATTGGCGCATTGCATCGGCTATATCCGGGATCGGAGTTGGATTCTTATTAATTGTGGTAGATAAGCGAGTATTATCATTTAAATTAAAGGGGATATTGGGATATATTGTGATAGCTTCGGCAATCTTACATTTATTTTATCCGATCTATACCTTAGGCGATTTTACGACGCTGTCCACAATCGGTACGATAAGCGGGGCCTTTATAATAATTGTCCCTATATTTTTCCTATGGTTGGGCATAAAATCACCGAGTAATAGGGGAATTGCAATTCTATTAGCAGTTGGAAGTATTCTTTATGCCATTGCAGCTTTTGGTATTAGTGAACCAATTCTGGGACCAATAGGGCAGATGTTTGGTGCAGATATCAGGACGTTTTTCATGATTATGATGACTATTATACGTGCTGGCAGTTTAATCGTAATAGCAGTCAGTTCCACTAAATTACAAATTTAAAAAATAGAATTGAAAAAATAAGGGTTATAATAATTTTCTAATCGATTTTATTTATTGCGTGTTTTTTGAGAAAACTAATCACTATACTATTAAAGGCATCGGGATTATCAAGAATTGATGCGTGGCCCACATTTGGAATAATAACCAATTCAGCGTGGGGAATTAGGGATTTTGTGTATTCTTGATATTTTGGGGGCGTGAGAATATCATCGCTTCCGCCTATAAGGAGGATCGGGTTCTTAATTTCTTTGATACGATCTTGTAAAGTGTCCTGTTCACGAGCCCGAATTGCTTTAATTTTGTTTTTAAAACACCAGTTCGTGTTGGCTTTCACAAACATCTCTTTCATTTGTCCATAGACTGTCTCAAATAGGGGGCTTTCAAACATTTTCTCTCCCACAATCCAAGGAAGGAGCACATCGAACGCTTCCTCGAAAGTCATCTTCTCCATCGCCAATTCCCATGCCCTAGTCGATCGAAGAATCCGTCCGTGCGGGAAGCTAAAACTGTTGGCGATTGTGGCGGAAATTACGCGATTCGGATGTTGCACGCAAGTCTCTTGGGTGATAAGACCTCCCATAGAAGTCCCAACTAGATGTGCTTGCTCTACCCCGAGATAATCCATTAGGGCAATTAGATCCTCCACATCATTTTCCAAACTGTAAAAATCGATCGCCTTTTCCTCATCCTCTGGAAACTCTGTCATCGTAGATTTCCCAAACCCTCTCGAATCATATATATAAACAGTGAACCCTGCTTTAGCAAGAGGCGTTAATTGAAGCAGCCAGGCATCTTTACCCATACCCAGTCCGTGAATTAAAAACACGGCATCGCCCTGTTTCCCGCGCTTATTATAATTTATGGTTATTGGACCATCTTTCGTTTCTCGAGTGAAATCTGGCATATCTTATGCTTTCCTCCATTTATTTTTCAAAAAAAGAGAAGATGGGGAGCACTTTATGATGTGGCTATCAATTTGCCGAAGGCAATCCAGGATTCTTCAGTTTCCGTTGAGCCAGTTATTACATTCCAGAGATTTCGGAAAAAGTTAGAATTTCTTGCGAGCCCAGGAACAATTTTTGTTGCCCCTTTCTCACGCACAATTTCTTCAATG
>Ga0315279_10010932_pt1 | contig 10583 bp, 7 predicted proteins | sample YL17G06_20_MG_FD_203694 | JGI IMG/M metagenome (GOLD analysis project Ga0315279, IMG submission 203694) | Sediment microbial communities from Yellowstone Lake, YNP, Wyoming, USA - YL17G06_20 | ecosystem: Environmental > Aquatic > Freshwater > Lake > Sediment | place: USA: Wyoming | collected...
CCACCAGCCCTACCAGCCCCATCCGCCCCACCTACCCCACCCGCCCCACTTGCCCTGGAGGTCCCGTGAGCGAGCCGGCCGAGCGCGTCGTGCGCGTCGAGATCTGCGGGCAGCGGTACGCGATCCGGAGTTCGCTCGACGAGCGCTACGTGCAGGAGCTGGCAGCTTACGTCGCCGACAAGATGCGCGCGGCATCGGACGCCGCGCCCAACAGCGACGTTCTCAGGCTCGCCATGCTCACCGCCCTGAACCTGGCCGACGAGGTGTTTCGCTGCCGGGATGGCGAGCGTCGGCGCACGGCCGAGGTGTCGGAGCGTGCGGCGGCCCTGGAACAACTGCTGGACCAGGCGTTGCGCTAGGGCTGGTAGGACCGGTGGGGCGGGTAGGCGGGGTAGGGCTTCCCCCCCACCCGCCCCACCCGCCCCACCCGCCCCACCTGCCCCAGCAGCCCCACCAGCCCGGCTGAGATACCCTTGACCCTCCCCCGGTGAACGTCTAAGATCTCCCCAGGGTTTGAGTTCCCTGCTTTGTGCGTGATGGTATGGGGGCTCGTTTGAGCCAACAGTAGACCAAGAGAATCGCGACAGCCGGGTGGTGTGCATGCCTCTGTTGAGAGGAAGCCTGAAGCCCGGCTCTTACAGCGGTTCCACCTGTTTCTTGCAGGTTCATCCGACCCCCCCACACGGCAAAGCGGGGCTTTTCTATCGCTCCTTCCACAGCCTCCGTTAACGCGGTCTGAGGCGGAGTTCCCAGCGCGGGTGCCGCGGTGGGGTGCCGTCCGAGGCGCCGCTATCCCAGACGCCGGGCCCCGCGAAATCCCAGGGATTTCGAGAAGGACGCGGCATGCAAGATTTCTATGTGCGACTAGTGGTCGACTTCCTGGTGGCCGGCGTCGCAGCCGCCGCCGTTTTCGGATATTGGCTGGCAACCCGCAAGCGCCTCGCAGCCGAGACCGTCGGCCGGGCCGAGGAGCAGGCGGCGCGGCTCGCACGGGACGCGGAGCGCGAAGCCGAGACCAGGAAGAAGGAAGCGCTGCTCGAGGCCAAGGAGAAGGCCCACCAGCTCCTCATGGACACCGAGCGGCAGGTCCAGGACCGCCGCGAGCAGATGGCCAAGCTCGAACAGGTCCTCGCCAAGAAGGAAGAGAAGGTCACCGAGCGTGTCGTCGCTGCCGAGCAGCACGACAAGGACCTCCGCCAGCGCGAGCAGGTGCTGCGCGATCGCGAAAAGGCCAGCGCCGAGACCGCGAGCCGGTACGAGGCGATGGTCCGCGAACAGCAGATCGAGCTGCAGCGGGTTGCCGGATTGTCGGCCGAAGAGGCCAGGGAAGTCCTGCAGCGGCAGATCGAAGCGGACGCCCGACGCGAGATGGCCAACGTGATCAAGCGGCTCGATGCCGAGGCGCGCGAGACCGCGAGCGAGCGGGCCAAGCAGCTGGTGGTCGAGGCGATCCAGCGCACGGCGCCCGAACATGCCATCGAGACGACGGTCTCGGTCGTGGACCTGCCGAGCGACGACCTCAAGGGCCGGATCATCGGCCGGGAAGGCCGGAACATCCGGGCGCTCGAGATCGCGACCGGCGTCGACCTGATCGTCGACGATACGCCGGGCGCCATCATCCTGTCCGCATTCGACCCGTACCGGCGCGAGATCGCGAAGCAGGCCATCGAGCGCCTGATCGTGGACGGCCGCATCCACCCGGCGCGCATCGAGGAAGTCGTCGAGAAGGTCCGGGCGGAAGTCGAGGAAAGCGTACGCAAGGAAGGCGAAGCCGCGGCCTTCGAACTCGGGCTCCACGACCTGCACCCGGAGGTGCTGCGCCTGATGGGCCGCCTGAAGTTCCGCACCAGCTACGGGCAGAACGTGCTGAACCACTGCAAGGAAGTGGCGTACCTGGCCGGGCTGATGGCGCGTGAGCTGAACCTCGACTGGCGCACGACCGTTCGGGCCGCGTTCCTGCACGATATCGGCAAGGCCGTCGATCGCGAGATGCAGGGCACCCACCTCGAGATCGGCGTCGATTTTCTCCGCAGGCACGGCGAAAGCGAGCCGGTCATTTCCGCAATCGCCGCGCACCACATGGACATCGACTGGCCGTCGCTCGAAGCGATGATCGTGCAGTCGGCCGACGCGATTTCCGCCGCCCGCCCTGGCGCCCGGCGCGACATCCTCGAGTCCTACGTCAAGCGCCTCGAGAAGCTCGAGGGCATCGCCGACTCGTTCAAGGGCGTTTCCAAGGCGTTCGCGCTCCAGGCAGGCCGGGAGATCCGGATCATGGTCGAGAGCGAGAAGATCTCGGACGAGGAAGCCACCTGGTTGTGCAAGGACATCGCACATCGCATCGAGAACGAGCTCGAATACCCGGGCCAGATCAAGGTCACCGTCATCCGCGAGACGCGGGCGATCGAGTACGCCAAGTAGGGGCGCAACATGTTGCGCCCCTGCCGCTCGGATGAACCACGCTGAGGAACGGTTGCGCACAGATACGGTAGCCGGCCTCGGCGAGCGCGCGCTCATCGAGCGCATCCGCGCCCGGGTGCCCGCGCCGCCCGACTGGGTATCGGTCGGCATCGGCGACGATGCGGCGGTCCTGGCCCCCGAGCGGAACGCGTTCGACGTCGTGACGACGGATGCGCTCATCGAGGGCGTGCACTTCGACCGCGCATTCGTCCCGGTCAGCGCCGTGGGCTACCGGGCGCTGGCCGCCAACCTCAGCGACCTCGCCGCCATGGGGGCCCGGCCTCGCGTGGCCCTGTTGTCGCTGGGTTTGCCGGACGCGCTGCCCATCGGGGACTTCGACGCCCTCGTAGAGGGCCTGCTGGCGCTGGCCTCGCAGTACGGCGTGGCGCTCGTCGGCGGCAACATCGCCCGTTCGCCAGGCCCGCTCCTGGTGGACATCACGGCCCTCGGCAGCGCGCAGAAACGCCGTGTCATGCGGCGCGCGGGCGCACGGCCGGGCGACGTGCTGTACGTGAGCGGACAGGTCGGCAGCGCCGCGGCCGGCCTGGAATGGTGCCGCGCCAACGGCCTGGCGGCTGCGGCGTCCATCTTGCCGGATTCGGCTTCAGGCGGATCGGGCGTGACCTCGCGGGATCCGGCTTCAACCGGACTGGACGCAGCCGGACTTCGCGCCGCAGCGGCGCGCTTCCTCTATCCGGATCCGCGCATCCGGCTCGGCTGGGTGCTGGCGCGCAACCGTGCCGCGACCGCGTGCGTGGACCTGAGCGACGGCCTGGCCGACGGCGTCCACCAGCTGGCGGCGGCGAGCGGGGTCGGCGCCATCGTCGAAGGCGACCAGATCCCGATCGGCGCTGCCGTCCGGCAGTGGTTCGAGAAGGAGGGACGTGACCCGGTGGTCTCGGCGCTGATCGGCGGCGAGGACTACGAGTTGCTGTTCGCGACGGGTGCGCGGCGCCAGCGGCTGTTGCAGGCGGTCGCTCGCCGGGTGGCCCGTCTGCCCCTGACCCGGATCGGCGTCCTGACGCGCGAGACCAGGGTGGTGCTGCGGCGCGAGGGGCGCGAAGAGCCCTTGCCGCAGGGGTTCACGCACTTCCGATGATTCACGCGACGCGTGCGGCGGTCCAGAAGTGGCTGGACGCCCTGCTGCACATACACGATTCGCCCCGGCGGACGGCAGCGGCGTACGCGCTCGGCGTCTTCTTCGGGTTCTCGCCGTTCCTCGGGCTGCATACCGTGCTGGCGATCGCCCTTGCGTTTCTGTTCAACCTGAATCGCGTGGCCGTGCTCGTCGGCGTCTACTCGAACCTGCCGTGGCTCATGGCGCCGTACTACACGGTCGTGACGCTCATCGGCGCGAAGCTGCTCGGCACGCACGTCCCGACGGGCGTTGCCACCCAACTCGAGAATCTGTTCGCGCTGTCGCTCTGGCACGGCGAGTTCTGGCATCGCCTGATCGAGCTGCTCCGGCAGCTGCTGTGGCCGTACACGGTGGGCTCGCTCATCGGCGCCGCCGTGCTCGCCATGGTGGCGTACCGGCTGGCGCTCGCCTTCGTCATTGCCCGGCGGCGGCACCCGCACCTGCTGCGCCACACGGTGCACAAGTAGTCAGCAGTCGGCAGTCGGCAGTCGGTAGTCAGCCTGTGAACAGATCGGCCAGACCTCTCAGTTGTGGGACTTCCGGGCTTCAGCCCGGGAGCGCACGGGTCAGGGGCCATAAGCCAATCGGGGCCCTGAGCCTTAAGCCTTAAGCCTTAAGCCGTTCACCCATGCTGATCGCACGATCGCTCCGGCGCAAGACGATCGCGACGCTCGTCGTCGTCGCCGGGTTCTTCGTGTTCTACGAGGCGACGATCTTCGACTCGCGCTTCGCCACGCGGCAGGTGCAGGACGCGGTACCGGCGGTCCGCCCGGCCGTCGACCAGGCGGCGCTGCGCGAGGCGCCGCCCGATGCGCCCGCGCAGCCCTTCGTGCGTCCCGCCCTGCCCGCGCTCCATTTCATCGCCAGCGCCTACTGCAAGGGCCAGACAACGGCGTCCGGCGTCGTGCCGCGCAGCGGGATCGCCGCAGCCGACGAAGACCTGCTGCCGGTCGGCTCGGTGATCCAGGTCAGCTCGCTCGGGCCGCGCTACGACGGCGTCTACACGATCATGGACACCGGGCCCAAGGTGCAGGGCCACCAAATCGACATCTACCTCTGGAGCTGCAACGAAGCGCTGCAATTCGGCCGTCGTGCGGCAACCGTGGTCGTGCTGAGGCTCGGCTGGAACCCGCGCGACACCGTGCCCACGCTGTTCGACCGCCTGCTCGACTGGGGCGGGCGGACCGCCGATCGCGCCGTGCCCGGCCGCAAGCACTGATCGGCCAATCGATAGTCGATAGCTCACGGTCGATGGTCAACCGTTGGGAATTCGACACTGATCTCGAAACTCAACGATTGACCATCAACTGTCGACTATCAACTGTCGACCATCGCCATCAACCACTGCTTCAACCGGATTTCCCGGCCGCCCGGACTTCCTGATCCTTGTACTGCAGCTGGTACAGCCGGTAGTAGATGCCGCGCCGCGCGAGCAGTTGCTGGTGCGTGCCCGACTCGCGCACTTCGCCCTTGTGCAGCACCAGGATCTTGTCCATGTCCTGGATGGTCGACAGCCGGTGCGCGATGGCCACGGTGGTGCGGCCCGCCATCAGCACCTGCAGCCCGTCGCGAATGAGGATCTCGGTTTCCGTATCGACGCTGGACGTCGCCTCGTCCAGGACGAGGATCTGCGGGTTGAAGGCGAGCGCGCGCGCGAACGACAGCAGTTGCTTCTGGCCCACCGACAGCGTGGCACCGCGCTCGGCCACGGCCGCGCCGAAGCCCTCCGGGAGCCGATCGATGAAGCGGCTCGCGTGCACCGCGTCGGCCGCCCGGCGCACCTGCTCGTCGGTGATGTCGGCATTCCCCAGCCGGATGTTGCTGGCAATCGTCCCCGAGAACAGCTGCACGTCCTGGAGCACGAGGCTGAACAACCGGCGCAGGGCGCCGAGGTCCATCTCCCGGATGTCCACGCCGTCCACCAGGATCCGCCCGCGGCTGACGTCGTAGAAGCGCAGCAGCAGGTTGACGATCGTGGACTTGCCCGCCCCGGTCGCGCCGACGATCGCCACGCGCTCGCCGGGCGCCACCTCGAACGACACGTCGCGCAGCACCCAGTCCTCGCCGTTGTACGCGAACCAGACGCGGTCGAACACGATTTGGCCGCGGTCCTCGGCAGCCGCCCGGGGTGCCGCCGGGTTCTCGATGACCACGCGCGTGTCGAGCAGCGTGAAGATGCGCTCGGAGGAGGCCATGGCCGCCTGCAGCAGGTTGAACTTCTCGGAGATGTCGCTGATCGGGCGGTAGAAGCGCTGCGAATACTGCACGAAGGCCACCAGCGAGCCGAGCGTCAGCAGGTCCTGGATCACCCGGCCGCCGCCGTACCAGATGATGAGCGAGGTCGCCAGCGCGCCGATCACCTCGATGGCCGGGTAGAAGACCGCGTAGTAGAAGATCGACGCGATGTTGGCGTCCCGGTGCCCGCGGTTGATCTCGTCGAACCGCGCGTAGTCCCTCGCCTCGCGGCGGAACAGCTGCACGGTGCTCATCCCGCCGATGCGCTCCTGCAGGTAGGCGTTGATGCGCGCGACCCAGGTGCGCACCGTCCGGTAGGAGTCGCGCACGTTCCGGCGGAACCACTGCGTCACCAGCACGATGAGCGGCAGCACGGAGAAGGTCACCAGCGCGAGCTTCCAGTTCATCGCGAGCATCGTGACCATGATGCCCACCAGCAGGAACACGTCGCCGAAGACGGTGATCACGCCGGAGGTGAACAGGTCGTTGAGCACGTCCACGTCGGTCGTGACGCGGGTCATCAGCCGGCCGACCGGGTTGCGATCGTAGAACCGGAGATCGAGGCGCTGCAGGTGCTCGTAGATCTGCATGCGCATGTCGAACATGATGCCCTGGCCGATCGCCTGGGTGAGGTAGGTCTGTGTGTACTCGAACACGAACGAGCCGACCAGCACCAGCAGGAACAGCACCGCGATCCCGTTCAGCCCGGCCAGATCGCCGCGCGCGATGTTCCGGTCGATCGCGAGCTTCATCAGGTAGGGCGGCGCCAGCTGCAGGGCCGAGCCGGCGATGATCGCCGCCAGCGCGACGACCACCTGCGCACGGTAGGGCCGCAGGTAGGCCAGGAGCCGGCGCATCAGCCGCCTGTCGTACGCCTTGCCGAGGACCTCGTCTTCCATTTTTTTGGATGGCGGGGACCCCTGCACCCCGCCAAGCTCCTCGCTCGCGGGGCCCCTGCGCCCCGCTCCGCTCGTCGCGCTTACACCGCCTGGTCGCAGCTAACGCAACCGCTTGTAGGTTCCGGGCTTTAGCCCGGGACTACACCTACGACTCCGCCAGCTCTTCCTCCAGCAGCTGCTTCCGGTACAGATCCGCGTAGAAGCCGTCGAGCGCCAGCAGCTCGTCGTGGCGGCCGCGCTCGACGATGCGACCGCTGTCGAGGACGAGGATCTGATCCGCGTCCTTCACCGTCGACACGCGGTGCGACACGAGGAGCGAGGTGCGCTGCCGCATGACGCCGCGCAGCCGGCTCAGGATCTCCTCCTCGGTGTAGGTGTCCACCGCCGAGAGCGCATCGTCGAGGATCAGGATGCGCGGATCGATCATGATCGCCCGCGCGAGCGCCGTGCGTTGCTTCTGCCCGCCCGACAACGTGATGCCGCGCTCCCCTACCATCGTGTCGTAGCCCTTCGGGAAGTCGGTGACGTCCTTGTCGAGGCGCGCGATGGCCGCCGCGCGGCCCACCGCGTCCCGGCCGGACGGCGCCGGCGCGACAGGGGTCCGGACGTCGGCCGCGGTCCGGACCTCGGCGCCGAACGCGACGTTCTCCGCGATCGTTTCCGAGAAGAGGAACGGCTCCTGCGGGACGAAGCCGATGGCCGCCCGCAGAACGTCGAGCGGAATCTCCAGCACGTCGATGCCGTCGACGAAGACCGTGCCGGGCGGCGGATCGAACAGCCGCGGCAGCAGGCTGATGAGCGTCGACTTGCCGGAACCCGTTGGTCCCACCAGCGCGACGGTCTGGCCCGGCTCGATGCGCGCCGATACGTGCTCGAGCACCGGCGCGCCGTTGTACGAGAACGTCAGGTCGCGCAGCTCGATCGCCCCGCACACCTCGTCGGCCCGCAGGACGCCGTGCCTCGCCCGGCGGTCGTCGACGGCGGGCTCGGCGTCGAGCACCTCGAGCATGCGCTTCCACGACGCCATCCCGCGCTGCAGCATGTTGGTGACCCAGCCGAAGGCGATCATCGGCCACGACAGCATCACCAGGTACGCGTTGAAGGCCACGAACTGGCCCAGCGTGATCCGGTGGCGGATGACCTCGCCCGAACCGAGCCACAGGACGAGCAGCGCCCCGAAGCCGAGAAACAGCGACATGCTCGGGTAGAAGAAGCCCTGCAGTCGGATGAGACCGCGATTGCGATCGAGGTACTCCTGGTTGGCCCGGCGGAACCGCTCGATCTCCTGCCGCTCCTGGCCGTACGCGCGCACGACGCGGACGCCGGAAAGGTTCTCCTGCACGACGGCGCTCACTTCCGAGAGTTGCGCCTGGATCCGCTCGAAGCGCCGGTGGATCGCCGTCCCGAAGAGCTTCACCGAGATGGACACGAACGGCAGGGGCACCAGCGCAATGAGCGTCAGGTGCGCGTCGATCGAGAGCATCAGCGTGATGGCGACGACGAACAGGATCGCCGTGTTGGCCGAATACATGATGGCCGGGCCGATCATCATCCGCACGGCGTTCAGGTCGTTGGTCGCGCGCGACATGAGGTCGCCGGTCCGGTGGGCCTGGAAGTAGCCGAGCGGCAGGCGCTCGAGGTGCGCGAAGAAGTCGTTGCGCAGGTCGTACTCGATGTACCGCGACGCGCCGATGATGATGCGGCGCATCAGGAAGCGAAACAGCCCGCCGACGAGCGCAATCCCCAGCAGGACGAGGGCGTAGAAACCGAGCTTCGCGCGCGTGACGCCTCGCGTGAGGTCGTCGATCGCATAGCGCATCACCCACGGAGACAGCAGCTGAATGGCCGTGGTGACGACGACGCAGGCAAGACCGACCAGGAAGTGGCGCTTGTACCTGAAGAGGTAGGGAAGCAACCGCCGGAACGCAGGCACCATTCAGACAAGTATACGATGTCGGGCTCCAGGCTCCAGGCTCCGGGCTCCAGCCGGACTTCGGCTTGCCCCGCCGAAGCGCGCCAGCGCGAAGGCGGGACTCCGGACTCCTGATAGAATCCGCCCCATGCGCGCCCTGTACCTGCTTGCCCCAATCCTCTGCATCCTGGTCATCGCCTATCGCTATTACAGCGCCTTCCTCGCCGCGCGGGTCCTCGTGCTCGACGATTCCCGGCCGACGCCGGCCCACACGCGCTACGACGGCCACAACTACTACCCCACGCACCGGTGGGTGCTCTTCGGCCATCACTTCGCCGCCATTACCGGCGCCGGGCCGCTGGTCGGCCCGGTGCTCGCCGCGCAGTTCGGGTACGCGCCCGGCCTCATCTGGCTGGTGGCCGGGGTGGTGCTCGCGGGCGCGGTGCACGACATGATCATCCTGTGGGCCTCGACGCGCCGCGGCGGCCGCTCGCTGGCCGACATCGCCCGCACCGAGGTCGGCCCGGTCGCCGGCGCCACCGCGGCCATCGCGATCCTGTTCATCATCGTCATCGCGCTGGCCGGCCTCGGCATGGTCGTGGTGAACGCGCTCAGCGAAAGCGCCTGGGGCACGTTCACGATCGGCACGACGATCCCGCTGGCCATCGCGATGGGCCTCTACATGTACCGCCTGCGCAAGGGACGCATCGTCGAGGCCACCGTCATCGGCGTCATCGGCATGATGCTGGCGGTCATCCTCGGCAAGCCGCTCGCGGCCACCGGCTTCGGCCACCTGTTCCTGCTGACGCCCCACCAGCTCGTGATCGCGCTCGCCGTCTACGGGTTCTTCGCCTCGGTGCTCCCCGTCTGGCTGCTGCTCGCGCCGCGTGACTACCTGAGCGCGTTCATGAAGATCGGCACCATCGCCCTGCTGGTCTTCGGCGTGATGGTGGTCAACCCGCAGCTGCAGATGCCGGCCGTCACGAGGTTCGCCGCCGGCGGCGGCCCGATCATCCCGGGCGCGCTCTTCCCGTTCGTGTTCATCACGATCGCCTGCGGCGCCATCTCGGGATTCCACGGACTGATCGGTTCGGGGACGACGCCGAAGATGATCTCGCGCGAGTCCGACATCCGGCCGATCGGCTACGGCGCCATGCTCATCGAGGGCATGGTCGGCATCGTCGCGCTGCTGGCCGCCACCTCGCTCCATCCCGGCGACTACTTCGCCATCAACGTGCCGCCGCAGGTCTTCGCGAACCTCGGGATCCCGATCGTGAACCTGCACCAGCTGGAGCAGGCGGTCGGCGAGACCGTCGTCGGCCGGACGGGCGGCGCCGTGTCGCTGGCGGTCGGCATGGCGCAGATCTTCAGCAGTCTGCCGGGGATGAAGGGGCTGATGGACTATTGGTACCACTTCGCCATCATGTTCGAGGCCCTGTTCATCCTCACCACGATCGATGCCGGCACGCGCGTGGCCCGCTTCCTGGTCCAGGAATTCGGCGGCCGCTTCTACAAGCCGTTCGCGCGCGCCGACTGGCTGCCCGGCAGCATCATCTCGACGACGCTGGTGGTCCTGGCCTGGGCGTACTTCATCTGGACGGGCAGCATCAGCACCATCTGGCCGATGTTCGGGATCGCGAACCAGCTGCTCGCGGCGGTCGCGCTGGCCATCGGCACGACGATTCTCATCAACCTCGGCCGCGTGCGCTACGCATGGGTCACGCTGGTGCCGATGGTGTTCCTGTCGGTCACGACGCTGACCGCCGGCTGGTTGAGCGTGCGCGACAATTTCTGGCCGAAGGCGGTGGGAAAGGACCCCGCGCTGCACTTCCAGGGCTACCTGAACTCGGTGCTGACGGTCGTGATGATGGCCTGCGTGCTCATCATTTTCTTTGCCGCCGGCCGCCGGTGGCTGCTGGTGCTGAGTGGCCGCCTGCCG
>Ga0315279_10010933_pt1 | contig 10583 bp, 7 predicted proteins | sample YL17G06_20_MG_FD_203694 | JGI IMG/M metagenome (GOLD analysis project Ga0315279, IMG submission 203694) | Sediment microbial communities from Yellowstone Lake, YNP, Wyoming, USA - YL17G06_20 | ecosystem: Environmental > Aquatic > Freshwater > Lake > Sediment | place: USA: Wyoming | collected...
AAACCCAGAATGTCCAAATTCACTCGAGCCGTGCTTCTTGGCGTAATTGCGGTTTACTTCGTCCTATCGCCCGCCTCCTCCGGCCAGTCGTCCTGGCAACTGCTCGCCCGGGATATCTTTGAGGAACTGATCAATATCAACACAACCGATTCCGTGGGCAGCACGACGAAAGCCGCCGAGGCCATGGCCGCCCGGCTTAAAGCCGCGGGATTCCCGCGAGAAGATGTTCAAGTGCTCGGTCCTAATCCGCGCAAAGGAAATCTGGTGGCCCGGCTTCGCGGAACCGGGTCCCACAAACCTTTGCTCCTCTTGGCCCACCTGGATGTCGTTGAAGCCAATCGCGAAGACTGGTCGTTTGAACCATTCAAATTCTTCGAAAAAGACGGATTCTTCTATGGCCGGGGGACATCGGACGTCAAAGACATGGCCGCCATCTGGATCGCCAATCTGATTCGATTCAAACAGGAAGGATTCAAACCCGACCGGGACATCATCGTCGCCCTCACGGCCGACGAGGAAGGCGGCACGGCTAACGGCGTCAAATGGCTGCTGAAAAACGATCGCCCCATGATCGAGGCCGAGGATTGCTTCAATGAAGGGGGCGGAGGACTCATCAAGAATGGCAAATATCTCCTCAACGAAGTCCAAGCGAGCGAAAAACTCTATTTAAGCTTCAATCTCGAAGTCAAGAATCGAGGGGGCCATAGCTCGCTTCCGACCAGGGACAACGCTATTTATCATCTGGCCGAAGGCTTGACCCGACTGGCTCGCTTTGATTTCCCGGTACATTTTGACGAGATTACGCGGGCCTATTTCGAACGTTTTGCGGCCCTCGAGACGGGGCAAATCGCGGCCGATATGAGAGCTGTAATCCTCACTCCGCCGGATTCTGCCGCAGTAGCCCGTCTTTCGCAGATTCCGTATTACAACGCTATGATGCGAACGACGTGCGTCGCCACGCGTCTGACCGGCGGACATGCGGATAATGCCCTGCCTCAATCGGCTCGGGCTGTTGTCAATTGCCGGATCTTGCCCGGAGAATCAGCGGATGATGTCGAGCGGACCCTCATCAAAGTTTTAGCCGACAAGCAGATTACGGTAACGCGAATTGCGGAACCCACGCCCAGCCCCGCCTCGCCGCTCAAGCCGGAAATCATGAGCGCCATCGAACAACTTACGGCGCAGATGTGGCCCGGCGTCCCGGCCGTTCCAACCATGTCCACCGGCGCGACCGACGGGCTCCATCTTCGCAATGCCGGAATTCCAACGTACGGCATATCCGGCATTTTTGAAGATATCGACGACGTCCGGGCCCATGGCAAAGACGAACGCCTCGGCGTTAAATCATTCTTCGAGGGCCAGGAGTTTTTATATCGGTTGGTAAAAGCTGTTTCAAAATTAAAGTGACAGATAACTCGCCGTTGAAGCCGGGCGGTTGACCCCGATTCTCCCTCAATCCACTAGGCCGAGCCTTTTAATCAATGCTTGCCGTCGAGGATCCGAATTGAAAGGCTTCACTAAAGGATTCACATTCCCAAAAAGCATATAGAAGTCGCGAGCTTCGACGGCTTTCTCGGCCCAGACCATACCTTTGTCGATATCTCCCAAATAACAAAAAAAGAGGCTCACATGTGAAGGGTAGACAGCGCCGAGCTCTGTTTCGTTCCGGATGATGAATTCGCGGGCTCTTTCTTTCTCTCCCATGACCCCCGCGCTGCGGATTGCTTAGAAAGCAGCTGCTCTAAGCTTTCAATTGGCTGAAACAAAAACATTGGACCTCATCGCTGATCAGCCTTTCAAAAAGTTGGCCGATCCATGCCAGCTCGGTCTCGTGACAGGCGTCGGGTTCAGCGACTAGCTCAAGACGTACCACGCCTGTGCCAGACACGTCGGCACGAGGGCGACATACCAGAGCTTCGTGAGGAAACCATATTCACGGCTGCGCCATGCGCCCACTGCGGCCCAACCGACGAAGACGGTTCCGAGGAGTCCTACCACAATGATCATCTGTATAACGCGAAACCGTCCTTCCGCGGAGATCGGGAAAATACTTCCGGCCAAATTACAGGCACAGACGATCCGGACGATCCAGCGTTGCCATCGCTCTTGTCGAGACAAGCGCAGCTTGCGGCCATAATGTCGGCGGACTAGCGCTCCAACAGGCCACGCCAGAAGCGTCAGAAAAAACGCGCCAAAGGGGACCAGATATATGACAAACATTGTCTGGTTGGACCACATGGAGTCCACGCGCTCTGCCACAAACCACCCCGCTCCCACTAAACGCAGCCGTCCATTCGGGTCCCGCTGGAACAGGATCCGATCCGGTCCGTTCACATCTTGAAACACAAATGGGGCCACTTCGCGCCAGCGTCTGGGTGCGCCGCTCCACGTCTTCCAACCCTCGGCGCCATGGGTCGTGATAGTGTGGTCTGCCCCAGCCGTGACTTCGATTTCCTGAAACAGTGAGTTTATACTGTTCGTCGTCTCACTGCGTCGACTCGTCAGGTATCGGCCAGCGACGGCATTTCCGTCCTGCTCAGCGCTGGCGAGCGTGGGAGGTTCGGGCCCGGGTGGCGGAAAGTACCGGTCGAACACGTGCTGCCATACAGGCCCACAGTTTACCCGGCCGTTGCAGGAAATGAAAAATCCCAAACCGGCGTCGGGCACAAGATTCAAACCGCTTCGGAACGTCGATATCCGGCCGGAGTGGCCGATCATGCGGTGGCCGTTTCGCGAGTTTTCGGAGAAGCCGAGGGTGAAGCCATTGCCTGCGGCATCGTAATCGACCTGCCCCGCATGCATCAGACGCGCGGTCTCGGGTTTCAGGATTCGGACGCCATCGAGTTCCCCCTCGCCGAGATGAGCCAACATGAATCGCGCCATGTCCGCGCCGGTCGTCGAAAGACCGCCCGCAGGCGCCATCGGCATCCACTGGGTCTCCAGAGCCGGTTGGGAGGTCGCAGAGTAGGTCCGTGACAGCAGCGAACCCAGTGGCTCCGGGACCGGCTGTCGAAATGTGGAATGAGTCATGCGAAGCGGCTGGAAAATGAACTCGTCGATGTAGTCCTCGAACGGGCGTTCCGAGACACGCTGCACGATGTAGCCAGCCAAACCGGCGCCGTAGTTGGAGTAAGCCGTGGTGGCGCCTGGCACGAAGATCTGACGCGGCAAATGCGCAGCGAGAAGCGGGCCAAGAGGCGTGAGTTTTTTCACATCGGCTACAAACAGGTCCTCAAGCAATTCTTCGAATCCCGCCCGATGCGTCATCAATTGCCGCAGCGTCACGGCCTTTTCGAACCTGTGAGGGATCTCGAAATCGAGGTAGGTGTTGACGTCGCGGTCGAGATCGAGCCGCCCCTGCTCCACGAGCTGCATGACAGCCGTCCAGGTGAATAGTTTGGAGATCGAAGCCGGGCGGAAGAGCGTCTCTTCCGGTGAGACCCGCTTCTTGGCGGCAATGTCCGCGTAACCGTAGCCACGCGCGAGGAGCACTTTCCCGTCCTTGACCACCACAACGACCGCGCCAGCGATGTCGTCGCGCTGCATGATCGATGGCACGCGACCATCGAGAAACGCGCCAAGATCGTCGGCCGTCAAGTCATGCACGGCGTTCGTGGTCACGGTCGGCGGTGCAGACTCCGCCGCCTTCCCGGGCACGTTATATCGAAGCCGGATCTCGTCCACTCGATCGACGGCCTTTATCCCGCCGGCTTGGATGTGATAGCTGCTATTGACCACTCCAGCGCCATGATTCTCATAGACAAGACTCGCGCCGTTCCATAGATCGTTATACGCGACTTTGCCGAGCGGACGGGCGGCCTTAGGGCTTTTCTCCGGATTCGAGGCCGCTGTTTTCTCCTCCAGGGATACCCGCCGGGCGTTCACAAACTCTACGCTCAGAGCATGGTCCTCGGACGCAACGAACATCTCGCCCTTGCGGAATCCAAGAATATGCCCCCCCGCTGTGTACTGATGAAGCTCGTCCTGAGAGCCGATCGCCGGGCCGGGATTCCCAAAAACCGGCGCCGGCCTCACTGCTCCGGATTGTTGGACCTGGCTTGTCGCAATCGTACCCATCAGAACCAAAAAAAAGAGTATCTTCGGGAGTTTAGACATGACCGCCCCTCCTCAATGAATCGAGTCCCCTGAAGGACCAATCTACAAATGGCCTTCTGGCCAATTATGAGCGGATCTTTCTGACTTCCCCGTTTAGATTAAACTTAGGCTCTTCTATCGCTTATGTCAAGCGACCAGAGCCGTAAATAAAAAAATGGACCCCCAAAAATCCCTATTTTGGGCTCGAAAAGGAGGTCCGCACGGAACCGGGAATTTTAATTGTCGTTGGAGAGGAAAAATACTTGACGTTGATCACCCGTCCGTATTTTACGGAGTGAGTATCGCGCCTCCCGCCATTTCCATTCTCCTGGTCAAGCGTCAACGGCGGTTGACGATTTCCGGCCGGATTTTCGCCTTCCGGGCGGGCTGCGGCACGTCTTTCCAGGGAGAGGCGGCCCGATCCATGATCTTGGCCCGGTTGTTGAGGCTTTCCTTCCGCCATGGCGGGAGTTATCGCGGCCATTCAGACCTTTGGAAACCGGATCAATCTTCACCCTCACCTCTATTTCCTGGTGACCGAGGGTGGAGTGGACGAGGCCGGGGTCTTCCACATGATCCCTCGGATCGACGACCCGCGGCTGGCTGAGATCTTCGCTCGGGAGGTTCTTGCGTTTCTGGTCCACAAGGAGCTTCTGAGCCCCGAATGGGCGGAACGCCTTCTCTCCTGGCGCCACACGGGGTTCTCGGTCCACAGCCGGGTCCGGGCCAAGACCAGGCACGAGGCCGAAACCACCTCAAGCTCACCTTTGTCGCGGACAGGCCACCTCCGCCTCACCTGGTCTATCAGGAAGTCTGGATGGCCGCCGAGGCCTCCCCCGAATATTCTCCGTGATTCTCTCTTTGCTCCGGAGGAGAGGTCTGGGTAATTTCGGGCTTTTTTGGCGCCTCGACATGATTTACAATCTGCCACGATGATGGGCTGGGTAAATGGGCCTAAGGTGACTCACTTAGCCAGCACTGCAGAAAAGCAAATTCCTATAATCGAAAGGCAGCAGAGCTCGGCTCTCAGTACAAATTGTTAATTTTCTGGGGTCAATAGGGGGAAATGGATGGCGTGCCATCTGCAGATATGTCCAGGCTTGCGAAGTCGCAAGACTGCGTCCGGGACGGAAACTTGCCGTCTGCCGGTCTTGATAGATCGGCTTGTATATAGTTCTATTTTTTAGTACTATTGCCATATGCGAATCGATTTGACAAAGCTCCGTGAACTCGCCCGGAAGCGCGGTCTGAGCATCACCGCTCTCCTTGCCAAGGCGGGGGTCAGCAAGACCGCGTTCTATCATCTCGCTCATAAGAGCTCCGTGCTTCCTGCTTCACTCCGCCAGCTTGCTGATACACTTTCCATAAGGCCCGGAGCTTTCCTCACCGAAGAGAATCCAGACGTCACGAAGGTCCGCCAGATCCTGACCCTCACCGACCGCATCGTCGCGGAGAATCGGAAAGTAGACAGGGATAACGTCCGATTGACTCTCCTCCTGCTGGAGGAGGAGCCCATTCGGCGGCTGCGAAGGAGCTTAGTCCGTGGCAGAAAAAGCGATCTTCACCGGTAGGGAGATCTCCTTCCTGAAGGAGCTCCAAAAGCAGGGGGTCGAATTCATGATCGTCGGGGCCGCAGCGGCGGCGCTGCAGGGAGCCCCGATCGTTACCCAGGACATCGACCTCTGGTTCAAGGATCTCAAGGACCCCGGGATCAAGGCTGCCCTGGCAAAGACCGGAGGGGCATTTGTCCCGACGATCGGGCTGCATCCACCGACATTTGCCGGTGAGTCCGTCGAGCTATTCGACATCGTTCTGACGATGCATGGGCTAGGCACATTCGATGAGGAAAAGAAACACTCGATCCTGGTCGATCTCGGACGTCTGTCGGTCAGGATCTTGGCTCTGGACAGGATCATCAAGAGCAAGGAGACGGTTGGTCGGCCCAAGGATGTTCTGACTCTCCCCGTTCTCAAGGATGCCCTGGCCACTATCGAGAAAAAGAAGGCCCTAAAAACCCGGCGCGTAAAAAAGGCAGGCTGATAATCGGCTGACAGTTTTTTGACTCCTTGAAAATTCGGTCCTTCCTACTGGACTTTCAAGGTAGGATTTACTTACACTTGTTCATATTTCGAACTCCCTCGCCTTCGTTCGGGTCATTTTACTTGTGTTAGTTTCTACTCTGCCTGATACAATCTCGGAGGGCAGGGTAAGGTCTTGCCACATTGGGGGCCAAATGCGGGCAATTCGAGGCAAGCGCAGGCAAAATAGACAGACCTCCGGCATAAGGTCTAAATCTATGATTTTATTCCCTTATATGGGAGGAATTGAGTGGAGCCAGCGAGAGGGATCGATCCTCCGACCTGCTGATTACGAACCAACTGGCCTAGCGTTTCAACTTACTGATAATAATTACATTAGATGGGCTGTAAAAATGGTTGTGCTCAGATTGTGCTCACCTGCAGTGCTGCTGATCTTTACCTCGACTTCTCTAGTCTATTTATATTCATTGAGACCAACAAGAAAACAAAAGTAAAACTCTTATAGGCGAGGTACGAACTATGGAATTCTGAAAGTCAGACAATACAGACGCCCATTCCATAACTCCTTCACCTGGATATCAAGCATCTCTTCAGGAAGCAGAGCTTCCGGTGCCTATGGAAATCTCAAGAACCCTATGGTTCTCACTTATTTCTAATTCTTTGATGAACTTACTCCATCGTGATGAAATGGGTATTTTCGGCCTCTCCCAGGTCGAACATCCCGCAGACGTTCTTGTGTCTGACCTTGCGGGCGAGGCGGAGCTCATTATTGAAACGCTCGATAGTTTCTTTGTCCGAGGCGACTTCAGGATTGATAAGCTTAAGAGCGATTTTTTCTTTTATCTTGGAATCATAGACCTTGTAGACCCTGCCCATCCCGCCTTTCCCGATTTCTTCAATAATTTGGTAACGGCCGGCGAAGGTCGAGCCCGTGGTCAGCTCTTTAATGGGCGTTTGAACAGTTTCTGTGACTTCGGAACGAATGTCCCTGGAAGAAGACAGTTGTGTGCCGCAATCAGCACAAAAATGGGATGTGTCCGGGTTGGATAAATGACATTTCGGGCATGTGACGGTCAACGTTGATCCCTTCCCTTGGGCGAATTTAGAGTATCAAAGAATCGAGAGGGCGTCAATTTTTCCGGAATCCGCTACCGAAGGTTCATCCGGCGCAGAAGGGCCTGAAATCGCGTGTCGTCCCGCATAGTATCAAAAATCGGGTCAACACTAAGATAAGGCATATTCTGGTCATGCGCTTGGTAAGCCTTCTCCAGCCAGTCGAGGGCTTCGTCGTTCTTCCCGGCGCGGGTATAGAGTGTTCCGATTTGCCAAGGCGAAACATACGTTTTCCGTGAGCGCGCAACCAGCATCTCCGCCACACGCTGCAATGCGCCGCGGTAACCATCATCCTTGAATCCACGCGCCAACGCATCTTGGGCTTCCTGGTCACCCCTCGCGGCATAGGACGCCTTCCATACGTCCAGCGCCTCATCATACATGTGCTTCATATGGAAGGCCGAGCGGAGGGTGGAAAGAGCCACCAGGTCGTTGGGCGAGGTTTTAAGTGTATTGCGGAGCAGCGCGATCGCGTCGTCATACCGGCGCGCATACATCAAATCCATACCATAAATAGCCTGGAACAGAGCGTTGAGCGGGTCCAATTCCAGCGCCCGCTCGATCTGCGCCATCGCTTCCTTTGGACGCCCCAACATATTCAATAAATGCGAATAATAGGCCCGTGGATCCGGATAGTTGGGGTTGAGTTCGATGGCCCTGAGGAACTCCGTCTCCCCACCCTTCCAATCCCAATCCGTCCACGACTTTATGCCCGCCAGCGTGTAATGAACTTCCGCGAGCGTGCTATCCAATTCGAGGGCTTTCGCCGCTGCCGCCACCGCTCTCGGCTTTGTCTCACTCGCTGGGGCCAATCCCTGTTGCTGGCGTCCTAGCCAGACCATCGCGATTCCCGCATAGGCCAGGGCGCAGTTGGGGTCTTTGCCCAGGGCCGATTCAAAGTACTGGAGGGCGCTGTCAAGGTCCGATCGAGTCAGTTTGTAAAAGTGAAACTGCCCCTTGAGATAAGCTTCATAAGCTTCGGCGTTGATTTGGCGGGCGCTTGTCAAGCGCGTCACGTCCTGCGGCGTGAGTTTCACTTTCACTTCCCGGGTAATCGCCGAGACAATCTCGTTTTGCAGCGTCAGGACGTCGCTCAGGTCGCGCTCGTAGCTTTGGGCCCACATCTGCGCTTCGGTCGCGGCGTTGATCAGCTGGGCAGTAATCCGGACGCGGTTTCCTGATCGCAGAACCGCGCCCGTCATCAGCGCGGCGACCTTTAGCTCCTGGGCGATCTTATGCAGGGGCGTTTTCGTATCCCCCTTGAAGCGCATCACCGAGCTCCGGGCGATCACCCGTCTTAAGCCGCCGAGCTGGCCGAGATTGGTGATCAGCGCTTCGTGCATTCCGTCGGAGAAATACTCTTGCTGGGGGTCTCCGGAAAGGTTCTCGAGCGGGAGAACGGCGATGGAGTCAAAGACCGGGCCGCGGGAACGGGTAAAAAAGACCAAGGCCAGGGCGAAAAGGACGATGAGGCCTCCAAGCCCGGCATACGCGTAGATTTTCTTGAGGCCGAGGACCTTGCCTCGGAACAACCCCATTTTCGCCTTGAGCGGCTTAAGCCCTTCGGCCACGGCTTTTAAGTCCTCCAAGAATTCTTCCATGCTCTGATAGCGGCCGGCGGGATTCTTGGCCAGAGCTTTGCCGATGACCTGTTCGAGTCCCTTCGGCAAATCCTTCCGAAGTTTGGAAATCGGCTCGGGCTCCCGGTTCAATATGGAGTGGATGATGGATTGATCGTACTCGCCTTTGAAGGGAAGCTGCCCGGTGAGCATCTCGTATAGGACGACGCCCAGAGACCAGATGTCCGTGCGATAATCGACAAGCTGACCCTGGGCCTGTTCCGGCGACATATAGGCCACGGTCCCCATCGTTTTCGCTTCCGTGGTGATGAGCGACCTGCCCAAAGCCTTGGCCAGGCCGAAATCCATGACCTTGGCCACGCCTTTATCCGTCAGCATGATGTTGCCGGGTTTGATATCCCGGTGGATGATCTTTTTTTTATGAGCCTCGACCAGCCCCTCGGCTACCTGAATCGCAATCTTCAGCGCCTCGGCCTGAGGAAGAGGTCCTTTCACGATCTTCTGCCTAAGGCTCTCGCCCTCGATATATTCCATGGCGATAAAGAGCCGATTCTCCTCTTCGCCGATCTCGTAGACGGTGCAGATATGATTGTGGGAAAGCGCCGCGGCGGCTTTTGCTTCCCGGATAAAACGCTCTCTCGCCTCAGGGTCTTCGGTCAGCTCCGGAGGCAAAAATTTCAGAGCGACACACCTCTCGAGCTTGGCATCTTCGGCTTCATAGACAACCCCCATCCCGCCTTTTCCCAGCTCGCTGATAATCCTATATTTCCCGGCTATTATGCCTTCTTTGCCCGGGACCTTTGGGTGCGTCCCCACCGTCATGGTTTTGGAAAGAATGTCTCCGTCTAACGGGCGGATCCGCGTGGCGCACTTCCCGCAATAATTCGTATCGCTAGGGTTTTCGTAATGACATTTCGGACATTTCGTGGTCACGGCTTACCCCAAATGTTCGGCGTGGCTTAAGACTAACAAGGAACCGCGGGAGAGTCAACTTTCCTGTCTTTTCCCGCCATGAAAGGATTCAGGATGTTGGCCAAAGAGACAAGAATTACGCAGCCGATGGGTGTGTACCATAAAAAGGGGATCTTCGTAAAAAAATAACAGGCCAGGACGGCCAATTCCGCGACGATCGCCGCGATGAAGGTGGCCTGGCCGCCGATCTTTTTGAAATAAAAGGCAACGAGAAAGATTCCCAGGATCGCGCCGTAAAAGAGGGACCCCAAAATATTCACGGCCTCGATCAAGGAGCCGAGATGGTTGGCGAACTGGGCGAAACAGATAGCGTAAATTCCCCAAAAGACCGTGGCCATTTTTGAAGCGATCAAATAGTGCCGGTCCGGCGCGTTTTTCCTTAAAATTCGTTTATAGATGTCGAGCACCGTGACCGAGGCCAACGCGTTGAGTTCGGCGGATGAGGCCGACATCGAGGCCGAGAGAATCGCCGCCAGGATCAGCCCGACGAGACCCACCGGCAAAAACCGGGTCACGAAACTCAAAAAAATGTAATTGGTGTCGTTGGTTTCGGCCAGGGGATTCCTTTTCTTGACGAGCTCGATGGCGTCGCGCCGGAGGCCGAGTTCCGATTCTCTCGTTCGCTGGAGATCTTTCGAAGCGGCATCTACGTCCGCGTTGTTTCGGGCCTCGATCGCGGCCAGCATTTTCCTGAGCGTTTCCTGCTTTTCGCCGCTCAGGCGAGCCTGGTCCGCTTCCAAGTTTGCATAAGCATCCGCGTAAGAACTGTTTTTCAAGGCGGCAG
>Ga0315279_10010934_pt1 | contig 10582 bp, 8 predicted proteins | sample YL17G06_20_MG_FD_203694 | JGI IMG/M metagenome (GOLD analysis project Ga0315279, IMG submission 203694) | Sediment microbial communities from Yellowstone Lake, YNP, Wyoming, USA - YL17G06_20 | ecosystem: Environmental > Aquatic > Freshwater > Lake > Sediment | place: USA: Wyoming | collected...
CCCTTGTCGTTCCTGAGCCAGAACCCCGCGCAGTGCGGGATGTCCAGCTTGCCGTTGGGGTCCGTGGGCAGGCAGTGGCGGCCGGTTTTGTCGTGGGAGCCGGAACCTTTTACCGTGGCGTCATTCTGGGCGATGTGCAGGTCAATCGTCCAGGGACGCAAGGCCGCGGTCAGCTTCTTCAGGGCCTCATCGAGCTTGGCCTTGTCTTGCCAGTCGTAACCAGCAGGCAGGATGGCATCTTCCGGTGCGTTGTGGCCCAGCAGGTAAAGAAGCGTGTGGGCCATGTCGGCCTGGAAGCCGAGCGTCTTGGGCCGGTCCACCAATTCGAGAAGTTTGACCATCTGACGCCAGGAGTGCATGCCGCCCCAGCAAATCTCGCCTTCAGCGGCGAGCCTTTCGCCAAAGCTCTCAGCCACGTCGCAGGCTTCACGGAAGGTCTCGGCGATTTTCTTCTGGCTGCCTTCCGGGTCTTTGGCCCAGTCGCTCGGGCTGGACGCCGAGTCAATGCGGATTACGCCGTGCTTGCGCGCGCCGAGTTCCTTCAGCTTCTTCCCGATGCGGCAGGCCTTGCGGACCTGGGTGACGAATTTCGCACGGTCCTTTGCGCCGCCCATGGCGCAGCCGCCGCCCGTGGGCGGCCAGACCGGAGCCACCACTGAGCCGATGGCGAGGTTCTTGGCGCCGAACTTATCGGCCAGTTTCTTCAGATCGTCATCGCTGCTGTCAATGTTGACGTGCGGATCAAACAAGAACAGGTCCATGCCGTCGAACTTTACGCCCCCAACGTTGGCGGCGGCAGTAAGCTCGATCATCTTGTCCAGGTCAATGCAGGGCTCAGCGCCAGGGCTGCCCTTGCCGACCAAGCCAGGCCAGGCTGCATTGTGGAGCTTGGGGTAGTTGTTAACTGCCGACGCCTTCTTCTCTGCCTTGACTGCCATCAAAGTCCCCTCCTTGATTCCAGATTTTGGATTGGCTGGCATCGTGCCAGGATCCATCCAGTTCCTCTCGGGCGCGCCGTCGCAATCCAAAATCGAAAATCGAAAATCAAAAATCCAAAAGCCCTACTGCTTCATGTGCGCGCCGACCTCCGGCGCGTCCGTGTTGACCTCCGGGCCGAAGTACCGCAACATCACCAATGGTTCGGTGGCGGACGTGTTTTCGAATGTCACGCCGGCCTTGGCTGTTTCCGCGGTGCAGAACACCTCGTCCTCGGTCAGGTCATGGAAGCCGATCAGCTTGGGACAGTTGAGTTGCAGCTTGTTCATCCGGCCTTCGCCCTGGATGACCTGCATCCCGTAAGCGCCCTTGTCCTTAGCCTTGCACTTCACGCCGGGCTGCAAAGTCAGTTCCTTGGCCGAGAAGTACTGCGCCCCTTTGACGCGACCGTAGACGATCCACTTGTCCACCCAGCCCTCTTCGGCGGTGTCCGCGACAGGGATGGGTTCGAGGTAATGGTTCTTCTTGAACTCGGGGTCCGTATTGCCTTCCCAATCGAGCTGCTCGACGATGAAATCCAGATCCTGGTGCTTGGCCTTGGGCATGTCCTTGACCAGCAGTGACCAGGGCACTTCGCGGCCCTCGACCAGGGACTGGTACATGCCGAAGACGTCCGAGCCCCATTGCGGCTCGTAGGTGCAGAGCGAGCCCGGAGCATGGAGAATGCAGGGCGGGACGAGCCAGCCGGTGCCCGGCTTGAGGCGGTAGGCCGGCGCAAGGTCGAGCATGCCGTTGTCGCCCGTGTTCCAGTCTTCGAGGCACTTGCGCACCTGCGCCTTGGTTGTGCCGGGGGCCAGGCCAAAGAACGTGTACGGGAAATTATTGCCGGTCTGGTTGTGCTGAGCCGGGAAGTAGTAGCCTTCGGGCTTCCCCTCTTGTTTGACCAGCGCGGCCTCTTCCGCGGACTGGTGCATGTGGTGCGGAATCGGCCCCATGTTGTCGAAGAATTTCGAGTAAACCGGCCAGCGCTTGTACTTCTTCCAGATGGCTTCGCCGATCATGGCGGCGCCGAGTTCCGCGATGGCCTCTTTCAGTTGGAAGCGCTGGCCGTCGCAGACGATGTAGCTCAGCCCTTCGTCCGGCGTGCGGTTCTCATTGGCGGCCGCCGTGGTCGAGGCGAACCAGCGCTCATCAATGCCGCCGCGGTCGAGACCGAAGGCGTAAAGATCTTCCGGCTTGAGTTTGAGCCGCTTGCCAGGCTGAAGGAATGAGCGTGGCACCCAGCAGGGCGCCAGGCGGAGCAGGCCGCCCCCCTCATCCAGCGCCGCTTGAGCGGCCTTGCGCACGTTCTTGCTGACGGTTTGCAGTTCCTTGACAGTCTTGGCTTGCATGTTGTCTCCTTTTTCCGGGCTTTAGGCTTTGGGCCTTGGGCTTTGGGTGAGCACGGTGTGGTGTCAAAACCTAAAGCCTAATGCCCAAAGCCTAATGCCTAGAGCCTCCTTTTGCCTTTTTCCTTTCTCTTAACTTCCTGTACTCCGTCCTCTGTCACAAGCCAGTCGAAAGCGCTCAGTCGGCCGAGCGGATAGGGCGCCAGGAAGTTTATCTTGGTCTTATCCACCGCCAGGATGGCCTTCGCGGCGCGGGCCACAAACGCCTGTTTGAGCGCCGCGTCTTCGGGCGTCGAGTCGTACAGCAGGCCCTCATCCTCCATCAAACCCGCCACGGAGATGACGGCGTAGTCGAAGCGCATGCCCTCCAGGCTGCGGATGGCCAACGGCCCGACCAGCGAGCCGGAACGGGCCTGCGGTTCGCCGCCGGTCAGCGCCACGCTGAAGCCGGCGTGCCGCCGCAGCAGTTCCTGGAACAATGGTACACTGTTGGTGATGATGAAGGGGCCGCGGCCGGGGGCTGGCTTCAGGATCGAGGCGACGAAGAAAACCGTGGAGCTGGCGTCGAGCGCCAGACTTTGCGCGCCGGCCAAGAGCTTGGCCACATGCCTTGCAATGGCCTCTTTGGCGGGTGTGTTGACAGGAATGCGCTCAGTGAATGGCCGCGCCAGTTCCAGTCGCGGAGTCCGCACGCTGATTGGGGCCGCGCCGCCATGGACCTTGCGCAGCAGGCCGTCGGAGGCCAGCGAGTCCAAGTCGCGGTGAACCGTCATGCGGCTGACCCGCAACAGTTTGCCGGCGCTGGCGACGGACAAGGTCCCAGTCTTGTTGACGGCTGCGAGAAGCTTGCGCCTCCGCTCTTCCCCGATCACTGGCCGTTCCCCCCTTGTGCGGCGATGCTCGCTGGAAAATAACAAAACGTCACGGGACGTCAAGTGACGACTTTTCTGTTGTAACTGAAGCTCCCCGGAAGAAAGCGACCACCTGAGCAGCTCTTGGCTCTTTGCTCTTGGCCTGCCGCGTCGTGTCCAAGAGCCAGGCGCCAGGAGCTTTCAGCCGCGTGGAACATAAGTGACTATTGATCGCTTCCTTGACATGTATATTGCTTGGATATACGCTGTGTATACTATGAAAACGCAGCACGCGAGTAGGCCACGATTCAGAACGGAGGATGAGGAAAGAGAGTTCTGGGCGACCCATTCGCCGCTGGACTTTTTCGATCTCTCCAAGGCCAAGCGGGCCTCCTTTCCCAATCTCAGGCCCTCGCTGAAAACAATCTCCATTCGACTGCCAGAGGATCTGCTGGCCGAACTGAAGGTCCAGGCCCACAAGCGCGACATGCCATACCAAAGTTTGGCCAAGCTCTACCTGGCTTGGGGCGTCCGAAGCGAGCGGGGGACGCCGGAGGGGAAGTAGTTGCGGAAACCAGTTTCATTGGCCGCTGGCTTTCACCACGCCGTTCGTAGCGAAGGTCCGCAGCCTGCACTGTGTAGGCGAGATGCCTGCGCTGCGTTGCCTGCCTAGCCCAATCCTGCGGCTGAATGCGCGGCAAGTGTGCTCCGCAGCTATCTCTGCTGGCTACATCACGATGGCTTCCGGGATATCCGGGCTCTTCGGGTTGACCGTGACCGTCTGCCCCGATGGCGAAAGGACAAGATCCATGTCCTCCATGGGAACGGCGCCCATGAGCACAAATCGCCCAAGCACCAGAGCGCCAGTGAACGAGGTGCGGTTCTTGAAATTGACTTGGACCGGCCCCACGTAAGGCACGCTATGGAGCTTTCCGTCCGCGGTCCTTATTCTTCGTTTCTCGATTTCCGCGAGCTGAAGCTTGGAGGCAATGCGCCTGGGAATGCAAATCGTGACCGCGCCGGTATCCACCAGCGCCTTCACTGCAAGCGGCTTGAGCGCGCTGTTCTTCGGATTGGCCAGTCTTATCTCAGCGTAGATGAGTCCCATGACTGCCTCCCCGAACAAGTTAATACTACTCCTGTTGCGGAATTTTGCAAAGCCCCGCGGCAGATGCCACTTGAAAGCGCCGCGAGAAACTCCGACACTCTGCTCACCATGCGCGTGGGCATTGACGGCCTGCACCTCTTCGGCAACTACGCCGGCATACAGCATTCGCTGGCGCGGCTGGTCGAGGCGCTGCGGAGCGGGTATCCGCGGGATGAACTGGTGCTATACGTGCCGCGGGATTTTGCCGGCCCGCCCGCGCCCGTGGGCGACCCGGGCCTGGCCATCAAGCGCACCTGGTTCCCCGGCCGCTGGCGCACCATTCGCACTCTGTGGCGGAACATGCGGCTGCAAGCCCGAGTGTACCGCGACCAGTGCGACCTCCTGCACGGGCCGACATACGCTTTGCCGGCGCTGGTCTCCAAGCCGGCGGTAGTCACTATTCATGACGTCATCGCCCTCACGCACCCGTCCTTCTGCACTCCGGGCAGTGCGCGCGTGCAGGCGCGGGTGATCCCGCGCAGCGTGGCGGCGGGGCGGCGCGTCATCGTGCCCACCTTGGCGACAAAAGAGCAACTGCTGCGCAACGTCAAAGAAGCGGATCCCAACCGCATTGACGTGGTTCCCTGGGGCGTGGGTGCCGAATTCCACCCGCTCGAGTCGCTTAAGCGGATCAGCAACTCCGCGCGCGAAGAAGCCCGCCGCGCGCTCAACCTGCCGGAGCAATATGTGCTGTTCGTGGGGAACATTGAGCCGAAGAAAAACGTGCCCATGCTGATCCAGGCATTCTTCGCCGCCAGAATGAACCGGAAACTGCCGCACAAACTGGTCCTGGCCGGGCGGGTGGGGTGGGGGATGAGGGGCTTGGCGAAGCTGATCCGGAACCTCAAGGCCAGCGACTACGTTTTCTTCACCGGGTATGTGCAGCAGAAGGCGCTGCCGGTGCTGTACAATCTGGCGGACTTGCTGGTCATGCCCTCGGCAGTGGAAGGCTTCGGAATGCCGGTGCTCGAAGCCATGGCGTGCGGCTGCCCGGTGCTGATCAGCGATGACGCGGCCTTGCGCGAGGTATGCGGAAACGCCGCGCGAGTGGCGCCGAGCGACTCCGCAAAACCGCTCCAGCCCTTGCGTGAGGCGCTGGAGGAACTGCTGCTGGATGACGGCCGCGCCCGGCAGGCGCTGATCGAACTTGGCTACAAGCGCGCGCAGGAGTTCACTTGGGAAAACACCGCCCGCCTGACGCACCAGACATACGAACGGGCCCTCGGCTCCTAGGGATTCTGGATTGCGGATTGCGGATTGCGGATTGAACAGCAGTCAAAGTATGCCCTGCGCATGGAATGCGAGCTTCGGACTTTTTACTTTGTACTTCTGACTTTTCCCTTTTCCCTTCGTTTCCGCGAACTTCGCAATTGCGGCGGGAGGCAAGCGGGATAGGATAGGCCGCCGTATCACTGAGGAAGGAGAAGGCGCATGACACTCGAAGGCAACGGCAGGCTGACGCCCGTCGAAGCGGTTCGTCAGGCTATGCGTGAAAGCGGGTTCCTCAAAGGCCTGGCGGCCGCCCGTGCGCTGACGCCCAAGTCTCGCGGGCTGCGCGCGCTTGAGCAGAACGAAATCGAGGCGCTGCAGGCGCTGCACAACGCTGCGGAGGACTGGGCGCGGGTGTGGGTGCCGGCCAGGTTCAACCCGCGCAAGATCGTGGGCTGCTACTTCACGGGCGAGATACTGTTGGGGACATTCCAGGAGAGCGTGGCGCTGGGTCCCGGCCTGAGCGTGGGTTCTGGCGTCTACAACTGCCACCTCCACAACGTGAGTGTCGGCGACAACGCCTACCTGGCCAACACCAACCTGATCGCCAACTACCGGGTCGGACCGCGCGCCGTCATACAAGGATGCGGGCGGCTCGTTTGCACAGGCGAAACTGCGTTCGGCAACGGACAGCGAGTTTCGCTGGGCCTGGAGATGCCGGGCCGCGAAACGGCGTTCTACGCCGAGATCACCGTGGATATTGCGGCTCAAATCGCGGCGCACCGCCACGCCACGCGGCCTATTGCCGCCTATGAGAAAGCCGTCGCCGAGTACGCCAAGGCCGCAACCGCAGACTTCGGCGTGATCGAGGCCGGGGCGTCAGTGCAGAATACGCCGCGGGTCTTGAACGCCTACATCGGGCCGGCGGCCAGCATTGACGCCGCCAACAGCCTGGAGAACGTGACGGTGCTCAGCGCGCCCGATGAACGGGCGCTCATCGCCACGGGTGCGTGCGTCAAGGACGCGATCGTGCAGTGGGGCTGCCGCGTGGAGACGCACGCGGTGGTCGAGCAGTCGGTGTGCTGTGAACACAGCTTCGTGGACAACCAGGGGCAACTGCGCCGCTCGCTGCTGGGCCCGAATTCGGGCGTAACGGCGGGCGAGTGCAGCTATTCGCTGGTCGGGCCATTCGTGGGTTTCAACCACGAGGGTCTGCTCATCTCCGCCTACTGGCCCGAAGGCAAAGGCACCATCGCCTACGGTGCGAATGTCGGCGCCGAGCACACCGGCAAGGCGGCCGACCAGGAAATCTGGCCCGGCGAGGGACTCTTCTTCGGCCTGGGAGTGAACATCAAGTTCCCTGCGGACTACTCGCGGGCCCCCTATACCATCATCGCCTCGGGTGTGACCACGCTGCCGCAGCGCGTCGAGATGCCGTTCAGCCTGATCAATGTGCCTGCTGAACAAGTCCCGGGCATCTCGCCGGCCTATAACGAGATCCTGCCCGGCTGGGTGTTGAGCGAGAGCATCTACAGCGTGCGCCGCAATGAACGGAAATTCGCCGTGCGCAACAAGGCCCGCCGCACGCATTGCGTCTACGAGATCTTCCGGCCCGAGATCGTGGAGCTTATGGTCCGCGCGCGCGCCACGCTGCAGAGTGTCAGCCCTTCATCCCTGCAACGGGAACAGGACGTCTACACGGACAAGGACGCGCCCGGCCTGGGCAAGAACTTCATGAAAGAACGCGCCCGGCTCGAAGCCATCGAAGCCTACACCTTCTACATCCGGCTCTACGCGCTCAAGGGCCTATTGTTCAGCGTCAAGTTCTGTGTCGAGAAGGGGCGCGATGCCAGCCGCGTGCTGGAGCCGGGCCACGTGGCGGACCCGAGGTACGAGCATGAGCGCGCGCTGTTGGCGCAGGAGTTCCCCAAGCACAAGGTGAAGGAGTTGCTTCATGAACTGCTGGCCGCGGAGGAGAAATTAGCCGCCGACACGCTGCTCTCCAAAGAAAGGGACGACCTGCGCGGCGTGCGCATCGTGCCGGACTACATGACGGTGCACCTGCCCGCGCGCGAAGACCCGTTCGTGAAGGTGACCAGGCATGAGGTGGCGGAATTGAAGGTGGAGGTGGGGGAACTGCTGAAGAAACTGTGATGGAACCGCGGGTGCGCGCGGATGGACGCAGACCTGCACCGATGGGGTGGAGATAAGGAGGAACGTAACCGTTCAGTCCCTGCCGCGACCGCAGAGAGCGGCTCCATTGATCCTATGCGTCCTATGTGTCCTATCAGTCGTGCCTTGTTGACGCCCGACGCAAGCACACTGGACAGTTACGGAAAAACGACAAGACCGGGAGGATAGAACCATGAAGCCTGTGAAACTTCGTGAAGGCAACCGGGTGGTTTTCGCGGCTGTCCTGGGGTTGGCGATGGCCAAGCCCCTCGGCTTGCCAGCCTTGGCGGCGGAACCGGAGCCGAAGCAGGCCGTCGCGCCCGCCGTGGTAAGCACCAGTCCGCAGGCATTGGCGAATGACGTGGACCCCGCCCTCGACCGGATCACCGTCACATTCGACCAGGCCATGATGGATCACAGTTGGTCGTGGACGGGCGGGGGTGAGACTTATCCCAAGATCACTGGCGAAATCAGGTACGATGCTGCCAAGAAGACCTGCACATTGCCGGTGAAGCTGGAACCGGGCAAGGCCTACTGGGTCGGTGTCAACAGCCCCAGCCACAGGAACTTCAAGACGCCCGCCCGCATTCCCACACCGTGGTATGTCATCGTCTTTGCGACCAAGTCGGCAGATGGCAAGCCCACGCCGATTCCCGAGGAGATGCTGGCCAGGGCGAAGCGGATCAACGCTCCGGCTATCGGAAAAAAAGAACCAGAGCCGAAGCAAGGCGATGTGCCCGCCGTGGTGAAGACCAGTCCACCGACGATGGCGAACGACGTGGACCCGGCGCTCGACCGGATTACGGTCACCTTCGACCGGGCTATGATGGATAAAAGCTGGTCGTGGACTGGCGGGGGAGAGACTTATCCCAAGATAACGGGCGAAATCGGTTACGATGCCGCCAAGACTACATGCACACTGCCCGTGAAGCTGGAACCAGGCAGGGCCTACTGGGTCGGTGTCAACAGCCCCAGCCACAGGAACTTCAAGACGTCCGCCCGCATTCCCACACCGTGGTATGTCATCGTCTTTGCGACCAAGTCGGCAGACGGCAAACCCACGCCGATTCCCGAGGACATGCTGGCCAGGGCAAAGCGGATCAACGCTCCGGCTAACGGACAAAAAGAACCTTGACCTACGGCGACCTAAGCACTCGCCCCATCAGGCTCAGCGCCGTCGCGCCGGTTACCTGCACGTTGACGATCTTGCCTGCCAGGGCCGCACTGCCGGGGAAATGGATCAGCCGGCTGGTGCGCGTGCGGCCTGTGAGGCGCTGGGGGTTGTTCTTGCTGGGCCCTTCCGCAAGCACTTCCTCGGTCAGGCCGACGCGGGCGCGGTTCTTCTCCAGCGAGATGGCTTGCTGTGACTGGGAAAGCAGGGCGTGGCGCTCCTTCCTCAGCGCTTCCGGCACGTCGTCAGGCAGTTTGTGCGCGGGTGTGCCTTCGCGGACTGAGTACTTGAAAACGAAACTGTGTTGAAAGCGAACTTCCGTCAGCAGCGACAGCGATTGCGCAAAATCCTCTTCAGTCTCGCCGGAAAAGCCCACGATCCAGTCGCCGCAGAATTCGATCTCCGGGCACGCTTCGCGCGCGGCCGCCACGACATCGAGATACTTCTGCCGCGTGTAGCCGCGCCCCATGCGGCGCAGTATCCGGTCGCTGCCGCTTTGCGGCGGCATGTGGATGAAAGGCATCACTTTATCGCTCAGTTCGGCCATTGTGGCGAACAGTTCGGGGCGGCATTCCTTGGGGTGGCTGGTGACGAAGCGGATGCGCTTGAGGCCGGAGATGGGGTGGATTGCACGCAGCAGCTTCCAGAGCGTTGTGCCGTCCTTGAGGTCGCGGCCGTAGGAGTCAATCGTCTGGCCGAGCAGCGTTATCTCGATGACGCCGTCATCCGCGAGCCTGCGCGCTTCGGCCACGATCTCATCCAGCGGCCGGCTCACTTCCGCGCCGCGCGTGTATGGCACTACGCAGTAAGTGCAATGTTTGTTGCAGCCGCGCGAGACGGCCAGGTAGGCCAGGAACCTGCTTTCGCGGCGCGCCTGCGTCTCGCCGAAGTCCACGCCCGGCTTCTCTTCAATGGCCAGCAACGGCGTGCGGGCGCCTTCGCGCACGCGCTGCAACAAGGCGGGAACCTGATCGAGCATCCTGGTGCCTGCGATCAAGTCCACCCACGGATAACGCGCCGCGATGCGTTCGCCTTCCTTCTGCGCCATGCAGCCGATCACGGCCAGCAGGAACCCCGGCTCGCGCTGCTTGCGCCGTTTGAACAGGTGCAGGTGGTTATAGACTCGTTCTTCGGCGTGCGCGCGCACGGAACAGGTGTTGATGATGACCAGGTCCGCGTGGGCCGCGTCTTCCACCAGCTCCGCCCCGCAGGAATGCAGCAGCCCCGCCACCATCCCGGAATCGTACTTGTTCATCTGGCAGCCGAAAGTAAGCAGGAAGGCTTTTGTGCCGGCGAGCGGGGCGGTGATGTGATGCTGGACCTGTGACATTCCTGTGGGAACCGGGTTGGGGAACAAGGTTGTGGACACGGTCTTCGTCATGGCAATCATATTAAGGCTCCGCTGGGGTCACGGCAACCAAGATCGGCGGGTGAATGGGTGCGTAGCCGGATTGTAAGCCTCCATATGCGCCCCCTTTTCCAGCCACTCTAAAGCGCCCCACCCGCTAACCCCCGACTTTAGTCGGGGGTGGGGTCTAGCTTCGCGCATCTTTACCCCCGTTTACGGGGGTTGCTGCGACGTGGGCTTAAGCCCTTGGCACTCCTGGCAACCGTCGTGAACGACGGTTATTGCGCGCCTATCCCGCTTCTCCCCCCGGCTGAAGCCGGGGGTTAGTGGGACTGCGACTTACTTTTCGGCTACGCACCC
>Ga0315279_10010935_pt1 | contig 10582 bp, 7 predicted proteins | sample YL17G06_20_MG_FD_203694 | JGI IMG/M metagenome (GOLD analysis project Ga0315279, IMG submission 203694) | Sediment microbial communities from Yellowstone Lake, YNP, Wyoming, USA - YL17G06_20 | ecosystem: Environmental > Aquatic > Freshwater > Lake > Sediment | place: USA: Wyoming | collected...
TCGCTGGGTCCTCGACCACGCCTTTATCGGCGTCGCGGTTGTGGCCATATCCAGCTTTGATGAGATGGAGGAAGACCTCAAAACCCTCGGAATCAGAGGATTTTAACCTTCTCCGCTCCGGAATTCGTCTTATTCCAGAAGTCATCCCAGACGACATGGAGGCGACGCGAAAATTTCTGCGGTCAAATGTCTCGTCATCGTGGCCATGGCCCTGTCCCTGGCCGAACCAGCTGGCAATCCGGCCGCCAAAGCCACTATTCACTTTCCGCTTTGCCCAGGATATTCTGAAATTATTTCCAGAAATCATTATTCAGCCGTTGGCGCCGCTCTTTCGCTTTCCCTCGACGACTTGTCCTGAATGTGCTGAAATTAAATCCAGAAATCTTTAATAAGCCGCCCGGCGCCGCTCCCCCCTCGACGACTTGCCCGGATTTTCTGTAGCGAATTTTGGAATCTATATTCAGCCGCCGCCGCTTTTCCCTTTCCCCCCTCGACGACTTGCCCGGAATGTTGATAGTCAAAGCGCGAGAGGATGGATGCCGGCGAAAGAGGATTTCGGGGGCTTTCAGTCCCGCCCGCTCTTCCGAGCATCTTCAACCTCAGGGAGACCGGGTTCGGCGTCTTTCCGGGCCATTATTCCAATCCGATTTTCTTGAGCAGCGCCCTGATCACAGCAGGCTATTTCTTCCTGCGCGGCGGGGCCCTGGAATAGATTGAAGGATCACGCGATCTAGGACTTTCTGCCCGGAGCGGTCATGTACCGATCCGCGAAAAAAGGAAATCCTTATAATCTCTTACCTTGCCGGGCGGCCGAAGTATTTATCGAGCCAGGCCAGCGACTCCTTGATAAACTCGTTGCGCGGGATGAAGTGGTCCGTATCGTACAGCTTCAAAAGTTTATCCTTTTGAGGAGTTCCCAGGAGATCGAACATGGGTTTGGCGCTTGTCTCATAAGGAAATGTCATGTCGTATCTTCCGTTGAGCATCAATGTCGGAAGCTTCACTCGAGTTACGTAGTTGATTTGGTTTATCTCGGGCCGCCAGACACTCCTCAGCCCTCCCGTCTTTAAGATGCTGACCCTTAGGCGCTCTTCGACAGCCGGAATGATGGCGCCAAGCCGAGCTCCCCAGCTGAATCCCAGATAAGCAATCTTGCCGGCATCGATATCGGGACGTGTATCGAGATAGTCAATGCATCGCCTGAACTCTTTGATCACCTCGATATAGTATTCAGTATTAAGGCGGCTATCCGGCGAGCGGTTGGTGAATTTCGGATCGACCCGCTCAAAAGTCCCCTTGTAGATGGGGAAAAGGACAGCCCGGCCGTCCTGTAGGAGAAATGACAAGTCGACTTCAAACCAGACATACTTCTCCAGGTCTTGACTCGATTTTTGCTGTTCGGCAGAAGAACCGGGGAAGTAGATCACTGTTTGATACGGAGGACGTGAATTCTTGGGAAGAAAAAGATAAGCCGCCATCCTCTCGTTCTCATAGGCCGTCTCAAAGGTCACTTTTTCTTTGATCCAGTCTTTTGCCGTTTTGTCTGTCGATTCCACACGGGCGTTCAGGTTTTTTTTGTCATAGGAGAATTGATCCTTATAAACCTGAAAAACAGAATCCGCAGCGGGCTTGAGCTCGTAGAAGTCCGTGATCTCGGTAAACCTAACGGGCTGGAGAGCGACCTCGGGGATTTTCTTGTGATCGATATAACGAACGCACCGGAAGCCGTTTTTCGGGGAGCGGTCGAACGGCGGAGCCTGACTCAAGTTTCCGAACATATAGTTGATATCGTTCCAGGCCCCGCTCCTTATGAGCCTGCCTTGAGGAGTTTCGTTCCAACACCACTCCCGGACATTGCCGGCCATGTCGTACGTCCCATAGGCCGTTATGCCCTGGTAGCTCCCAACTTGCGCCGGCCCTTCCCCTTGAAAATTGCTTAATGGATAGAGAATCGACAAGTAAGCCGACTGATATAAGGAGGTCAGTTCGCCTCTGGCGATGCCCCAATGATAGCTCGTCGGCAGGCTTTTCCCCGCAAAGTCGGCGAACGCCGCGGCTTCGTACCAGCTGACTCCGGAAACAGGATAGTCTTCCTGCCCGTTAGGAAAGACGCCCGCCTGCCATGTCGGAGGGCCGGGCCTTCCGGTTTGATCGACAAACGCGGCCACGGCCTCTTCCCAGGTCAGGACTTTTCCCTCCTTGACAAAAGAATTCTTCCAATATTCTTTCTTCTGATACCCGCCCTGATCGACGAATTCCTTGAATTGTCGATTCGTAACTTCAAACTGATCGATAAAGAAGTCATCAATGTAGCCAATGTCCTGAACCTGGCCGCCGGCGACGCGCACCATCCCCGGAGGAAGGGTTCCTTTCTTATCCAGAACTCGTCTAAAATTCTCCGGAACATTAAAATATGTTTTTGATTCGTCGCGTTTGTACGTGGAAGAGGCCGCGAGCACTGTCTCATAGCCCTCTTTCTCCATTTTCCAGCGGAAAATCCCCATCGGAAGCCGGATATTCTTCAGCGGTGAGACTCCGAGATATTCCCATTCACTGTTCGGAGCCGAATACTTTTTCAGCGAGATTTTCGCCCCCGGCGGCTTGGATTCGATCGAGATATTGACGGCACATTTTGACGCTAACTCGGAGAGCCTGGGGTTTCTCGGTATATACTTCTCAGCTTTCTGAACCAGCTTATAAGCATCGATAAGATTATCCCGGCCCGAACCTTCGGCTATGATGAGCTGTTCGATCTCAGGGAGAAGAGTCTCCTTGGCCCTGCGGATTTTGCCCTGGCGGTTGAGGATGGAATAGATCACGAAACCGAGGGCGATGAAGACAAGGGCGATAGGAACGGCGACCAAAGGCTTACGGACGATGCGGAGTAAAGAAGGGAGGTTGAGGACGCCGGCCTTCTCCTTTTCGAGAGCCGCATGGAGCTTCCTGAGGTCGGCCAGCATCTCAGCCGCCGAGCCGTATCGGTCATTCACCTTCTTCTTCAGCGCCCGACGGATGATCCGCTCGAATTCTTCTGGTACCTTGGGCACGATCGCCTTGAGCGGCTTCGGCTCCTCGTGGATGATATTATGAATGACCGCCGACTCCAGGTCCCCTCTAAACGGGAGCTTCCCGCTCGCGAGCTCAAAGAGGACGACACCCAGCGACCAGATGTCCGTCCGTGCATCAACAGCCTCGCCTTTCGCCTGCTCGGGCGACATGTAGGCCACTGTCCCCATGGTCGAGCCCTCTTTCGTGACCATGGCTGTGCCGGCGACCTTGGCCAGGCCGAAGTCCATGATCTTTGCCTGCCCATTGGCCGTCAGCATGATGTTCGCGCTCTTGATGTCTCTGTGGACAATCCCCTTCTTATGGGCCTCGTCCAGTCCGGCGCAGACCTGGAGGGCGATATCGAGCACGTAGTCGAATAGCAGAGGGCCCTTGGCAACATTCTCTCTCAGGCTTTCCCCTTCGACGTATTCCATCGAGATGAAAGCCTTTTCCGCTTGGTCGTCGACCTCATAGATAGTGCAAATGTTGGGATGGGAGAGGGCCGCCGCGGCCTGGGCCTCGATCATGAACCGTCTCCTGAGGCCCTCGTCCAGGGCAAGCCCGGGCGGGAGGAACTTCAAGGCGACCGGACGTTTGAGCCGCGTGTCATCGGCCAGATAGACGACCCCCATTCCGCCCCGGCCCAAAATCCTGGTGATTTTGTAGCGACCGGCGATAACAGTTCCAGCGGCAAACTCCGCCGGCCCTTTGATGAGTGTCCGGGTGAAGGAGGCCTCTCCCCCCGGAAGCGCCGTCGCGCACTTCCGGCAAAACTTCGAATCATCCAGATTCTCGATCCCACAAGATGGGCATTTCATGATTCCACTCCTCCCAAGGAGGTATCGGGCCGAAGAAGCTTTAGGGCGACTTTCTCCTTGATGTCCGTGTCCTGGACTTTGTAGATCCGGCCCATGCCGCCATGGCCTAATTCTTCGATGATCTGGTAGCGGCCGGCGAATATTGAACCGGTTGTTAATTCTTTGATGGGTGTTTGAATGGTTTCCGTGACTTCGGGGCGGATGTCTTTGGCAGGAGGCAGCTGTGCGCCGCACTCTCCGCAGAATCTCTGAGTCTCGGGATTATCGAAATGACATTTCGGGCACGTTACGGCCATTGCTGACCCCTTTAATCAGGTGTGGCTCAAGATTATCAGAGAACCGAGGACGCGTCAATTCGCACTCCCTCTGCCCCCTTACGCCAAATAAGGGAGATTCGAGTAAAAATACTCATATCTAAAGAGGACTTTAGTTTATCAACCTCAGGGAAAATATGAACGAAAGAGGCCGGCGGGCCGGCCGTTCGGATGGAGAAATCATAAAGAAAAAAGCACGCCGAAAACAAGGCGGAGCGATGGAAAACCATAAAAATTAAAAAATATGACAACTTCTTAACAAATTTTTAACAACTTTTTGACAACTTGTCTTCGTTCGGGCGTTATATTATTAACGATAGAAGATAATCGCACTTCCGATCGGAAGAAAGGAGGGACACGACATGTCATTATCCCGTAAGCCGTTTCTTGGTACCGTGACGTCCTTGGCGATGATCGTCATCCTTGTCCTGGGTTCGATAGGGTGTTTTACTAATTACATCCGAATTTCCAGGAACTTGACGAAAACCGATGACGTCCGAAAACTAGACAAGGAATCTTCCTATCTCAAAGCCCATATGATGGACGGCAAGGTTTACGTCCTCTCCGACTGGGCGTGGGACGAGAAGGCTAAGATCGTTTCCGGGCAAGGCCGGCTGTTCGATTTTAACCGGCAAGAAATCGGCCAAGGATTATTCAAGATCCCCCTTGATGGTGTCGCGCTCTTTGAGACGAACCGGCTGTCCCCATCAGAGCATCTTCCTTATATGATCACATTGGGCGTTTTATCGGCCGCGGGTTCTATCTATTGTATTACGAATCCGAAAGCCTGTTTCGGATCCTGCCCGACATTCTATGTCTCGGATGGGGAAAACATGATCCTCCAGGCCGAGGGATTCTCTTCGAGCGTTGCCCGAGTCCTAGAGGCGCGCGATATCGATGCCCTGTTCCGGGCCGTCCCCACCGGCCCGAATTTAGAGGTCCGCTTGACCAATGAGGCCATGGAAACCCATGTCATCCGTTACGCCGATCTCCTGGCCGTTCGCCGCCCTTCGAACGGGCGAGCGTTCGTGACACCCGATGGCCGATTCTGGCAAGCATCAGGGATCAGAGCCGTGGAATCCGCCACCGGCCCCGAAGGCGACGTGACGCATCTCCTTCGCGTATTCGACGGGCGCGAACGATTCAGCGCGACCGACGGCCGGGATCTCGCTAGCCGCGAGGTCCTAAACCTGAGATTCACGGATTTCCCGCAGGAAAAAGCCGGGCTCGTTCTCGCCTTCCGGCAAACTCTTCTGACGACCTATCTTTTCTATCAAGAACTAGCCTATTTGGGAAGTTCGGCGGGATATTGGTTCGCCCAGCTCGAGCGAGGCGATCCGAAGGCCCGGGACATGGCCACCGGCCTCTGGTCCCTCCTGGGCGGGATCGAGATAGAAGCGGAATCCGGGAATGGGCGCTGGGTGCGTGTCGGCGAAATCAATGAGACCGGACCGATCGCGACCGACGTCCAGGTCGTTCCGCTGCCGGCCGGCCTTCGACCGACCGGCCGTGTTCGGCTGAAAATGGCCCGAGGCATGTGGCGGATCGACTTTGCCGCGATCGCCCAGCTTGAACGGACGGTCGACCCGATCCCGATCTCCCCCTCTGTGGTCCTGAAGGAGGGCCGGCCGGACGAGGACGTCGCTCGACGGTTGCGTGATCGCACGGAGCCCTTAGTGACACTGCCCGGCGATTCCTACACGCTCCTGTACGACCTGCCGGATAACTTCCGCGACTACGAGCTCTTCCTGGACAGCCGGGGATATTACCTGGAATGGATGAGGTCGGAATGGCTTAAGGAAGAGAACCTAGCCAAGGCAATGATGATCTTCCGCCGACCCGCCGCATTCCTAAAAGCCACGGCCCCGGCTTATAAGGCCGTAGAACCCGAAATGGAAAAAACATTCTGGAGCAGCAAATATGTCCGGACATCATATTAAACGACTGGCGTTTCTGGGATTGTCCCTGGGATTGATCGGAGGATGTGTAAGAACGCCTGTTCCCTCCACGTGGCCACTCGCCGCCTCCGCTAAGGATGGCGTCATAGAGATATATGGGAGTTGGATCCGTCTCGGGGAAATAAGCGGGGAGCTTATCGCCATCGAATTACCTAAAATCTGGGTCCTCACGGATCAAGGCCGCATCGTAGTTGTCAGCGCAGCCGAAGTGGCGCAAGCGGACTTGATCGTATATAAAAACGATGCTGACTTGATTGGGACCTTGTCCGTTTTGGGCACTCTATCAACGGCATCCCATGGCTTTAATGCGGCTTTTTCAGCCCCGATCTGGATTCTTGCTGGCATTTGCGCTTCGTCGTACGAATCGGGGGACGGTTGGCTTAAATTCCCAGGTACGGATTGGAACGAATTCAGGAAGTTCGCCCGTTATCCTCAGGGGCTTCCTAAAGATCTGGATCTCTCTCTGCTCAAGCCAAAGCGATAAGCGATATCGACAGGCTCGAGAAGGAAGGAGACCTCATCGGCGGAAGGGGAATTCTTTCGCCCTTTCAGGAACGGACGACCTAGGCCGTGTGCGAGGACAAGCTCGAGGCGTTCACGTTCATCCGGGAGGACGTTATCCGGTTCTTCGCCCAGTATTTTTCGCTTACCGGCGCTTAAAGGAAAACATCGATTTATATGGGGAAAAGTAGCGGGGCCGACGAGGCTCGAACTCGCGACCTCCAGCGTGACAGGCCGGCGTTCTAACCAGCTGAACTACGACCCCGCCTCGGAGTTTGGATGGCGAGGCCAGGTCCAGGATGCCTACCAGTCGCACCCAGATTGTCCAGGTTGAGCGTTCGCAGCCTTTTCGGATAGATTTCCTGAGGGAAATTCTACGGTGAGGACCACGGGCCTGAAATCGGCCACGTTTCCAATAACGCAAGGGGGTTCGCTATTTCAGGTTGCATGAGTAGATTTCATATGGCGAACATAATAGGCGAGTCCCCTTAATTGGTCTGACCGACATTTGGCTTGACACTCATTGCCAAGCGACGTTTAATAATCTCATCAAAATCAAGGAGGGGAAAATGAAAAAGCTTTTTTTGGTCGTTTCTTTAGTCATCCTGGTTTGTTTCACTTTCAGCTGCCAGGACAAGGCGGCAATGGCGGAGCTAGAAAAGTATAAGGCTCAAGCGAAGGTCGAAGAACAGAATAAGGAGCTATATCGCAAATATGTTGAAGCATGGAATAAGGGAGACTATGAGAAATTGAGGGGAACATATGCTCCTGATTATGTCTACTGCTATCCATCGGCAACTCCCAAGCCCCAGTCAGGAGAAGAAACCATAGAAATGATTAAGGGGATTAGAGAAGGTTTTCCTGACTGCATCTGGACTATTGAGGCACTAGTGGCAGAAGGAGATATGGTCATAACAAGGAACGTCTTTAGAGGCACTCACACGGGGACTTTTCAGGGTATTCCGCCGTCTGGAAAAAGTATTGAACTCGGCTCAATTATTATAGCCCGCATAATCAATGGAAAGACCGTAGAGGAAAGAGAGGATTATGATTCCTTGACTATGATGCAACAGCTCGGCATGGAGCTTAAGCCGATAGAGGCGAAGAAGAAATAAGGAGGGTATTATGAGACGTATTGTTGTTTATGTTTGCACGACGGTATTGGTCCTGGCGGTCGCCCTGGTCGCTCAGACGCCGGGCCAGCCAAAAAGTGGGAGCGTGGAACAAGAGCTAATAAAGTTGGAGAATGGTTGGAACGATGCCTTGGTCAAGCACGACTGGGCATTTCTTGACCAGATTTTGGCGGATGACTTTCTCCACACGAGTAGCGATGGTGTCGTCTCGACTAAAGCCCAGGAAATGGCGTATTTTAAGTCTGGCGAGATTTTGGTTACATCTGCGGTGGCTGATGACTTTAAGGTCCGTGTCTATGGAGACGCAGCGGTCGTCACGTTCCGTGACACCGACAAATCACAGTCCAAAGGCAAGGATACCAGCGGTCAGTACAGAATTACGGATACCTGGGTCAGGCTTGCCGGCCGTTGGAGGTGTGAAGCAGAGCACGAATCGAGGATAGCTCAGAAGTAGGGCATCGTCGAACGAACCCAACTTGACACTCGCTGTCTGACTAAGTATTGGTCAGACCTACCTTAGTGTCCCTAAACATACCCAAATTTTCGTTTCAGTCCGTCAATTTGAGTTATTATTTTGCTTCCTCATCTGGAACATCAAAGAAGCTCGCAAATTGGATGTCCTTTTTGTTTCTTTTATCGTTCGTTTTGTTACCTTTTGATGCCTTTATTGGCCGGATAGTATCCCAGGAAGGCAGAAAATTGTACTTTTTTATCCCTCAAAGGACAGATATCTCCCCGTGTGACAAATATGTGACAAAAACGACTGAATTTGGCTGAGAGATACGGATTAGGATTGAAAACCAACGGACGACCAAAGCCCTGTGTTTACAGGGGAAACTGAGTGCCGGGGGCGGGAATCGAACCCGCACACCCCTTGCGGGGCGAGGGATTTTAAGTCCCTTGCGTCTGCCACTTCCGCCACCCCGGCGCGCCTGCTTCACTATAACCGAGTCGAGGGATTTTCTCAATCGGCAAGAAGAGTCCTCATCATCGGCCGACGCCGAAGCCAATAAACTTCATTTTTGGCCGGATCAGTTTTAGGGTGAGGCGCCAGAGCGTTGAAAATTCACCCTTCGGGCGGTACAATAATCGGGGGTAGGTCAATTGGCCCGCAGGATCGAAAAACGCGAATCGCCGGCCCGTGCGGCATCCGTTATCCTTGTTCTGCTTTTGACTTTGCTGTCCGCCCAGCCGACCACTAGCCACCGCCGCTGGATATTTACAATGGAAGAAACCGAGGTTCAATCCCCCGCGGTCGGTTCAGACGGCACCATCTATATCGGTGCCGGCTTAAACTACGTCGGCCCTGCCGCCGACGTCATGTATGCGATACGACCCGACGGCACTCTCAAATGGAAACGCAATCTAGGCCGGGCTGTTCATTCAAGCGTAGCGCTGGACAGGGAAGACAACCTGTACTTCATCGCCGGCAACGCCGACAACCCCGACGGCACGGACGCGGTACTGATTTCGCTCGATTCCTCCGGGAATCCCCGGTGGACGTCCGAAACCATCGGATGGCAGGTCCCCGTCCCCAACGCCGGATTCACGCCGGCGATCGCATCCGACGGGACCGTCTACGCCTGCGGACGGTACAGCCTTTATGCTTTTAACCGGGTCGGAACGAGGAAATGGCGTTTCGATTTCCCGCTGAGGGACACCATCCAAGCATCCGGGAGAATCATTACAACAGGAAGCCACCATAGCGCGCCGACCGTCGGAGCGGACGGCACCATATATGTGAATACGCGAACCGGTGACCACGGAAACGAAGCCGTAGAAGGCGGTGTCTTCGCCTTTCATCCGGACGGGTCCCTGAAGTGGCGAACTCACGATGTCGGAGGCACAGCGGCTCCGATTATCGGCGCGGACGGTACAATCTACTCGGCGGTCGGCAGTTACGGGAATAGCGCAGAGGCGAGGATTTTGGCGATTCATCCGGAGGACGGGACACTCAAGTGGTCCGTGGAGACGCAATTGTGGATCGAAGCCTCGCCCTCGATCGGGCCTGACGGGACCTTGTACGCCGGAACGACCCACCATCCGCTGGATGTACCAGCCTGGTTCTATGCGATTTCACCCGAGGGTCAAATCAAATGGAAGTACGATACGTATAACGATGTGAAAGACCTGCCACCCGCACAGCTCAATCCCCCCGATATCTACAATTCTCCGGCGGTCGATTCGAACGGGCTCATTTATTTCGGGAATGAAATTGGGTTATTCTACGCCATGTCATCGGACGGAAAAGTGCAATGGATCGACGATGACATCTGGTCCCTGCATTACGAATCGCCGGCCCTGGCGGGCGACGGAACGCTGTACGTGGCGACCTGCGCCCCCCTCGGCCTAATCGCCATGAACACCGGCAGCCGCGGCCTCGCGGATTCGCCCTGGCCGAAATTTAGGCGGAACAACGCCAACGCGGGAAACGCCGGCACTCCTCGACAGTATATGCTGACAATCGCAGCTGGAACGGGAGGGACAACCAATCCTGTGCCGGGAACCTATACGTATGATGAAGGGACATCGGTCAGCATCACGGCCACGGCCAACTCGGGGGCCCGCTTCGGCGATTGGAGCGGTGATGCTTCCGGCACCACGAACCCTGTGACGATCACGATGAACGGTAATAAGACCGTCACTGCGAACTTCATCCGAAGGTATGCCCTGATGATTATCGCCGGGACGTGCGGAACGACGAACCCAGTCCCCGGCATCTACACCTATGACGAGAGCACCTCGGTCAGTGTCGCGGCCGTCCCCTCGGCCGGTTACCAGCTCGACTTCTGGTCGGGCGACGCCTCCGG
>Ga0315279_10010937_pt1 | contig 10581 bp, 9 predicted proteins | sample YL17G06_20_MG_FD_203694 | JGI IMG/M metagenome (GOLD analysis project Ga0315279, IMG submission 203694) | Sediment microbial communities from Yellowstone Lake, YNP, Wyoming, USA - YL17G06_20 | ecosystem: Environmental > Aquatic > Freshwater > Lake > Sediment | place: USA: Wyoming | collected...
TATTTGTGGATTTCCGCCACGTAGGGACTGATGCTTTCCCCCTGGTAGATCCGGGGTGAAATCACGATCTGCATGAGAGCCATCTTCTTTCTCCTTTCCATTATCGAGATGGAGGATTTGCGCCATTCAAATCCCCGATGAGCAAGGTTGATGATCTCGCAAAAAATAGGATTTCCCCTCCCCTGGCAGGAGCCTGCGACGAGCTCAGCCGAGGCGGGGATAAAGGAGAGGGGGAATAATTTGGCGAAATTTCTTGGTTCATCACCCTCACCCCAACCCTCTCCCGTCGAGGGAAAGGGGGTATTTTTGAGTTTTTACGATTTCATCAAATTTGGAAATTGAAAATTATTTGGAATTTGGTGCTTGGAACTTGGAATTTTAAGCTTTCATCTTTGCCTTTTCCATCCTTTCTCCACAAAGAGGGGCACATACTCTTCTGGGATGAAAAGACGGTCTTCCATGTTGGATACGGTGTAGTATTTCTGGGGCTTGATCAGGACGTCGTCATCCTTCCCCAAGTCGATGACCCATCGGTCCGGGGGACGTCTGCGGGCCAGGAACCGGACCTCAAAGGGGAGGAGTCTCAGGGGGTCGCTCCCGTCGAAGATCCCCAGCTTCTTCTGCCGCACGGTGCGGACCCACTGACGGGCCTGACGCAGGGCCTCATCCTCTTCCGCCATCTGGTTGGCTTTCCCCGGCGGGATGACGGCTTGGACCGGTGAGTCTTGTTGGCGAAAGGGGTTAATGTTGGGCCAGATGAAGTAAGGAGTCACCTTGCCCTCGCGCAAAAGGCGCTCGTTGTAGCTCAGGGGGCGCTCCTCCGGGGACAGGGGATCGGGCTGATAGCGATTGATGAAGCCGAGCAGCCTTCCGTAGCGGTCCATGACCTCCCCGGCAAAGGCTAGGAAAAACTGGAAATCTTCTTCCGATTGGTTGAGGACGTCCAGGTCTTTCTGGACTTCTTCTTCCAGCAGGTCTTCCGCCGCCCCGGCGTGGCGGTGATGGTTCAAGGCGGTTCCCTCTCCTACGCAGGCTTTCAGGTGCTGCCGGAGCCCCTGGCTCAAGGGAGGATCGAAAGGAGGAAATTCTTCGTCGAAGGGCTGGGCAAGAAATTTTTCCCAGCGGGGGTCGGACAGGCCGATGAATGCCCGGTCCCCGGGAAGGGTGAAGCTGATTTCCGGGGCGTCCACCCCCAGAAAACGGACCCCCAAATTCCCGATGGCCCGCACTACGATGGTGTCTCCATCATGCACTTGCTGGCGGACGCTTCCGGCCACCCCGCTCCGGTATCCCAGGCCGACATGACCAACTGTGATCCCGGAGGGCAATTGCTCAATCGCTTTGGCCATGGATTCCTCCCCTCCTCAAATGCGGAATGCGGAATTCGGAATGCGGAATGGAAACCCCGTTATTTGTTACTCGTTCCTTGTTGCTGGTTAAAGGAATAAAAAACGGCTAATGATGGAAATAATGAGGAAACAAGAACGAGCAACGAGTAACCAGCAACCAGTAACGCGTATCCGCGCTCCGCACTCCGCATTTGCCAGGGCTGTTTTTTTATTCCGCATTCGGCATTCGGCATTCCGCATTTAAAAGTGCTTGTTTCAATTGTTCCAGGGAAGTGTTTCCCCCGGAACAGACCAGGCCGACCTTGATCCCCTTCAGCTCTTCCCGCAAGCGGTAGGCGGCGGCCAAAGGCGCCGCTCCGGCAGCCTCCGCCAGGGTATGGGCCCGCTCCACCATCCAGGCCATGGCCCGAAGAATCTCCCGGTCGGCAAGAAGGATGAAATCCTTCAGATACTCCCACAGGATCGCCTGGGGAAGAGCAAAAGCGGTTCCGGTGGCCAGCCCCTCGGCGCAGGTCCGGTTGGGGGCTTCCACCATTTTTTTCTGCTTCCAGGACTGGTAGGCCGCTGGAGAAGCTTCCGATTGAACCCCGATTACTCGGATCCGGGGGTTCACGGCCCGGGCCACAATACAGGCCCCGGCCGCTCCGCTCCCTCCTCCCACGGGGACGAAGATCACCTGCATGTCCGGCTGGTCCTCCAGCATCTCCAGGACTTCGGTGGCCACCCCGGCGATGAGCAGGGGTTCGTCTCCCGAATGAATGTAGCGGTATCCCCTTTCCTGAGCCAGGGCCTCGCAGTGGAGGCGGGCTTCGTCGAAAGCGGCCCCGTGGAAAATCACCTCCGCCCCCATCCCCTCCATGGCCGCCACTTTTCCCGGGTTGGCCTTCTCGGGTACCACGATCCGGGCCTGAACGCCGAATCTCCGGGCCGCAAAGGCCACCGACTGGCCGTGGTTTCCAGTGGAGGCGGAAATGACCCCCCGCTTACGTTCCTCCGGGCTCAGCTGGGAGATCAGGTTGATCCCTCCCCGGACCTTGAAAGCCCCCACGGGCTGGTAATTTTCATGTTTGATATAGACTTCGGTCCCCACCAGCTGGTTGACGGACGGGTAACTATGGAGAGGAGTGCGGGGGAGGTAAGGCCGGATCCGGCGTTGGGCCAGCAGCACATCTTTAAACTCGGGGATCTTCATGGGCGGCGCTCCTTCCTTTCCCCATTCGTTTTCCACCCGTACCGTGGCGTGGACCCAGGTGAGGGCGATGGGCGATCCAAATGCTTGCCGGACCCAGAATCCGAGCAGCCCCGCGGACCTTGGCCGAATTCATTCTACGTAACCCTTTAGCTCTTTGAAAAAGGTAACTTTTACCCTCTGAAAAGATCTCCCAGAAATCCCCCCTGCCCCCCTTTGCAAAGGGGGGTTGGGGGGGATTTCAGCGATTGGTATCTCAATCGATATGGCTTCGATATGATTTTCAAGCCGCTAAATTGATACCATTCTACCAGTTTTTCTGCTTTTTTGTGGAGGAACTTTTATTTCCTCGGCCCAAGCAAAGGGCCCGACATATTTTCGCGAAAACCGGGCCTTCGCTTCTAGCTTTATGTCCTCTGGCGTTGTTGACAGCCCTGAAGAGGTTTTCTAAAATAGGAGCATATTCGGGGGCTGACCAAAAGAGCAAGGAGCTGAAAAAGATGGCCGGATGGATATGGAGTCAATCTGATCTGATGAGGCTGGCCGATCACCAAAAACCTGCGGTCAGGCGGTGGGCCTGCGAACGAATGAAAATCCTGTATGGGAAATCAGGCCATGAAATTCTGGAAAGACTTTTCAAAGACAGAGATCCGAGGGTCTTGCTGGAGGCCCTTGATTATCTGCGGGAATACCCCCATCCAAAATTCAACGATCTTCTCTTGAGGATTCACGAGAACCAAACCGGCGTCATTGCCGGCAGTTGTGCCTTGATTCTGGGCCGGTTCAAGGACGATCGATGGGTCCCTTTTTATGAAAAAAGGATTCGAGCGAAAGAAGTAGACTTTAATGAAATGAGTTGGACCATCCAGGCCCTGGGTGAGTTGGCCAACCAGGACGCAAAGGAGTCTCTCAAAAAAATCCTAATGAAATTGCCCAAAGACGCCAACCCCTCCTTGATCCACGGCGCCGTCCACGCCCTCCTAAAAGCAGAAAAAGAGTTTTCCATCCCCCTGGAAGCTTACAAGCGGCTTTACCGCAAATGGGCCATGGAGATCCTTCATCCTTTCACCGAAATATGCGGGTCAGGGTATTCCCTGGAAGACATGAAAATGGAAGAAAAGAAAGGGCGATGGTTGGGGTCGAAAAACCTCCCTCCCGCCGTTGAAGGCTCTCTTGCTTACATGGAAGGTGCGGGTTTCCATCCCGCGGCAAAGGAACTGCGACGCGCCTTTTCCGATAAGGTCTATCGGCAGGTCGTGGAAATAGCCTGGGCCTCGACCCAACAAATAATTTCGGAAAAGGGGATGAAAGGCGATGAGGATCTTTTCTTACTAGCCACCCATCCACCCGGGGTCAATTACCGGGTGCTGAAGGCTTTTAAGGATTTTTTGGACACCGGTCCCCAAGATTCGATCCTGGGGATATCCCTGGCCGGCGTCGTTATTCTCGCTAATCTCATCGAATATCGCAATCTGCTGGGCTTAAAGGTGGAGGAAAAGGAGGTGAATAGCCTGATCCCCATCCTTTTTGAGGACCGGAATCCCCTGATACAGGACCGGGACATAATCGAGAGAATCTGGGATCATATGGACCATGCCGCACTCTTCAATCGCTGCATTCAGCAATTATCAGAGTACCCAGATTCTTACGGAACAGAACGGGCGCTGCGGTTGTTGGGGAAACTCAGAGACCCGAAGGGCGTTCCCTTTTTGCTGAATTTTCTCAAGGGGAAAGAAAGTACCGACTTCCACGAGAAATGCATCCACACCCTCGTTCAGATAGGCGGGTCTCTGGTCGAGTACCTCGAGCAGAAGTTTGATCTACTCAACGAACACCAATTATCTGAAATCCTGTTCGCTTTGGAAGACATCCCCCAAGAAAACACCGCCGACTTCCTCCTTGCCCACTGGGATAAACTCTGGTCTGTCGCCAAGGAGCCCTTTCTCTACGCCCTGGAAGATGTGGCTTCCCGGAGATTCATCGAACCCTTGCGGAAGGAATTGAAAGAAGGTGAGGTTTTGGAGGAGGAAATTTTCTACCTCCTCTGCCACCTACACGGGATCAACGACCCCTTGCTCTCCCAAATCGAAAGCGCTATGGCGGAGAGAGAGAAAGAAACCGGGAAGAGACTCAATGCCTTCCGGAAAGATTCGGCAGAACTCCTGCAGCGGGAAACGATCAAGGTGGAGCTGAAATGCCTCCGGTGCGGAAAGTCTTATCATTATGAGGTGGGAAAAATCTCCATCATTTCGGGGGAGAAAAAGACAAGGATCATGGATCGGATCGTCTGCAAAAACTGCAGGGCGATCAATCAGTATGAGATCACGGCCAGCGGCCATATGGCCATCACCAGCCACCTGATTCTGACCGTGGCCCTCGCGGAAAAGGGTCAGTTGAAGTCGCCGAGAGGTCCGATCTTTCCGGCCGAGGCAGGCCTGTTGGACGGACGGCGGATGTCCTTGGAAGAGGCCTTGAACCATTATCAAAAAGAAATCCAAAAAGGACCGAAAGACCCGGCCCTAAGAGTAGGTTACGGAAATTTGCTGATGAACATCGGCAGGGAAGAAGAGGCCGTTCGACAATATGAGGAGGCTCTGCGTTTGGATCCGATGGCGGTGGAAGCCTATGCTTGCCTGGGCGAGTTCGAAGCGGATAAGGGCAATCCATCGGGGGCTTATGAATATTTCAAGAAAGCAGCGGAAAAAATGCATGCCGGGCATTATTACCGCTCCACGGACCCCGAGCAGGTAAAAGAGGCTGTTATTTTAAACCTGGAACATTTCGAGGAAGTGCTGGGAAAGTCCGAGGAGCCGGTTGCTTTCCCTCCCTCCCAAGGCATGGTCAAGAAGGAAAAGATCGGCAGAAACGCTCCCTGTCCATGCGGGAGCGGGAAGAAATATAAGAAATGCTGCTTGAACAAGGACGAGGCGACCAGGGCCCAAAAAACCTCGGTTACTCCTCAAGAACGTGAATTGCGGGATCAGCTCCTTTCCTTCTCGGTGAAGGAAAGATATAAGGAGGATTATAAGAAGGCCTATGCCCTTTTCTGGAGGAAGCCTTTCCGGGAGCCCCTGGCCCTGGATCAAAAGGGGGAAGAGACCTATGCCCTCTTTTTGGACTGGTTCATTCATGATTTCAGACTAGGAAATGGGTCAACCATTATCCAAGAGTTTCACCAGGAAAGACAAGGAAAGCTCTCGCCGGAGGAACACATCCTTTTGCAGCATGAGGCAGAAAGCTATTTCAGCTTATACGAAGTGACCTCGGTGACCCCTGAAGTAGGGTTGAGGGTGAAAGATCTCATGACTGGAGAGGAGATGGATACGCGGGAAGTGAGGGGCTCCCGGGCGGCGGTGAAATGGGATGTCATTTTCGCCCGGGTGATCCGGAGCGGGTCGGTGGGTAAATTTTCGGGCGTTATTTCCCTCGTTCCCCGGAGGGAAAAAGAGGAGATTCTCTCCTCGGTCCGGATGACATGGGAGAAATTCAAAAAGGAAACCGCCAGCGCCGAGTGGCCCCATTTTGCCAAGGCCAACGGGCATGTCATCCATCATTTTATGGAAGACCAACCGCGGGTGGAACCGGTTTTCCTGACCGAAGAACACCACCGTGCCGTTTCGGCCAAGGCGGTCTTCGAGGTGAAAAATTTCGATGCTGTTTATCATCGTCTGAACAAGGAATTCGATTTCACCGTTGACCAGGAAGAGGAAAAGAAGGTTCAATGGACCTGGCTCAAGAGGGGGGAATCGAAGGATTGGGATTCTGCTGAAGCGCCGGGCCGGCATTCGGTTGTTCTGAAGTCCGAAATGGTGAGGGAAAAGGGAGAGCTAAGATGGGCATCGCTGGGAAACGTCACCCTAACTCCCGAGCGGCTGGAGCTCTGGTGCATCTCCAAGGAACGGCTGGAACGCGGGAAAAAGAGGCTTCAGGAGATCCTGGAAGACTGTGTCCGGCATGAAAGGGATAGCTACGAGGACCTGGCCAAGAAAGCGATGGAAAAAACCGGACGGACTTCGACCCGTGAAGACCAGGGTATTCCGGAACAAAACTTGCCATTTTTATACAGAGCGGTCGAAGATTTTGTGGCCCGGTGGATGGACGAAAAAATTCCCGCTCTCGGCGGGAAAACCCCGAGAGAGGCCGTGCAAACTCCCGAAGGGAAGGAAATAGTTCTGGAACTTCTCAAGGACTGGGAAAATATGGAGGAGCGAAAACGGAAAGATGGGGAGAACTATATCGACATCAATGTTCTCAGACAGAAATTAAACCTCTGACTCTGAACGAACGTGGTCCATCTCCATGATTTCCCCGTCATGGTGCGCCCCTATCAATCCTGTCTCCTCCAGTTTTTGCAGCAGGTCCTTTCTCTCCCGGGCCAACACCTGAAGGCGACGTCTCTTGTAGGGCTTGATCCTGGCAATCTCGAGGACCGTGTGGGCAAGGTCCGCGATTCGGGGATTCGCAGAAACGGCCAGAATTTCAAGCCGTTTCACATTCTTTTCGGAGATATGGGACTGGCGAAGGTATGCGAATATTTCGTCTTCGTATTCGACGGCTTCCCGCCCTTCTTTTGGCCTGCTCGCGCACTCTTTGCAGATATGGATGCGATGACCTTTCCCTGAAAACCCTTCGTTGGCCCTGATCTGGCCGCAAATCCTGCAATAATGACCCATTAGATCACGTTCCCCTTTTCTTCGAAACCCATCGAAAACCACTTGACGTCGGCCAGGACCACGGAAGTTTCCACCTGGCGGTCCGGGATGGACCAATATGTTTTGAGCAGCCGATTTTTCTCCTCGGGCGATACCAGCCGAAACCCGTGCTTTTCATAAAACCGAATCGCCCAGACGATGGCGGCCCAGGTCCCAACCAGAAGAGGTCGGTTGGTTTGAGCTTTCAAGTGGGACAGCAGTTTCTCCCCGATCCCCTGATTCCTCCGGGCGGTCCGGACATAGGAGTGGCGGATGAGGGTTACATCCTGGACCTGCTGAAGTCCCATTACACCCAACAGGCGACCCTCTTCTTCATATCCCCAGAAAACAACCCCCTCATGGATTTCGTGCCGGAGTTCTTCCCGGGGCATGTAAGGATCTTTCCACCGGTCCGCAGGGATCACCCCTCGATACGCCTGGGCGGCATCGTTGATGATTTCGTAGATCCCTTCAAATTCCCTCGAGTCACAGGTGCGGATCATATTTTGATCCTGGAGAGAATGATAGAGTTCATTTTTCTGGCGATCATTTTTTGCGTTTGCTTCCCCCCGATCTCCTCCCCCTTGATGGGGGAGGGTCAGGGTGGGGGTGATAATCACTTGATACGATACCCGCGTCCCGGGCTTCGGCGACTCTTATCATCGGGTGGGCCTTCCGGTGGACGATGAGCTCGAACACGTCCGGCCGGGCGTAATGGCCGGCCACATCCAGCATCCATTTGGGTCCCCGCATCTGCCGGGGGTCCACTTCAACATACAGGATCTCCTCCTTCATCCGAACCGGCCCGGCGATGAATTCCCCGTCCGGGTTCACGATGGCGCTGTCGCCCTCATTGATCCACTCCCGGGACCCGGAATAGAATTTTTCTTTGTACTCGAACCGGTCGGGGATATCTGCGCTGCGCAGGGCGGTGCAGCACCCGATGACGTAGACCCGTCCCTCCTTGGCGATATGCCGCAGGGTGGAAAGCCACGGTTCCCCGCGGTCCCAGGTGGCGGCGATGTAAATCTGGGTGCCCCAGGCGTACATCGTGTACCGGGCCAGGGGCATGTAATTCTCCCAGCAGATCAGCCCGCCGATCTTTCCCAGCGGAGTGTCATAGACCTCCAGCGTGCTACCGTCGCCCTGGGCCCACACCAGCCGCTCGCCCCCCGTGGGAACCAGCTTCCGGTGTTTGCCCATCAGGGCACCTTCGGGGCTGAAGTAGAGCAAGGTGTTGTAGAGGCTTGCCCCGCTGGCCGCGGTGTCCCTCTCGGTGACGCCCATGACCACATAGGCGCCGGACTTTCGCGCGGCCTGGGCCAGCGTCTCGGTCGCCGCGCCGGGAACATCGACGGCATTGGCCAGAAAATCAGAGTACAACTGGTTGAGGATTTTTTCTCTCCCCGGGGGAACGGCCCAAACCCAATCCGGGTAGGTCGGGATGAAAGATTCCGGAAATACGATGAGGCGGGCGCCCTGGCTTGCGGCCTCGGCGATCAGCCGGCAGGCTTTTTCCACAGTCGCCTCCCGGTCCAGAAAAACGGGAGAAGCTTGAACGGCGGCGATTTTGAATGGGGCATCGGAGGTTGGCATTCAGGACTCCTTAAATTCTTATTCCCTTTTTGCTCATTATACCCCACGATCGTTCCAAGGTCTCCCAGGTATTTCTCAAAACCATTGGTGGCAGCTTGAGGGAAAGCTGCTTCCCTCTAGTGAATGCTATTGACATCCATTGTCCTACGGCGTAATATATAAACAAACGATAGCGACAGATAAAAAGAGAGGTTGAATCATGGCCGGTGTACAGAAAAGCCTACGATTGCCCCAGGAAACCTTGCGGGAGATTGAGCGAATGGCTCAGGACTCAGGGAAAGACTTTTCCGCTGTTACCAAGGATCTCCTGGAGGAGGCCATCAAAATGAGACGTTGCCCAGGGATTGTGTTTCCTGAGGGGACGAGCGGCAGGACCGCCCGGGTTGCCGGGAGCGGCATCGAAGTCTGGGAGATTATCGCTACCTATCAGAGCTTGAAGAAAGACACCGGAAGACTCAAGAAATCCTACCACTGGCTATCGGCCGAACAGCTTCGGGCGGCCCTGGCCTTTTACTCCGCTTATCCCGAGGAAATTGACCGGCAAATCGAAAAGAATCAGCGCTGGAGTCAAGAAGAGATCCGGAAACGCTATCCCTTTATGAGCCCACCCGCATGAAATTCTATCTCGATGAAGACCTCAGCCCGAAGATCGCCGATATTCTGAGAAAAAATGGAGTGGACGCTCTAAGCGCCCATGAGATTGGAGCGGTTGAGGCGTCGGATTTGCAGCAGCTTGAGTTTGCGGGCAAAGAGAAGAGATGCTTGGTAACCCGGAATCGAGATGATTTTATTAAACTCACCCTCCGATTTTTCAACGACCGTAAACCCCATTACGGAATCCTTATCATTCCCTATACCATTCCAGGCGATCAATTCTCCCGGATGGCTGTCCTATTGAAGACCTTCGCCTCCAATCATCCTTCAGGATTAACCCCCTATACCATAGCCTTTCTTCCAACAAAGTAGTCCCATCCAGGATCAGGATTGTAACTTTATTTCTCAATGGGCCTTTGGTCCAAATATTGGAACCAACGGAACTATGTCCCATTCTTCCCCTCTCCTCCCTCTTCAGGAGGTTTGATCTAGGAGATAGGCATGTCAAAAAGCACTTCTGGATAAAATTGTCTTGACTATGTTTTAGGCCTGTTGTATTATTATTACAACAGGCAAAGGAGATAGAAAGGGGGGGAATTCAATGGGCGCACCGGTGACGTTTGGTCAGTTTTTTAAGAAAATGAGGGAGAAGAGGGGACTCTCTCTGCGCCAATTCTGTATCAAAAACAACGTGGATCCGGGAAACATCAGCAAACTGGAAAGAGGGTTATTGCCCCCTCCCCAGTCTAGGGAGAAACTTGAACAGTATGCTTCCTATTTGAGGATCAGGAAGGGAGGCCCCGAATGGTATGAATTCTTTGATTTAGCTGCAGCCGATTCCGGAAAAATTCCAGCAGACATTATGAGCGACGCAAACCTTATGAAAAGGCTCCCACTGGTTTTCCGAACTATCAGGGGTCAAAAGATTTCTAAAGAAAAACTGGAGGAGCTTGTGGAGGTAATTCGAAAAGCATAATGCCCAGGTTGGATATTCAATATCTTCGTTATGAGATAATCACCCAAAAGGCAGAGGAGTTTCTATCCCGGTACCACCCTTCGGGGACCATTCCGATTCCCATAGAGCAAATTACTGAATTTAGGTTAGGGGTTGATATTATTCCCATTCCTAATCTCCGCAAGGGTTTTGAAACCGATGGTTTTA
>Ga0315279_10010938_pt1 | contig 10580 bp, 8 predicted proteins | sample YL17G06_20_MG_FD_203694 | JGI IMG/M metagenome (GOLD analysis project Ga0315279, IMG submission 203694) | Sediment microbial communities from Yellowstone Lake, YNP, Wyoming, USA - YL17G06_20 | ecosystem: Environmental > Aquatic > Freshwater > Lake > Sediment | place: USA: Wyoming | collected...
TGGACATCCGCGCCAAGGCCGAGCGCAAGCCGGCGCCGGCCCTGCTGCACCACGACCTGGATCTGGTGGAGCGCATCCTGCGCGACCAGCTTTCCGGAGACTTCAACACCATCTGGGTGGACAACGAGCAGGCCTACGAGAACATCCTGGAGTTCGTGCAGAAGTTCCAGCCCGCGCTGGTCAACCGCGTCAAGCTTTACACCAAGGCCACGCCCATCTTCGAGGAGTTCAACGTCCAGGAGGAGATCAACAAGGCCTTGAAGCCCAAGGTCTGGCTGAAGTCGGGCGGCTACATCGTCATCAACCAGACCGAGGCGCTGGTAGCCATCGACGTGAACACCGGCAAGTACGTGGGCAAGACGCAGCGGCTGGAGGACACCATCGTCAAGACCAACGTGGACGCCATCAAGGAGATCGTGCGGCAAATCCGGCTGCGCGACCTGGGCGGCATCATCGTCATCGACTTCATCGACATGGACGAGCGCAAGAACCGGGCGCGCGTGATGCAGGCCCTGGACGAAGCGCTCCGCCACGACCGGGCCCCGTCAAAAATGCTGGCCTTCAACGATTTCGGCCTGGTGGCCATCACCCGCAAGCGGGTGAAGCAGTCGCTGGAGCGCACGCTGTGCGCGCACTGCTCGGTCTGCGGCGGGTCGGGCTTTCTGAAGTCGCCGCACACGGTGGCCATGGAGATTGTGGCCGAGGCCGGCAAACTGGCGCCGGCCGCCAACCGCAAGGACATCACCCTGCGCGTGCATCCCGAGGTCGGCCGCTATCTAAAGCAGCGCGACGTGGGCGTCATCCAGGAGATCGAGGAGATGACCCACAAGACGGTCATCATCAAGAACGATCCCAACCTGCACCAGGAGTCCTTCGACTTCAATTAGTGACGTTCGCGGCCTGGCGCGCGGTGGCGGCAAGGAGTGCTTGGGCAGCGCGGCTCAACGTCCAGGGTTTGCCATGGCGAACGCTTCCCTCACTTGTCACCTGTCACTCGTCACTTGTCACTCGTCACTTGTCACTGCTTTTTGAGCGGCAGACGCACGGCCTGGCCGGTCTTCAGCGACTGGCGGGCGGCTTCCAGAATCTCCACCGCATCCACGTTGATGTCCAGCGCCACGATGCCCTCCGGCGGCTTTCCGGCGCGCGCGGCCTGGACCATGTAGGTGATTGGCTCGCCCCTCTCCTCCGGCAGCGGATCGAGCGCCAGCTTCGTGGCTTCGCCGCGGCCCTTTTTCAACTCCACGGCGTCGCGCCTCACGGTCAGGCTCCCCTGGCGGCTGAAGATCTCCAGGTCCTGAAAGCCGGCCGGCAGGTCCCAGCTTCCCTCGATGATCGAGACCCCGTTCTTGTAGCCGAGAAGGATGGTGGAGTTGTCATCCACCTTCGGGTAGCGTTCGGGCTGGAGTTGGTTGGTGTGGGCGAAGACGGTCTCCGGCTTCCCCATGAACCACAGGCTCCAGACCGCGCCGTAGCAGCCGAAATCGATCAGGGCGCCGCCGCCGTTCTTGACCGGGTCGGCCAGCCATTCCAGGAAGAAGCGGTTGCGGACGCCGGTGCCGCCCGGCCCCCCATGGCCGATGATGGAGTGCAGGCGCCAGATGGGCCCCAGCGCGCCGTCGTCCACCTGCTTCTTGGCCACGTAGTTCGCCGCCCACCACGCCATCTGGTAATTGGTCAGCACCAGGATGCCGTGCTTCTTCGCTGCCTGGCGGATGGCCAGAGCGTCGGCGAAGGTCGAGGCCAGCGGCTTCTCCAGCATCACGTGGACCTTGCGCGCCGCGCAGGCCTCCACGATCTCCCGGTGGCGGTCGTTCTCGACGAATGTCCAGACGATGTCGGGCTTGGCCGTGGCCAGCATCTGCTTGTAATCGGTGAAGAGCAGCTTGTCGGCCACGCCGAGTTTCTTCGCTTCATCCAGCAGTTCCTGGCTGGTCTCGCTGACGCCCACCAGCTTCGCCGGTTTGCCCTGCACCATCTTGGGTAGATGGCCCCAGGCATGGCTGTGCCGCAGGCCGATCACGGCGATCGTGGTTTCCTGCGCCCCGGCGCAGGCGGCCAGCAGTCCGAAAACAACAAGCAGCAGCAATGAGGTTTTCATTTTCATCGGCCTCCGACGTAGAAGGATATCATGCCGCAGCCGCCCGGTTTGCGGCCAATAGCCCACCGGCACCGCAGCCGCTGGCCCGCATTCGGGCCCCTCGCCAGCCGCCAGCCCGCATTCGGGTCAGCCCGCATTCGGGCCAGCCCGCATTCGGGCCGACCGCTGCTGTGTTATACTGCTGTGGTCAAGGCGTGGGTGCGTAGCTCAGTTGGGAGAGCGCGGCGTTCGCACCGCTCAGGTCAGGGGTTCGAATCTCCTCACGTCCGCCAAGCTTTTCAAAGACTCGCGGGCCACTGAAGCCCACCAACCGCCGCCTGGCAACGGGCGGCGCGTCGCCCCTGCCTTGGCCGGCGCTTTTCCTGTCCTGCCTTTTCCTCTGCCTTTCTCTCTTCCAAATCCCCCGTCGGGAGTTCTACACTCTGAGAATCCCAAGGACGGGCTCCGGTTCATTTCAGGGTGCCCCGATCACCACCACGTTGAGGCACTCGACCCCAAGAAGATCCTGCTGAGGGCTGCGTGATTGATGTCCGGAGGAGCAAATGAAGATTGAATCGCTCAGTGTCCTTCGTGGCCTTCCCTCTATTTGTATTGCGCTGACGTGCGCCGTGGGTTTGACGACAATCACCGCCTCCGTGAACCCGGCTCAGGACGGGTTGCAGCCGGGGACGGTGCGTGTGAATCCGCAGGATGGGATGAATTACGTGTGGATTCCGGCGGGGACGTTCACGATGGGTTGCTCGCCAGGCGATGGCATGTGCGACGGCCGCGAGAGCCCTTCCCATTCAGTCACGATCAGCAAGGGTCTTTGGATGGGGCAGACCGAGGTAACCGTGGGCGCTTACGAGCGTTTTGCCCAGGCAACCGGGCGGACCATGCCGTCGGGGCCGTCCTGGGACGGCACATGGAAGCAGGACAATCTCTCCATGGTGTACGTGACCTGGGACGACGCCCGCAGCTACTGCATCTGGGCCGGCGGCAGGCTGCCCAGCGAGGCGGAGTGGGAATATGCAGCCCGGGCCGGAACCCAAACCAAGTACTACTTCGGGAACGACGCCGCCCTGCTCGTCGACTATGCGTGGTACTGGAGCAACTCCGGAGGCGTGGCTCACCCGGTCGGACAGAAGAAGCCGAACGCCTGGGGCTCTACGACATGCTGGGGAACGCAGGGGAATGGTGCCAGGACTGGTACGGGAGCTACCCCTCACAAGCGGCCACAGATCCGCAGGGGCCTTCGTCGGGCAGCTCTCGGATACTGCGCGGGGGCTCGTGGGCCCTCTTCTCGAGGGGCGTTCGCGTTTCGGTCCGCTATGGCCTCCAACCTTTCCTCTGGTACGAATACGTTGGCTTTCGGTGCGTGCGGGAACTTACCCCTTGATGCTTTTTTCTTTTCCCTTGACCGGGGCGGCACCCGGGGGCGCTGCCCTTTTGCCATGCAACTCGATGGCATCGACTGCGAGTCGGGCGAGCGCGCTTTCCATCTCGCGGTCGGCAAACACTGAGCATCACATCCCACCATGAGCACCCAGCGCCGCCAGTCACCTGGTGGCGTTGGTCCGTTATGGGCCGCCGGGGGTGGTAGGGGGATTCCACCCAGGCTGTTTCCGTTTAACGCGGGCCAACATGGCGCGAAGTGTTGGCACCCGTGGCGGAGGTCTCCGCGGACTGTCACTCCTGCATCCACCGACTGTACCTTACCCTTGGTGCAGTCTGTCCGACGGTCCTGGCCACCAGCATCTCCACCCGTTCGCATCCCCGCCTCAATGACAGCCGCATCGCGATGAGCGCCTGCAGCGCCGCGAAAACGTATACCCGGCAGTCCAGCGCCTCGCCGCGCACGCCGCCCTTGCGGCGGGCTTGGCGCTGCGCGGGCACCCGCTCGCTTACACTCGCGGCTGTGTTCCGCCATTCGCGAACCGGCGTGCCGCGTGAGTACGTGGTCACCAGCGTTTCGGAAAGGGGCTGCTCGAAGTAGGCGGGCGTCCGCTCGGTCCGGAAGTGGCAGAAACCGGGCGACGCCTCGGCAATCTTCAGGCGACCGTAAATTGTGGCCTTCGCGCTGTCCACGCCGACGGTATAGAGCAGCGTGCCGTTGCGGCGGCTGGGTTTCTTCGGCCACACGGGCAGCAGGCCGGCCTTTGCCAGCTTGCTGATGTACTGCGGGCTCTGGTTCCGGTGCCGCGCGTACTGCGCCTGGGTCATCAAGATTGGATCGGTTCGTGAATTCATCTCGTCTACGGGGCCTTCTTTCGCGACAGGTTTGGTGGCATGATGGGGACATGCACAAGGCCCCCACCAGCGGGTTCTTACTGGCCATCGAGTATCACCGCGAGGTCGACGGCCGCTGGCTCGCGGACATCCCGGCCCTTCCCGGAGTCACGGCATACGGGCGCACGAGGAAGCAGGCGACCGCGGCTGTCCAGGCCCTGGCGTTGCGCCTGATTGCCGACCGCCTGGAACACGGCGAAGCGGTTCCCGGTCCCATGAACGTGTCGTTCAGTGCCGCCTAAGAAACCATCGCAGAACTGGCCATCTGTCAAAGCCCCCAAGGCTCTCGCCACATTGCGGCGTATTGGCTGGAGAATCAGGCGCCAGCAGGGTTCGCACAGAATCCTGGAGCGGCCAGGATGGCCTGATGTGCTGTTTGCCTACCATGACAGAGTGACGCTCGGTCCGGTGGCACTCAAGGTCCTGGCCAAGAAGACTGGACTCACACCAGACGACCTGTAGCAGGCAATGCGGCGCTACAGCTTGCCGGCGGACCAGAGGATGGCGTTGTGCACCAGCTTGCGGTAGCCGGGGTGGCGGTGGGCGCTGGGGCCGTGGCCCAACTGGACATAGATCACCCGCAGCTTCTCGTTCGGCCCGATGTAAACCACGGGGCGGTCGTTCAACGGGCTGTCGGTTTCCATCAGGACCTTGATGCGCGGCGAGTGCCACATGCCCTTGTAGGCCTCATCCTCGATGACGATCTCGCCCAGGCCGCGCACCACGGGGTGGTTGGCCATGCCCTGCGCCGGCCGGATGACCATCGGCACGTCGTCCTTGAAGTGTGAAGCGGCGTGGTCGCCCACCGGCTTCGCGAAGTACTTGCCGCCGATCACTTCCTGCCACCACCACGGCCAGTTGGTGTAATCGATGATGGCGTGGTGCAAGGAAACAACACCCTTGCCCGAGTTGACAAAGGCCTCCAGCGTTTTCTTTTCAAGGTCGGCCAGGTCCTCGGCCATGTCATAGAGCACGAGCACGTCGAAGCGCTCCAGAAACTTGGGGCGGAAGGCCTCCTTCTGGGAGGCGGCATGCGTCCAGACCATGTCCTTGTGGCCTTCGAAGACGGTGTAGAACGAAGGCTCGTAGGCGTGGCCGCCGGTCACCACCAGCACGCGGACGGCGTCGCGCACAGGCACGGCTGCCTGTGCCACTGTCGCTCCGGCGCGCGGGCCCAGTGTCACCTCGCCCGTGGCCGCCCATTCCGTGGCCCGCAGAAACAGCGTCAGGAACTCCAGTTGGTACATGGCGCTGGTGTCGTGGCCCAGCGTGCAGTGGAACACGCGGCCTTTGCCGAAGGCCACCGTCCAGGCAATGGGCTCGTCCTGGCCCGTGCCTCCCTTGGCGGGGTTGTCGAACGCGGCGGCCAGCACGCGGATGCCGGGGCGATGGCTCATCTTGTGGTATAGCTCGTCGTTGACGGTGAATTCCGGCTCCATGCCGCGCGCGATGGGATGGTCGCGATCGACCAGCTTCACCGGGAAGGCGTGGCGTGCAGCGTGGCCGATGTTGGCCGGCTCCCAATCCACTCCGAGCATGGCCTTGTAGGCGGGCCACTCGGCGCCCTTCTTTTCCGAGCGCACCCAGCGTCCATTCGGCCCCTTCTCCATGCCCATCAACGGGCCGTAGGAAACGCCGTGCAGGGCCACCATGCCCTTCCCGGAGCGGAGGAAATCATCGAGCGCCTTCTCGGCCAGGGGGCCCCAGCGCGGCCCGTTGTAGTTGAGCAGCACGGCGTCATAGCCGGCGAGCGCGCCGGGGGTCAGCCCGCGCGGCTCTTCCGCCACGCGCACGTCGAAGCGCCCCGACGCCATCAGCGCGTTCTGGAGGAACGGGGTGGTGGCGCGCCAGTCGTGGTTGGGGTAATCGCTGTCGCCGGTGATGATGAGGATGCGCAGCGGCGCCGCCGGCAGCATTGCGGCGAGCAGCAGCGAAAACGCGATTGCGAGGCCTATCGAGTGTTGGCGATGCATAAGGCGCCTGTAACACCACAGAGCCACAGAGGACGCAGAGGAAAGCCTCTGTGCGCTCTGTGCCTCTGTGGTGAAGTCACATGTTCAGATTTCCCGCACGACTTCGAAGCCCATCAGGCGCCCCATGCGTTCGATGGCCGCCACATGGTCGCCATAGAAGATGACGCGGTGCAGGCCGGAACTGTAGTTCTCGATCCATTTTTCGGCGTCGGTGACGCGGGTGCGGATCTTGCTGCGGCAGCCGCGCTCGGCGTCCGGCGACCCGGTCACTTCCGCCGTGGTTCCGGTAACCTCGGCCGTGGAGACCAGGAACTTGAGCGGGTCGGCGAATTCAGCGACCGTGATCGTCCGGCCCACCGGCATCAGCACCTGCAATACCGCTCCCTCAGCCGTTTCCAGGTGGTGGCGGATCAAGTACGGCGAGCTGGGGCCGTTGAGGCCGCCCATCTTGGTTGCCGCCACGCAATGCGCGTGCACCACTTCGTTCCGGCTGAGGTCGAAGACCGGGTCGGAAACGAATCCCGGCATGCCGGTGGCCGAAGTGATCAGCAACTGTGTCATGGTGGAGCGCACGTCGCCCTCGCACACCCCGTACCGCCCCTGGTCGTTCAGCTTCGACCAGGAAATGCAAGGATAAGCCGGCAGTTTCTTGCCCAGCAGGCCGGGGAAGCAGTCCACGGTAATGGCGTTGGCTTTCTCGCCTTCGAGCATGTCCTCGACCATCAGGTAGAAGCGGAAGGCGTCGTGGATTTCTTTTGGTGTCGGCTCGACCACCTTCAGCGCGCCGCGCGCAAACTCCTCGGCCGCCCGCTTGGCCTGCTGCGCGTCGGCTTTGGGGAACGCGGCATTCAGATCGTCGTAGGTCAGAAAGCGGAACGTGGTGCCGAACTGCTTGTTGAAGCCGTCGGCAAGATTCTGGCGACCGGCGGGCGATTGCGCCACCACCAGCACCTTGCTGTGGCGCAGGTGGTGCATGGCGCGCCATACCGGCACGTAAGCGTCCAGGCCGCCGTAGCTGCTGGTGGCCAGGACATCGACCCGCCCCCCTTTCTTGCGCAACGTGGCAATGCCCGACCACTGATGGCCGGCGTAGGGCCTCGAGAAACACAGCGTGGGAAGCTTGGCGGCATCGACAATCGCCGCCACCGACACGCTGGGCTGGCTGGCCGGGATAGCCAGCACGGCGTCGGCCTCGCCCAGGCTTTTGGCCCAGGCTTCCACCTGGTCCACGCCGGTCAGCAACTGGCCGCCGGTAAAGCGCAGCCTGGTGGTGTGCTTGCGCTCCACCTCGGCCAGCCGCGCCTCGATTTCCGCCACTTCCTTCTTGACGTCCAGCCCGAAATTCGGCCAATGCGTTGTAGGGGCGGAAAGGTAGACTTTGGCCACCACCGCCGGCTGGTCCCAGGGCTGCGGGCCGGCTGTGGCGGCGGCCTTCAGACCGCTACCGCTGTAACGGGACGCGAGCCAGGCGCCGCACATGGTGCAGGCGAACTGGCGGCGCGTGACCCGAGCACGTTTTGGCATGGTTGCCTCGCTCTCCCGCGTCTTGTCGGATGATTCGACGTTCCGGGAAACACCGAGGGCCGGCCCTCCTCCGGCCTCCGGCCTTCAGCCTCCAGCCTCCGGTCTCCAGCCTCGGGCCTCCGGTTTCCAGCCTCTTCAGGCTTTGCCCATGGCCTGCAGGGCCTTGAGGCTCTTGTCGATGCCGTCCAGGCCCTCGAAGGCGTTGGTCTCTTCCTCCACGATGTACCACTCCGTGCCGCCGACGGTTTCGCAGGCCTGGAAGACTTCCGGCCATTTCACCTCGCCCTCGCCCACCACCGCGTCCGTCTTGGTCGAGGACCATTCCTTGACGTGTACGGTGATGGCGCGGCCGGCGTAGCGCTTCAGCACTTCGACCGGGTCGGCCCCGCCGCGCAGGGCATGGCCAATGTCGAGCTGCATGATCACGGCTTTGTCGGTGTTGCCGAAGAACAGATCGAACGGAATCGCGCCCTCCAGCGGCTTAAACTCCTCGACGTGGTTGTGGTAGCCGACCAACAGGCCTTGTTCCCCGGCGCGCGCGGCCGCTTCGTTGAACAGCTTGGCGGTTTCCAGCCAGGCATCCTTCGAGCTGCGGGATTTTGCCGGCAGGCTGGGCACGATCAGGTACTTGTTCCCGATCTCCTTGTTGAAATCGATGGTGGCCTTCAGCTTGTCGCCCAGGATGGTGTCGAGCCCGGTGTGCGTGCCGCAGCACTTCAGGCCGTCGTCATCCAGCATCTTGCGCAGCTCGGCGGCCGGGCGCTCGTAATAGCCGGCGAACTCCACGCCCTTGTAGCCGACCTTGGCCACGCCGGCGAGCGTGCCCGGCAGGTCGCGCTTGCACTCCGCGCGCACCGAGTAAAGCTGGACGCCAATCGGCACCTTGGCCGCGGCGACCGCTTTCTTGCGGCGCTTCTTGGCCTGGGCGAGCAGGTCGAAGGCCGCCGGCCCGCAGGCCGCCGCCAGTCCGGCCAGCTCGAATTGCCGCCGGGAAATCCTTGTCGCATCGCATGGCTTCATATGATCTCTCCTCATTCGAAAGCTGGTTGCACCGCCGTAACTATACACCTGTCGCAGCCTGCGGGCCACAGTCCACAGCCCACAGCCTACGAATCGTACTTCAGCAAACTGAACAGGCGCTCACCCGGCAGCTTGTCGCGGCCGTGCAGAAATGTCAGCTCGACCACGAAGGCCACTCCGACCAGCTCGGCGCCCAGCGAGCGGGCCAGCTTCACGCAGGCGGCGGCGGTGCCGCCGGTGGCCAGCAGGTCATCGACGATTAGCACGCGCTGGCCTGCCACAATGGCGTCCTTATGCACCTCGATGGCGTCGGTGCCGTACTCCAGTTCGTAGGTGGCTCGGGCGGTCTCGGCGGGCAGCTTCTTCGGCTTGCGCACCGGTACGAAGCCGGCGCGCAAACGGTCGGCCAGCGCCGCGCCGAAGATGAACCCGCGCGCCTCGACCGCCATGACCAGGTCGATGGCCTGGTCGCCATACTGGGCTTCCAGCACATCCAGCACGCGCCGCAGCCCCGCCTGGTTCTTGAGCAGCGTGGTCAGGTCGTAGAACAGGATGCCGGGCTTGGGCCAGTCGGGGACCTCGCGGATCAGTTTTTTCAGGTCTTCGTAAGATTCACTGTGCATATCAGAATTCGATGTGAAAACGCTTGTAGCCGGCGCGGAGGGGCGCCGGGCTTTCCTCCACGGCCGTCACGCGCGCGCCCATGGGGCCGCGCTCCAGATTCTGACGCAACTCGTCGAGGCCCTGCTCGGCGCCGATGGCGTAGACCTCGACGGCGCCGTCGTGCAGGTTCCTGACGTAGCCGGCCAGGCCGAGGTTGTCGGCCACCCGCTCGGCAAACCAGCGGAACCCGACCCCCTGCACCCGGCCGTGTACCCGGAAGAGTCGCGCCGACGGCACATCATCTTCTCTACCACAAACACACGACGGCACCAAGACTTTGGTGCCGCAGCAAAGGTGCGCCGCCCCGCGGCAGGGCCCGCCCCTGTTCGGCCCGGAAGCCGCAAGAAGGCCGAAAAGCAGTTGACAACCGGATGTAGATTGCATATTCTGGGAGTTTGGGCGGGTATCAACCGGCCGCGGGACCCCTTGCCGATTTCAGTCCGTTCGCACTATAATCAGGAGTGAGGTGGGTGGGCCGCTGGACGGTTAGGCCCCGCAGGTATCGAGCCGGCCAAGGTTGGTACTTTCCTTGGTTTCCCCTTTTCCAAAGAACGTTCCGTTGCTTCCCGGCTGCGCTTTTTGGGGTTGTCACTCATTCGTCATTTGACTTGTTGATTCCCACATTGATCGCCGGCGTTGCCGGACAAAGACCGCGTTGAAAGCATTCGACTACCCGCCCTTGTGGCACCGTTTGCCCATCCGAATGGAGCTGTATGACCATTTCTGAACTCAAGGAAAAAAGCATCACCGAACTGACCCGGATCGCCCGAACCCTGGAGCTGCCGGGGGCCTCCGGAATGCGAAAGCAGGACCTGATCTTCCGGCTTCTGCAGGCGCAGGCCGAGAAAGAGGGACTGATCTTCGCCGAGGGGGTGCTGGAGATTCTGCCGGAAGGCTTCGGCTTTCTGCGCTCGCCCGACTACAACTACCTGCCCGGTCCGGACGACATCTATGTCTCGCCCTCGCAGATTCGCAAGTTCGACTTGCGGACCGGCGACACCATCAGCGGCCAGGTGCGCCCGCCCAAGGAG
>Ga0315279_10010939_pt1 | contig 10580 bp, 13 predicted proteins | sample YL17G06_20_MG_FD_203694 | JGI IMG/M metagenome (GOLD analysis project Ga0315279, IMG submission 203694) | Sediment microbial communities from Yellowstone Lake, YNP, Wyoming, USA - YL17G06_20 | ecosystem: Environmental > Aquatic > Freshwater > Lake > Sediment | place: USA: Wyoming | collected...
TGTCGACCACGGTAAGACGACTTTAACATCGGCTATTACTCTATGCCTATCCAAGCAGGGAGAGACTCAATTTCGTGCCTTCGATTCCATCGATAATGCACCTGAAGAGAAAGCACGCGGCTTGACAATAGCTATCGCCCATATTGAGTACGAGACTGCAAAGCGGCATTATGCTCACGTGGATTGTCCGGGGCATGCCGACTATATTAAAAATATGATTACCGGTGCGGCTCAAATGGATGGTGCGATACTGGTAGTTAGTGCTCCTGATGGGCCTATGCCTCAGACACGTGAACATGTTCTTTTGGCCCGCCAGGTAGAAGTGCCCAGCATACTGGTGGCATTGAACAAAGTAGATATGATGGAAGACCCGGAACTGCTTGACCTCGTTGAACTCGAAGTCAGAGACCTTCTGTCCAAACAAAAATTCCCAGGAGATAAAACTCCTATCGTTCGGGTGAGCGCTCTGAAGGCATTGGAATGCGGTTGTGGCAAGCGAGAATGTGAATGGTGCGGTAAAATTTTGCAGTTGACGGATGCTATAGATGAGTGGGTTACACTTCCCGTCAGGCCGAAAGATAAGCCTTTCTTGATGCCGGTAGAGGATGTATTTGGTATCAAGGGACGCGGCACCGTAGCCACCGGTAGGGTGGAGCGAGGCATAGTTAAGACCGGCGACGAAATTGAAATTGTGGGTATAAAAGATACACGGAAGACCGTAGTAACCGGCGTGGAGATGTTCCATAAAACTCTGGACAGTGGTGAACCTGGAGACGCGGTTGGATGCTTGCTCAGAGGCATAGAGCGCGAGGATATAGAGAGAGGGCAGGTTCTGGCTGCACCGGGCTCCATTACGCCTCATACTCACTTTGAGGCTGAAGTCTACGTGTTAACTAAAGAAGAAGGTGGGCGGCATACACCGTTCTTTAATGGCTATAAACCCCAGTTCTACATCAGGACCCTTGATATTACCGGCGTTGCGGAATTGCCCAAAGGTGTGGAAATGGTCATGCCGGGCGATAACATAAAAATGACCATAAAGCTCATTTATCCGGTAGCTTTGGAACAAGGGCTGCGCTTTGCCATTCGCGAAGGAGGCAAGACCGTCGGAGCCGGAGTCATCGGTAAAATCATTGAATAACTATGGCCAAGAAAGGTGAATCGCGTGGTGTTATTCAGCTGGCGTGCACTCAGTGCCAGGAGCGGACATATACCACCGATAAGAATAAGAAAAATGACCCCCAGCGGTTGGAGCTGAAGAAATATTGCCCGCGTTGCCGCACGCATACGCTCCATCGGGAGACGAAGTAATCCTTGGCCAATAAAAGTCAGCCTCAAATTATTGCCAAGAAAAGGTCTCGTTTTGCCTTTATTGGCGACATTATCGGTGAGCTGAGGAAGGTAACCTGGCCATCGAGGCGGGATACCATACGTCTAACAATCATGGTTATCATTGTATGTTTTGCAGTAGGGATCTTTTTGGGGGCGCTTGACTTTGGTTTTTCCGAGTTGGTAGCCAAGGTGTTATTGCGTGGGGGTTAGACTGTGAAGAATGGCGATAAGCACTGGTATATTGTGCATACCTACTCGGGTTATGAGGAGCGTGTCCAGAAGGCTCTGGAACAGCGAATTAAATTTATGGATGCCGAGAACAAGATATTTAAAATAGAAATACCTAAAGAGGAAGAAATTGAGATCAGGGGTGGACAGCGGCGCACGGTAGCCAAAAAGGTCTTTCCCGGCTACGTTTTGGTGCAGATGCTGATGGATGATGACAGCTGGAATGTAGTGCGCAATACTCCCGGAATAACCGGATTTGTCGGCAGCGGCAACAAACCTACGCCTCTATCAGAAGCAGAGGTAAACGCTATCCTGAAGAGGGCCGAGGGTTCGCCTCAGATTAAAGTAGGCTTCAGAAAGGGTGAGAACGTTAGAGTGGTTGACGGTCCTTTTTCGGATTTCGTCGGTGTGGTTGATGAGATAAATGTGGCCAAAGGCAAGGTAAAGGTGCTTCTGACACTATTCGGGCGAGAGACGTCCGTGGAACTCGACTTTTTACAGGTTCAGAGGTTGTAAATGGCTAAAAAGGTTAAAGCTATCATTAAACTTCAGATTGAGGCTGGTAAGGCTACACCGGCGCCGCCGGTCGGTCCGGCATTGGGGCAGCATGGTGTCAATATTATGGCTTTCTGCAAGGATTACAATGAGCAGACTAACTCTCAGGCGGGGTCTATTGTCCCTGTGGAGATAACTGTATATGAAGATAGGTCATTTACCTTTATCACTAAAACGCCGCCGGCATCCGACCTGTTGAAAAAAGCCTTAAATATAGAAAAAGGCAGCGGCACCGCGGGACAGCAAAAAGTGGGCACGTTACCTCGTGAAAAAGTGTACGAGATTGCCCGTGTTAAAATGAGAGACCTGAATGCGTTAGACCTGGAAGAAGCAGCACGGATTATCGAGGGCACCGCCCGCAGCATGGGAATAGACGTGGAGTGAATCATGACATTTAGAGGGAAAAAGTACAAAGAAGCAGCCAAGCTTGCCAATAAAGAGACTGCATATACACCTAGTGAGGCTGTAGAGTTGGCTAAAAAAGCAGCCTTCGCCGGCTTCGATGAGACCGTCGAGCTGCATCTGAGGATGGGAGTCGACCCCAGAAGTGCTGACCAGCAAGTGAGGGGTATAGCCCTTATGCCTAATGGTTTAGGAAAGAAGGTCAGGATTGCTGTCTTCGCTCAAGGTGAAGCAGCCAGGGCTGCCGAAGCAGCCGGCGCTGATTATGTGGGCAGCGATGACCTTATTAAGAAAATTGAAGATGGCTGGCTTGATTTCGACGTAAGTATAGCTACTCCCGACATGATGGGGAAGGTGGGAAAGCTGGGCAAAATACTGGGCCGTAAAGGGTTGATGCCTAACCCCAAGTCAGGAACGGTTGTAGCTGCTGAAGACGTGGGCAGAGGTATTACCGAAGCCCGGAAAGGCCGGGTGGAATTCCGGCTGGACAGGACGGCGATTATACATGTGCCTATAGGGAAGGTTAGCTTTGATGAAGCTCAGCTTCTGGAAAACTTGACTGCGCTGGTGGAAGCGATAAACAAGGCTAAACCCGGCGGAGCCAAGGGCCAATATATTAAAAGTGCTTTTTTGACCACCACAATGGGGCTGGGTATCAAGCTTGACTTAAGGCCTCTATTATCGTAGACTTATTTTAAGTTCTTTATAAATTGAATAGCGAATTTCTATGTTGTGCCCATGACAGCAGGTGCCGTAAGGCTTAATTAACTGCCTGCCTAGGTAACTTAAGTTTGACGGGTTGTTGTAACCCGGTTTAAGGTCCTTGTGTCATGGCAAGGACTTTTTTATTTTAAGGAGTGTGAACTATGTTGAAACAAAAAAAAGAACAAATGATAGATGAGCTGACCAACAACTTATCTCGATGCACCATTGCTATAGCCACTGATTATCGCGGTTTGACGGCAAAAGAAATGGTGCAGTTGCGTCGGCGCTTGACTGCGATGGGAATAGAGTATCGCGTGATTAAAAATACCCTGACGCGGTTTGCTGCCGAGAAAGCTGGTAAAAAGCAGCTGGAACCGCTGCTCACCGGCCCTGTAGCTATAGCCTTTGGATACGATGACGTAGTGAAGCCGGCCCAGGTTTTAAGAGAGCATATCCGCACTGCGGGCTCGGTACTGCAGATTAAAGGCGGCATTCTCGGTGATAAGCTGCTTACTCCCGAGGATATCGTTGTCCTGGCTACTATGCCGTCAAGAGAGGTCTTGATTGCCAGGCTGATGGGACAGTTACAAGCTCCGTTGCAAGCTTTACATAACGTTTTGAGTGCACCTCTTCGGGGCTTTTTGAACGTAATGCAAGCTAGAGCTAAACAACTTGAAGGAGGATAAAATGCCAGAAGAACAAGTCGAATCCGAACAACCTAAGGTCGAGGGCGAACCGAAAGCCAAGAAGCAAACCAAAACAAAGGAGACTTCATCAGGAGCCAAAACGATGACAAAGGAAGACATTATAGGCGTAGTAAAGAATATGACCGTGCTGGAGATTGCTGAGCTGGTAAAGGCTCTGGAGGAAGAGTTTGGGGTATCGGCGGCATCGGTGGCGGTGGCAGCAGTCGGGGGAGCACCCGCAGCGGCAGCCGCGGCGCCCGAAGAGGAACAAACGGAGTTCACCGTAATACTAAAGGAAATCGGCGAGAATAAGATCAACGTAATTAAAGCCGTCCGAGAGGTGACAACTTTGGGCCTCAAGGAAGCCAAAGATTTGGTGGAGAGTGCGCCGAAACCGGTCAAAGAGGGCGTCAATAAGGACGAAGCCGCTGCGGTTAAGAAGAAGCTGGAAGAGGCCGGCGCCAAGGCAGAAATCAAATAGCGATACCGGCTTGGCTTTGTGGTTGAGAAAATCTTAAGGCTTTAGCTTTCCCATAGGCAAGCGATTAGCTCGCCGAAGGTTATTTAGGACGAATAGAAGTAACAACATTCGGCGGGCTTTTCATTGTCTGTGACATGATGTAGTATTGGTTCCCGTAACGGTGATAATTTAGAGCAAAGGGAGCGATAAATATGGCTGAAGAGGAATTCTACGAAGTATCCGCCACGGTAATATCTCAAAAGGGTACGTGTTCTCTCGGTCACAAGGTTGGTGACGAATTTCGCATTACCGACAAAACTCCGCCTAGCATGTGCGCTTGGGCGTTTTACACGCTTTTCCCCTTTATATCAACGTTGCAGTTCGGCGGCTCTTTCCCCTGGGAAGAGGACAAAGATAAAGCTACCGTTGCCTGTCCCGACTCGGCAAACCCCGTCGTGTTTGAGTTGAAGCGACTGCGAAAATAGGCGGGCCCATCCACCGGTATCACCTTAGAAGCGGTGCTGCAAAGCCGGCATCGCATCAATTTCAGCAAGTTTCTGACGTCTACAGGATTTGCTACAATTACTCTAAAGGTTTATTGTTACGGAGCAGCTAAGATATGAAAGCTGTTGGTGTGCTTTTACTCGTCCTGAGCATAATAGGCCTGTTGCTGAACCTGATATTCTGGCTGCCTGCCAAATTTAACCTCGTTGTGGCAGTGCTCATCTCGGTGGCCTGTTTGGTAGCAATTTGGGGTGGCGGCAGGCTGGCTCAGCCAAAGACGGAACTGGCAACGCAGCCGGCAGGAAAATATGAGCCAATATCACCGCAAGCCCAGTGGTCGCCGCCGGCGGCGGGAGTTAGCTGCCCTAAATGCGGTTGCCAGATTGTACCCGGCCAGCAGTTTTGCGGCGGCTGTGGTTCCAGCCTGGTCTCTTATTGTGCCAGGTGCGGAAATGCTATCAGTGAGCCGTCAAGGTTCTGCGGCAGGTGCGGCGCCAGGCTGAGCTGAATTAACCGAGTAATGCTATGCCTGTTGGTATTTTGTATCAAGACGGATTGAAGGAATACGATTTCGGCCCCGGGCATCCGTTTCGCGGCAGCCGGGCCGAGGTATTCATTGAGTTCTTAAAACAGCATATTGCCGCGAATGAAAATTACCAGATTCTCGAAGCCGGGGCGGCAACCGAAGATGATTTGCTCCTGATTTGTCGCAAAGACTATATCGACTTCACCAGGGAATATTTCAAGGCTGCCAATCTGGGTCTGAGCTATCCCCAACCCGACCTATTTTACGAATATCATAGCATGGACAATAAGCCTATCGGCAAGCCGGGAAAGCTGGAGAAGGCGGCGAGACTGGTCATCGGGCAGGCCAAAAAGGCCTGTGATCTGATTCAAGACGGCACATTTAGGAAAGTTATTTCAATCGGCGGCGGGCTGCATCATGCCAAGCCTTCTTACGGCGAGGGTTTTTGCCTGTACAATGATGTTGCTTTCTGCGGTAGCTATCTTATGAAAAAGTATAAGCTCGACCGGATTTTGATTCTGGATACCGACGCTCACGCCGGCAACGGTACCGCGGAATATTTCTACGAGGAGCCAAAGGTATTATTTATCGACCTGCATCAAGACCCACGGACTCTCTACCCGGGGACCGGATTTGCCTACCAAATAGGTTCCGGAGAAGGCAAAGGCTTTACCGTCAACATTCCCATGCCGGTAGGCGCCGGCGATGATTCATATAAGCTGGTTTTCGAATCCATAGTTGAGACTCTAGTCCGCGAATTCAAACCGCAGATTATAGTCCGGAACGGAGGCTCCGACCCCCATTTCGATGACCAGCTAACGGCTTTGGGGCTGACCGTAAAAGGCTTTAGAATGATTGGTGAGAAGACCAGGGAGATAGCCAAAGTCTGCGATGATAAGGTCATTGATTTGATTGCCTCCGGCTACAATGAGAAGGTCTTGCCCTCTGCCTGGCTGGCTTTAATTTCCGGATTGGCCGGCTTTAAGATTGACATAAAAGAATCAGAGCCTGTACCCCAGCGTTTTATGTCCGACACGGTTCTGGCTGAGACCGGCAAGGTGATAAACGATGTCAAAAACAACCTCAAAGATTACTGGGCCTGCCTTCAGTAACCGCGGAATGAACGTAAACCTCCGCATATAAATAGTCAAAATTCACGTAAACCTTACCCAATCTTCACAAAAAATTCACATTCGCCTGATATTATGAAAGTAGTAAAATTCATAAAGGAGGCGAATATACGTGAGCAAGCTATTTAAAATCGGCATTCCAATCATGATTGTATTGCTGATGTTGATAGTGGTCGGCACTGGCATTGCGCTGGCTAAGGGGCAGGATACCGCGGTTTTAACCCGACCTGCCGCCTATGATGGCTACTCCGGCGGTACCTGTCCAGGCGGCTGCTTGAATAACGGCGGCTGCTGGAACAGCGGCGGTTACTGTCCCGGGCCGGGAGCCGGTTATGGACCAGGTGGCTGCTGTAGTGGCAACACTGGTAACTACCCACCGTGTCACGGTTACTAAGTTTAACTTTATATGATTATTGTCTAGTCGGAGTACCGACTTATCAAATTACACCTCCTAAGCTAGGGGCGAAGGTCGACCACTTCGCCCCTATTATTTTGTTTATGCTACAATCAAACTGGGGAACGGCGTAAAAGGAATGGCACGTAACAAAATTTTACTGGTCGAGGATGAACCGAAGGTATGCGAGCTCATTAAGGCATATCTGGTTAAGGACGGCGATGACGTTGTCATCGCTGGCGATGGTAAAATTGCCGTTGAGAAGGCCCAAACTTATAAACCGGACCTGATTCTGCTCGATTTGAATTTGCCTGAACTGGATGGGCTGGAAGTATGCCGGCAAATCAGAAAGCAATCGAACGTGCCTATTATCATGCTTACCGCCCGTGACGAAGAGGTGGATAAGGTTGTCGGACTTGAGATTGGAGCCGATGACTATGTTACCAAGCCATTCAGCCCACGTGAGCTGGCTGCCAGGGTCAGCGCCGTGCTGCGCAGATACAGGGAAGGCTTTAAGAAAGGTGAGCAGATTGTTTGTGGAGAGCTTCGCCTGGACGCGGACAAACATGAAGCTGTTTATTTTGGGCAACCGCTGAGCCTGACTGCTGCCGAATTCAAATTACTCTCTGTCTTAGCCCGTAATCCGGGCAGAGTCTGCACCCGGCTGCAAATGATGGATTCGGCCTTCGGCGAGTCCTATGAGGGTTATGAGCGGACCATAGATGCTCACATAAAGAATATCAGGCAGAAGATGGCAAAGGTGGCACCGGACCCAACCAGTCCCCTGGCTACCATCCGGGGTGTCGGCTACAAATTGGAGGAACCATGCTAAACAGGCTATCAGTGAAACTTTCACTTCTTTTTATTGGAATTGCCCTGGTCAGCGTTGGCGTCATAGCTCTATGGGTGAACCGTTCGGTCCAGACTGAGTTCACCTGCTACTGCGAGAGGAGTTATCAGGCACAGGCTGCACCCGGTTCCACTTCCACTATGCCGATACCAGGTGATGGCTATAATCCTGCCACACCCCTTTACATGGGTGAGGCCGAGCAAGCCTTTCTGAATTCAATTCGTAATTCTTTGTGGCTGGCGGCATTAGTAGCTATCCTGACCGGCGTGGCTCTGGGGTACTTTTTCAGCCGGCTAATCAGCGGGCCTATGAAACAACTGACTTTAGCCGCGCGTAAGGTGGCCACCGGCGATTTCTCACAACGGGTTTCTACAAAGACAGACGATGAGATAGGCGAGGTATCTGTAGCCTTCAACACTATGGCTGAGCAGTTAGAAACGAAAGAGAAAAGCAGACGCCAGTTGCTGGCTGATATTGCCCACGAATTGCGCAATCCGCTCAGTATCATTCAGGGGAACCTGGAAGCCTGGCTCGATGGAGTTATCACGCCTGTGCCAGACCAGGTAGCCTCGGTATATGACGAAACCGTGCTGCTCTCCAGATTGATAACCGACCTCAGGGACCTGTCGCTGGCGGAAGCCGGCCAGCTGAAGCTATATCAGAATGCTACTGAGCTCGGCGAGTTCATTTTAGCTGAAATAGCCAGCGTCCAGACTCGATGCCAGGAGAAGAAAATTTCGATTGGCGCTGAGCTGCCAACCGGATTGCCATTGGTGTTAATTGACAGAGACCGTATACGCCAGGTGCTGCACAATCTTGTGGATAATGCACTCAGATACACGGCTGCCGGCGGGACTATCAAAATCGGCGCCGATTATGCCAAGCCGGGCTGGGTTACGGTATCTGTAGCAGATACGGGAGCCGGCATAGCCCCTAAGGACTTGCCCCACGTATTCGACCATTTCTACAAGGCAGACCGGTCACGTCAGAGGGGACATGGAGGCGCCGGCATAGGGCTGGCTATGGTGAAACGGGTGGTGGAATTGCACAGTGGAACGGTTTGGGTGAAGAGCCGGAAGGGCAAGGGCACCACCTTCTACTTCACATTGCCTGTGGCATAATGGTAATAAGGGGTAGTCTGGAGCATCGACTCCAGGCTCTGCGTTATTCTCTCAGAAAGCCGAAGACTATTAGAAACAGTGCCAAGTAGTATGTAATCATAATGATGTAATCCGCTGCCGGCACAGGCATCATGAATTTGTTGATGGCTATAATCGAATCGGAAACGATGAAAGAAATGGCTCCATAAAGCGTAAAATCATTCTTGGCTGCTCTCAGCGAGGCAAAGATACCTACCAGAGTTAGAGCTGTCATATACACATATACCGGTATTGCCATCTCCTTCAAGTATGGCGTGAGGACAAAGGCCATCATTTTCGAATACACGATGAGCAGAACGATTACCGGAATCTTCGATTTTTGGAACGTGAAATCCCTGGAGAACGTTATTATGAACAGTATATGGGCGACCAGAAATAGCCCCAGGCCGGCAACGAAGTACTTTCCCGCAGCCAATTCCAGCGCTATATCGGCGGCGGCGCAGAACAGCAGAGAGGCAAACAGAAGCTTACCTCTCGAGCCGGAAATTGCTATGAACGCCAGCACAGCCAGGCTTATCGCCGGTATGGCTTTAATGACGAAATTACCCGCATAAGGTTCGAATGGCAACAGGCCAATGAAAATGACAGCAAACGCACCGAAGACATAAAGCCAGGTCTTTTGCATAGTGGTCATTCTGTTCACCCCCGGATGTTAAGATTGCCTGCGTTTGTCATATTATAACTCTTTTGTCAATGGTGCCGACATTGACAAAAGCCCTCAATCCTAACTAGTATATCTCTTTAGTATTAGCGAATATCTCCGGAGGCAAATCATGGATGCTAAATTGCTGTCATTATATTTTGTGCTCGGCGGTACGATTGTAACTTTGATAAGTTACTTCGGCACCCAGGGGAGAGGGCTGCTCGCCGCCTTCATCGGTTTCTTCCCCAGCATCAGCATCGTAACCTTATGCATCATATACTATAAAAGCGGCGCCGGCGCTACGGTCTCCTATTTCAAGGGCATGCTGTTTTTGATACCCGCCTGGGTCCTGTATGCACTGGCTATGATATTTATCCTGCCCCGATGGGGACTTGTGCCCACGGTTATCATAGGTGTGGTAATTTACGTGGGCGTGGCTCTGCTAACCATCCGGCTGGTACAATAATCCGCCTTTCCATCTGCCAGCTAAAGGAGCAGTGAACCATGGACATGAAAATTAAACAAAAATTCAACCGGCTGTGGCAGAAATATTTCAACCCTGCCGAGCTACCTATTACCTTCTATTACACCGATGACGCGGGCCGTGCTGAGCCTATGAAGCCCACATCGGGGCACAGGTGTGTAATCGGCGACCTGATTAAAGTCAGGGAAGGGACTTCCATCAGCTACAACGCAGATTCCGTCGGCTGCTTTGGCGGTAAAAGGTATCTTGGATTTAGCCAGACGATTGCGCCTGACTTCGAGTATTTCCTGTCCTGTGGCATACCGGGTAAGCTGGAAGGCGAGCGATACAAGAAATCACCGGAGCTGGTCAAGGAGGTAATGAAACAGGCATCGGCGTTTAAGACGCCGGCTCGTTTCATAGTATTCAAGAGATGGGACACGCTTGATGAGACCGACAGTCCGGAAGTCGTTATCTTCTTCGCCCAACCTGACGTTCTTTCAGGCCTCTTTACGCTGGCTAATTTCGATGAGGCCGAGCCG
>Ga0315279_10010940_pt1 | contig 10579 bp, 3 predicted proteins | sample YL17G06_20_MG_FD_203694 | JGI IMG/M metagenome (GOLD analysis project Ga0315279, IMG submission 203694) | Sediment microbial communities from Yellowstone Lake, YNP, Wyoming, USA - YL17G06_20 | ecosystem: Environmental > Aquatic > Freshwater > Lake > Sediment | place: USA: Wyoming | collected...
CCGAAGCAGCCACCACCGAAGGTATACAGTCGTCAGCTAAATGGTCAGCTTTGTGGTGGAAACTGACCTTATTGGCGCTATCGAAAGTGTCGATTTCGATGCCTAACTGCGAAAGTTGGGCTAATAACTTGAATATCAGGATTTTGGGACTCTGCAAAGAATGTAAGATACTGTCAGAAAAAAACTTATCTCGGCCGTTGTGAACATAAGTTGCATACGTGATGTCTTAAACATTGACTAAATTAACCCAAAGTGTTATAATAAATTATGATTTGTTTATAGATGTTATTATTTGTTTTTTAGGGCCTACAAATAGAAAAATTAAATCAAAAATCCGCAAGTAACGATAAACCACCGATAAGGATGGAAAGGGGAATACCCAAACCTATGAAAATCCCACTATTATCACTGGTGCTGGTTGCAACTTTGGCCTGTTTAGCTGGGGCGCAAACCTACCCTAAGGGTGATTTGAACGAGAACTACATTGTTGACCTCGCAGACCTGCAGCTCTTTGCTCAAGAATGGCTGGATGCGAGCTGCTCTGCGCCAAATTGCAGCGCCGACCTGGATGGTGTGCCAGGAGTAAATCTGAACGACTTTGCCCTTATAGCTTCGAACTGGCAGGTCCACGGAAGGATTCCTCTGGTCATCAACGAATTTATGGCCAGGAACAACAGTCTAACCGGCATCCACGATGAGTGGGGCGATTACGATGATTGGATAGAGATTTACAACTATGGCGAGGATGCTATCAATATAGGCGGGATGTGGGTTACAGATAGCCTGGATGTTGGCCCGAGGTGGCAAATCCCTCGCGGCAATCCGGCCGTGACCACCATTGCCTCAGGCGGTTATCTATTGATTTGGGCTGATAATGAGACCGGTGAAGGGGCGCTTCACGTTCCTTTTGCACTGGATGGCGGAGGAGAGGACATAGGTTTGTATGATGCCGATAGAAATTTGATTGATAGTATTGTATTTGACTCACAGCAGCAAAACAAGTCTTATGGTCGATTGCCTGATGGCAGCGCCAGTTGGCATATTTTTGACAGTCCCACTCCTCGCAGGCCCAATCATGGTGCGCCGATTGCGGTCGTTATCAATGAGATTATGTATCATCCCTATCATTTGTGGGATGAGGTTCATAACTTATATGAGCCTGAAAATATGGCTCTGGAGTATATTGAGCTGTGGAATAGGAGTATAGAGGCGGTCAATTTAGCAGGGTGGAAATTTGTCGAGGGTGTGGATTTTGTCTTTCCGGATGTAACACTGGATGCAGGGCGGTACCTTGTTGTGGCTGCTGATGTAAACGCGTTTAAGAATAAGTATCCAGGCGTTACTAACGTTATCGGCGGATGGATCGGCCGGCTGGCCAACTCCGGTGAAGATATTGTATTAGTGGACGATGCAAACTCCACAATCGACTGGCTCTACTACGCCGACCAGGGTGATTGGGCGCGCCGAGAGCTTGGTCCTTTAGAAGTCGGTTACCGCGGGTGGATATGGGTGGCTGAGCACGATGGTGACGGCAAGTCACTGGAGTTAATCAATGCTGCATTACCCAATGAATGTGGACACAACTGGACAGCAAGCAGCACCAACAATGGCACGCCTGGTGCCATTAACTCAGTTATTGATAACGACATTGCGCCCCTGATTGTAGATGTTACTCATTTTCCGATTATGCCCGGGCCTAATGACACGACCACGGTGACTGCCCGCATCATCGACGAGCTGTCAACCGGTGTTGGAGTGATGCTGCACTATCGGATTGACCGTTCGGTCTATGTAAAAGATGTCTATCCTCACCATGACCCCAATGATTACAACGACTTAGTAATGTTTGACGATGGTTCACACGGTGATGAGCAAGCCGGCGATGGGATTTATAGCACTCAAATACCTGCTCATTCGAATAATACCATAATTGAGTTTTATGTTGAGGCCCACGATACAGCCGGTAATAGCCGCACGTGGCCTGCACCGAGCACAATAGACGGCACACCTGAACAGGTGACCAATCTGCTTTATCAGGTGGACAAGACGTTTGACCCCAATGCCCCGTGGGATGCCGGCAGCCAGCCTGTTTATCACATTATTATGACCAATGCCGAAAAGGCAAAGATGAGGGATATTGTATCCCACAGCACCCTTGAGGGTCCGAACGCCCAGATGAATGCTACATTTATTAGTGTAGATGGCGTCGATACGAAGCTACGTTACACTATTGGGGTTCGTAATCGAGGTCACGGCACGCGAAATGATTTCCCAAATAACTATCATATCAACTTTGTGCACGACCAGCCGTGGAAGGATGTAACGGCGCTTAACCTCAATACCAAATTTACGTATCTACAGTTAGTAGGCAATGCTCTGTTTAGAATGTCAGGTCTTGCACAATGCGATACAGCCGCCGTCGAGGTAAGAGTTAATGGAGAGAACCAAGCCGACACTGACCCGACGGCTACGCATGGTTCGTATGTTCATCTTGAGTCTGTTGACAGCGATTTTACTGACAGCCATTACCCGGAGGACGGCGCAGGCAATGCTTACAAGTGTATGCGTGTTACTCATCAGGCAGACCTGCGTTATGAGGGTGCGACTCCGACTCTCTATCGTCAGAATTACTTCAAAGAGACCAATACAATGCAGGACGATTGGTCCGACCTGATAGAGTTATGTAATGTTATGTCTAACACGCCCGACCAAACATACGTGCATGAGGTCAATCGTGTTATCGATGCCGAACAGTGGCTTCGCCATATTGCCGTCAATGTTATACTGAACAATAAGGAAACTACCCTGGCTAATGGAAATGGCGACGACTATTATTTATACTCAGGGCTTGAGGACCCGCGTTTTGTGCTTATTCAACACGACCTTGATTCCGTATTCGGGCTGGGTCAAAATACCGGCCTCTATAACGACCCTATTCTTCAAGCCAGAGGAATTCCTGCGATAAAACGGTTTCTGGAGCATCCGCAGTTTGCGCCGCGGTTTTATTTTCACCTCAAAGACCTTATCGGGACGGTTTTTTCTGCCGGGCGGATTAACCCATTTCTTGATGAATTTCTCGGCGATTGGGTACCAACAACTACAATTAACCAGATGAAAACCTTCATTGCGCAGCGCAATACGTACATACTTTCACTTATACCATCGGCGTTGACAGCACAATCCGACCTGGCACAGTCAGGTGGATACTACAAAACGCTGGTAAACAATGCTGCCATCTACGGCACTGCTGATATTATCAACACCCGTTCCGTTTTGGCAAATGCTCATTTGGCGAGCTGGCTGCCAATAGATGGCAAGTGGTCGATTAGTGTTACAGTTCTCAAGCCCGGCATCAACCGTATTATCGTTCAGACCTTTGATGGCCCCAACGGTAGCGGCAATAAACTCGAGGAGGGGTATATCGACATCTGGTATGATGATGGTGGCGATGTTGATATTTCCGGCACGCTCGCAACTAATAGAACCCTTGATGCTGCCTCCGGGCCGTGGCACGTGACAGATAACATTACCGTGCCGGCCGGCATTACTCTGACAATCCAGCCGGGGACAACGCTGTTCTTCGGGCTGGGTAAAGGCATTACCGTTAACGGTCGGCTGGTTGCAGAAGGCACAGAGTTTGCGCGGATTCGTTTCACAAAGACCCCAGGCGCGGGCAGTTGGGCGGGACTTCAGTTCCTGAACTCGTCACAGCAGAGCCGAATTGCTTATGCCGATATGGAATATTGCGATTCCGGGGACTGTGCTATCAAGGCAGACTATGCCGCTGTGTATATGGATAATGTTATCTGGGGCAACCATACAAAACAATACCTGACCTTCGACGACTCGTCTATCATCTTGAAAAACTCTGTCCTACCGAGTCTTACCAGTGCAGAGCTGGTCCATTACTGGGGGTTCCCTGCTAATGGATATGCACTTATCGAAGGCAACTGGTTTGGCAGCACTACCGGCTATAACGACATCATTGATTTTACAGGCGGCCAGAGACCGGGTCCCATCGCGCAGTTTATCAATAATATATTTGCAGGTGGCAGTGACGACTGTATTGATATGGATGCTGCTGATGCCCACGTCGAGGGTAACGTCTTTATGCACGTCCACATGGACTCACCCAGGGAAACCTTGTCTCATGCGGTCACCACAGGCACCGAATATAATCAGGTTTCGGAAGTGACGGCCGTGCGCAATCTCTTCTATGACGTTGACCACGCTTTTCTCTCAAAAGATGGCGGCTACATTACTGCTGTCAACAATACCATTGTCCATACCACGGTTGCAGCCGTCAATATGTATGAGGCGCGCACCAACCAGTGGCAGGGAAAGGGCTTTTATGGCGACGGCAACATATTCTACGATGCTGCCCGTATGTTTGAGAACCCTGACTGGGCCGGTCATCCGACATCTATCATAATGAATAATTCGATTTTCCCCATTATCCCCGGCGACCCGATTGTCTGGATAGGTACCGGTAATTCGCAGGATGACCCTCAACTATATAATACGACCAATGTCACGAATCCTCCGGTTGATTTTATGCTGCATCCTACTTCACCTGCGATAGGGACAGGCCCGAACGGGCAGGATATGGGTGGACTTGTACCTGCCGGGGCGTCGATTTCAGGAGAGCCGCCTCCATACACCTGGAGAAATATCGCCATGCTTACAGTGGGTGGTCCCGACATCTACGGATATAAGTACCGTGTCAATAACGGCCAGTGGAGCGGTGAAATCCTTCGGCCTGAACCTCAACTGCCTGACATCCCCATTCAACCGCTCGCGCCCATTCTATTGACTAACCTGCCTGACGGCACATACACCGTTTATGTCATAATTAAAAATTCTGCGAGCGTATGGCAGAACGAATCCGAGGCAGTTGCTTCAGATACCTGGACGGTTGATTCCTCCTATAGCAAGCTCAGCCTCTCTGAGCTAATAGCTGACAATAACAGTGCCTTTGAGCACGAGGGCCAATTCCCTGACATAATCGAGCTTTACTATGATGGGCCTGTGCCGCTGGACCTTACCGGCATAAAGATAACAGATAATCAGTCCGATCCGAATAAGTTTGTATTCTCAGGTGGAACTATGAGTCCCGGAGAGTATCTGGTTCTTTACGCCGATACCAATACTGCCGCTTCGGGACTTCATACCGGATTTGCACTAAATAGGGAAGGCGATAGCGTTTATCTATATGACAAGAATGGATTGCTTCTGGATTCTGTCCAGTTTGGTCTGCAGCTAACTGACCTATCCGTTGGCCGAATCGGCCGTGATGGCAGGTGGACATTAACTATACCTACCTTCGGGCAGGAAAATATCGCTCAGCCGTTGGGGAATCCTGACACTGTTAAGATTAACGAGTGGTTCACAAACGGACTGGTTCTGTTTGAGGATGACTTTATTGAGCTATATAATCCACACGCTTCGCCTGTGGACATAGGAGGTATGTATCTGACTGATAATCCTGTCAATCAGCAGGATAAGCACAAGATTAGTCCATTGAGCTTTATAGATAGTAATGGTTTTGCCGTATATATAGCCGATGATTCCAATGGTCCGGGGCATGTGAATTTCAGGCTGTCGGCGGATACGGAGATGATAGCTTTATTTGATGCGCAGTTGAAGGAGATAGACAAGGTTATTTATGGTCCGCAGACAACGGATGTCTCTTATGGTCGAGCGCCGGATGGGGCGGAAAACTTTGAATTCTTTGTGCTGCCAACGCCAGGCGTTCCCAATCCAGCCACGACTACGACAACCACTACCATCACCCTCGTCCATGAGAATGCCTCTAAGCGAGTGAAGGTTCCGACCGGTCCGATAAGCGACAATTGGAAAGGTGGGGGCTCTTTCGATGATTCCGCATGGAATGATGGCAGTCCTATCAGCGGCAAGACAGGAGGTGTCGGCTATGAAAACAACCCCGGCGACGCCATCAACTACACGGCCTTTATATCCCGCGACGTCGGGTCGCTAATGTATGACATTAGGGGCACCTGCTACATCCGGATACCGTTCTTCATCTTTAACCTCACTGACATCAATGACATCACCGGTATGACATTAAAAATTCGGTATGATGATGGTTTCCTTGCATACATAAATGGCACGCCATTAACGACGGCTACACGCAACTTTACAGGGACGCCGGCCTGGAATTCCCTCGCCACCAGCGGTCACTCCGACAGCGCGGCTGTTAACTTTGAGTATGTCTCCATTTCCGCATACATCAGTGCCCTGCAGCCGGGTAACAACATCCTGGCTATCCACGGTTTGAATGGTACGAATACCACCAGCACCGATTTTCTTATCTCCCCCGAGCTGGAGGCCACCATCACAAAGATAAACGACGAGTTTCCTTACCCTGAAGCCCTGAAGCTGCTGGATGGTCTTAGAGTTACTGAGGTAATGTATCATGCGCCCGAGGGCAGCGAATATGATTACATTGAACTAAAGAATATCAGCAACGTGGTTCTGGACTTAAATGGCGTGCGCTTTACCGAGGGTATTGATTTTACTTTTCCAGCAGTGACACTTGACCCCGGCGAATATGTTGTGGTGATATGCAATTTAACCGCGTTTGAGTCGGAATATGGCACTGGCATTAATATTGCAGGCCAGTACACCGGCAACCTAAGCAACGCCGGCGAAGATATTGTTCTGAAATTGCCGGTTCCATTGGAGGCCGCGATACTGCGGTTTAGATACAGAGATAGCTGGTATCCGACCACGGATGGCAGCGGCGATGCGTTAGTGATTCGTGATGCAACTATTCATCCGGCAACCTGGAATGACCCTGAAAGCTGGCAGCCAGCCGCACCTACTCCCGGCAGACCCTAATAATTTAATATGCATTGTTTGTAAAAAAATTAACGTAGCGTGAGTGGTTTATTTTATAACCTGGGTTCGAGGGTCGGCCCTCAATTTCGCAGAGCCAAGTGGATTTGGCAATCAATGACCGGCAGTGAGGCCGATGCTATTAAGGTTGAGAATGATGTAGGAAGAGACCTTGCGCGCGAGGTCAGGCGTCAATTAAAACCTGACCATCAACGGTTCGACAGGCTCACCACCCTGAGCAACGTCGAAGGGCCGCAGGCGGAGGAAATACTCAACAAAGTCGGCTCACGTCTATCTGACTGTGTCGCCAATAAGCTCCGCAGTTTCAGCTACGAAACGGTTGAAGGCCCTGAGCCTAACGCCTTTGCCCTGCCGGGCGGATTTATATTCGTGACACGGCCGCTGATAGAATTGTGTGAGTGGAGTAAGGATGAGATTGCATTTATCCTCGGCCATGAGATGGCTCACGTCATCCGGGGACATGCTATGCACCGCCTTATTAGTAACTGTGCAATTTCTGCAACTAGCGGGATTGCACCCGGTCACGGCGTTCTTTCACGGTGGCTGCAAAAAATCGGCCTGCAGTTTCTCGAAAGCGCCTATTCCCAGGAGCTGGAGCTTGAAGCAGATAGGTTTGGTGTTCGTCTGGCTGCTGCTGCACACTACGACCCGGAGGCTTGCACGCAGTTACTGACGCGCCTTTCTAAACTTAACCAGCCTGCCAGCGGGCTTAATTTAGGCAGCTATTTTTCTTCGCACCCGCTCTATGATGTCCGCATCAATAACATTGGTCGTGTTCTGAGCAAGAGACAGTCCCTCGACAAGCTCGGGATGGTGAGCAAAGTCGAACCATTAAAAAAATACTTGTAGTGAGCTTGTCGAATCTAACTGCTGCAGGCCTGCCCTCGAATGTTGTTGTCGGGAGAAGATATTTTTTCTTGTAGTGAGCTTGTCGAATCTATTCGTTAGAAGACGATATGCTTCTTATGGCTTGTAGTGAGCTTGTCGAATCTAATTAGCCGGTGATGGGGAGACGCCCTCTCGGCTTTTGAAAAAGGCAAAAACTCCGCCGAGGAATCTACCCCTGTCCTCGTCCCACGTCTATCGTCCGCCGTCCGTCCTCTGCTTGCCCTGAGCAACCTGTGGTGAGCTTGTCGAACCAGCGCAGCGCGTCGAAGGGTCCTCCGTCCTCCACGTGCCCTGAGCAAGCCGTGGTGAGCTTGTCGAACCAGCGCAGCGAGTCGAAGGGTCCTCCGTCCTCCACGTGCCCTGAGCAAGCCATGGTGAGCTTGTCGAACCAGCGCAGCGAGTCGAAGGGTCCTCTGTCCTCGTCCCACGTCTATCGTCCGCCGTCCGTCCTCTGCTTGCCCTGAGCAACCTGTGGTGAGCTTGTCGAACCAGCGCAGCGCGTCGAAGGGTACTCTGTCCTCGTCCCTCGTCTATCGTCCATCATCCTTCGTTATCTTCTGTCCTCTACACTTATCTCAGCGTCCAATTATACGGACAATAACAAAGCCAATTATCGGCAAAGCGTTTTAAGTCTTCAAGGTCAACGTCGCCGTCACCGTCAATGTCGCCGGCTAAAGCGTTCCCACTTTCAAGCCAGTGCCCGGCGAATCTGGTGAAGTCATAGAAGCCAACTATGCACAAAGGCCCGCCGGGCCAGAAGCCGCCCAATAGTTCATAATCGCCGCCTGCTGAATAAGCCGCATCTGGCTGGCCAATCGTGCCGGTAAGTTTGTACGGCCCGCCGCTGCTTACCCCGCCGCCGCCATCGATTGTGTGCCAGGGTATCTGGTAAGATGCGTCACTACGGCCTGCCGCAGAGAATATCACGGGCAGAATACAGAGCATCAGAAAATATCCCATTATTCGCATATTCATTATCTGTCTCCTTTCTCAGAGTTGGTCATTCTCGCCACCGCGGATTCCATCGACGTCAAGCGAACCACCATAGCCTCAACATCCTTCCTGAGAGCTGCAATTTCGGTATCCTTTTCTGCAAGCTGCTGTTGTTGTTGGTCGGCCTTGGTGTCGAGGGTTTTGACCGCTTCGACCAGCAGTGCTACAAGCCGCGCGTAGTCCAGTGAGATGGCATCCTTGCCGTCCTCTTCATAGCCAACTACCTCAGGGACGACCTCTGCTACCTCTTCTGCTATCAGGCCAATATCATGTTTGCCGTTTGATTTCCAATCGAAGGAAACTCCACGTAATTTTTCTACTTTTTCCAGCGCATCACCAATCGGCTCTACGTTTGCCTTCCATCTTTTAGAGCTGTAAGTCTGCCAGGCGTTTGCCTGACCTTGACCGTCTGCGCTTGCAATGTTTGGCAGTTGAAGTCGATAATTTAGGGTCTTGGTGCCGAGGCCGACCCTGCCGGTTGAAAAATCACCGTAAATCAAGACATTGGCGTCCGCTGGGCCGTTGGCTATGTAGAGTTTTTTCGAACCTGTCTCATTGTAGCCGGCCTGGTAACCAACAAAGACATTGCCGCTGCCTGCAGAGTTTGTGTATCCTGCCTGATATCCTAAATAGGTGTTGTCAGTGCCTGCACCGTTGGAAACGCCTGCGCCAGACCCGAAGAAACTGTTGCTGCTACCTGTCGTGTTATTGAAACCTGCGCCATCTCCCGAGAATACGTTACTACTGCCCGTGGTGTTGGAGTGGCCTGCTTGGAATCCTGAGAATGTGTTGTAATTGCCTGTGGTATTGGAGTAGCCCGCCTCGACTCCTGAGAATGTGTTGCTATTGCCTGTGATGTTGGAGTAGCCTGCCTGGTATCCTGAGAATGTGTTGGAATTGCCTGTTGTGTTGGAGTTGCCTGCCTGGTATCCTGAGAATGTGTTGTTATAGCCTGTGGTGTTGAAGTAGCCTGCGTAGTCTCCTGAGAATGTGTTGGAATTGCCTGTGGTGTTGTTGGCGCCTGCCCGGTATCCTGTGAATGTGTTGTGATATCCTGTTGTGTTCAAGTTGCCTGCACCGTATCCTGAGAATGTGTTGTAACTGCCTGTGGTGTTGGAGTAGCCTGCCAAGGATCCTGAGAATGTGTTGTTACCGCCTGTTGTGTTCAAGTTGCCTGCACCGTATCCTGAGAATATGTTGTAACTGCCTGTGGTGTTGGAGCAGCCTGCATTAGTTCCTAAGAATGTGTTCTCATTGCCTGTTGTGTTCTTGTAGCCTGCCTCGTATCCTGAGAATGTATTGTAATTGCCTATTGTGTTGGAGTAGCCTGCCTCCTGTCCTGAGAATGTGTTGCAAATGCCTGTGGTGTTGGAGTAGCCTGCAAGTTGTCCTGAGAACGTGTTGTAATTGCCTGTCGTGTTGAGGTAGCCTGCCTGGAATCCTGAGAATGTGTTGTCATAGCCTGTTGTGTTGTAGTAGCCTGCCTCGTATCCTGAGAATGTGTTGGCATAGCCTGTTGTGTTGGCGTAGCCTGCCCCCAAGCCTGTGAATGTGTTGTTATAGCCTGTTGTGTTGGAGTAGCCCGCCCTGTATCCTGAGAATGTGTTAGAATTGCCTGTTGTGTTGGAGTAGCCTGCGCAGGTTCCTGAGAATGTGTTCTGCCGGCCTGTTGTGTTGAGGTAGCCTGCTGCATATCCTGAGAATGTATTAGAATTGCCTGTTGTATTGTAGTAACCTGCCCCGTATCCTGAGAGTGTGTTATAACTGCCTGTTGTGTTAAAGTAGCCCGCCAGACGTCCTGAGAATGTGTTGTAACTGC